>ERZ777010.83-NODE-83-length-117370-cov-11.349018_pt1 | contig 117370 bp, 116 predicted proteins | sample MGYA00374963_ERZ777010 | MGnify/ENA primary metagenome ERZ777010 (study PRJEB29309, sample SAMN06268256) | bioreactor metagenome | isolation source: Joint BioEnergy Institute, California, USA | place: USA:Joint BioEnergy Institute, California, USA | collected...
CAGGGCGACGGACGCGGATGTCATCAGGCGGCGCAGAGTCATGGTTGTTCCCCCTATCGCTTCGAGTCTCCCCCGACGGCGCGACCGTCGGTGAGGGCGACACTCTAAACGGGCCCTCGGGCTCGTTCGTGGGACAAAACTCCCCGGGGCCATACTTGGTTCCCATGAGCCGCGACTTCTACGACTTCATCCTCGGCCTCCGCGCCATCCGCTCCTACCGCGACGAGCCGCTGTCCGACGAGGACCTCGCCGCGATCCTCGAGGCGGCCCGCTGGACCGGCAGCTCGAAGAACCGCCAGGACTGGTCGTTCGTGGTGGTCACCGACAAGGAGCAGCTGATGCGGCTGGCGGAATGCGGCGACTTCACCGACCCTGTGCGGCGATCGGCGGCGACGATCGTGATCGTGCAGGAACCGGGGGGCTACGAGTTCGACTCCGGGCGCGTCGCCCAGAACATCATGCTGGCCGCCAAGGCGATCGGCGTCGCTTCCTGCCCGATCACCTTCCACCGGGACTCCGACGTGCGCACGGTGCTGGGGATCCCCGACGACCGCCGGGCCCGTTACGGCATCGCCCTCGGCTACCCCGCCGAGGACGCCGCCCCGGCCCGGATGGGCGGCCGCAAGCCCCGCGAGGCGATCGTCCATCGAGAGCGGTACTCGTGACCCCGCTCCCTCTCACCTGGGAGGAGCTCGCCGACGCCGCCGAAGCGATCTCGTGGGTCACCCACGTCGCCACGGTGGGCCGCGACGGCCGGCCGCACGTGGCGGTGGTCGCTCCGGGCCTTCCCGAGGAGGGTCGGCTGTGGTTCGCCACCCGTCGGCAGTCCCAGAAGGCCCGCAACCTCGTCGCCAACGGCGAGGTCGCCTTCCACTGGCCGGTGACGACCGGCTCGGGCCCCGGCGAGTTGTTCGCCCGGGGCGTGGCGCGGATCCACGACACCGACGAGTCGAGGCATCGCCTGTGGAACCGTGTCCTCCCCTACGACATGACGACGTTCTGGGGATCGCCGGACAATCCCGACCTGGTGTTCGTCGAGACCCGGCTGACACGGGCTGTGCTCGTCGGGCCGGAGTTCACCAAGAGGGTCTGGGTTCCCTCTTGACTTGAAGTCGACTTGAACTCGTAGGGTTGCGCCGATGAAAGAATCGGCTCACGTCCCGTCCTCGCGTTCCGGTACCGTCAGGCAGATGCCATCCCCTCTCGTGGAGGCGCGCGGCCTCACCAAGAAGTTCGGTGACTTCGTCGCGGTCGACGCCATCGACTTCGAGATCCGCCCGGGCGAAGCCTTCGGGTTCCTCGGGCCCAACGGGGCCGGCAAGACCTCGACGATGAAGATGATCACCACCGTCAGCCCGATCACCGACGGGAAGCTGACAGTGTTCGGCCTCGACCCCCGCGACGACGGCGCGGAGATCCGGTCGCGCCTCGGGGTGGTTCCCCAGGAGAACAACCTCGACGAGGAGCTGACCGTGGAGGAGAACCTCTACATCTACGGGCGGTTCCACGACATCCCCAAGCCGGTCATCCGCCGCCGCATCGAGGAGCTCCTCGAGTTCGCCCAACTGGTCGAGAAGCGGAAAGCCCGGGTCGAGAACCTGTCGGGAGGGATGCAGCGGCGGCTGGTGATCGCCCGCGCCCTGATCAACGAGCCGGACCTGGTGATCCTCGACGAGCCCACCACCGGCCTCGACCCGCAAGCCCGCCACGTCCTCTGGGACCGCCTCTACCGCCTGAAGCAAGAAGGGGCGACGCTGATCATCACCACCCATTACATGGACGAGGCCGAGCAGCTGTGCGACCGGCTGGTCGTGATGGACAAGGGAAAGATCGTCGCCGAAGGCTCGCCCCAGGAGCTGATCCAGCGCTACTCCACCCGGGAGGTCGTGGAGCTGCGGTTCGCTCCGGGAGCGGTGGAGACGAACCTCGACCGCCTCGACGGCCTCGGCAACCGCATGGAGGCGCTCGCCGATCGGGTGCTGATCTACACCGACGACGCCGAGGCCCTCATCGACGAGATCCACCGCCGGGGAGTGGAGTTCGAGCAGCGCCTCACGCGCCGGTCCACCCTCGAGGACGTGTTCCTGCACCTGACGGGGCGGAGGCTCATCGACTGATGGCGACGCTCACGAACGCCCTGCGTGTCGTCGAGGCGGACTACATCAACTACCGCCGCACCTGGCGCGGGCGGATCATCTCCACCTTCCTCAACCCGATCCTGTTCCTCGCCGGCATGGGCCTCATCCTCGGCCAGCTGGTCGACCGGGGCCAGGGCGAGGCGCAGCTCCCGGTGCCCTTTCTCACGTTCGTCGCCACCGGGCTGATCGCCGCCACGGCCATGCAGACCGGGTTCGGCGAAGGGGCGTGGCCGATCCTCGCCGGCATCAAATGGCGGAAGACGTTCCACGCCATCGTCGTCACCCCCCTCTCCGTCGCCGACCTGGTCAACGGGATCCTGATCTGGGGTGCGATCCACCTCGCCTTCGCCTCCGGGGTGTTCGCCGTCCTCGCCGCCGTCTTCGGGGCGCTCGAGCCGGGCCCCGCCCTCCTGTCGATCGTCCCCGCCACGCTCGGCGGCTTGGCATTCCAGGCGGCGGCCACCGCCTACAGCGCCCGGCTCGAGGACGACATGAACCTGACCAACGCCTTCAGGTTCGTGATCATGCCGCTGTACCTGTTCTCCGGCACGTTCTTTCCGATCTCCCAGCTCCCCGATTGGCTGGAGCCGGTGGCGTTCGCCACGCCTCTCTTCCATGCGGTGGAGCTGACCCGCAAGGTCGCCCTCCCCGGCGTCGGCGCCCCCGTCGTGACGACGGTCCCTACCTGGGTCAACGTCGCCTACCTGGTGGCGATGATCACGGTGGCCTGGGTGCTGGCGATCCGATCGATGCGAGAGAGGTTGCAGAAATGACCGCCCCCGCCACCACCACCCGGGGCCCGGTCCGGCGCGGCTCCAGGGCACATCGCCTGCTCGAACGCAACTACCTGGTCTACAGGCGGGTCTGGAAGGTCATCTTCAGCGGCTTCTTCGAACCCGTCTTCTACCTGTTCTCGATCGGGATCGGGCTAGGTGCCCTGATCGGCGAGGTGACGCTCCCGAGTGGTGAGTCCGTCGGCTACACCGCGTTCGTGGCGCCCGCCCTGCTCGCCTCGTCGGCGATGAACGGTGCCGTGCTCGAGTCGACGATGAACATCTTCTTCAAGCTCAAGTTCGGCAAGGTGTACGACGGGATGCTGACCACGCCGATGAAGCCCATGGACATCGCCGTGGGGGAGATCATCTGGTGCCTGTTCCGGGGCTTCCTCTACGCGGCGGCGTTCCTGGTCATCGCCCTGGTGATGGGCCTCGTCCGGGGCTGGATGTGGATCCTGGCCCTGCCGGCTTGTGTGCTGATCGGCTTCGCCTTCGCCGCCTGCGGCTTCGCCGCCACCACGTGGATGAAGAGCTGGCAGGACTTCGACATGGTGCAGCTGGTGACCGTGCCCCTGTTCCTGTTCTCCGCCACCTTCTACCCCCTGGACGTCTACCCGCCGGTCCTGCAGCAAATCACCAAGTTCTCTCCGCTCTACCACGGGGTCGGGTTGACCCGGGGGTTCATGCTGTCCTCCCCGGACCCGTCGATGTTCGGCCACGCCGCCTTCCTGTTGGTGATGGGCCTGATCGGCCTGGCCATCACCCGCCGCCGCCTGGAGAAGCTGCTGCTCAGTTGACCTCTGCGGGAACGGCGCTGCGGAGCCTGTTCAGCCCACGCCGGCGGTGAGAGCCCGCACCGGCTCTAGTCTTCTCGCTCATGTCGATGGCGGCGCTCGCCCGGTCCGAGAGGATGCTGCTCTGCGACCTCATGCTGGAGCTCGGGCCCGACGCGCCGACGTTGTGCGAGGGCTGGAGCGTCATCGACCTGGCGGCCCATCTCGTGGTGCGGGAACACGACCTGTGGGCGGCTCCGGGCATCGTGGTCGGCGGTCCCTTCCGCCCCATGCTCGAACAGGCCATGCGGCGCCGACGCGGCCAGGGCCTCGAGCGGCTGGTCGAGATCGTCCGCGGCGGCGCTCCCCGCATCTACCGCCTGGTCCCTTCCGGCGCCCAGCTCGCCGAGTTCTTCGTCCACCACGAAGACGTGCGCCGCGCCAACGGCTCGGAGCCGCGCCACGGGCCCGCCGAGCTCGACGAGGCCCTCGCCCGCCTGATCCGAGCGACCGGCGCCCGCCTCCTGTCCCGGGTCGAAAGCGGAGTGGACGTCGTCTGGAACGGCGGGGTGCTGTACCGCCACGGCGCCGAGCCACGGGCGGTGCTGTCGGGGCCACCGGGCGAGCTGATCCTCTATCTGATGGGCCGCCGGTCCGCCGCCCGGGTGCAGCTGTCCGGAGACTCCGCCGCGGTCGAGGCCCTGGAGAAGGCGAAGCTGGGCATCTGATGGCGCAGGTGCTGGCCACCCTCGCCGTGGTGCTGGCGACGATCCTCGCCGGCCTGTCGCTCATCCCCCAGATCCTCAAGCTGGTCAGAACCCGCGACGCCGCCGGGGTCTCGGCGACGTGGCCGGCGATCGGGCTGGTCACCAACGGGGCCTGGTGTGCCTACCTCATCCAGGCGGGGCTCTGGCCCGCTTCGATCTCGACGATGCTGATGGTCGTCTTCTACAGCGTCGTGATGTGGGGGCTCGCCCGGGCGGGAAGATCGCTCGGAGCTTCTCTCCTGCGCGGCGCGGTGTGGACGGCGACGCTGGTGGTGATCACCCTCGTCGGAGGGTGGCTGGCTCTGGGGACGGTCCTGGGGTTCTCCCAGTTCCTCCAGGTGGCGCCGGCGATCTTCACCGCGTATCGGACTTCCCGTCCCACTGGGATCGCGCCCGCCACGTGGTGGATCGCCGGCGGTGAGGGGGCGCTGTGGGGGTACTACGGGTGGTTCCACGGCGACGCCCCGATCATGATCTTCGCCGTCACCTACGTGACCACGTCGGCGTTGATGCTGATCCGCTACTACACGGTGGCCCGCCAGCCGTCGCCGCTCTCCCCCTGAGCGGCGCTCAGCCCCCGGAAACGACGAGCTCGGCCTCGGGATCCAGCCGGTCGATCTCCCGGCTGTCGAGGTAGCCGGCGGGGAGCTTGACCTTGCGGGGGCCGCCGGCATGGCCCCTCACCATGCGGGCCGCCTCAGGCGGGAACGGGATGGTCGGGTCGAGCTGGGCGAGCAGCTCGTCGAGCTCGTCGAGGTCGGCCACCTGCGACAAACGGGCCCGGAGCTCGCGGCCGACCGGGAATCCTTTCAAATACCAGGTCGGATGCCGGCGGAAGAGGTTGATGCCCACCCGGGGCCCGTAGTGCTCCACGAGCAGACGGGCGTGGAGTCGCATCGTGTCGGCGATCTCGCCGAGGCGGGGCGGCTCGGGGATCGGCCGGCCAGACAGCGCCGCCGCCAGCTCGGCGAACAGCCACGGACGGCCCAGGCAGCCACGTCCCACCACGATGCCGTCGCATCCGGTCGTCTCGATCATCCGCACGGCGTCCTCGGCGGTCCAGATGTCCCCGTTGCCCAGCACCGGGATGCGGACGTGTGCCTTCAACTCGGCGATCGCCTCCCACCGGGCGGATCCCGAGTACCTCTGCTCGGCGGTGCGGGCGTGGAGCGCCACCGCCGCCGCCCCGGCCTCCTCCGCCGCCCGCCCGGCGTCGAGGTAGGTGAGGTGTTCGTCGTCGATTCCCATCCGGAACTTGACGGTGACGGGCACGTCGCCGGCTCCCTCCACCGCCGCCGACACGATGGCCGAGAACAGCCCGATCTTCCAGGGCAGTGCCGCCCCTCCGCCGTGGCGGGTGACTTTGGGCACCGGGCAGCCGAAGTTCAGGTCGATGTGGTGGACGCCGAACTCCTCCACCAACAGCCGCGCCGCCGCCCCTACCGAGTTGGGCTCGGTGCCGTAGAGCTGGATCGAGCGGATGTCCTCTTCGGGAGCGAACCTGGCGTTGGCGAGCGTCTTCTCGTCTCGCTCGAGCAGCGCCCGCGCCCCGATCATCTCCGATACGTAGAGCCCCGCCCCGTACCGGCGGCAGAGGGTGCGGAAAGGCGCGTTGGTGACGCCCGCCATGGGGGCGAGCACGACCGGCGGGTCGACGCGCAAGGATCCGATCGAGAGAGGGGTCACACAGAAAGGGTAGGCGGGTGGGCCGGTTCAGCCGCCCAGCACGCTGGCGTCGGCGATGTTCTGCAAGCGGACGCGCCCCCGGGCGACGAGCTTTCCGTCCTCTTCGCGGGTCACGGAGACGTCCCACAGCTGCTGGGTGCGGCCGCGGTGGATCGGCGTCGCCTCGCCCACGAGCACCCCTTCCCGGACCGAACGCAGGAAGTCGGTCGAGTTGTTGACCCCCACGCAGCCCATCAGGCCTCGCTCCATCGCCCACAGGGCCGCGCCGGTCGAGGCCAGCGTCTCGACGAGGGTGCAGTAGAGGCCACCGTGCACGACCCCGTAGGGCTGATGGTGGTGGGGACGCACGGCCACGCGCCCGACGCAGCGGTCGGCGGTCGCTTCGGTGATCTCGATGTCACTGTGGGTGACGTAGTTGATTCCGGCGTGAAAGTCGACCATCTCAGCGGGGAACCCTAACGGCGGAGTAGCCTCGGATGGTCATGCAGGTGATGCGCTACGAGGACGCGCCCGCCTACCAGTTCTCCGACCTGTGGGTTCGTGAGTTGTCCCCCGACGCCATGCAGGCAGGCTCGCTGGCCGAGATCGTCCTGCCGATCGGCGTGGAGCGCCCCCCTCGACGATCCCAGAAGAAGGATCGGGTATACGTGGGCATCAGCGGCGAGGTGGAGTTCACCGTCGAGGGGAGCCGGGTGCACATACGGCGGGGCGACGTGATCCACATCGCCGAAGGCGAGGAGTACGGGTACTTCAACGGCGGCCAGCAGGAGGCCCGGCTCCTGCTCTTCCGGTCCCCGGCGCCCTCACCGCCGGAAGAGAGCTGATCAGCCGATCGACGAGACGCCCGCCCGGGCGAGGAGGCGGCGCGTGGCCGGAAGCGGCAGCCCCACCACCGTGGTGGGGTGGCCCTCGATCGACTCGACCAGTACCGCTCCCCTGCCTTGGAGGGCATAGGCGCCGGCCTTGTCGAGCGGCTCGCCGGTGGCGATGTAGTCGTCGATCTCCCGATCCGTTAGGGGCAGGAATCGGACGAGCGCCGTCTCGACGGTCGAGTCGAGCACGACCCGTCCCTTCTCGACGATGGCAACCGCCACCGCCGTCATGACCTGGTGCACATCCCCCGACAGCCGCTCGAGCATCGCCCGGGCCTCCGCCGGGTGCTCCGGCTTGCCCATCACGGTGCCACGGTGCACGACGATCGTGTCGGCGCCGACCGCCACCGTGCCCTCGCGTGCGACGGCCCGGGCCTTGTCCCGGGCGAGCCGCTCCACGTAGGCCAGCGGCTCCTCTCCGGGCCGGCGCGACTCGTCCACGTCAGCGGGCTGCACCTCGAAGGGGATGTCCAACAGGGCCAGGAGCTCCGACCGCCGGGGAGACCCGGAAGCCAACACGACCTTCGTCACCGCAGTCTCACTCCTCTCCGCAGCACGGCCACGGGGCGTTCCAACGCCGTGGGGTCCTCGTAGGGATCACGGTCGAAGAAGACGGCGTCGGCGGGCGCCCCGGGAGCGAAGGCGGCCTCCCTCTGCGTGAACGAATAGGCGCTGGCGGAGGCGGCGTCGACGGCCCGCTGCGGGTCGAGGCCCAGGCGGACGAGAGCGGTCACCTCCCGACCCACCTCGGGCGACGGCACCGCCAGGTCGGTGCCTGCCAGCACCCGCACTCCATCCGGGAGGTCGGAGAGCAGGGAGGCGACGTTGTCGAGGCCGGCGGAGAGGAGCCTGCCGCCACTGGAGTCGGGGCCGAGGGCTTCGATGAGCGCCTCGCAGCGGAGGACCGTGGGGACCCATGCCGCTCCCCGGGCGGCCATCACCTCCAGGTCGCCTGCAGTGAGGAACAAGCCGTGTTCGATCGAGTCGACGCCCGCCGCCACCGCCCAGGAAGCCACATCCGGTGCCATGGTGTGGACCGCCACCCGCGCCCCGGCCGAATGCGCCACTTCGACCGCGGTCCGGAGCTGCTCGAAGTCGAAGTTGGGCAACGCCCCCCTTCCCTTGCGGGGCCAGTCCCCCACCAGCTTCACCCACCCTGCGCCTTCGGACGCCGCCCGGCGGACGACCTCGGTGAGACCGTCCGGGTCCGTCTCGACGGCGAAGCCCGGGTAGTAGCCGCCCTCGACTGCGACGATCCTCGCCGCCCCCTCGAACTCGGGCGCCGCCGAGGGGGGTGCGTCGGTGAGGGTGGCGACGACGGAGCCGTCGCACCATCCCTTGTCCACGACCAGGAAGACCCCGCCCTCGAGACAAGCGAAAGCCCGCTCACGGATCCGTTCCGGCTCGCCGGGCCTCAGCTCCAGCTCGTCGGCAGCGAGATGGGAGTGGGAGTCGACGAGCCCGGGCAGGGCCCACCACCCCGAGCCGAGCTCTGTGTCTCCGCCGGCGGGCTCCCGCCATCGTCCATCGTCTCCCACGGACAGCTCCAGGGCTTCTGCCCCGCCGGGAGGGCGTAGGACCACCTGCATCGGGGGCAACGGTAACCGAGCCGTATGCTGTGACCGTGCGCCGCCTCGCCCTCTTCGTCGCCCTCGTGGCTGTCGCGTGCGGATCGCCTCCGTCGTCGACCCCGGCGACCGACCCGGCGCCGACGACACCGACGACGGTCGCCACCACCCAGCCCCCGACGACGACCACCACCCCGTTAGCCGAGTACACGGTCGACGACTGCGGAACCCCGCCCGTGACATTCGCGCTGTTGTGCGATGTCTACGAGCTGATCGCCGCCCATCACGTCGACGCCCCGTTCGACCCCGCCGAGCTCGCCGCCGGAGCGCAGCTGGGCATCGACGCCTACGAACCGGACCGGCCCGGGGACCCGCCGGAGAGATTCGTGTGCGCCGTCCCCCACGAGGCGTTCGAACGCATATGCGGCTCGGTCGCCGAGCGGGCGCGCGCGGGCGCCGGCGACCTCGAGGACGTGGTGGAAGCCGGCGTCGCGTCGATGATCGCCTACAGCCTCGACCCGTTCACCTACTACATCCCGCCCGAGCTGTCGGGAGCGTTGACTGAGGACGGCCTGGTCACCGCGGTGGGTCTGCTGCTCGAGATCGTCAACCCGGCCGGCTCGAGGTGCACGGTGGCCGAACCTCCCTGTCGGATGGAGGTCGTCCTGGCGGTGGCGGAAGGCTCCGCGTACGAGGCGGGGGTCCGTCCGGCCGATGTGATCGAGGCGATCGACGGGATCCCGACCGAGGGAATGACCCTCGTCGAGGCGGCCGCCCTGCTCGACGGAGGCGAAGGGTCCGAGGTGACTCTCACCGTCGAGCGGCCCGACGGCTCCATCGAGGAGATCCTCGTCGAGCGGCGACCGCCCGAGGTCCCGACCCTCGTCGCCGAACAGGTGGGCGACGTCGGCTACATCCGGCTGCCGGATTTCAATCCCGACATTCCCGAATTCGTCCACTCGGCCCTGGAGGAGTGGCGAGACGCCGACGCGCTGGTTCTCGACCTGCGAGACAACCCGGGCGGCTACGTGGACGTGGCCACTCTGGTCGCCAGCGAGTTCCTGCCCGACGGATCGGTGATGCGCACCGAGGCGCCCACCGAGGTGCTCGACTACCCGGTCCAGGAGGGCGGGCTCGCCACGTCCGGGCCGGAGCTGACGGTGATAGTCAACGGAGGATCGGCCTCGGCGGCGGAGATCGTGGCTGCGGTCCTCCAGGAGAGAGAACGTGCGACGATCGTAGGTGAGGCGACGTTCGGTAAGGACACTGTGCAGATAGGATTCCCGCTCAGGAACGACGGGGAGCTTCGCGTGACGGTCGCCCGCTGGGTGACGCCCGAAGGATCCACGGTGGCCGGTCGAGGTGTCGTGCCGGACGTCATCGTCGAGATCCCCCCGGATGCCTCACCGGAAGAAGTCGTGGACCTCGCCCTGGGATGAACGGATGAACACAGCTCTCCACAGGTCCAGATCGCTGTGGGCGATCGTCGCCGCCATCTGTGTGCTGGTGGCCGGGTGCCGCAGCGGCGCCGAAGCCGACGGCATCACCGTCACCGTCACCGGCCAGGCGACCACTTCCACCGCCCCGGGCACCACCGACTCGGCCACGACCACCGACACCCTGCCCGAGCCGGCCGGCGACTTCGAGGTGGTGCCGTGCGGCGAGACCGAGGCACTGATCTGTGAAGCCTACGAACTGATCAGGCGCCACTACGTGGATCCCGTCGAGGACGCCGACCTGGTGGCAGGGGCCCTCGAGGCGCTCGCCACCTCCGAAGTGCCCGAAGGCGACGGCATCGACGTCTGCCCCCTCCCATCCGACGAGTTCGTCGAGGTGTGCGAGATGATCGACGGCTCCGGCTTCGACGCCACCGCCGCCGAGGAGACGGCGATCGCCGGTATGACCTTTCTGGCCCTCGACCCCAACAGCGGCTACTTCGACGCCGAGACGCTCGAACTCGTCGAAGAGGAGCAGTCGGGACAGATCGAAGGGATCGGCGCCCTGGTCGCCACGATGGAGGAGGGGTCCGAGGAGACCAACGTCTGCCAGATCATCTCCGACACCTGCCGTCTCCGCATCGTCTCGACCATCGAGGGCGGCCCGGCCCGAGCCGCCGGCCTGCAGGAGGGCGACGAGTTCCTGGCGGTCGACGGCGAGCCCATCGAAGGGCTGAGCGTCGACGAGGTGACTTCCCGCGTGCGAGGCCCGGCCGGCACCCAGGTCGAGCTGACGATGCTCCGCGACGGCGAGGAGTTCACCATCACCATCACCCGGGCCGCGGTGCAGGTCCCGGTGGTGGAATCGGAGATGGTCGGCGACGTCGCCTACCTGCGGCTCAACGTGTTCACCGACAACGCCGACGAACAGCTCCGCCGGGAGCTGGAGGATCTGCTCGCCGGGAACCCGACGACGATCGTCCTCGATCTGCGGGACAACCCCGGCGGCCTCCTCGAGACCGCGGTCAACGTGACTTCCGAGTTCCTCGACGAGGGCCTGGTGGTCACCACCGAGTCGCCCGAGTCGGTCACGCCCTACCCGGTGCGTGGAGACGGCGTCGCCACCGACCCCGACCTCGAGGTGTTCGTGGTGGTCAACCGGGGAAGCGCCTCCGCCTCCGAAGTGGTGGCCGGCGCCCTCGCCGACGCCGGGCGGGCGACGATCGTCGGCGAGGCCACCTTCGGCAAGAACACCGTCCAGCAGAGATTCCCGCTCTCCAACGGCGGGGCGCTGAAGCTCACGATCGCCCGTTGGCTGACCCCGGCCGGCCACGACTTCGGCGGGACCGGCATCACCCCCGACGTGGAGAAGGACCTGACCGACGTGACCGACCCGGCCGAGGTGGTGGACCGGGTGGTCGGCTGACGCCCGGCCTCAGCCCCGGGGGTAGGGGATGCCGGTGGTCACGTGGCAGTCGTACCCGTTGGGGTTCTTCGCCAGGTACTGCTGGTGGTACGGCTCGGCGTAGTAGAAGGTGTCGAGCGGGGCGATCTCGGTGGTGATCTCGCCCAGGCCCGCCCGGGTCAGGACCTCCTGGTAGACGTCCCGGGACTCCTTCGCCGCCGCCTCCTGCTCCGCCGAGGTCGTGTAGATGACGGACCGGTACTGGGTGCCGATGTCGTTTCCCTGCCGCATCCCCTGGGTGGGGTCGTGGATCTCCCAGAACATCGCCAGCAGGTCGCGGTAGGTGACCACGTTCGGGTCGAAGACGACGAGGACGACTTCGGCGTGCCCGGTCAACCCGGTGCACACCTCTTCGTACGTCGGGTTGGGGGTGTACCCGCCGGCGTAGCCGACCGCGGTGGTGTACACGCCTGGGACCTGCCAGAAGCGCCGTTCGGCCCCCCAGAAACAGCCGTTGCCGAAGACCGCCGTCTCCATCCCCTCCGGGAAGGGCGGCCGGAGAGGCGTCCCCTTGACGTAGTGCTCGCCGGGGACCTCCATCGGCTCGTCACGGCCCGGCAGCGCCTGGTCGGGCTCCACCATCGCCAGCTTCTCTCGTCCAAACCACATGTCGCTTCTCCCGTCGCGTGCATACCAGTCAACACCGAACCGGCGCCAATGGTTCCCGCCGGGGGCAAGTTACGATCGGCGACGGAGGGTACGCATGGTCAGGTATCGCAAGTCAGCACAGAGCCCCAACATCCAGGATCGTCGGGGCCAGACCGGGCGCCGCGTGGCGATCGGGGGAGGTGGCCTGGGGCTGGGCGGCTTGCTCATCTTCCTCCTGCTCAACGTCTGCATGGGAGGCGGGACGGGAGGCCTCGGCGGCCTGATCGGAGAGCTGACCCCGGTCAGCATCCCCGTCGACACCCGGCCGATCGAGACGGTCCCCCGGGACCAGGACCCTCAGGCGGAGCTCGTCGAGTACATGGAGGCGGTGTACGTCGACAACGACCTGATGTGGCAGGCGGTGTTCGACCAGGCGGGTCTCGAGTACCGGCCACCCCGGTTCGTGTTCTTCGAGGGCTTCACCGAGTCAGGCTGTGGCGGAGCCGACGAGCGAGTCGGCCCCCACTACTGCCCCCTCGACGAGACCATCTATCTCGACTTCTCGTTCTTCGCCCAGTTGCGGGACCAGTTCGGCGCCCGGGGGGACCTGGCTCCCGCCTACGTGGTGTCCCACGAGTTCGCTCACCACATCCAGACGGTCCTGGGCATCTCCGAGCAGGTCAGGGCGCTCCAGCAGCAGAACCCGGACCAGGCGAACCAGTTGTCGATCGCCATGGAGCTGCAGGCGGACTGCTTCGCGGGGGCGTGGCTCTCGACGGTTCGGGTCGACGAGACCGAGACCGTCGAGGGCGAGCGGGCGATCGAGATCGACCCGGGCGAGATCGCCGAGGCGCTGGAGGCGGCGGCTGCGGTGGGTGACGACCGGATCCAGGCCCAGGCGACCGGGATGGTGAACCCCGAGACGTGGACCCACGGCTCCGCCGAACAGCGGGCCGAGTGGTTGCAGCGGGGATTCGACTCTGGCGATCCCGGCCGATGCGACACCTTCTCCTGAGCCCCGCCCACACACGGTTGCGTTGTGTGGCGTCGTGTCCCGTTTCTCATCGACTCTGACCCGTCGGTAGGCTGACCGCTCCGATGCGGCTCTTCCGGGCGCTGAGTGCCGCCCTCATCCTGTGCCTCTCTGTGGGTCTCGTGTGGAGCGGGCCGTCGCCGGCGCGCGCGGTCGACCTCGCCTCCGCCGAGGACCAGGCGGATGCCGCCCGCCGCCGGGCCGACCAGGCCAAGTCGCTCCTCTCCGACGCCATCTCGCGGCGCGCCGGCATCGAAGACGAGCTCGCCCTGTCGCTCACCCGGCTCGCCGAGCTCAACGCCGAGCTGACCAGGGTGTCGGTGCACCTCGACGAGTTGCGCCTCGCGGTCGAGCAGGCCGACGCCGAGATGGAGGCCATCGACCACAACCTGAACCTCCAGGCGGTCGACGCCTATGTGCGGGCCGTCGCCTCCTCCGCGGCGACGGTCGTGGGCGCCGAGACCGCCGAATCGGCTCTCGTCGCCGCCGTCAGCCTGGAGTCGGTGATCGAGTCCGATCATGCCGACATGGCGGCGCTCACGGTGAAGCGCCGCGACCTCGAAGAGCTGCGCGCCCGCTACCAGCAGGAGCAGGCGGAGGTGGCCGAGATCCAGCGACAGGTGGACGAGGAGACCGCTCACCTCGAGGCTCTCCTGGCCGAGGCCGACGCCGAGCTGGCGCGCCGCGCCGCCGAGGCCCGTCAGGCGGACGCCGAGTACCGGGCGGCCCTGGATGCCGTGGAGCTGGCGAAGGCGCGGGAGGAAGAGAAGAGGCGACAAGCCGAACGCGAGGAGAACCCGAACCCGATGGCCGCCGGCGCCGATGATCCCGCCGGGGCCTCGCCGGCCACGCCGCCCCCGTCCTCCACCTCTTCTTCCACCACCACGACGACAACCGCGCCCACCCCGACCACCACCACCCCGGTCCCCGACCCGGTCGGCGGGGGGACGTTCCCTCCGGCGGTCGAGCGTTGGCGCAGCTTGGTGGCGAGCTACTTCCCGGCAGAGCGGGTGGACGCCGCCCTGGCGGTCATCCGCTGCGAGAGCGGAGGCGACCCGGGGGCCTACAACCCCTACAGCGGGGCGTCGGGCCTCTTCCAGTTCCTCCCCTCCACCTGGGCGACGGTGTCCCAGAGCGCCGGCTTCGGAGGAGCGAGCCCCTTCGACGCCGAAGCCAACATCGGCACGGCGGCCTGGCTCAGCGGCTACTACGAGAGCCGCGGCCAGAGCCCGTGGGCTCCCTGGACCTGCCGTCCCTGACGCGTCACAACGCCCTTCCGGTGACCGGGTCGTAGAGGCGCACCGCCTCCGGGGGCACGTGCCAATCGATCCGGTCGCCCACCGTCAGGCGGCGGGCAGGCTCGAACTCGGCGGCGAACGCGGCCGCCGGTTCGGTCCCCACCCCGAACTCGACCCTCTGTCTCGCCCCGACGCTCGCCACCCGGCCGATCGTCACCCGCAGCCGCTCTTGGAACGGCGCTTCCGGCGAGGCGGGGGCCAGATCGGCGGGCCGGACGCCCACGATCACCCGGCGGCCCGGCTCGACGCCTTCCAGGACCGGCCGCACCGACACCAGCGACGACCCCACCCGGACCCTGCCGGCGCGGTCGTGACCAGTGCCGGGGAGCCGATTCACCTCTCCCATCGCCGCTGCCGCCTCGATCGACGCCGGGCGCACGAGCACCTCCCGCGGCGGAGCCACTTGATGTACGGCGCCCCCGACCAGCACCACCACCCGGTCCGCCCAGCGCAACGCCTCCTCGGGTAGTCGGGTGGAGAAGAGGACGGTCCGTCCCCGAACGGCCATCACCGCCTCCATGATCCGCCGCCGCGCCGGGTCGACCCCCCGGCTCGGCGCGTCGAGCAGCACCGTCCCCACGTCGGGACGGGCGAGGGCGCGGGCGGCGGCGACGGCGGTGCGCTCCCCCGCCGAGAGGCGGCCTGCCGGGCGCGACAGGAGATCGCCGAGCGCGAACCTCGAGGCCAGCTCCCGCACGTCGACGTCGTGGTCTCGCCGCGGGAAGCCGAGGTTGGCCCGCACGTCCCGGTGGGAGTAGACCGGGTGGTCCTCGCCCACGAACGTCGTGCCGCCACGACCCGGTTCCGGCGGCATCCCGCCGACGGTGATGCTGCCGGTGGTGGGACGGCCGAGACCGGCGACGAGGCGCAGCAGCGCCGATTTGCCGGCGCCCGACGGCCCGAGGAGACAGACCCTCTCGGCGTCCTCGACGACGAGGTCGATGTCGCGCAGGATCCACGTCCCGCGCCTGGCCAGCCCGACCCCAGACAGGGCTATGGCTGCCATGGCCGCGAGCCTACGCTTGCCCCGTTGCCGGGACTCCACCGAATTTCCGAGGGCGTTCGCGCCGAGGTGTTCGCTCCTGCCGCGGAGCTGGTGGAGCTGTGCCTGTTCCGACCCGACGGCACCGAGGAGCGCCATCCGCTCACTGCCTCCGACGGCTGGCATGTCGGGGAGGTGGGCGGTGTGAGGGCCGGACAGAGGTACGGGTTCCGGGCCCACGGACCGTGGGATCCCGGCCGGGGCGTCTGGCACCATTCGGATCTGCTGTTACAGGACCCCTTCGCCCGGGCCATGACCGGCACCTACGTCGACCATCCGACGTTGCACCACGACGGGCCCCGCGCCGATACCGCCCCTTGGGTCCCCCGCTCGGTGGTGGTCGACGCGCCGCCCAGGCCCCGACCGGGCCCGAAGGTCCCCTGGGAGGACACCGTCGTCTACGAGACCCACGTGCGAGGGCTCACGATGGCCCACCCCGACGTGGAGCCTTCCCTGCGGGGCACCTACCTGGGTGCGTGCTCCGAGCCGGTGATCGACCACCTCCTTCGGCTGGGAGTCACCACCGTGGAGCTGATGCCCGTCGCCCAGCACGTCACCGAGGCCTTCCTCCAGCGCCGCGGCCTGCGCAACTACTGGGGTTACTCGACTCTGCTGTGGTTCGCTCCCCACGGGGGATACGCCACCGCCGACGACGGGCGGCAGGTGGCCGAATTCGCGGAGATGGTGGACCGCTTCCACGCCGCCGGCCTGGAGGTCGTCGTCGACGTGGTGTTCAACCACACCGCCGAAGGGGACCTCGAGGGGCCGATCCTCGCCCACAAGGGCCTGGACAACACCGGCTGGTACCGGTGGGCGGACGGCGGGTACGTCGACTGGACCGGTACCGGCAACACGGTCGACACCTCGAATCCACGGGTCCGGGAGGCGATCGTCTCGGCGCTGAGGTGGTGGGCACAAGACCTCGGTGTGGACGGGTTCCGCTTCGATCTGGCCGTGACCCTGGGAAGAGACGGCCACGGCCACTTCGATCCCTCCCACCTGGGCTGGCTGGCCTCCGACCCCGTGCTCGCCGACCGCAAGCTGATCGCCGAGCCGTGGGACCTGGGCCCCCACGGCTACCGGCTGGGCGGGTTCGGGGGCGAGTGGCGGGAGTGGAACGCCCGCTTTCGCGACGACGTGCGTGACTACTGGCGGGGCCATGGCAACGCCTGGACGCTGGTGGCGCGCCTCGGTGGCTCGACGGACGTGTTCGGCGATCGGTCGCCGTCGGCCTCCGTGAACTTCGTCACCGCCCACGACGGCTTCACCATGCAGGACCTGGTCTCCTACGACCACAAGCACAACGAAGCCAACGGAGAGGGCAACCGCGACGGCCACGACGACAACCGCTCCTGGAACTCCGGCGTGGAGGGGCCGACCGACGATCCGGCGGTCACCGAGATCCGCCGGCGCCGCGCCAACGCCTTGACCGCCACCCTGTTGCTGGCGAAGGGAGTGCCGATGCTCCTGGGAGGCGACGAGTTGGGGCGGACCAAGGGCGGCAACAACAACTCCTATCCCCTCGACCAGCCCAACTGGTACCGGTGGGATGAGCACCCGAGATCCGCACTCGTCGAAAAGCTGTCGTCCCTGCGCCGGAGATGGCCGGAGCTGCGCTCCGGTGACCATCACCTGGTCCACGACCACCCGGTCGCGGTCGTCGAGGTGGGAAGGCTGCTCGTGATCTGCAACCCCACCGGGGACGACCACCGCATCCCGGTGCCCCCCACGACCAGAGAGCTCCTGTTCGACTCGTCGGCTCCCGAACGGTCCGGGGAGGTCGCAGGCGGGGTGGCCGTCCCCTCCTGGAGCGTCCTGGTCCTGGGGCCGGCCGCCTAGGCCAGGAACTCGCCTTTCGGTATCACGACGATGCCGCCTTCGGAGACCGTGTAGCGCTCGGCGTCGCGCTCGGCGTCGACGCCGATCCGGAACCCGGGCGGAACCACGACGTTCTTGTCGATGATGGCGTTGCGCACCTCGGCACCGGCGCCGATGTGGACGTCGTCGAGCAGGATGGCCCGGTCCACCACCGCCCCGGCGTCGATCCTCACCCCCGGGGAGGCGACGGTGCGAGACACATACGCCCCGGAGATGATCACGCCGTGGGAGAGGATGGAGTCGGAAACCTGTCCGGCGCCGTGCTCTGCCACCGCCACCAGCTTGGCGGGAGGGGCGGTGCGCATCGACGTGTAGATCGGCCAGTCGTCGTTGTAGAGGCTGAACACCGGATCGGCGGAGACCAGGTCCATGTGGGCGTCGAAGTAGGAGTCGAGTGTCCCGACGTCCCGCCAGTACCCCCGCTCTCTCTCGGTCACCCCCGGCACCCGGTTGGTGGTGAAGTCGTAACAGTGGACCAGGCCCTTGTCGACCAGCTTGGGGATGATGTCGCCGCCGATGTCGTGGCGGGAGGTCTCGTCCTCGGCGTCGGCCCGCAGCTGGTCGATGAGCACCTCGGTGGTGAACACGTAATTGCCCATCGACGCCAGCGACGTCGTGGGGTCGTCGGGCGTGGCCGGCGGGTCCGAAGGCTTCTCCCAGAAGCGGGCGATGCGGCTGGTCGAGCCCTCCAGCTCGATGACCCCGAAGGCGGTGGCCTCCTCGCGGGGGACGCGGATGCCTGCCACCGTCGCCCCGGCGCCACTCTCCACGTGCGCCTCCAACATCTGGGCGGGGTCCATCCGGTAGATGTGGTCGGCCCCGAACACGAAGATGTATTCCGGCTGCTCGTCGTTGATGATGTTCAGGTTCTGGAAGATGGCGTCGGCGGAGCCGAGGAACCACCGCTGTCCCATGCGCATCTGGGCGGGCACCGATGTCACGTAGTTGCCCAGGAGCGTGGACATCCGCCACGTGCGCGACAGGTGCACGTTGAGGCTGTGGCTCTTGTACTGGGTGAGCACCACGATCCGGCGGAACCCGCCGTTCACGAGGTTCGACAGCGCGAAGTCGATCAGCCGGTAGTGCCCTCCGAACGGGACCGCCGGTTTGGCCCGATCCCGCGTGAGAGGCAGGAGCCGCTTTCCCTCCCCTCCTGCCAGAACCATCGACAGCACCTGGGACGGCTTCATCGTCGCTCCTCTCGGAGACTGGGTCGCCAACCGGCCTGGTAGGGCACGGTTCGGAGCGTAACGCGGCCGGTTCAGTCGTGGCCGACGAAGCGGCGGGCGAGCGCCCGCAACATGCCCACGGCGATGGTCGGCTCCTCGAGCAACAGCGCGTCGAGGTCCTGGCGGCGGATCGCCACACCCGACATGTCGGTGTCCACCACCACCCGGGCGGTACGGGGTGTGTCGGCCAGGACCGACAGCTCCCCGACGAACTCGCCGGGGCCGAGGACGACGTCTTCGTCGCCCGGCACCTCCACCCGCACCGTGCCCTCCTCGACGATGAACACGCCCGTGCCGGCCTGGCCCCGCTCCATGAGCACGTGACCGGCGGGAGCCTCGAACTCGTTGGCGATGGACGCCAGGCGGTCGAGCCCGTCGGCATCCAGGTCGGCGAACAGAGGAACACGGCGGAGCCGCTCGAGTGTGTGGCTGCCCATCGGCAGGAGCGTAGCCAATCGTTCAAGCTGCGCCGGGTCGATGACGATCAATGAGTCACCGTGAGCCCTTCGAGCAGCACCACCGTGCGCCGGGTCTTCCCTGGCGCCGTGATCCTCCCCGACGGGAACGTTCCGGCGACCGTCGAGTTCGACGACGGGTCCGTCCGCCTCTACGTCGTCGGTGACGCTGTCGGCGCCTGGCCGCGTCCCGAGGTGGACTTCCGTCCCGTGGACGACGGCTGGGAACTACACGCCGAGGGCGACTCCCTGGTCTTCCTGCCGGAACGGGCGTCGGACTTCGAGGCGTTCGTGACCGGTGCCGACTCCCCCGACGCCGCGGGGGCACCGGCGGTGGCACCTCCCGTCTCAGTCGAGGCCCCGACGATCCGGCCGCCCCGGCCGGTCGAGGCGCACCGGCCGGCTCCGGGCCCGCTCGCCGAAGCCCCGCAGGCGACCCCTCTTCCGCGGGCGGGGAACCAGCCGCCCGGGCTGGCGGTGGACGAGGACGTCGACGAGTTCTTCGCCGCCGGCCTCGAGGGACCGCCCACGTCCGGTTCCTCCTCGGCTCCCGTGCGCCCGGCTCCACCCCGGCCGGCACCGTCTCCTTCCGCACCGCGCGCCGTAGCCCCGACGGGGAAAGGGACGGAGACTGGAGCGGCGGCGACCCTGCCGCCTGCTGCGCCCGGCGACGCCGACGCCACGGCGGCCGGCGATCCTGCGACGCCCGCAGGCGACTTTCGTGTCCCTCCACCCCGGTTCGCGCAGCTCCTGCGCGAGGCACGGGATCAGCGAGCTCCCGAAGAGAGGACCGAGCCGGCCGCAGAAGAGGCGGCCGAAGACGCCTCCCCCACGCCGCTGTCCGACTCCGAGAACCTGCGCCAGTGGGCCATCGTGATCGGCGGGGGCGTGGTGCTCGTGGCCACCCTGGCGGTTGCGGCGTGGGCGATCCTCTCGTTCCTGGGCGGGAGGGAGCCCGAGGACGCACCCGGCCCGGAGGCCGCCGCCGAGACGACGCTTCCCCCGCCGACGACCACCACGACCGCTCCGCCGCCGACCACCGCGGCGACGGTGCCTCCCGAGAACGCCGCAGCCGCCGCCGCTTTCGTGGAGGGATGGAACTCCATCGCCGCCCAGTACGGATACCACCACCTGACGATCGGCGGCGACGCCCTCCCGATATCGGTCGCCCCCGTGCCGGCGGTGCACGTCGTCTACGACGAGAACGGCGTGCTCGAGATGACGATGGCCCCGAAAGGAACCGGGTCCGACCGTGACATCCTCTTCGCCATGGGCATCGCGGTGGCATGGGCCGACCCCTCCCTGTCGCCCGAGGGCCGCCGGGACGTGCTCGGGGCGCTCGGCGTCGACGTGGGGAACCCGAACGTCGCTGACATGGGCGGCACGCTCAGCCGGAACGGGGTGGACTACTCCATAGACGTGAGCAACGACGTCATCCGGTTCAGGGTGCAGCCCGGCCAGTGACCTCAGACGTCGTGGCCGAGCCAGTCGTCGACCCGCTCGAGCAGGTACTCGCTCACCTCGCGTGAGCGGTCGAGCGCCTCACACAGCTGCTCCCGGCCCATCAGCATGTCCACGAGCGAGACCGTGGTGCGGCCGACCAGCGTCAGCCTTCGTTCGGGAGCGTCGGTGACCGCGGCATAGGAGTCGATCGCCGACACCTCCACCGACAGCGCCACCCCGCCTATGCCGGCGAGGTCGGTGGCGAGGACGAGGAGGTCGGGCGGCTCCGACAGCGGGGGCACGGCCCAGTTGAAGAACAGGTCGAGGTGATACTCGTCGGGCGGTTCTTCCCACTCGTCGGCCATCTCTTCGAGCTTGTCCTGGAGAGCGAGCAGCACCCTGGGATCCACGTCGAGAGCCAGGTGCAGGTCGAGGGGCCGGCCGCATCCGCTCTCGGGGTGGAGGTCCACCTCCCACGATTGGCGGAGCGAGTAGGTCTCGATGATGTGACGCTCGTCGTGGACGTGGAAACCGTGGTCGATGGCGTGCTCTTTGAGATCGGCGACGAAGCCGGCGATGTCGATTGCCACCCTCGCGAGCCTACAGGCGTCCCGACTTCGTCGGTAAGCCCCTTTCCGCCCGCCCCGCCTCCGTGTGGGCGTCCCCTGCGGCAGCCGATTCGACCACGTCGGCGACGAGCGCTTCGAGGAGCGGCACCTTGTGGCTGGTCTGGGGGAGCGGATCGGCTCCTTCGGTGGCCCGGCGGGCGGCTCGTTCGATGGCAGTCCGGTCGGAGGCGGACACCCCCACCAGGGCGTCTTCCACCTCCGGCCGGCGGAGCGGGATCGGCGCCACCCCGCCCACCGCCACTCGCGCCACGGAGATGCGGTTCTCTTCGTCCAGCGCCAGCCGGCACACCGCCTCCACGGTCGGCCATTCGGCCAGAGCCCGCGACGTGACCCGCCGGTACGCCGCTCTCTCCCCCTCCAGCGGCGGGGGGAGGTATACGGCCACCAGGACGTCGCCGGGCCCGAGCCGATGATCGTGGCGGCCGTCGGTGCCGTCGCCGAACAGGTCGGCGACCGAGAGGCGCCCCCGGCCGGCGACCTCGACCCCGGCCTCGTAGGTGAGGAGCGCCGCCCCGATCGACGACGGGTGGGGAGACACGCAAGGCCCGAGATCGAAGATCACCCCGTGGGAGTGGTCGCCGTGACGGGCCGGGCACCCGTCGCCCCCCGACTTGAAGCACGAGAAGGCGGGGTGGCGGTAGTAGGGGCAGCGGTTGCGCTGGAGCAGGTTGCCGCCGATGGTGCCCACCGCCCGGATCTGGGGGGTGGCGAGGGAGCCGGCGGTGTTAGCGAGCGCCGGGTACGCCCCGGCGACGAGGGGGTGGGAGGCGACGTCGGCGATGCGGGTGAGCGCTCCGATCCTCACCGCTCCGTCCTCCTGCCGCTCGATTCCGGCGAGCCCGGGGATGTGGGTGAGGTCGACCACCTCGCCGTCGTGGAGGCCGAGACGCCGGCGGGCCAGCAGGTCGGTGCCTCCCGCCCGGTACTCGCCACGGGCGGCGACCGCCTCTCGGAGGGTGGCGGGCCGTATCACGGCGCCACCACCTCCACGGGAGTGATGGGCAGGCGGCGCACCCGCCTGCCCGTGGCGTGCGAGACGGCGTTGGCGACGGCGGCGGGGACGGCCACCAGCGCCAACTCGGCGAGACCCACCCCTCCTCCGGAGACGTGGTCGAATCCCCATTCGATGAACTCCACTCCGAGCTCGGGCAGGTCGCCGATCCCCGGGAGGTGGTAGTCCTCGAGGCTGGCGCTGATCACGACCCCGGTGTTGGGGTCGAGGCGGCGCCGCTCGGTCAGGGCCATGCCGATGCCTTGCACGATGCCTCCGTGCACCTGGCTTCGGGCCAGGTCGGGGGCGTGGATCTTGCCGGCAGCGAGGCACGTGGCGACGTTGCGGACCCGCACGGTGCCGAGGCGCACGTCGACTTCCACCTCCACGATGTGGGCGGACTCGGCCAGCCCCCAGCCGAACTGGACGCCGCCGATGCGGTGGGTGAACGGAGTGAGACGCCGGGTGTCGGCGGGGCGGGTGGCGGAAGCGGTCACCGTCTGCAGCCGGGGAAGGAGGTCCCGCCACGCCAGCTCCTCTCCGGAGTGGACGACCCCGCCGTCGGCAGGAACGGCGCCTTCGAGGCCGATGGCGGCGAGTTGTTCGACGAGGAGGTCGCGAGCCTCCTCGGCGGCGGCCCTGGCGGCCGGCCACAGGGTGGCGGTGGTGCGCGACCCCGACGACATGGGGGCGGGACGCCCGGCTGCGGTGCTGCCCACCTCGACTTCGACCTCGGCGGGGTCGAGCCCGAACACGGCGGCGACGGCGGTGGCCAGCATCCCCCGGGTGCCGTTTCCCATGTCCTGGGCCGCGGCGCGAACACGCACCCCGTCGGGGCCGGCGCCGACGGTGACCTCTCCTTTCGGGTCGTGGCCCTGGAACCACGACCCGAAAGCGACCCCCACGCCGCGACGGATGCGGCCGCGCCCGGGATCCCGGCGGCTCCGCCACAGTTCGTGGTGCTCCACCCAGTCGTACATCGCCTCCCGGAGCGGCCGGTCGTTCCACCGGCGGCGCAGGGCGACCGGGTCGACCCCGACGGTGGTGGCCATCTCGTCGACCGCCCCTTCCAGGGCGAGGAGGGCGGGAGGTCCGCCGGGAGCACGGAAGGCGGTGCCGGGCGGGGTGTTGGAGACGGCGTCGTAGTCGAGCAGCGTGCGGGGTGCGCCCGGGTAAACGAAGCGCGGGAGGAACGAGGCGACGAGGCTGCCGGCGGAGGCGCCGGAGTCGGCCACCGACCTCACCCGGAGGGCGGAGATGTCGAGGTCGGCCGACCAGGCCAGCGACAACTCGACGTCGGCCCCGGGCCGGTTGCCGCCGACGGCGAGCTCTTCGGGGCGGTCGAAGACCACCCGGACGGGACGGCGGGCGGCCCGGGCGAGCAAGGCGGCGGCGATCGCTTCGACGCCGAGGCTCTGCTTGGCCCCGAACGCACCTCCGACGTGTTCGGCCCGCAACTCGACTCTCTCTTCGGGCAGGTCGAGGGCTTTCGCCAGCCGCTCCCGGTTGGGCCAGATCCCCTGGGTGGAGAGGTGGACGACGAGGCTCCCGTCGTCTTTCCATTCGGCCACGGCGGCGTGCGGCTCGAAGGCGGTGTGGGAGAGGACCGAGGTGTGCCACGTCCCGGTGACGATGGTCCCTTCCTCCTCGGCGCGGCGCAGCCGCCGGCTCACCCGCCAGGCGTTGGGCGAGGGCGGCACGGTGGGGCCGACCAGGTTCCGGCGGCGCAGGTTGGGAAGCGCCGGCGCCTCGTTGTTCGAGGGTGGGAGCCACCATCCGTGCACGTCGGGAGCGTCTTCGGCCAGGCACTGCGACGCACCGAACACCGCCGGGCGGGGGCGGATGTGGGCGACCACCGCCTCCGCCGCCCGCCGGGCCGTCGCCTCGTCGACGGCTGCCACCGCCGCCAGCGGCTGGCCGACGTAGCGGATCCGCTCCCCGGGCTCGGCGAGACTGATCGCCGCCAGCACCCCGTCGATGGTCAGCGCTCCCGAGAGGTCGACGGACTCCAGGTCACCGTGCGGCACGGCGGAGCGGACGATGCGGCCGACGGCGGCGTCGACCAGCACGTCGGTGGTGTATTTGGCTGCCCCGGTGACCTTCTCTTTGGCGTCGGGGCGCGGACCGGAGACGTCGTCGGTGTCGTCGAAGACGCCGGCGCACGCGTCGGCCACTGCCCGGTAGATGTTCTCGTAGGCCCCGCACCGGCACAGATGCCCGGCGAGGGCGCGGGCGATCTCCGCCCGGTCGGGACGCTGGGTTCCCTTCTCCTGCCGCCACCGGTCGTAGAAGGCGGCGGCCTCGACCACGAAACCCGGCGTGCAGTAGCCGCATTGGAGGGCGTCGTGGGCGACGAAGGCGGCCTGGACGGGGTGGAGCCGGCCATCGGTGGCCAGGCCTTCCACGGTGCGCACGTCGCGGCCTTCCAGCTCTTCGACCGGGAGCACACAGGAGGCCACCGGCACCCCGTCGACGGAGATCGTGCACGCCCCGCACACGCCGGTGCCGCAGACCAGCTTGGCGCCGGTGAGGCCGAGGTCGTGGCGGATGAAGTCCAGGGCCGACTCGTGTCGGCTTCGGATGTCGACGCGCTGGCCGTTGACCGGCATGGTGCGGATGCTAGGAGCGGCGGCGTGCGGCCCACCCGGTGAACAGCCCGATGAGGAACGCCACGACCCCGGTCCGCAGCGCGGACTCCGCCCGCTCGTCGGCGTCGGTGCCCACCGGATGGGCGGCGAGCGGCTCGCGGGCGGCACGTTCGTAGGGGGCGACGATGTCGCCGTGGGCCAGGTAGTCGGCGTAGACCTTGGTCACCTCGGCACCGAAGACATAGATGGTCCACATCAGGTTGAAGAAGAACAGGAGGATCGCCACTCCTCCGATGGCCGCCAACGCGCCTCCCCCGGCGAAACGCTGCAGGTAGACGCCGACGAGGAAGGCGCCGGCCAGCCCGACGAGAGCCGTGAACGCGCCGCCCACCCGTGCCGCCTTCCAAGGGACGTCGGCCCGGCTGAGCGTCTTGAAGGTGACGGCCACGACCCCCACCAGGAGCAGCAGCGACGAGAGCGGCACCGCCACGTTGAGGACGGGGTGGAGCTCGGGGACGACCCGGTTGCGCAGGTAGTCGATGCCAGCCACCGCCGCCATGGGCACGACCGCCACGATCGCCAGCAGTATCGCCCACACCAGGGCGACGCCCCGCTGGACGAGCATCGTCGTGAACCCCCGCAGGCGCTCGTCCGGGGTGTGGAACAGCAAGTTGAGCACCCCCTGGAGCTGGAGGAATATGCCCGACCCGCTGAAGGCGGCGAGGGCGATGCCCACCACGAGGAAGCCGCTCCTCTGGGCGCTCGCCTGGCAGGTGAGACCCGCCAGCTGATCGGCGACCGGGCGCCCCGCCACCTCCTCCACCTGGAGCAGCATCCGATCCAGGGGGTTGGGGGAGCCGGCGGGGATGGAGGCGACGCTGACCACGTCGCAGTCGATGCGGGTCAGAGCCGATTCGGTCGACACGAACCCGATCAGCGCCACGCTCAGGAACAGGAGCGGCACGAGGGCGAACAGCGTGTAGTAGGACAGGGCGGCGGCGAGGCGGGACCCCTTGTCGTGGCCGAACTCCTTTCCGGCCGCGACGAGGATCCGATACACCCGTTTCGGCCACGAGACATTCGGCTCAGCCACCGTCAACCGATCGTACTGCCCGTACACTGCCTGACCCATGCCTCATCCGTTCCCACCGCCGATCCCGACGATGGAGGCCCGCACCTCCGAGAAGTGGCCGCAGGGCGACTTCGCCTACGAACCGAAATGGGACGGCTTCCGGTCGCTGTCGTGGTCGGCGCCGGAGATCCGCCTCGATTCCCGCAACGAGCGCCCGCTCCTGCGCTACTTCCCGGAGCTCGAGCCGGCCTTGCGCCAGCTGCCCGAGGGGACGGTGGTCGACGGTGAGATCGTGGTGGTGATCGACGACGTCACCGACTTCGACGCCCTCCAGCAGCGGATCCACCCGGCCGAGTCGCGCATCCGCAAGCTGGCGGCCGAGACCCCGGCCCGGCTCGTCGCCTTCGACATCCTGGCGCTGCGAGGCGAGGACCTGCGCCGGCTGCCGTTCCGGGAACGCCGGAGGCGGCTGGCGGAGCTGTGCGAGGACCTCGAGCACCCGTGGCACTTGACCCCGTCCACCACCGACGTGGAGACGGCGAAGCGTTGGTTCGACGAGTTCGAATCCGCCGGCTGCGACGGGATCGTCGCCAAGGACCTGGACGGCCCGTACGTGTCGGGCAAGCGGGCGATGATCAAGATCAAGCATCGACGGACCGTCGACGTGGTCGTGGGCGGCTTCCGGGAGCACAAGGACGGCGGCAAGATCGGCTCGCTCCTCCTCGGCCTCTACGACGACAACGGCCAGCTCGCCTTCGTCGGGCACTGCTCGGGTTTCGGCGACGCCGACCGCGAGGAGCTGTTCCGACGCTTCAGCGAGCTCGCCGCCGACGGGTCGTTCGGCGAGGGCGTGCGGGTGCCCGGGGCGGAGAGCCGCTGGTCGGCGGGCAAGGACCTCGACTGGACACCGGTGCAGCCCGGCGTGGTTGTGGAGGTCTCCTACGACCAGCTCGAGGGGAACCGGTTCCGCCACGCCACCCGGTTCCACCGGTGGCGGCCCGACAAGGACCCCCGCGAGTGCACGATGGACCAGCTGGAGCTCCCCGAAGGCCCCGGCTTCAGCGACGTGGTGGTCCAGACGGGCGACGATCGACCGGTTGGTTGCTGAGGAAACGTGGCACACTGGCGGGCTGTGCAGCCCGTCGTCACCGCCCGGGGCCTCACCCACGACTACGGCCCGGTAGTCGCGCTGCGTGACGTCGAGGTGGAGATCCCTCCGGGCGTGACCGGGCTGGTGGGCGCCAACGGCGCCGGCAAGACGACGTTCTTTCGGATCCTGCTCGGATTGATCCACCCGACCGCCGGCGAGGTGACGGTCCTCGGCGCCGACGTCGGCAGGGAGGCGGGCCGGGTCCGGGGGATGGTGGGGTACATGCCGGAGGGCGAATGCCTGCCCGACGACCAGACCGCGGCGGACTTCGTCGCCTACGCCGCCGAGCTGGCCGGGATCCCTCCCGGGGAGGCGAAGCGACGCTCGTCGGAGACGCTGTTCCTCGTCGGCCTGGAGGAGGAACGGTTCCGGTACCTGGGCGACTTCTCGACCGGAATGCGCCAGAGGGTCAAACTCGCCCAGGCCATCGTCCACGACCCCGCGCTCGTGCTGCTCGACGAGCCCGCCTCGGGCCTCGACCCGGACGGGCGCGACCAGATGCTCGACCTGATCGGCCGCCTCGGCTCGTTCGGGATCAGCGTGATCGTGTCCTCGCACGTCCTCACCGACATCGAACGGACCTGCGACTGGGTGGTGATGCTCGACGCCGGGGCCCTGGTCCGCTCCGGGCCGCTCGAAGCCGGCGGAGATCTGCGCACCGTGACCGTGGAGGTGCTCGACAACGCCGACACCGTCGCCGATGCGCTGCGTCGCCGCGGCTTCGACGTCACGCTCGTCGGGCACCGGTTCGTGGTGACCGGCGACGACGGCGCCACCGAGGCCGCCATCGTCGAGGAGGTGGCCCGAGCCGACGCCGGCCTGCTGCGGATGGTGCGCGGCGCCAGCTCGCTGGAAGAGGAGTTCCTGGCGCGGGCGGAGCGACGATGACCGACGACGTCATCTACGACCGCGGGTACCGCCGCTACGACGGGCCCCGGCTCGGCGTCTCCGGCGCCCGGCGGGCGGTGATCCGCGACGGCATCCGGCGGGTGCTGGGACTGCGGCGGAAGGCCCGCCGCAAGATCCTCCCGTGGTCGCTGCTGGCGATCGCCGCCGCCTCCGCCGTGGTCTTCGTCGGCCTCCACTTCGCCTCGAGCCAGATCGGCATCGAGGACACGTCGCTCCTCCCCCGCTACGGCGAGCTGTTCGACTTCTTCTCGTGGGTGGGGATCCTGTTCATCGCCCTCGCCGCCCCGACCCTCCTGATCCCCGACCGGACCCAGGGCGTGCTCGCCGTCTATTTCTCCCGTCCGCTCACCGTCGGCGCCTACCTGCAGGGGAAGCTCGCGGCCTTCCTCGGCGTCACCTCCCTGATCTACCTCCTCCCCCAGCTGGCGCTCCACATCGGATTGGCGTTCCTGTCGGACGACGGCTTCCTCCCCTACCTCGGCTCCAACCTGGACGTTCTGTGGAAGGTCCCGCTCGTCACCGCCGGGTACCTGGCACTCCACGGGAGCCTCGTCACCGCCGTCTCGGCCGTCGTGGGCAGGACCGGGGTGGCGGCGGCGATCTTTCTGGGGATCCTCACCGCAGGCGGCTCGATCGCCTCCCGCATAGGCCTGCTGGACGTTCCCTTCGCCCGCTGGGTCACCCTCCTGGCCCTGGATCAGCATCCTCGCATCGTCCGGGACCGCGTCTTCGACATCACCACCGCCGACTATCCCGCCGTCCAGGCCGGGTTCGGCATGTGGACGTCGGTGGCGGTGATCGCCGTGGTGGCGGTGGTCGGCACCTGGTGGGTGTACCGGAGGTACCGGAAGCTGGCATGACCGAGACCGTCCGCGTCCAGGGGGTGTCGAAGTGGTTCGGCCAGAAGGTGGCCGTCTCCGACGTGACGGTCGATTTCCGGCCGGGCGTGACCGGCCTGCTGGGGCCGAACGGCGCCGGCAAGACCACCCTCCTGCGGCTGATCTCGGGCCTGCAGCGCCCTTCGGCGGGAAAGGTGGAGGTCCTCGGCGTCGACCCCCGCGACGACGTCGCCGTGTACCGCCGGGTCGCCCTCGTCCCCGAGGACGAAGCCGTCTACACCCGGCTCACGGCCCGCCAGTTCGTGAGGCTCGCCGCCGACCTGAAAGGCGTCGACGACCCGCCCCGGGCGACGGAGAGAGCCATCGCCACCGTCGAGCTGGCCGAGGCGGCCGACCGGCCCCTGGAGGGCTTCTCCAAGGGCATGCGCCAGCGGGCCAAGGTGGCTGCCGCGCTGGTGTCGGAACCCGACGTGTTGATCCTCGACGAGCCCCTCAACGGCGCCGACCCGGTCCAGCGGGCCGGGTTGATTGGCCTCTTCCAGCGGCTGGGCGAGGCCGGCAGGACGGTGATCGTCTCCTCGCATGTCCTCGCCGAGGTGGAGAGGATGGCCGGGCGCATCGTGGCGATGGTCGACGGGCGGCTGGCGGCGGTCGGCTCGGTCGCCCACCTGCGGGCGGCGATGACCGACCGACCCCGCCTCTTCCGGGTGGTGGCCGACGAGCCGCGCCGGCTGGCGATGCGCCTCGTCGAGGTGGAGGCGGTGACCGGTGTCCGGCTGCGGGGCGACGTGATCGAGATCGAAGCCGAGGACGCCGCCGCCCTGGCGCGGGAGCTGCCGCGAACGGCCCGGGCCGCCGGAGTCGCCCTCCGCCGCGTGGAGCCCACCGACGAGTCACTCGAGAGCGTGTTCCGCTATCTGGTGGAGAAGCGATGAGCGCCTTCGCGCTCTTCCGCCACCACGTCAGGATGCTCGCCCGGCCGGGGCGGCTGTTCCTCGTGACGCTGCTGGCTGCCACGCCTGCGGGCGTCCTGCTCGTGGGCGGCCTGGCGGAGTCGTCGCCACCGAGCGACGTCGCCGGTCTGGTCGCCAACATCGGCGCCCGGACGTTCCCCATCGTCGCCCTGATCCTGGCCAGTTCGACCCTCCGCGACGAGCGCGACGACGGCACCCTCCCCTATCTGTACATGTCGCCCATCCCGAGACCTGTCATGGCCCTGGCGTCGATAGCGGCCGGGATGACCGTGACCGCGCTGGTCGGCGTCGTCGCCGCCGCCGCCATCACGGCGTCGTCGGCGCTGGTCGGAGCCGACGTCGGGTTCGGCCTCGCCGCCTTCCCCGCCTACGTCGTGGCGGCGTTCGGTTACGCCCCCCTGTTCGTGCCGGCCGGCTATCTGGTGCCCCGGGTGATCCTGGTGGGTCTCGGCTACGTGATCCTGTGGGAGCAGATCGTCGCCTACCTCGTCACCGGGGTGGCGAACACGTCGATCTGGCGGTTCGCCCTGTCCGTCTACGCCGACCTCGTGCCCTCGGGCGACGGGGACCTGGCTGGAGCGCTGGGGCCGGTCGCCCCCGGCGCCGGCGGCGGGGTGGCCAAGGTGGCGGTGGTGGCCGTCGTCGGCTGGGCGCTGCTCACGTGGGCGTTGCGACGCCGCGACGCGATGTGACCGTCACACCGGTTCGCCCGGCTCGAGCAGCCCTCTCTGGTAGGCGGCGGCGACGGCGGCGGCCCGGTCGTTCACCCCGAGCTTGGTGAAGATGTGGAGCAGGTGAGTCTTCACCGTGGCCTCGCTGACGAAGAGGGTCTCGGCGATGTCTCGGTTGGTGGACCCCGACGCCACCAGCCTCAGGACCTCCATCTCCCGGTCGCTGAGCAGCTCCCGGTCGGGGTTTCGGACCCGTTCCATGAGGCGGGCTCCGACCGGCGGCGACAGCACCGCCTCCCCGCGGGCGGTGGCCGCGACCGCTCGCAGCAGCTCGGCCCGTGGGGCGTCCTTGAGCAGGTAGCCGGTGGCGCCGGCCTCGATCGCCGCCACCACGTCCCGGTCGGTGTCGTAGGTGGTCAGCACCAGCACCCGGGTCGGCAGCTCTCGCTCGACGATCTCCCGGATGGCGGCCACCCCGTCCATCCCGGGCATGCGGAGATCCATCAGCACGACGTCGGGCAGGAAAGCCACGGCCTTGTCCACCGCCTCCCGGCCGTCGGCGGCTTCCCCGATGACCTCGAAGTCCGGCTCGTTGGCGAACATCCCTCGGAGGCCGTCGCGCACCACCGGGTGGTCGTCGACGAGGAGGACGCGGATCGCCGTGTCAGGCATCGCCGGCTCCGGCCGTGGGGAGGGTGACGCACACGGCGGTGCCGCGCCCGGGAGCCGACTCGACCTCGAGCTTGCCGTCGAGTTGCTCCACCCGCGTGCGCATCGCCCGCAATCCGTAGCCGTGGTCGGCCGTCGCAGGGGCGAAACCCTTGCCGTCGTCACGGACGTCGACGGCGACGAGATCGCCCATGTAGGAGAGGGTGACGCCGACTCTCGAGGCCTCGGCGTGTTTGGCGACGTTGGCGAGCGACTCCTGCACGGCCCGCAGGAGCGTGACTTCGATCTCGGGATGCAGGTCGACCGCCTGGCCGGTGCTGGACCACTCGGCGGCCACCTCGTTGACGGTGGACCACCGCTCCACCACTTCGCCGATCGCCTCCGGCAGGGTCCGGCCCTCGAGCGAGAGCGGGATCGCTCCCCTCACCGCCCGCCGCGCCTCGAGGAGGCTGTCGCGGGCCAGGCGAGCGGCGTTCTGCAGATGCCGTTCGAGCGCGTCGCGGTCTCCGATGACGTTCTCGGCGGCCTCCAGTTGGGTGATGACTCCGACGAGGCCCTGGGCGATCGTGTCGTGGATCTCGCGGGCGATCCGCTCCCGTTCGTCCGCCACGCCGGCCTCCCGAGCCTGGATCATCAACTGGGCGTGGAGGCCCTCGTTCTCTTCGAGGGCGCGCTCCAGCTCGGCCATGGCCTGGCGCCGGGCTTCACTCAGCTCGTTGATCTTCTCCCCGCCGATGACCCCGAGGCCGATCGCCAGCGTCTGGATGGTGACGACCACCCCGAAGATCCACAGGTTCTGGGTGGTCGGGGCGTCGCGGACGATGAGGCTGTTGACCACCACCGACGCCACCAGCACGGCGAGGAACGTGACCGGCGCCGGCTTCAGCAGGTAGGCCTGGAAGAAGGCCGCCACCGGGAATATGAAAAAGAACGGGTGCAGGCCGATCAGGACCGCGGCCAGGACCATGTACCCGAGGTAGTAGAGCCGCAACTGGCCTTGGCGGTCGGGGGCGCGGCGGGGGTAGGCGAGCCAGATCCACGACGCCGCCAGAGCCACCAGCCCGGCGATGAGGAGGGGAGGGGTCTCGTTGGGGACGGCGAAGGCGAACGCCGCCCCCAACGCCAGAGTGACGAACGGGCCGTAGGCCGCGGCCGAATCCAGCCCTCTCTCCCAGAAGCTCCTCTCCCGGGATGGGAGTGCCGTGTCGCTCATTCCCACCGGAAGAGGCGCACGGCGGCCAGGCCGAACACCACGGCGAACGCTGCCATGACGACGAGGTTAGGGATCTGCAGGCTCTGACCGGCCCAGGTGTCCGCAAGCGAGCGGACGACCGCCCCGGAGGGCATCAGCTCGGCGACGGTGCGGAGCCCGTCGGGCATCACCTGCATCGGGAAGTACACCCCGGCGAAGAACAGGAGCGGGAAGTACACCGCCAGCCCGATTCCCTGGCCCGACGAAGCGGTGGGTGCCAGCGCCCCGATCAGCAGCCCGACGGCGAACAGGCCGGCCGTGCCCACGGCGAAGGCGAGGACGAATCCCCCGAGGTTGGCGGGCAGGGCGATTTCGAACAGCACCCGGCCGAGTGCGATGCTCGCCGCCGACGCCACCACCGCCACCCCGGCGTGGATGACGAGCTGTCCGAGGACCAGCCGGCTGGGATGGACGGGTGTGGTCGACATCCGCCGCAAGATCCCCCGCTCCCGATAGGTGGCGAGGATCGTGGGCAGGGTGGACACCCCGAGCGTGATCAGGGACAGGCCGATCACCGTCGGGGCGTAGAGGTCGACGAGACGGGCGCCGCCGAGGTCTTCGCTGAACTGCTGGGCGCCGGGGAACACGAGCCCCAAGACCACGAGCAGGAGAGAGGGGAAGACGAGCCCCCAGAAGACCGCCAGCGGCTCTCGCAGGAACACCCTAGTCTCGATCTTGGTGAGCGTGATCAACGGTTTCATCGTTCGGTCTCCTCTGTCTCGGGCTCTCGACCGGTGAGGGCGAGGAAGGCGTCGTCGAGGGTCGCCGTGTCCACCCGCAGCTCGTGGGCGACGACCTGGCGACGGGCCAGGAGCGAGGTCACGGCGTAGACGAGCCCCTCGCTTCCGGTCACGGTCAAAGTCCCTCCCTCGTCGGTCACGGTCTCCACTTCGGCGAGATCGCGCAGGTCGTCGGGATCGAGCGGCGTGCCGGGACGGAACCGCATCACCTGCCGTGAGGCGGTGCTGGAGATCAGGCCTCGGGGGGTGTCGAGGGCGACGAGCCGTCCCCGGTCGATCACGGCCACCCGGTCGGCGAGCCTCTCGGCCTCTTCCATGAAGTGCGTGACCAGGACGATCGTCACGCCCCGGTCACGGAGCGCCTCGATCAGCTCCCAGGTGTCGCGCCGCGCTTTCGGGTCGAGGCCGGTGGTGAGCTCGTCGAGGACGGCGATCTTGGGTGAGCCCACGAGAGCGGTGGCGATCGACAGGCGCTGGCGCTGTCCGCCCGACAGCCGGGAGAACAGGGTCCGCTCTTGCTCGGACAGCCCCAGCTCTTCCATGAGCTGGCGCCACGGCACCGGCGAGGGGTAGAAGGAGCTGAACAGCTCCAGCGCCTCGCCCACCCGGATCCGGTCGGCGAACTGGCTCTCCTGGAGCTGCATGCCGAGGATCTCTTTGGTCCGTCGGGGGTCGGCGATGGGGTCGAGCCCCATGACCCGGACGCTGCCGCCGTCGGGCCGGCGCAGGCCGCCGATCATCTCGACGGTGGTGGTCTTGCCGGCGCCGTTGGGGCCGAGGATGGCGAAGATCTCCCCCTCCTCCACCGAAAAGGTCACCTCGTCGACCACCGCACGCCCGCCGTATCGCTTGGTCAGGTCGCGTACTTCGATGATTGCCATGGCCCGATCGTGCCGGAGGCCGCGCTTCGAGCGCATCCACCGATCGGCGACGATCGGCCGACGATCGGTCGATCGCCTGGGACCGGGAGGTCAGTACTCGTCGGCGGGGCGCCGCTGCCGGGACGGCTGGACCCGGGGCGGCTCACCGGGCTGTTTCGGGTAGTGGGGCGGCCACGGTGCGTCGCCCAGTCCCTGCTCCTCGTCCCTGGCCACCCACTCCATCAGGGTGTCTATGCGTCCGGCCGACTCGTCGATGCCGGCGGTGAGATCGCCGACTTCGGCGTAGCGCTCGGTGGCGAAGCGGTCCAGGGGGAAGTCCTCGATGTGCACGTCGTCGAGCTCGTCCCACGTGAACGGCGCCGATACGTAGCCGGTGGGACGGACTCCGTAGGCGGACGACACTGTCTTGTCGCGCGCGTTCTGGTTGTAGTCGATGAAGACCCCCCGCCGTTCCTCCTTCCACCAGGCGGTGGTGACGAGACCCGGCATCCGCCGCTCCAGCTCGCGGGCGAACGCGAGCACCGCCCGCCGGGTCTGGAAGAAGTCCCACTCCCGCACGATGCGGACGTACACGTGGATGCCCCGGCTCCCCGACGTCTTCGGCCACCCCAAGAGGCCCACCTCGTCGAGCAGCTCTTTGGCACCGGCCACCGCCCGTCGCACGTCGTCGAACCCGAACCCGGGCGTCGGGTCGAAGTCGAAGCGGAGCTCGTCGGGATGGTCGATGTCGTCGGCACGCACCGGCCAGGGGTGGAAGTCGAGGCAGCCGAGCTGGACGAGGCGGATGACGTCGGCTTCGGTCCGCGGCACGTTCATCAGACCGGGGCGCTGGGAAGGGAAGCGGATCTGGACGGTGTCGAACGGCGTGTTCTTCGAGGCGCGCTTCTGGTAGACGGGGTCCTCGTCCACGTTGGACATGTATCGCTTGAGCATCGTGGGACGGTCGGCGATTCCCCGGAACGCCCCCTCCACCACCGCCAGGAAGTGCTCGACCACGTCCATCTTGGTCCAGCCTTGGCGGGGGAAGACGACCCGGTTCGGCGAGGTGATGCGGATCTTCTCGCCGCCGACCTCGACCTCGACTTCGTCCTTGGCCACGGGATCAGCCTCCCATCTCGTTCGGGTTCGACCGGCACAGGGCCTCGCCGTGGACGATCACGAACCAGCCGTCGTCGGCTTCGGACCAGCGCAGCCACGCCCGGGAGATGGCCGCGAGGTCCTCCGGCGTCGCCAGCCCCCAGTCCCGGGCCCGGCGGGCGAAGTCGGATTCGGTCGCCCTCTCCGACCACAGCGTCCCCCACCACCGGCGATCCTCCGGCGTGGCGTAGCACCAGACCGAGGCCGAGGGCATGACCTCCTCGAACCCCGCCGCTCTCGCCCACCCGATCAGCCTCCGGCCGGCATCGGGCTCGGCCCCGGCGGCGCGGGCGATCCGCTGGTAGAGAGACATCCAGGCGTCCAGGCCGGGGGCGTCGGGCCACCAGGTCATCGCCCCGTAGTCGGCGTCCCGGACCGCCACGATGCCGCCGGGGCGGCACACCCGCTTCATCTCGACCAGGGCGGCGATCGGGTCCCGCAGGTGCTGGAGGACCTGGTGGGCATGGACCACATCGAAGGTGCCGTCCTCGAAGGGCAGCCGGTAGACGTCGGCGACTTCGACCTCGACGTTGCCCACGGCAGAAGTGGCGGACCGTGCCTCATCCACGACCTCCTCGGAACGGTCGATGGCGACCACCCTGCCCGGGGCGACGCGGGAAGCGAGATCGGCGGTGAGGGTGCCGGGACCGCAGCCCACATCGAGGAGCGACATGCCGGGGCGCAGATGAGGGAGCAGGTACGCCGCGGAGTTCTCGGCAGTGCGCCACCGGTGCGACTTCAGCACCGAGTCGTGGTGCCCGTGGATGTAGGTGTCCGCCATCGCCCAAGTCTGCCAAACCTCTGCCGCCGAGTCGCCTCTATTGGCGGCATCGGGCGTTTGGCCGCCGCCTCCGGTGGTACGGGCAGCCCGGATCGAGAGGAAAGGTGGATCCATGCAGACCATTCGCGAAGTGATGACCGCAGACCCTGTCCACGTGCCGGAGGACATGAACATCATGCAGGTGGCCGAGATCATGCGCGACCGCGACATCGGCGACGTGATCGTCACCAACGGGTCGTCGGTGGTGGGCATCGTCACCGACCGCGACCTGGTGGTCCGCGGTCTGGCCAGCGGCAACGGCGTGGAGGCGATGACGGTAGGCAGCGTCGCCACCCGCGACGTCCAGGCGGTGGGGCCCGACGACCGCGTGGGCAGAGCGGTGAGCCTCATGTCCGAGCAGGCGATCCGGCGCCTGCCCGTCGTGGACGGCGGGTCGCTCGTGGGGGTCGTGTCGATCGGCGACCTGGCGATCGAGCGTGACCCCGAGTCCGCGTTGGCCGAGATCAGCCAGGCCCCGCCGAACAACTGACCGTCACGGGCCATGGGCGCGGCGTAGCCTCACCTCCATGGCTGTAGAGCCCATCCCCGACCCAGGGGTGGAAGAGACGGCACGCTGGCATCGGACCTTCGCTCCCCGGTTCTTCAACCGCACGTGGGAGCTGATGGACCGGCCTTCGCTCACCTCCGACGAGGTGGACGAGATGATGGCGTCGGCTTTCGCCCAGTGGGCCCACTGGCACCGGGTCGGCGACGCCCGCAACCGGGCCATCGCCGACTGGCAGGTGTCCCGGGCCGCGGTGCGCGCCGGCCATCCCGACCTGGCCCGCCGGTTCGCCGAACGCTGCCTGCGCGCCGCGGCCGACCTCGACCCCTTCGTCGCCGGCTTCGCCCACGAAGCGCTCGCCCGCGCCGCCGCCCTGGTGGACGACGTCGACTCGTTCACCGACCACATGGAGGCGGCCCGCCGCCTCCTCGCCGCCATCGACGATCCGGAAGAGCGGGCCGTCCTGGAAGCCGACCTCGACGAGATGGAAGGCTGAGCCAGCGGATGTAGAGGTCGGCCGCGACCCGGTCGCTGGAAGAGACGGACAGCTCCCGCCTCACCCGGCCGCTCCTGGCATCCTCTCCCGGCGAGAGGAGGTGCCGCCTCGAGCGAAGCCAGGATCGACGTCGATGCAGCGGCCATCGCCGGGCGCGCCGGGACTTCGGGGGGATGATCCTCACGAAAGAGGTGATCGCCGCCAATCCACCTCCGTGGAGGAAGCCCGGGTGATGGCAGGCTGAGTCAGCGGATGTAGAGGTCGGCCGCGACCCGGTCGGCCGCATCTTCGCCGGCCAGCTCCGCCAACAGGGCGAGAGCCGCCTGGTAGCTGACCACCTCTCCGCTGGAGGAGATGAGGCCGCCGTCGACCACCACGTCGTCGGCGCTGACCTCCGCCTCCGGGAACTGGACCTGCAGCTCCTCCTCCCCTCCCCGGTAGGTCGTGACCCGGCGTCCCTCGAGGAGCCCGGCCTTGCCGACGAGGAATGCCGCCGAGCAATTGCTGGCCAGGTAGCGGGCGCCTTTGCCTCTGCGGGCCACGAAGTCGACGATGTCGGGCGAAGACAACGCCCCGTCCATCTCCGCCGAAGCGCTGAGGACCAGCACGTCCAGCTCAGGGCAGTCTTCGATCGTGACGTCGGGGAGGACACGGAGCCCTTCGGCGCTCCGCAGCGGGCCCGCCTTCGGTGCCACCACCTTCACCTCGGCGTCGAGCAGGCCACGCTCGATCGCCGCCCCCAACACTTCCACCGGAGCGACCAGCTCGGAGGTGAGGAATCCCTCCCAGGCGAGCACTCCGATCAGGGTTCGTCGTTGCTCGGTCATGGCGGCGACACTACGGGCCACGATTGGACCGTCGGAAGGTCCAATTCGGCCCCATTTCGGCATGCCAATTAGGCTCGCCGGGTGGACGCTCACATCCCCGCCGCCCCGGCGGGCGACCGGATCGGCGGGATCTACCGCAGCATCGTCGACGCCATCCTGAGCGGGCGCCTCCGCCCTGGCGACCGCCTCCCTCCTTCCCGCCGTCTCGCCGAGGAGCTCGGCGTTGCCCGGGTGACGGTCACCACTGCCTACGAGCGCCTCGTCGCGGAGGGTTTTCTCGAGGCGCGAGTGGGAGCGGGGACGTTCGTCTCCGCCGTGATCGGCGATCTCCAGGCGGCCCGCGCCCCGGCCGGATCCGGCCGTCACATCCGGCCGGTGTGGCGACAGACGCTGTTCGTCGCCCCCGCCTCTCCGATCCGTCATGACTTCCGCCTGGGGATGGGAGATCCGGCCTTCTTCCCTCGCGACGAGTGGCGACGCGCCGTGAACACCCGGCTGGCTACCCACGACTTCGCCCTCCTCCTACTACGACCCCGCGGGCCGGCCTTCGCTGCGGGCCGCCATCGCCCGCCACGTCGCCGTGTTCCGTGCGGTCCGTTGCGGCCCCGACGACGTGATCGTCACCCGCGGCGCCCAGCAGGCCTTCGACCTGATCGCTCGCGCCGTGATCGAGCCGGGAGCCGTGGTGGCCGTGGAGGATCCCGGCTATCCCCCCGCCCGCCGTCTGTTCGAGTCGTTGGGCGCGGACGTGGTCCCAGTGCCGGTCGACGCTGAAGGCGTCGTGGTCGCCTCGCTGCCTCCCGGAGCCCGCCTGGTGTACGTGACGCCCTCGCACCAGTTCCCGCTCGGCACCACGATGAGCCTACGGAGGCGCCTCGAGCTGATCGCATGGTGCGAGCGCCACGACGCCCTGGTGATAGAAGACGACTACGACTCCGAGTTCCGGTTCACGGAGCGTCCCCTGGATCCCCTCCAGAGCCTCGACCGAACGGGACGCGTGGTCTACGTCGGCTCGTTCTCGAAGACGATGCACCCGGCCCTGCGCCTGGGCTTCGTGGTGGCGCCCGAAGCCCTGCGGGACGGGTTGGCCGCCGCCCGGCTGGTGACCGACTGGCACGGCGACCCGGTGCTGGAAGAGGCCATGGCGACCTTCATCGAACGGGGAGAGCTGGCCCGCCATCTGCGGCGCACCCGCCGACGCTACCGGCAGCGCCACGACACCCTCGTGGCTGCGGTGGAGTCCCACCTGGGAGAGTGGTTCGAGCCGCTACCGGCTGGCGCCGGCCTCCACATCGCCGCCCGTCTCCGACCCGGAGTGGAGCTGAGGCTGGAGGAAGCGGCCCGGGCTGCCGCCCGCGAAGGGGTGGCCGTCAACACTCTGGCCGAGATGAGCGCGAGCGCCTCCGGGCCGGCCGGGCTCGCTCTCGGCTACGGGCTCGTGTCGGAAGAGGACATCGCCGAGGGCCTGCGGGTCCTGGCTCGCTGTGTGCGAGCGTCTCGCCAATAGGCCCTCACTTGGTGCCGTAGAGGCGGTCGCCGGCGTCTCCGAGGCCGGGGACGATGTAGCCGTGGTCGTTGAGGTGGTCGTCGATCGCCGCGGTGATGATCCGGACGTCCGGATGCCGCTCGGTGAGGTGCTGGATTCCCTCGGGGGCGGCGAGGAGGCACATGAACCTGATGCTGCGCGGGTTCCTCGCCTTGATCCGGTCGAGGGCGGCGGCGGCCGAGTGGCCGGTGGCGAGCATCGGGTCGACGACGATCACGTCGCGGTCGTGGAGGTCCTCGGGCACCTTGAAGTAGTACTCGATCGCCTCGAGCGTCTCCGGGTCCCGGTACAGGCCGATGTGTCCGACCCGGGCGTTGGGAACCAGGTCGAGGATGCCCTCCAACAGGCCATTGCCGGCCCGCAGGATCGAGACCGCCACGAGCTTCTTGCCCTCGATGACGGGAGCGTCCATCTCGGCGAGCGGGGTTTCGATGCGTTCGTAGGAGAGCGGAAGGTCGCGAGTGACCTCGTACGTCATCAGCCCGGCGATCTCCCGCAGCAGCCGACGGAAGTCGGCGGACGCCGTGTCCTTGCGGCGCATCAAAGTGAGCTTGTGCTGGATCAGCGGATGATCGAGAACCGTGACGTTGTCGGCCATGACGCTCCTACCCTTCGGGGGGACGAATCATGGCGGGAAGAATCCATCAGATCAATGTGTCGCCGGGAGGCGTCCCCAAGCTGCCCGTTCCCTCGGCATTCATCGGAGCCGACGGCCTCGACGGCGACGCCCACAACGACACCCGCTACCACGGCGGCCCCGAGAGGGCGGTCTGCCTCTATTCGCTGGAAGTGATCGAAGCCCTCCAGGCAGAAGGGCACCCCATCCATCCGGGCTCGGCCGGCGAGAACCTGACCATCGCAGGCATCGAGTGGTCCACCGTCGTTCCCGGGACGCGCCTCCGGGCGGGCGAGGCGCTGCTCGAGGTGACCTCGTTCACGACCCCCTGCAACAAGAACGCCCAGTGGTTCATCGGCGGCGACTTCATGCGGATGCACCACGGGCGCCACCCGGGCTGGTCCCGGGTGTACGCCCGGGTCCTGGCGGAAGGCCGAGTCGACGTCGGGGACCCGGTGGAACTGACCGCGACGGAGGAGGTCCCATGAGCATCGCCCGCTTCTCGGTAGTCGCCCTCGACACCCCCGATCCCGTGGGGCTCGCCGAGTTCTATTCGGCGATCACCGGCTGGGAGATCGAGCCCTACGACGACATCCACTGGATCCAACTGAGATCGGACACGGGAGCGACCATCGCCTGCCAGCTGGCCCCCGACCACATCCCGCCCCGGTGGCCCGACCCGGCGCACCCCCAACAGGCGCACCTCGATTTCGTCGTCGACGACATCGAGGCCGCCGAGCGGCGAGTGCTGGAGCTGGGCGCTCGCAAGGCCGACCACCAACCGGGACCGACCTGGCGGGTGTACATCGACCCGGCGGGGCATCCGTTCTGCTTCGTCCATTCGTGATCGGATGACCGACCCCGTCCACGAGCCGCCGACCGAGCCACCTCCCCCGGCGACACGGCGCGCTCCCTCTCTGATCATCGTCAACACGGGCGACGGCAAGGGCAAGTCGACCGCCGCCTTCGGGACGATGCTCCGGGCCCTGGCCCGGGGCTGGAAGGTGGCCGTCGTCCAGTTCCTCAAGTCGGGGGACTGGAAGGTGGGAGAGGAGAAGATCGCCCGCCAGCTGGGCGTCGACTGGTTCGCCCTCGGCGACGGGTTCACCTGGGAATCCGAGGACATCGACGAGTCGCAGGCGATCGCCATGGAGGCATGGCGCAAGGCCTCCGAGGTCATCGCCGACGGAGAGCACCACCTGGTGATCCTCGACGAGATCACCTACCCGATGAACTGGGGCTGGATACCCACCTCCGAAGTCGTCGCCGCCCTCGAGGGCCGGCCCGAGCACGTCAACGTGATCTGCACCGGCCGTGACGCCCCCGAAGAGCTGGTGGCGATAGCCCACACCGTGACCGAGATGCGCAACGTGAAGCACGCCTACGACCAGGGCATCATGGCCAAACGCGGCATCGACTATTGAGCGGTCAGGCGGGGGGCAGGGGCAGGGCCCGGCGGCGGGCCGTGGTCAGATGGATGGCGGCGACGGCCACGGCGGTCAGCGCCCCTCCCACCACCTGGGCGGGAGTCAGGGCCTGCCCCAGGAACACCCACGCGCACGCCGCCGACACCACCGGTTCGGCCGTGGCGACCACTCCCACCGATCCCGGGTCCGCCCGTCTCAGAGCCGACAGTTCGAGGAGGAAGGGGATGGCGGTGCCCGCCACCCCGATGAACGCCAGCCGCGCCCACTCCCCTCCGCCGAGGTCCCCCACCTGCGGCGGCACCGCCAGCAGCCAGAACAGCGCCGAGAACGCGAACCCGTAGGTGACGGTGGTGAGCGAGGGGAGGCGGCTCCCCAGCCTCTCCCCCAGCACCAGGTAGGTGCCGAACGTGAGCGCCGCCCCCACCGCCGCCGCCAGGCCGACGCCGTCGACGTCCGCCTCCCAGGCCCGGGCCATCAGGCCGGTGCCCAGGACCGCCGCCACCGCGGCGAGCCAGGCGAGAGGCGGGACGTGACGTTTCTCGACCACCCGCATCCAGACCATCACCAGCACCGGGGCGGTGAACTGGATCGTCGTCCCCGGCCCCACCCCGAGGCGGTCGATCGCCCAGTAGAAGGTGACCGTGACCGCGGCCAGGTTCGCCCCCATCAGGGCGGTCCACCACAGGTCCTTGCCCACCCCCAGGAGCCGGCGGCGGGCGGCAACGGCTCCCAGCACGATGGCGGCGAAGACCGATCGGAACTGCGCCACCCGAGCCGGCGACACGTGCTCGAACACGTCCGCCGCCACCACCGCCGACACGGCGAACAGCACGGCGGCGGCGAGGGTCATCCACAGCCCGGTGGTCCGCTCCTGCACGGCGGCAGGGTACGCGTCCGCTCCCGATAGCCTGGGCGCGGTGCGAGACCAGGCCTACTTCGTCGCCCCTCCCTCCGGTCAGGGAAGAGGCTTGCTCCTCTTGTCCGCCTGGTGGGGGCTCACCTCCCAGCTGAAGCAACGTGCCGACGCCTTCTCACTGGAGGGATTCGTGGTGTTGGCCCCCGACCTGGCCTTCGGGGTCAGGCCGGAGACCGAAGAGGCGGCGGAGCAGGCTCTGGCCGAGGCCGACCCCAACCGCCTCGCCTTCCTCGTCATGTCGTCGGCCGACCTGCTCGCCGAGAAGTCTGAGCCCGGCCCGATCGGCGTCGTCGGTTACGGGATGGGCGGCTCGCTGGGACTGTGGCTCTCCGTGCGGCGACCGGACCTCGTCGGGGCGGCGGTGTCGGTCTACGGCAGCCAGGTGATCGACTTCGCCGGCGCCAACGCCGCCTACCAGATCCACTACGCCGAGAGGGACCGGTACATCAGCCCCGACGAGGCGACCTTCATGGAGGCCACGATGGGGCTCGAGGATCTCGACGTGACGGTCCACACTTATCCGGGGACCGAGCACGGGTTCGCCGACCCGGAGAGCCCCACCTACGACCCCGACGCCGCCGCCCTGGTGTTCTCCCGGGCGACCAGCTTCCTGAAGGAACGGCTCTAGGCGAAGAGCTCGGCTATCCGGTTGCGGGTCTCCTCGTCGAGACGGCCCATCACCTCGAGGGCGCCGAGGTTCTCGCGGACCTGCTCCACCCGGCTCGCTCCGGTGATCACCGTGGACACGTCGGGATTGGTGGCGCACCAGGCGATCGCCAGCTGCGCCGGCGTGCAATCGAGCGACTCGGCGATCTCGATGAAGCGGCGCACCCGGTTCTGCGTCTCTTCGTCCCGGGCCCGCTCTGCCACGAAGTCGAGCAGCTCGGCGCGGCTGCCCGCGGGGATGCCGTCCAGGTACTTGCCGGTGAGGAGGCCGGAGGCGAGCGGGCTCCATGTGGTCAGGCCCAGGCCCATGTCGGAGTAGAGGTCGCGGTACTCGTCTTCGACCCGTTCCCGGCGGAACAGGTTGTACTCGGGCTGTTCCACCACGGGCTTGTGGAGATGGTGCCGCTCGGCCACCTCCCACGCCTCGCGGATCCTCTCGGCGGGCCACTCGGAGGTCCCCCAGTACAGGGCGCGGCCACTGGACACGATCTCCGACATCGCCCACACCGTCTCCTCCACCGGGGTCTCCGGGTCGGGCCGGTGGCAGAAAACGATGTCGACGTGGTCGAGGCCCAGCCGCTCGAGCGACGGGTCGATCGCCTCCATCAGGTACTTGCGGTTGAGGGTGTTCTTGGTGTTGGGCCCGTCGTGGATGCCCCAATAGAACTTGGTCGATACCACGTAGGAGCTGCGGGGCCAGCCGAGCCGGCGGAGGGCCTCGCCCATCAGCTCTTCGCTCTTGCCGGCCGCGTACGCCTCGGCGTTGTCGAAGAAGTTGACGCCAGCCTCGTAGGCGACCTGCATGCACTCCATGCCGGCCTCGAGATCGAGTTGGTTGGCGAACGTGACCCAGGAGCCGAACGACAGGACGCTCAACTTGAGTCCGGTGCCACCCATCCGTCGGTATTCCATCTCCATCGTTCCACCGATCCTTCTCTCTGGTCTACGTCATCTTGGCGGGGTCCCCGCCTCTCGCCCAAGCCGCCATAGACTCGATGGTCGATGACCGCCGTCGCCCCTCTGAAGATCGGCCGGTTCCGCGTGATGTGGATCGCGTCGATCTTCTCGAACCTGGGGTCGTTCTTCTACTCGGTGGCCGCCTCGTGGCTCATGCTCGAGATGACCGGCTCCGCCACCTGGGTGGGGCTGATGCAGTCCAGCAACACCCTGCCACTGCTGTTCCTCGGGCTCACGGCCGGGGCGCTCGCCGACCTGGCCGACCGTCGCCGGGTGATGCTCTACTCGCAGACGTTGATGGGGGTCGCCGCCACGGCAATGGCGGTCCTCACGTTCCTCGACCTCATCACCCCGCCGCTGCTCCTGGGGCTCGGGCTCGTCATCGGGGTCGGGGTGGCGTTCAACCTGCCGTCCTGGCAGGCGATCGTCCCCAACCTCGTGCCTCGGGGGATGCTGGCGTCAGCGGTGGCGCTCAACTCGGCCGGCTTCAACGTCGCCCGCGCCGTCGGGCCGGCGCTCGCCGGTGTCGTGTTCGCCACGTTCGGGGCGGCGGTGGCGTTCGGGGTAAACGCCGCCTCCTTCATCGGGGTGATCCTGGCGGTCGCTTTGGTGGGCCGCAGCCTCGACCTCCCCGAGCCCGAGCAGGCGCCTCTCTCCTCGGCGATCGCCCTCGGGTTGCGCTTCGCCCGCTTCACGCCGAGCTTCGCCCGCCTGCTTGCATTGGTCGCCGCCTTCGCCGTCTTCTCGGCGGCGATCCAGAGCGTCCTCGCCCCCTACACCGACCAAATCGGGGGCTCCAGCGCCCAGTACGGGTTGCTGTTGGGAGCGATGGGCGTCGGGGCTCTGGTGGCCGCTTTCGGCCGGCACCGCCTCGCCGGCCGGTTGGGCAAGCGGTCGATCCAGATCGGCGTGACGGTCTTCGGGCTGGCTGGCGTCTACGTGGGCCTGGTCGACTCGGTGGCCCTGGCCGTCCCCGGCCTGATCGTGGTCGGCATCTGCTGGGTGTTGACGTTGGTGACACTCAACACCACCACCCAGACGCTGAGCCCCGAGTGGATACGGGGCCGGGCCATGAGCCTCTACACCCTGGCGTTCACCGGGATCACCCCGCTGGGGGCGATCCTGTCCGGGGCGCTGGCCGACGTGATCGGGCCCGGCAACGCCATCGCCGTCATGTCCGCCGGCACGATCCTCCTCGGGCTGTGCGTCCCGCTGTTCCGGATCCCCAGCCTCGAGGAGATCCGCCCGCCCGAGTACAACGAGGAGGTTCGCCTCGAGGACCACCCGGAGGGCCTGGAGGGCGGCCCGGTGATGGTGGTGAACACCTGGACGATCGACGCCGGGGACTACGAGGAGTTCGTGAAGGTGATGAACCGGATCCGGCGGGTGCGCCTCTCGACCGGGGCCTACCGGTGGCGCCTCTACCGCGATGTAGGTCATCCCGACCGTTTCAGCGAGATATTCCTTGTATCGTCGTGGGACGAGCACCTGGCTCAGCATCGCCGGATCGACGACCGGTCGCGTGCCTTGATCCGGAAGGCCCGCTCCTTCGACAAGGCGGACGGTCCCCGCAGCACCCACCTGCTGGCGGTCGACGTCGCCCACCCGGCCGACTGGGAGACGATGGTCGCCGCCCACTCCGAGATGCATCGCCGGGACGGCTCGGTCCCGCTCGACGAGGTGGCCCCCTCGAAAGCTCCCGAGTCGTGACAGACTGGGAGTGTCGGCTCGAAAGGAGTGCGATGCAGGATCGGAAGCGTCCCGCCGACCTGGAGGTCGTGGACGCCATCCTCGACGTGTGGGGAGAGGAGTCCTTCCCCGCCAGCGACCCGCCGAGCTCTCTCCCGCCCAGCGTCGAGGCGGCACTCGCCGCGACCCGGCCGCCGGGTCGTGGCCCGAGAACGCACCGGCCCGAACCCCGTCGTCCGGCGGAGCCTCGGGAAGCCGCCAGGTGAGCCGCCCGCCCGAGCCGTCGGCCGGGCGGTAGCGTCGGAGGATGGAATTCCAAACGCTCACCTACTCGGTCGAAGGGAGAGTCGCCACCATCACCCTCGACCGGCCAGAACGGCTCAACGCGATCGACGACCGGATGCCGGCCGAGATCGCCGCCGCGGTCGATCTCGCCGAGGAGGACGACGACGTCCACGTCGTCGTGGTCACCGGAGCGGGTCGGGCGTTCTGTTCCGGGTACGACCTCGCCGAGTACGCCGAGGGCGACTCCCCCTACAGCCAGGAGATGCCGTGGGACCCGATGCTCGACTATCGGGTGATGGGCGCCAACACCGCCCACTTCATGCGGCTGTTCCACTGCCACAAGCCGACCATCGCCAAGGTCCGCGGGTGGGCGGTCGGCGGCGGATCGGACATCGCCCTGGCATGCGACCTGGTCGTCATGGCCGAGGACGCCTGGATCGGCTACCCGCCCGCCCGGGTCTGGGGATGCCCGACCACGGCGATGTGGGTGTACAGGCTCGGCCCCGAGCGGGCCAAGCGGATGCTCTTCACCGGCGACCTGGTGACGGGCCGGGAGGCGGCGGAGATGGGCCTGGTCCTGCGGGCGGTCCCCGCCGACGAGCTCGACGCCGCGGTCGACGCTCTGGTCCGCCGGATCGAAGGAGTCCCTCGCAACCAGCTGATGATGCAGAAGATGGTGATCAACCAGGCGCTGGAGGCCATGGGGCTGGCCGCCACCCAGCGGTTGGCGACCTTGTTCGACGGGATCGCCCGCCACACCCCGGAGGGAATGTGGTTCAAGCAGCGGGCGGAGCGAGTCGGGTTCCCGGCCGCGGTGGCAGAACGGGACTCCGGGGCCCCGATCGCTCCCGGGGTGAGCAGGCGGATGCCCGAGAGTCGCCGATGACGTCCGCCGCCGAGCTCCGCGCCCAACTGCAGGCCTCGACCGGCGTCGACTTCGCCGGCTACGCCGACGCCGAGTTCGTGGACACGATCACGGGCTGGTCGGGCCTGTGGGCGATCGTCAAGGAGGCGGCCGTCTCCCTGGCCGTAGGGGTGGCCGTGGCGGCGGTGGCGATCGTCGCGGCCTCCACCTCCGGGGCGGAATCCGACGCCAGCACCGGCATGGTGATCTCCGGAGTGGTGGGCGGCCTGGGTGTGGCACTCGCCGTCTTCGCCCTGCGGCTGCGCCGCCGCATCCCCACCGAGGTCGATCGCGTCTTCGAGGTGTCGGCCCGGCTGGCCGATCGCGTCGCCGCCGACATCGCCGCCGGCGACCTGCAGGTCTCGGCTTCCGATGCGGCGCGCGGCATCGTCGTGGTGGCGGCAGTCCCCGCCCTGGTCCGCGTCACCGAGAGGAGACTGCCGGTCCTGGGCATGGTTCTGGGCCCGGTGGCGGGCTCGATGGTCAGCCGCGTGCTCCTCCGGGTGTGGCCGTCGGGGAAGCGGGCCCTGACCCTCGACCGGTTCGGGAGCGCCACCGACAGGCTCCACGCCACGCTGTCGGCAGCCCGCGATGCGATCGTTCCCCGACTGGGAAGGGCGGTCCGGTGGGCGACCCTGCCGCTGCTCCTCGCCGGCGGCGCACTCGTCGTCGTCGCCGTGGCAGTGCTCCTCCTCTCGTTGGCGGTGGGGTGAGTGCAACAGACACGGGGCCGGTGGGGTTCTGATTGGTGATGGACGAACTGTGCCGCCGACTCGCCGTCGACCTCGACGGCGCATTCCCCGAGCTCGTCGACGCCTTGGCCTCGGACGTGTATTCGGGCCTGAGGAGGCTCGCCGGCGCCGACGACGCCGAGGACCTGACCCAGGAGACATTCATCCGCGCCTATCGGGCGCTCGGCGAATACGACGCCGAGCGGATCCGCAACCTGCGGCTGCGAGCCTGGGTGTGGACGATCGCCCTCAACCTCGGCCGCAACCACGCCCGGGACAAGGCCCGCCGGCCCACCCCGGTTCGCCTCGAGGACCGCTTCGGGGTGGAGGACCCGGAGCCCGCCGACGAGGCGGCCTGGGACCACCGACTCCGGTCGCTGCCGCCGGCCCAGCGCCGGGCCGTCGTCCTCCGGCACGTGGTGGGGCTGGACTACGAGGAGATCGCCGACGCGACGGGGCGCCCGCCGGCGACGGTGCGCAGCGACGTCCGCCGCGGCCTGGAACGTCTGCGAGCGGCGATGGAAGGAGAGTCATGACGATCGAAGAGCAACTGCAGAGCTTGCGCCGCCCCGCCCCGGCCACGGTTCGCCCGGCGGTGGAGCTGGGAACCGGCCTCGTGCCGGGATTCTCGGTCTACGAGGCACCCGTGGGGGAGGTGGCGGTCGTGTTCACGCCCCGGGGAGTCAGATCGGTGCGCCTCGCCGACGAGGTCGATCCTGGGGCGATCGAAGCGGAGCCGCCGCGGGCGTGGCGCGACCGGATCCGGCGTGCCCTCGAAGAGGGAAGACCCGGCGACCTGCCTCTCGACCTGGAGGGAGTCTCGCCCTTCCGGCGTCGGGTGCTGGAGAAGGCCGCCACCATCCCCAAGGGAGAGGTCCGCTCCTACGGTTGGCTGGCTCGCCATGTGGGCAAGCCCGGGGCGTCGCGGGCGGTCGGTTCGGCGATGGCGACCAACCCCGTGCCGCTGATCATCCCCTGCCACCGGGTGGTCCGATCCGACGGGCGCATCGGGGCCTATTCCCTGGGCGGGCCCGAGAACAAATGGAAGCTCCTCCGCTACGAAGGCGCAGAGCCCGAACTGCTGGAGGAGCTGGCAGCCGCCAAGGTGCGGTTCATCGGCTCGGACACGACCGGCATCTTCTGCGTGCCCTCGTGTCGCAACGCTCGCCGGATAACCCCCCAGCATCGGCTGTCGCTGCGGTCGGAGGCGGAGGCGGAACGAGCGGGGCTGCGGCCGTGCCGGGTCTGCCAGCCGCTGGGCTGACCCCGCTTCATCACAAGAAAAGAGCCCGCCTATTCGGCGGGCTCTTCGATCACCCACGGCGGGACATTCGGTCCTTTCTAGGTGGTCTTCGGTAGCGATCTTTTTCCTTTTTCCGCGCGACAGGTCGCTGTGCTTCCGGCCGGAAATACCGGGCACGACGGACGGCGTCGACGGCGCGATACGAGGTGAACATGGTTCCTCCTTGACGAATACGGGCGCGTGCGGGACGGCCTGAGGTTCAGAGAAGCTCGCCGATGCGAGCAGACGACGACGGGCGCTGGGGCTCCGTCAGCCGGCGACGCCGGTGACGGAGGGAGCGCCGAGGTGAGTGATGAGGATCAATTTGGCACCTCCTTCCGTCAGGTGAGAGAACCAACCTAACCGACCGGCAGGTTGGTGTCCACCTATTTAGCAAAACCCGGCGAGAAGATCCAAATCGGTTCCGGCTGACTCACCAGTTTGGATGAATACGCCTCGCCCCATACCCGCGCTCGACGAAAGGGGCGAGGGACGACGGGTCGGCACGCAGCAGCATCATCGAAGTCGTGAATCGTCGGGCCCGGCAGCTCTGCGCCGGCGGGAGCTCAGCGATATCGCCAGACGATGCGACCCTTGGTGGGGTCGTAGGTCGAGACCTCGACGTCTACCTGGTCACCGGGGAGGATGCGGATGATCCGCCCCCGTCGCATCCGGCCAGAGGGACGCGCCATGACTTCGAGGCCACCTTCGATCTCCACCTTGAAGGTGGCGTCACGAAGCACCTCTTTCACGGTCCCTCGCATGCGGATGTAATCGTCGTCAGCCATCGCTCTTGAGCGTACTAGACGCCCGCACCTTTCACCTAGGCCGACCGGACGGACTCAGGATCGACGGGCAGCCGCTGGCGGAACAGGCCCTCCGGGATAGGCGCCCCGGTGCGGATCAGCGCCAGATGCCACGACGGCGACGAGCCCAGCGCCCACCGCAGCGAGGCGATCAGCGAGCGTGTCGCCGCCCGGGCCCCCGGGAACGTCTCGATGCCCAGGACCTGGCGGATCCTGTCCGGGATGGTGGACACCGCCCCCGCTTGGAGTATCCGGTACCCGACGCGCAAGCCCACACCGTCGAGCGGCGGGTCGGTGAGGAAAGAGACCGTGTCGGCCATCCCCGGGGACGGACCGACCCCTTCGTGATCGGTGATCCATCGCCGCAGCTCGGCGGCCGTCTCCGGCAGGGGGTCCGCCCCCAGGAGACGGCCGATACGGGCCTGCTCGGCCACGAACTGGTCCGCTTCGCCGGGTGCCAGGGGCTCGCGGCCGAACCGGGCGTAGGCCTCGAGGAACGAGTCGGTGAGGGCGTTGTGGACCCAGGCCGACAGGTCGGCGGCGTCGGCGGCGTATGGCTGGCCGCGATGCGACATGCCCACCACCCGCCGGTGAGCCCGCTTGACCCGCTCCACGGCCTCCTCCACCTCCGGCATGGCGCCGAAGGTGGTGGCGGTGACGTAGGCGGAGGTGCGGGAGAGACGCCCCAGGGGGTCTTCCCGGTAGCGGGAGTGGTCGGCCACCCCGGCCACGACCTCGGGATGCGCCGACTGGATGAGAAGCGCCCGGATTCCCCCGACCATGGTGCAGACGTCGCCCACCACTTTCCAGCTCACCGACCCGGGGCCGAAGAGGCCCGGGTCGTTCCGGTACCGGAGCGTCTCGGCCAGGGGATAGGGGGCATGGGCGAACGGCGACGTCGCCGAGGCGACGATGCGGCGCCGGAGGGCGTCGATGAGGACCACGGGCTCAGTCTATGGGTGCGCCGGGGACACCGTTCGGGCGTAGGGTCGGCAGGGTGGGCAATCCCCGCGCACCCGGACTAACTTTGAGTGAACAGTCAAAGTCAGGAGCTCACAGATGTCGGCAACCGTGAACGGACGTCGAGTGGCGATCGTCGACGGTCTCCGCACCCCCTTCGCCAAGGCGGGAACCGACCTGGCGGACGCCACGACCCTCGATCTCTCGACGGCGGTGGTCACCGAGCTCCTGGCCCGCACGGGCCTCGACCCGAGCCTCGTCGATCGTGTCGTGTTCGGCTCCGTGGTCCAGGACGTCCACGCCCCCAACATCGCCCGCGAGATCGTGTTGGCCACTCCCCTCCCCGACACGGTCGATGCCTACAGCGTCACCCGGGCGTGCGCCACGAGCACGCAGACGACGATCGACGCCGCCCAGGCGATCCTCCTCGGCGACATCGACGTGGCCATCGTGGGCGGGGCGGACTCGCTGTCCAACCCTCCGGTGACCTTCTCGCCGGAGTTCGTCGACGTGATGATGGCGGCCCAGGCGGCGCGTGATCTCCCTACCCGCCTGACGATCCTCTCCCGCCTCCGCCCCCGAGACCTGGCGCCCAATCCTCCCGCCATCGCCGACCGGTCCACCGGGGAGACGATGGGCCAGGGCGCCGAGAAGATGGCCCGGGACTGGGGCATCACCCGAGAGGAGCAGGACCGGTTCGCCCTCGAGTCCCATCGTCGGGCCGTGGAGGCGTGGGAGAAGGGCGTATACGACGCCGAGGTGATGCCGTTTGCGGTCCCGCCCCGATACGAGAAGGTGGTGGAGCGCGACACCCTCCCTCGGGCCGACACGTCGCTCGAGAAGCTCGCCCGGCTGAAACCGGCCTTCGACCGCCGCTACGGCACCATCACCGCCGGCAACGCCTCTCCTCTCACCGACGGTGCCGCCGCCCTGATCCTCATGGAGGAGCAGACCGCCCGCCGCCTCGGCTACGAGCCGAAGGCGATCATCCGGTCCTACGCCACGGCGGCGGTCGACCCGCGTTGGCAGCTCCTCATCGGGCCGGCGCTGGCGACTCCGGTCGCCCTCGACCGGGCGGGGCTGACGCTCGAGGACATCGACGTGATCGACATCCACGAGGCTTTCGCCGCCCAGGTCCTCGCCGTCCGCCGGGCATTCGCCTCGGCTGAGTTCGCCCGCCAGCATCTGGGCCGGGACGAGCCCATCGGCGAGATCCCCAACGAGAAGCTCAACATCTACGGCGGTTCGATCAGCCTCGGCCATCCCTTCGGCGCCACCGGCGCCCGCCAGCTCCTGACGATGGCCAACGAGCTCGTCCGCCGCGACAGAGGCACCGCCCTCGTCTCCCAGTGCGCCGCCGGCGGCCTGGGAGCGACCGTGATCCTGGAGCGCTGAACATGTCGCAGACCGACACTCTCGAGCATTTCCGCCTCGAGGTCTCCGACGGCGTCGCCACGGTGGTGATCGACCGGGCCGACGACGACCTCAACACGCTGGACCCGTCGTTGATGGAGGACTTCCTCGCCGTTCTCGACCGGCTCGAGAACGACGCCTCGATCTCGGCCGTCGTCATCACCTCGGCCAAGCCCGACTTCCTGGCCGGGGCCAACATCAAGTGGTTCTCCGAGCTCACTCCCGAGACGGGCACCGAGGCAATCCGCGCCGCCCACGCCGCCTTCGACCGTCTCGAGCGGCTCCACACCCACCGGGGAAAGCCCGTGGTGGCCGCCATCCACGGCGCCTGCCTGGGAGGCGGCAACGAGTTGGCGCTCGCCTGCTCGTACCGCATCGCCACCGACGACCCGAAGACCCGTCTCGGCCAGCCCGAGGTGCAGCTCGGGGTCATCCCCGCCGGTGGGGGGACGCAGCGGCTGCCGCGCCTGATCGGGATCGCCCCCGCCCTCGATCTGATCCTCACCGGAAAGACCGTCGACGCCCGCCGCGCCCACCGCTTGGGCCTCGTCGACGAGGTCGTGCCCCCCAAGCTCCTCGCCGAGGTCGCCCGCCGCCGCGCCAAGGAGCTGGTCGGCAGAGGGCGGCCGGCGAAGAAGCCGCGCCTGAGGGACCGGCTGGACCCGGCCGGCCTCCAGAAGCTCGCCCTCGAGACCAACCCGGTGGGTCAGCATCTCCTCTTCCAGCAGGCCCGAAAGAAGCTGCTGGAGGAGACCAAAGGGAACTTCCCCGCCCCGGAGAAGGCCCTCGAGGCGATGCGGGTCGGGTTCCACAAGGGGCTGCGCGCCGGCTACGACGCCGAGGCGCGCTTCTTCGGCGAGTTGGTCGCCTCCCCGGAGTCGAAAGCCCTCCGGTCGATCTTCTTCGCCACCCGCCACAAGCCCGACACCACCGGCGCCCGGAAGGTGGGGAAGGTGGGGATCCTGGGCGGCGGCCTGATGGGCTCGGGAATCGCCACCGTGTCGGCCCTCCGAGCCCAGAGCCTCGTCCGCGTCAAGGAGGTGGACCCGGCGGCGGCGGCGCGGGCGAAGGCCTACGTCGCCAAGGTGCTCGCCGAGCGCGTCCGGCGGAAGCGGATGCGGCCCTTCGACGCCGAGCAGGTCCAGCTGCGGATCACGACGACCACCGACTGGTCGGGGTTCGCCGACGTCGACTTGGTGATAGAGGCCGTGTTCGAGGACCTCGAGCTGAAGCGCCAGGTGTTGCGCGAGGTGGAGTCGGTCGTCCCGCCGGAGACAGTCTTCGCCTCGAACACCTCGTCGATCCCGATCGCCCAGATCGCCGCGGCCTCGTCGCGTCCGGAGAACGTGGTCGGCATGCACTACTTCTCGCCGGTCGAGAAGATGCCGCTCCTCGAGGTCGTGGTCACCGACCAGACCTCGAAGGAAGCAGAGGCGACGGCGGTTGCGTACGGCCTCGCCCAGGGCAAGACCGTGATCGTGGTCAACGACGGGCCCGGGTTCTACACCACCCGAATCCTCGGCCCCTACTCGGCCGAGGCGTTCCACCTCCTCTCCGAGGGCGCCTCCGTCGAAGACATCGACCAGGCGATCGAAGCGTGGGGATTCCCGGTCGGGCCGCTGCGTCTGGCCGACGAGGTCGGCATCGACGTCGGCGCCAAGATCTCGGTGGTCCTGGTCGACGCCTTCGGGGACAGGGTGGCTCCGCCCCGGGCGATGGAGAACCTCGTCGCCGCCGACCGCAAGGGCCGCAAGAATCGGAAGGGCTTCTATGCGTACGACGAGTCCGGGAAACGGGGCGGCGTCGACGCCACCGTCTACGCCGATCTGGGCATCGAGCCGACCGGGCACATCAGCCGCACCGAGATCCAGGAGCGGATCACGCTCGCCATGATCAACGAGGCCGCCCGCTGCCTGGAGGAGGGCGTGCTCCGATCCGCGGAGGACGGCGACATCGGAGCGGTCATGGGGCTCGGCTTCCCGCCGTTTCGCGGCGGGCCGTTCTTCTGGATCGACCAGCAGGGGGCGCGCCGAGTCGTCGAGCGGCTGAGGGCGCTGGAAGAGCGGCTGGGCCCTCGCTTCACCCCCGCCGAGATCCTCGTCGAGGCCGCCGAGAGCGGCCGCAGCTTCCGCTGATCACTGGCTCTCGGAGCTGACCCACAGCGGCGCCAGGTCCACGGCCCGTTCGGCGAGGATCTGGGATGCCTCACGGGCGTTGGCCGCGGCCATCAGCCACGAAAGGTCGTTGAGGAACGCTTCGACGCTGACGTCGCCGCCGATGCGGTACGGGCCGCCGTCGTTCTCCGACCAGTAGAGATACCAGGTGATGATGTCGGCGGCGTGCTCCGAAGCCCGGTCCATCCACGGGTGCTCCCGGGACCGCCACGTGGGGGTGCCGCGCCGCAGGGCGAACTCGTGGCGCTGGACCGAGTCGAGGTTCACGAACGCCCAGGCATGAGCCAGCTCGTGGACGACGACGTCCTCGGACACCGTGCAGATCTTGGCGATCTTGATCGGCCACGAGTCCACGGCCTGCCCGCGGGGCTGGCAGCGCTCCCCGAACGAGACCTTCCGGACGTGGGTGAGGGGCAGTTCGAGGCCGGCAGCCTGGAAGCGGGCCACCGCCGACTCGACGATCTTCGCTTCCTCGGCGTCGAAGCCCGAGTGGGTGACAGGACCGGCGGCTGCCTGCACCGTGACCACGGCCGCCCCCAGCGCCAACACGACGGCCAACACCCGTGCGGTACGACGGAATCGGCGCATTGTGCCGGCCAAGTGCGGACCTCCAGACCCGAAGCGGCGTCGGACGAGCGAGAGAGAGCTGAGCTCGACCCCGCTCGCACCATACATCGGCACATGGCCGCGCGAACCCGACCGATATGGGTCTTTCGGGCCCTTTTTCAGGGGCCGCGGCGATCGGCGGAAGTGCCCCGCCTCCAGGACTCGTACAGCCGCCCGTAGACGCCTCCCTCGGCGAGCAGCTGGGCGTGGGGGCCGTCCTGGACGATGCGCCCCTGATCGAAGACGAGGACCCGGTCCGCCTGCTCGGCGGTGGAGAGCCGGTGGGCGATCGTCACCACGGTCCTCCCGGATGCCAACCCCTCCAACGCCCGGTTGATCCGCTGCTCGGTGACGGGGTCGACCGCCGAGGTCGCCTCGTCGAGGACCAGCAGGTCGGGGTCGGCGATGGCCGCCCGCGCCAGCGTGACGAGCTGGCGTTCGCCCACCGACAGGGCGCTTCCCCTCTCCCCGACCGGGGTGTGGAGACCCAGGGGGAGCTCCTCCAGCCACCCGTCCAACCCCAGCTCGCGGAAGGTCTCTTCGATTTCGTCGTCGGTGGCGTCCGGCCGCCCCATCCGCACGTTGTCGGCCACCGACCCGGAGAACAGCATGCCCTCCTGGGGCACCATGACCACCCGGTCCCGCAGGGAGCGGAAGCGCACCGTGGACACGTCGACGTCCCCGATACGGACCACCCCCTCGGTCGGGTCCATCAGGCGGGTGAGGAGCTTGGCGAAGGTCGTCTTGCCGGATCCGGTCTCACCCACCACGGCGACTTTCTGTTTGGGCTCGATGCGGACCGAGACGTCGATGAGAGCCGCCGGGCCGGTGGCTTCGGCCGCTGATTCCCCCGCCCTCGGGTACCGGAACGTGACCGACTCGAAAGTGGCCCCGAGGGGCCAGTTGGGAAGGTCCACCCCGTCGGGGCCCGGGTCGGCGACGTCGGGCTCCAGGTCGAGGACGTCGAGCACCCGCCTCCACCCCGCCACCGCGGTCTGCGCTTCGTTCACCGCCTCCCCGAGGATCTGGATGGGCTGGATGAACAGTTGCACGAGGAACATGAAGGCGATCACCTCGCCGACGGTGCTCGACCCCCGCACCGCCAGGAGCGTCCCGACGACCACCACCGCCGCCAGCACCAGAGCCGACAGGACCTCGGCCGCACCCGAGAACGACGAAGAGAGGACGCCGGTGCGGGTTCCGGCGGCCCGGTGCTCTTCGATCGCCACGTCGAGCCGCCGTCTCACTCGGTCCTCGATCCCGTACGCCCTGATCACCGGCGCCCCCACCACCACCTCGGCCAGCACGGCGAGGAGGCGCCCCACCTTCTCCCGCACGGTGAGGTAGGCGGCGTCGAGGCGCCGCTGGAACCAGCGCATCACCACCGCGATCAACGGCAACGATGCAGCCACGACCGCTCCGAGCGGCACCGAGTACACGAACATGACGACCAGGGCGAGCAGGGCCTGGCCGCCGTTGGTGATGAGCTGGAGGCCCGCCCATTGCATGAAGCGGCTGATCTCGTCCACGTCCGACGTGACGCGGGAGACGAGGGCGCCGCGTTGCTCGGCCGCCTGGTGCAGCATCGACAGGTCGTGGATGTGGCGGAACGCCCGCACCCGCAGCCCCGACAGGGCGGTCTCGGACACCTTCGCCAAACGGAGGTGCATCCATCCGGTGGCGCCGGCGGTGACGAGGACTGCACCCAGAGCCAGGGCACACATCTGCATCACGAAACCCATGTCCACGCCCGAGGACGTGATGCCCCGGTCGATCACCTGCTGGATGGCGACCGGGATGATCACCCGCCCGGCCGTGGCGACGACAGCCAAGGCGAGTGTCCCCGGCAGCCCCCGGCGGAGCTCCGGCGAGAGCCTCAGCCCGCGGCGGATGGTGGTGAGGGCGCCCGCCCGGGCCGATCGCGGAGGCAGCGTGGTGGCGGTCATGCCGTGTTCTCGATGTCGTAGGCGTCGATGAGGGCGGCGTATTCGGGGAGGGTCCGGTACAGCTCCTCGTGGCTGCCCCGGCCGATGACCCGGCCGTCGCTGATGAAGAAGACCTCGTCGGCGAGCATGATCGACGAGCGCCGGTACGCCACCATCACCACCGTGGTCGACAGGGTGGCGAGGCCCTCGAGGATCGCTGCCTCGACCGCCGGATCGACCGCCGAGGTGGCGTCGTCCAACACCAGCAGCCTCGGCTTGCGGATGAGCGCCCGGGCCAGGGCCACCCGCTGGCGCTGGCCGCCCGACAGGGCCGCTCCCCGCTCACCGACGTGGGTGTCGTACCCGTCGGGGAGCGCGGCGATGAAGTCGTGGGCCTGGGCCAGCCGGGCCGCTTCTTCGATCTCCTCTTGGGTGTAGTCCCCGCCGAGGGTGATGTTCGCCCGGATCGTGTCGTCGAAGAGGAACGGCTCCTGGAAGACCAGGGCCACGCTCTCGGATATCTCCTCCCGGTCCAGGTCGGCCAGACCCCGATCGTCGAGGCGGATGTCGCCGCGGTCGGGGTCGTAGAGGCGGACGAGGAGGTGGGCGATCGTCGACTTGCCCGCTCCCGTCGGCCCGACCAGGGCGACGGTCTTGCCCGGCTCGACGTCGAGGGTGACCGACTCGATGCCGCGACGTTCCGACTCCTCGCCGGCGGAGTGCTCCAGGTCGGCTTCCGCCAGGTCGACGACCTTCGTCTCCGGGTACAGGTAGCTGACGTCGGAGGCGGCAGCCGAGGCGGCGCCGTCGGAGTCGAGCCGCTCCTCGCCGTAGGTGACGCGTTCGCGGGTGCGCAGCACCGCCTCCACCCGTTCCCAGCCGACGACAGCGCGCGGCAGCTCGCCGAGCAGCCACCCGAACACCCGCATCGGCAGCGCGACGAGACGGAACAGGTAGGCGAAGGTGACGAGGTCGCCGGCCGAGAGCACACCCCGGTCGACCCGCCACGCCCCCACGGCGAGGATGGCCAGGATGGCGACGTTGGGCAGGCCCTCGATGAACGGGTCGAAGGTCGCCCGCAGCCGTCCCACCTCGACCATCCGGTCACGCAGCAGGTCGGACCTCTCGCCGAAGCGGTCGACCTCCGCCTCCTCCCGTCCCAGGGTCTTGACGACCAACGCCGCATCGAACGACTCGTGGGCGATCTCGGCGACCTCGGCCCTGAGCCGCTGCGCCTCCGCCGCCGCCGCCCGCATCCGCCGCTGGTAGACGAGGTTGGCGACGGCGATCGCCGGAACCGCCAGGAACCCGACCAACGCCAGGAAGGGGTCCGTGATGACCATGACCACGGCGGTGATCACGAGCATCAGGGCCACGCCGAAGGCCATGGGCAGTGGGTTGGCGATGAACGCGGCCGACTCGACGTCCGAGTTCACGTTGGAGAGGAGCTGGCCGGCCGGGTGGCGCCGGTGCCATTCGATGGGCAGCTGCAGATAGCGGTCGGTGACCTCGGTGCGGTCCTTCGCCTGGAGCGCGTACAGGGCGGCGTAGGCCCCCAACCGCCGGGTGGTGATGCCGATCGCCCGGATCGTCGACACCCCGAGGATGGCCACGGCGGCACCGGCCAGGAGGGCGCCGTCGACTTCGCCGGCCTGCACCGACGGGATCAGCACCTTGTCGGTGACCCACCCGAGCACGTACGACGACACGACGGTGGCTCCGGCGAACAGCGTCGTGCCGACACCACCGATCGTGAACTGTCGGGCGGCGCGTTTCAGCTGGCGCCAGATGAGAGCCGCACCGCGACCGCCGACGGGTCGAACGGGTGCGGCCGTCGAGCCTCGATCCACGACGTCCGAGGGTATCGTCGGTGGGCCGCCAACCCCCAAACGGCCGTGATCTCAGCCGGCATCCTCCCCTACCGTTTCCGCCAGACCCTCGAGGTCCTCATCGCCCATCCCGGAGGGCCGTTCTGGGCCGGAAAGGACGACGGCGCCTGGTCGGTGATCAAGGGCCTGGTCGAAGCGGAGGAGGATCCCCGGGAGACGGCGAGGCGGGAGTTCCGCGAGGAGACCGGGTGGGAGCCGCCGCCCGAGCCGTGGATCGAGCTCGGCGAGGTGCGGCTCCGGTCCGGGAAGCGGGTTCGGGTCTGGGCCGCCGCCGGCGACTACGACCCCGCCACCATCGAGCCGGGTACCTTCACGACGACGTTGCGAGGAAAGCCCGCCACCTTCCCCGAGATCGACCGGGCCGACTGGTTCGACGTGGACACCGCGCGGCGCAAGCTGAACCCCGCCTACGGGCCGATCCTCGACGCCCTGGAACGACAGCTCGCCCAGGGTGGTTGAATGGATCGAGGTGATTCCATGAGCGACCTGCCCAAGACCGACGCCGAATGGCGTGAGAAGCTCAGCTTCGAGCAGTATCACGTCCTCCGTCAGGGCGGCACCGAGCGCGCCTTCACGGGCAAGTACTGGGACGAGCACCGCAAGGGCACCTATCGATGCGCCGGCTGCGGCCAACCCCTGTTCTCGTCGGACACCAAGTACGAGTCGGGGACCGGATGGCCGAGCTTCTACCAGCCGCTCGAGGGGGCGAAGATCGAAGAGCACGAGGACCGCTCCTACGGCATGGTCCGCACCGAGGTGAAGTGCGGCAACTGCGGCGGTCATCTGGGCCACGTCTTCCCCGACGGCCCCGACCCGACCGGGTTGCGGTACTGCATGAACTCGGCGGCGCTGGACCTGGAGCTCGCCGAGGAGGAGTCCCCCGACTGAGGATTCCGGGCGGTCCGCGATCGGCGCGGTAGGGTGGCTGGCTCAATGGCCACCGTCCCTTCCACGGATCCCGTCCGCCGCGCCGCCCCGTCACCGCGGCGCCGCCCGACGCGGACGCGCAGCTTCGGCTCCGGCAAACGCGAGAGCCACGACGCGTCCGGTTTCTACCGTCGGTTCCAGGCGCCGGTCCTCTCCGACGATTCCGACGTGCGCCGGCCCGCCGCCACCGACGTCCTCTTCTGCGGTGACGCGGCAAAGATGACCGAAGACCAGGTGGCGGACCGCTCCGTGGCGCTGGTGGTCACCTCGCCGCCGTACTTCGCCGGCAAGGAGTACGAGGAGGATCTCGCTTCCGGCGAGGTCCCGAAGAGCTACGTGGAGTACCTGGAGAAGCTGTACGAGGTCCTCGCCGTCTGCGTCGACAAGCTCGAGCCGGGCGGGCGCATGGCGATCAACGTGGCCAACCTCGGCCGCAAGCCGTATCGGTCCCTGTCCGCCGACGTGATCTCGATCCTCCAGGACGACCTCGGGCTGCTCCTGCGGGGGGAGATCATCTGGCGCAAGGCGAAAGGCGCCGGCGGGTCGTGCGCCTGGGGGTCGTTCCGCTCCCCGGCCAATCCCGTGTTGCGGGACGTGACCGAGCGGGTGATCGTCGCCTCCAAGGGCCGCTTCGACCGGGCCCTCTCCCGCCGTCGGCGGCAGGAGTTGGGGCTCCCCCACGAGCCGACGATCGGGACGGAGGAGTTCCTCGAGGCCACCCTCGACGTCTGGGAGATCCCACCCGAGTCGGCGACACGGGTGGGCCATCCCGCCCCGTTCCCGGTGGAGTTGCCCCGCCGCCTCATCGAGCTCTACACATATCGAGGCGACCTGGTGCTCGACCCCTTCATCGGGTCGGGCACGACGGCGGTGGCGGCGATCGAGACCGGACGCCACTACGTGGGGTTCGACACCGACCCGTCCTACATCGCCCTGGCCGAGGAGCGCATCGCCCGCTTCCGGCAGGAGAAAGGACTGTGAATGCCCGACGAGAAAGCCCTCAAGATCCTGGTGGTCTGCCTGGGCAACATCTGCCGGTCCCCGGCGGGAGAGGCGGCGTTGAAGGAGGCCGCCTCCCGGGCCGGGTTGCGCCTCGAAGTCGAATCGGCCGGCACCGGGCCCTGGCACGTGGGCGAGCCGCCCGATCCCCAGATCCGCGCCGCCGGCCGCCGCGCCGGCCTGGAGATCGACGGCGTCGGCCGCCAGATCACCTCCGCCGCTGACCTCGAGCCCTACGACGTGATCCTGGCGATGGACCGCTCGAACCTCCATGCCCTGCGTCGGATCGCCCCCGAGCTCGAGGACCGCATGTACCTGTACCGCAGCTTCGACCCGGACGCCGACTCCGACGAGATGCCCGACCCCTGGGGCATGGACGACGCCGCCTTCGACGACACCATCCGGTGGGCTCGCTCCGCCGCCGAGGGGATCGTCGAGGCGATCCGCTCGGGCCGTATCCCCTGACCGTGGCCTGGTCGTCGATCACCCGCGAGTTCCGTGACGGAATGCCGGTGGTCGTCAAGACCACCACCTACGACGCCGCCCTGGAAGCCGACGGCCTGCGGGCGCTGGGCGATGCCGGCGCCCCGGTCCCCCGGGTCCTGGAGGTCGGCGCCCACCGGTTGGTGCTGGAAGAGGTCGGAGGGCCCGCCGACTGGGAAGGCCTGGGCCGGGCCTTGGCGCGGTGTCACCGTGCCACCGCCGACCGGTACGGGTACCACATCGACAACGTGATCGGCCCGCTCCCCCAGTCCAACCGCTGGGACGGATCGTGGGCGAAGTTCTATGCCGAGCAGCGGCTGGCGCCCTACCTCGGGGACCTGCCCGCCGAGCTGGGCGACCGCATCCGTGAGCGGATCGACAGCGGGCATCTGGAAGCGCTGCTGGAGCACGGCCAGCGGCCGTCTCTCGTCCACGGTGACCTGTGGTCGGGGAACATCGTCGACGGGCGATGGCTGATCGACCCGGCGGTCCACTATGCCGACCGGGAGCTCGACCTGGCATTCGCTGCCGTGTTCGGCGGCATCCCCAACGTCATGTGGCAGGCGTACCAGGAGGTGTGGCCGCTCGACGACGGCTGGGAGGAGCGCCGGCCTGCACTCCAGCTCTACCACCTCTTGGTCCACGTCCGACTGTTCGGCGGCGGCTACGTCCGGATGGTCGCCGACCGCCTCAACCGGCTGGGTTGGTAGTCGCCTTCGACCCGCCCGCCCGCCATGCGGAGTACTCGTCGGCGATGCCCACGGCCAGGGGCGGGGAGAGCGCACCGCTCAACACGCCCGCCGGGGGCAGCACCAACAACAGCAAGAACGAGTAGGCGACCACCGCCGCCACACCGATGATCCGGTTGCGGTGGACGTGATCGAACGGCGGGGCATTGAGGGTGATCGCGGTGCCGAAGCCGTAGCCGGCGGAAGCACCGATGATCGGCGCCAGCAGCCCGACCGGGGCGCCGACGAGAACGAGCACCGCGGTGGCTTGCGCCGCCCTCTTCCATGGGGACTCCCGACGGGACAGGAGCGCCATCGACAGGAAGGCGACCGGGGAGAGGGCGAGCGCCGTGGCTGCCCCTCGCATGTCCATGTGGCCGGGAGTGGCCGTCGCCCGCCCGTAGATGAAGTAGGCGACGACGATCAAGACCGAGCCGACCGACAACGCCAGCCAGTTGCCCCGTCGGGTGGCGGCTGGAGGGCTCAACCCTTGACGGCGCCGGCGGTGAGACCTCGCACGAAGTAGCGCTGGAGCAGGAAGAACACGACCAGCGGCAGGACCATGGAGACGAACGCCGCCGCCGGCAGGAGGCTCACCGCTCCCTCGCCGAACTGTCCCGCCAGGCCGGCGAGCTCGACGGTCAGGACGTTGTTCTGGGGCGCCGCCACGCCGAGGAAGACGAGGGCGACCAGATAGTCGTTCCAAACCCACAGGAACTGCAGGGTCGCGAACGCGGCCAGCACCGGCGTCGACAAAGGCAGGATGAGGCGGGTGAAGATCTTGAAGTGATCGGCCCCGTCCACCTCGGCCGACTCGATGATCGACGACGGCAACGACCCCATGTAGTTGCGTAACAGGTACACCGCCAGTGGCAGGCCGAAGCCAGTGTGAGCCAGCCACAGGCCCGGGAAGCTGCCGGTCACGCCGAGGTCCACGTAGATGCGGAGGATGGGGATGAGCGCCATCTGCAGCGGCACGACGATGAGCCCCACGACGAGGGCGAACAGGGCCGTGCGCCCCGGGAAGTTCATCCACGCGAAGGCGTAGGCGGCGAAGGCGGCCACGGTGATCGGGATCACCACCGAGGGGATCGTCACCGCCAGGGAGTTGACGAAGGCATTGGCGAAGCCTTCGCCCCGCAGCACCGTCTCGTAGTTCTGGAGGGTCCAGGTGCCGGCGTCGAACAGTTCGTCGAAGACGGTCCACCATCCGGTGGCCCGGATGGCCTGGGGGTCCCGGAAGGAGCTGATCAGGATCCCCAGCGCCGGGATCACCCAGATCAGCGTGATGATGCCGACGGCGACATAGGCCGGCGTGCGGGAAGCCCGGAACGAGTTCTGGGGGTCCTTGACCCTGCGGGCTCGGGCGGGCTTCGCCTCGACCTGGGGTGCCTCCGTCACGGCCGTCATCGGGTCGCCTCCTGTTCCTGGAACCGGCGGATGTTGATGATGAGGATCGGCAGCACGACCACCAGCAGCACCACCGCCAGGGCGGCGCCGAGCCCCTCGTTGCGGAAGGTGTAGAACTCGGTGACCATCCTCTCGGCCACCACCGACGTGCCGTCACGGCCGCCGGTCATCACAGCCACGATGTCGTAGACCTTCCAGGTGGTGATGAGGATCGTCGTCCACACCACCACGATCGTCGAGGCGATGGTGGGGATCGTCACCTTGCGGAACACCTGCCATTCGGTGGCGCCGTCGATCCGGGCCGCTTCGAGCAGCTCGTCGGGCACGCCCTTGATGGCCGAAGAGAGGATCACCATGGCGAAGCCGGTCTGGGTCCAGACCAGGATCGCCATCAGGAAGAGGTTGTTCCAGAACGGGAGGCGCAGCCAGTCGACGGGGTCGTTGCCGAGCGCCGTCCAGATGGCGTTGAGGAGCCCGATCTGCTCGCCGAATCCTTCCGGCCGGAAGGTGTACATGAAGAAGAACACGACGGAGGCGCCGACGAAAGAGACCGCCATCGGCAGGAAGATCAGCGACTTCACGACGGCTTCGGTCTTGCGGGGCAGGAGGTCGGCGAGCACTGCCACCGCGAGCCCGAACCCGACGCAGAAGATCGGGACGACGATGGCCCAGATCACCGAGTTGCGGAGCGAGACGAGATAGGTGCTCTCGGTGAAGAGCCGGACGAAGTTGTCGATCCCCACGAACTCGGAGCCGTCGGCGTTGCGGAGGCTGGTGATGATCGTGTCGACCGTCGGGTAGACGAGGTAGAAGCCGAGGATCATCAGCGCCGGCCCGGCGAACACGAACGGCCGGACCCCGGCCGCCATCCGGTCGGGAAGGGCGCTGACCAGGCGGTCCATCGCCCAGAACAGGAGCCATACCCCTCCGACGCCGACGACGATCGCGACGGCGATCTGGAGGGCCTTGTTGGTCCTGGGGTCCTGGAGGAACTCGAAAGTGAAGAAGAAGAGGAGGAGGACCGCGGGGACGATCAGGGCGCTGAGGATGCGCAGCACCCAGACGGAGAGACGATTGTCGGTCGACCCGGGCTCTCCGGGCGGGCGGGGCGGTTCGCTCACCTCATCCTTGATCAGCGACGGGGTCGACATGTGGCTCTCCTCGCGTCCTTCCTCTCTCCGACGATAGCCCCTGGGTGTGACGGGAGCCGGGAGGAGCGGTGTGTTTCCGCCCCTCCCGGCTCCGGTTCAGGTCACTGCGGCCAAGCCGCCTCGACGCGGTCGACGATCTCCTGGATGTCGGCCCCGCCGGCATGGTCGATCATCGCCTGCCAGAAGGCCTCCTGGCCGATCTGGGGCGGCATCAGGTCCGATGCGTCGAACACGAACGACCCGTCGCCGAGGGCCTGGGTGATGGCCTCGGCGAACGTCCGACCCGACTCGCTCTCGAGGCAGTTGGGATCGGTGTTCGCATTGCCGGGCAGGCGCTCGACGCCAGGCACTCCGTGGCCGCCGTACGGCGAGACGCCACCGCCGGAGGCCGAAGCCAGGGTGCACTGCCAGTCGGGCGAGATCCAGTCCTGGATGGCCCGGATCGTCTCCGGGGTGTCGTTGAACACGATGATCGTGTCACCGCCACCCATCGCCCCGGTGTTGCCGTTGATGGACGGGAAGTTGAAGACGCCGATTTCGGCCTCCTCGCCCTCCTCGTACTCGGGCGCATCCGGGAAGAAGTTCGAGGCGAAGGAGCCCTGCTTCAGCATCACGCAGCCCGGAGGCTCCTGGAACATCGGAGCCGGCGACTCCTCGACCACGATCGACGGCACGTTCTCGGCCCCGCCGAGCACGAAGCCCTCCCCGTGGAGGATCTGGCTGAAGAGCTCGAAGGCCTCGACGACCATCGGGTCGTTGAACGGGATCTCGTGCTTGTACCACTGGGTGTAGGCCTCGGGACCGTGGAGACGGAGGAAGATGTCCTCGATCCAGTCGGTACCGGCCCAGCCGGTGGCACCGCCGGCGCCGTAGCCGAAGCACCACGGCGTGATACCGTCGGCGACCATCTGCTCGGACAGCGCCACGAGATCCTCATAGGTCTCGGGGACCTCGTAGCCGTTCTCCTCGAAGGTCGGGATGTGATAGAAGACCACGGACTTGTAGTTCGGGAACCACGGGATCCCGTAGTGCTTCCCGTCCTCGCACAGCCCGAGGTCCATCCAGAACTTCGAGTGGTTCGCCTCCATCTCGGCGATGTCGAAGCCCATGTCTTCGAGCGCCACCAGGTGCCCCTGGTTGGCGAACTCGCAGATGGACGCCGGCTGAGGGGTGACGGCCACGTCGGGCGGATTGCCGCCGTCGACGGCGATCCTCAGCTCGTTCTCGAAGTCCGTCGAACCCCGGAACGTGATGGAGGATCCAGTCACCTCGTTGTAGACGTCGATGAAGCCCTGGAGGGCCTCACCCTCGGTGCCGGTGGGGGCACCGAAGAGGGCGAACGAGGCTCCCACCTGTTCGGCTTCACCTCCGTCTGCTGGGGTAGTAGCTGGCTCTCCGTCTGCCGAAGTCGTCTCGGCTCCCTCTTCCCCGTCACCGCCGCATGCGGCGACGACGAGAGCGAGGACCGTCACGAGGGCCAGCAGTCTCGCCCATCTCCTCATGTATTCCTCCTACTTGCTGTTCTATGCCGGAACGGACCGGCACACGTCCCAGTGCCGGCTCGCGCCGGCCAACTGAAAGCGCTTTCGGACATTACGAGTGAGCGTGAACGGGCGTCAAGTGACGAAAGTCCGTTGACTTCCGCTTCTGGAGCAGGGTCGGCATGACGTGGCGCTGGACCGGGCCGTCGTCGCCGTCGAGACGCGCCAGCACCAGATGGGCGGCCCGCGCCGCCATGATGCTCACGGGCTGGCGCACCGTCGTGAGCCCCACGGCCTCGGCGACCGGCTGGTCGTCGAAGCCCACCACCGCCAGGTCTTCGGGGACGCGCAGGCCCGCCTCCTCGGCGGCCCACATGGCCCCGATCGCCATCTCGTCCGAGATGCAGAACACGGCGGTGGGAGCGCCCCGGCCGATCAACTCCAGCATCGCCTCCCTGCCGCCCGCCACCGAGAAGCTGCCCGCCACGTCGAGGTCCGCCGGCAAGTCGAGCCCCCGGCGCCCGAGCGCGGCGATCGTCCCCCGCCGGCGCAGGGCGGCGGACTCGTTGTCGGTGGCGCCATCGGGCCCGGCGCCGATCAGGCCGATGCGGGTGTGGCCGAGATCGAGGAGGTGGCCCACGGCCGCCTCTGCCGCCGCCACGTTGTCGATCGTCACCGAGTCGAACAAGCCGGTGTCGACGCCCACGGTGGCGACGGGAACTGGCCCTCCGGCGAGATCCTCCCAGAGCTGGTCCGGCATGAACAGGTCGCACAGAACGAGGCCGTCGACCCGCTTCGACAGCGCCGGGAGCCCGGCGATGAACCGTTCGGTGGCATCCGGGCCGTCGACCACGATCACGTGCATGTCGAGGGCCTCCTCGGCGAGGACCGCCTCGACTCCGGCGAGGACGTTGGCGTAGAACCACGAGTTGAGGACGGGGACAGCCACTCCGACCGTCCCGGAGCGTCCGGCGGCGAGGCGGGCGGCGTGGGGGTTGGGGCGGTAGTCGAGCTCTTCGGCGGCGCGGAGGACCTTCTCCCGTGTCGCCGCGGAGACGTGTGGGAGGCCTCGCAGTGCCCGGCTGACCGTCGCCACTGAGACGCCGGCTCGGCTGGCCACGTCTTCGATCTTGGCTGCTCGAGACATGTGGCGCCCGGCGAATGTAAGCGCTTGCCACTGGCGGGTCAAGGGTGGCGGCCATCGAGGCGGAAGGCGATACCCTTCCGCCGATGAATTGGTGGCACAACGCCGTCGGCTACGAGGTCTACATCCGTTCGTTCCAGGACTCCAACGGCGACGGCATCGGCGACTTCGACGGGATCACCCAACGACTCGAGCACCTGGCGTGGCTGGGCGTGGACGTCGTCTGGGTGACGCCGTTCTACCCCTCGCCGCAGTACGACTTCGGCTACGACGTCGCCGACTACACCGACGTCGACCCCGCCTACGGGGACGTGGACGCCTTCCGCCGTTTCGCCGCCCGGGCCCACGAGCTGGGGCTCAAGGTGATGATCGACATCGTCCCCAACCACACCTCCAGCCACCATCGGTGGTTCCGGAAGGCGCTGGAGGACCCGGACTCGCCGGAGCGCGACTACTACATCTTCCGCCCCGGGCGCGACGGCGGCCCGCCCAACAACTGGGTGTCGCATTTCGGCGGCCCGGCGTGGACCCTCGACGAGAAGAGCGGCGAGTACTACCTGCACCTGTTCCACCGCGAGCAGCCGGACCTCAACTGGTCGAACCCGGCGGTGCGCGACGAGTTCGACCGCATCCTCCGCTTCTGGATGGACGAGGGCGTGGACGGCCTCCGCATCGACGTGGCCCACGCCCTGATGAAGGACGCGGAGCTGCGCGACAACCCCCAGATCCTCCCGCTTCCGGAGGACGCCACGCCCAGCCAGGCGATGGCGGCGTTCGAGCACGTCCACGACCTCACCCAAGAGTCGACGAAGGAGATCTATCGGCGATGGAAAGGCCTCCCCGGCGCCGACCGCGTCCTGCTCCTGGGCGAGGTGTACGTGCTCGACGTCGAAAAGAGCGCCTCCTACATGGGGGTCGGAGGGCTCGACCTGTGCCTGTTCTTCGCCCTCAACCGCCGCCCCTGGGACCCGGTCCGCTTCGTCGACGAGATCCGGACCTGGTCGCTGGCCTCCCCTGACGGCTTCGCCTGGACGATCTCCAGCCACGACGAGGACCGGCCGGTGACGCGGTTCGGGGGCGGCGAGCTGGGGAGGGCCCGGTCGCTCGCCATCTGGACGATCTTCGCCGCCATCCCGGGGCTGCCCTTCGTGTACCAGGGGGAGGAGCTGGGCCTCGAGAACGGCTACGTGGCTCCCGAACACATCAAGGACCCGGTGGGGCTCGCCGCCTACGAAGAGAGCCGGGACTTCTGCCGAACGCCGATGCCGTGGGATTCGGGCCCGAACAACGGCTTCACGACTGGCGAGCCGTGGCTGGTCTCGTCGCCGCGTCGGCCCGAGGAGACCGTCGAGTTCCAGCGCCAGGACCCCGACTCCTTCCTCCACCGGTTCCGCCGTCTCCTTCTCACTCGCAGGCGCCTCGAGTCGCGGCGTTCCGGCAAGGTCGAATGGCTGCCCTCTCCTCCGGGAGTGGCTCTCGCCCTCTACGGGGAGGTCCTGGTCGTGTCCAACCTGAACGACGACACCGTCCGGGTGGAGCTCCCGCCCGGCGATTGGCGTCTGGAGTACTCGCCCGACGGGTCCGAAGGCGAGGTGACCCGGAGCGAGGTCGAGGTCCCGCCGGCGACGGGTTGGATCTACTCGTCCGCCGAGGCCTGAGGCCGGCGCCAACCGACGAGGATCTGGAGAGCGGCGAGCACGAGACCGGCCCCGACGGCGACGGCGCCCGTCCAGCCGTCGACCCAGTCCCAGCCCAGCCAGGCGTCAGCCGAGAAGCGGCCGGGACCGAGGAACCCGATCACCGCCGCCATCACGGCCAGGGTGGCGACGTACTCCCAGCCTTCGTCGGGACGATGGAACACGAAAAACCCGGCGAAGCGGTGCACGGTCCAGTAGGCGATCGCCATCGTGGCGACCAGGCCGGCGACGGCGACGGGAGTGAGGAAACCGAGAACGAAAGCCGCCCCGATCGCCACCTCGCCCCCGGCGGACAGGGCGGCGGTGACGATGGGACGGCGGAACCCGACCTTGGCGAACCACTTGGCGGTCCCCGTCATGGACCGGGCGTGGTTGAGCCCGTGAGCGAGCATCACCGCGCCCAGCCACAGGCGCATCGCCAGGACGATCCAGTCCAGCATGTGCCGAGTATCGCCGCGGTGGAGCGCATGTGCCGGACGCCCCGGTGGCAGGCGTCGACGCCTCGGTTCGGGTCGACGCCTGCCGGGTCGCCCTGGAGAGTCACTCCAGGGCCAAGTCGAGGACCTCGCTCATGTCCTCCACCAGGTGGATCTGCAGGTCCTTGCGCACATCGTCGGGCACGTCGTCGAGATCCACCTCGTTGCGCTTGGGCAGGATCACCTCGGTGAGCCCCGCCCGGTGGGCGGCGAGCACCTTCTGTTTCACCCCGCCGATCGGCAGCACCTTGCCCTGGAGGGTGACCTCTCCGGTCATCCCCACCTCCGGGCGGACCTTGCGGCCGGTCAGCAACGAGGCGAGGGCGGTGGACATGGCGATGCCCGCCGACGGGCCGTCCTTGGGGATCGCCCCGGCCGGCACGTGGAGGTGGAACCGCTGGTCGAGGGCTCCACGGTCGATGCCCAGCGCCTCGGCGTGCGACTCGACATAGGACAGGGCGATGCGGGCCGACTCTTTCATGACGTCGCCCAACTGCCCGGTGAGGACCAGATCGCGGCCGCCTTCCATCTTGGTCGCCTCGATGAAGAGGACCTCGCCGCCGGCGCCGGTCACCGCCAGTCCGGTGGCCACCCCCGGGACGTCGGTGCGGTCCTTGGCCTCGTCCTTCCACACCTTCGGCTTGCCGAGGTAGTCGGCCACGTCGTCGGCGTCGACCACCACCGGCGTCGTGCCCTCGCCCTTGGCGATGTAGGTCGCCACCTTGCGGGTGAGCTTGCCGAGCTCCCGCTCGAGGTTGCGGACACCGGCCTCCCGGGTGTACCGGTCGACGATCGTTGCCAGCGCCGCCTCCGTCACCGTGAGCTCCTCCGGCTCCAGGCCGGCAGCCCGCAGCTGACGGGGAAGCAGGTGGTCGCGGGCGATGTCGACCTTCTCCAGGTCGGTGTACCCGTCGATCGAGATGACCTCCATCCTGTCCAGCAGGGGCGCCGGGATCGTCTCCAGGACGTTGGCGGTGGCGATGAACAGCACGTCGGAGAGGTCGAGGTCGGTCTCGAGATAGTGGTCGCGGAACGTGTGGTTCTGGGCCGGGTCGAGGACCTCGAGCAGGGCCGACGCCGGGTCACCCCGCCAGTCGGCGCCCACCTTGTCCATCTCGTCGAGCATGAACACCGGGTTCATCGAGCCGGCTTCGATCAGCGCCCGCACGATGCGCCCCGGCCGGGCCCCGACGTAGGTGCGCCGGTGACCGCGGATCTCGGCTTCGTCGCGGACGCCACCCAGCGCCACGCGGACGAACTTGCGGCCCAGGGCCCGGGCCACCGACTCGCCCAGTGAGGTCTTACCCACGCCGGGTGGGCCGACGAGGAGCAGGATGGCGCCGGCCCGGCGGTGGTCGTCGGCCTCCTCCAGGCCCCGCTCCCGCCGCAGCTTGCGGACGGCGAGGTGCTCGACGATGCGCTCCTTGACGTCGTGGAGGCCGGTGTGGTCGGCGTCCAGGACGGCCCACGCCTCGTTGAGTTCGAGGCGGTCCTCGGTGTAGGTGCCCCACGGGACCTCGAACATGGTGTCGAGCCACGTGCGCACCCAGGAGTGCTCGGGCGACTGCTCGCTCATCCGCTCGAGACGGTCGATCTCGCGCTCGACCGCCTCGGCGACCTTCTCGGGCATCTGCGCCTCTTCGAGCTTCTGGCGGTACTGGTCGGCGATGTTCTCGTCCTCGCCCAGCTCGCGGCGGATCGCCTCCATCTGCTGGCGGAGGATGTATTCGCGCTGGCTCTTGTCGATGCGCTCGGCCGCCTCCTCGCGGATCTTGCGGCGCAGGTTCAGGTCGGCGAGGACCTCGCGCATCCAGCCGAGCAGCTTGCCCAGGCGGGCATGGACGTCGATGGTCTCGAGAATCTCGACCTTCTGTTCGAGGGACAGGTCGGGCGAGTACACCGCCAGGTCGGCCAGCTGCGACGGGTTGTCGATGGACAGGAACCGGTCGGCGACACCGCCTCCGACCCCGCGCAGCTCCAGGACTTCGCTGACGACGGCGCGGTACTCGGCGACGAGCTCCTCGAGGGCGGGATCGTTGATGACATCGGCCTCCGCCACCTCCTCGGCCGCGCACCACAGGGCACCGGTCTCGTCGGTGGAACCGGAGCCGACGCGCGCCCGGGAGATGCCGCTCACCACGACGTGGCCGGCTTCGTCCTGGTCGCTGATCTCGGCGATAGTGCCCACCGAGGCGTAACGGCCGTCGACCCGCGGGACCAGGAGCAGCCGGCCCCCGGCGCGACGCGCCGCCTCGAGGGCGGTCTTGCCCTCTGCCGTCTCGATGCGCAGCGTCACCACCATGTGGGGAAAGACGACGCCGTTGGTCAGAGGTAGGACCGGCAGAGAGAGTTGATCTGTATGGGGCATGGGAGTGAACCTCTCTCGAATTTGAGCCTTGCGGACTGAGGAAACAACTGTCTCGGGGTTGGTATTCCTGCCGCGGGCACTAGCCTAGTCGAAACCAAACAACGAGATTCATGAAATATGACACAGGGGCACTCAGGTTGTACCCTGTGGAACTGATTCTTCGAACGAAAAGTCCGAATCCCGAAAGGAACCCGCTATGGCCAGAGCAGTCGGTATAGACCTGGGCACTACCAACAGCGTCATCGCCGCTCTCGAGGGTGGCGACCCCGTCATCATCCCCAACGCCGAGGGGTCGCGCACCACCCCGTCCGTCGTCGCGTTCAAGGAAGGCGAAGTCCTGGTCGGCGACGTGGCGAAGCGGCAGGCGATCACGAACCCGGACAAGACCGTCCGGTCGGTGAAGCGCCACATGGGCGACAACACCTGGCGGATGGAAGCGGAGGGCAAGTCGTACACGGCTCAAGAGATCTCCGCTCGCATCCTGATGAAGCTGAAGCGAGACGCCGAGGCCTATCTCGGCACCGAGGTGACCGACGCGGTCATCACGGTCCCCGCCTACTTCAACGACGCCCAGCGGCAGGCCACCAAGGAAGCCGGCCAGATCGCCGGCCTCAACGTGCTGCGCATCATCAACGAGCCCACGGCGGCCTCTCTCGCCTACGGCCTCGACAAGGAGGGCGACCAGACCATCCTCGTCTACGACCTCGGGGGCGGGACCTTCGACGTCTCCATCCTCGAGATCGGCGAGGGCGTGTTCGAGGTGAAGGCCACCTCCGGCGACACCCACCTGGGTGGCGACGACTGGGACCAGGCGATCATCGACTGGCTGGTCGAAGGGTTCCGCAACGACTACGGCGTCGACCTGTCCAAGGACCGGATGGCGATGCAGCGCCTGAAGGAGGCGGCCGAGAAAGCCAAGATCGAGCTGTCCTCCGTCTCGGAGACCGAGATCAACCTGCCGTTCATCACGGCCACCGCCGACGGCCCGCTCCATCTCCAGCAGAAGCTGACGCGCTCGGAGTTCGAGAAGCTGTCGGCCGACCTGCTCGAGCGGACCAAGGGCCCGTTCCAGCAGGCGATCAAGGATGCCGGCATCTCGATGTCCGACATCGACCACGTCGTGCTGGTGGGCGGCTCGACCCGCATGCCTGCGGTGCAGGAGCTGGTCCGTGAGCTGACGGGCAAGGAGCCCCACAAGGGCGTCAACCCCGACGAGGTCGTGGCGGCGGGCGCGGCCATCCAGGCCGGCGTGCTCAAGGGCGACGTCAAGGACGTCCTGCTGCTCGACGTCACTCCGCTCACTCTCGGCATCGAGACGAAGGGCGGCGTGATGACGAAGATGATCGAGCGGAACACGACCATCCCCACCCGCCGCTCGGAGATCTTCTCCACCGCCGAGGACAACCAGCCCGAGGTGGAGATCAACGTCCTCCAGGGCGAGCGGGCGATGGCGGCGGACAACAAGAGCCTCGGCAAGTTCCGCCTGACGGGGATCCCGCCGGCACCCGCCGGCGTGCCCCAGATCGAGGTCACCTTCGACATCGACGCCAACGGCATCGTGCACGTCAGCGCCAAGGACCTCGCCACCGGGAAGGAGCAGGCGATGACGATCACCGGCGGCTCCGCCCTCTCCCAGGAGGAGATCGACCGGATGATCAAGGACGCCGAGGCGTACGCCGAGGAGGACCGCAAGCGCCGGGAAGCCGTCGAGACACGCAACCGCGCCGACTCCCTGGTGCACCAGACCGAGCGCGTCCTCAAGGAGCAGGGCGACAAGCTGTCCGAAGACGAGCGAACCTCGATCGAGTCCGCCCTGTCGGAGCTCAAGGAGGCCGTCGCCTCGGAGAGCACCAGCACCGATGACCTGAACTCCAAGATGGAGAAGCTCGCCCAGGTCTCGCAGTCGGCGTTCACGCGTATGTATCAGGAGGCCGCTCAGCAAGCCCAGGCGCAGGCGGGCGGCGGCGCCGACGGCGGCACGGCCGACGACGAGGAAGTCGTCGACGCCGAGATCGTCGACGAGGGCGACGACAGCTGAGTGGGGAAAGCCGGAGGCCCTCCGGGGCCTCCGGCCACTCCACCGATGGATGAGACATGGGCATGACTGAGAAACGAACCGAGACAGAACAGGACCAGGTCGTCGAGGCGGACGCGGTGGTCGACGACGCGGATCGAGAGCCGACTGCCGACGACCTCGGCTTGGTGCTGCCCGAGGACCCAGAGGAGGCGGTCCGCTACCTCCTGAGGAAGGTCCAGGAGGCCCGCGAGGAGGCGTCGTCCTACCTCGACGACCTGAAACGGGTCGCAGCCGACTTCGACAACTACCGCCGCCGCGCCACCCGGGAGATCGGAGAGGCCACCCAGCGGGCCGCCGAGCGGCTGGTCACCGAGCTCCTCCCCGTCCTCGACACCTTCGACGCCGCCCTGGCCTTCGAGCCGACGACCGAGGCGGAAGAGAAGCTCCTGGCAGGCATGCACCGCACCCGGGAGCAACTGTTGACGATCCTCAACGACCAGGGGCTCGAGATCGTGCCGTCGGTGGGTGAGCCGTTCGATCCGGAGATCCACGAAGCGGTCATGGCCCCGAACGAAGGCTCGGGGCGCCTGGTGGTCAAAGAGGAGCTGCGGCGCGGGTACCGCCTGAAGGGCCGCCTCGTCCGGCCGGCGCTAGTGGCCGTCGAATACGTCGACGACGCCGACGAGGCCGACGAAGACACGCAGGAGAGCGACGAGCAGTGAATCGCGACTGGGTGGAGAAGGACTTCTACGCCATCCTGGAGGTGTCTCCCGACGCCTCCCAGGAGGAGATCAAGCGCGCCTATCGCAAGCTCGCCCAGAAGCTCCACCCCGACGCCAACCCCGGCGACCCGAAAGCCGAAGAGCGTTTCAAGGAAGTCTCGGAGGCGTACTCGGTCCTCTCCGACCCCGAGCAGCGCAAGGAGTACGACCAGGTGCGCCGCCTCGTCTCCTCCGGATTCGGGGGCGGCGGCCCCGGCGGCTTCGGCGGCTTCGGCGGGTTCGGTGGCCAGCAGATCCGCGTCGAGGACCTGAGCGACCTCTTCAGCGGTTTCGGCGGGCTCGGCGACCTGTTCACGGGACGGAGCCGCCGCAGCACCGGGCCCATGCGGGGCGCCGACACCCGCGCCGACCTGACGATCTCCTTCGAGGAGGCGTTCCGCGGCGTCACCACCACGCTGCAGGTGAGGGGCCAGACGACGTGTTCCCACTGCGGCGGCAGCGGCGCCGAACCGCCCAGCCGGCCCCGAACCTGCCCCACCTGCAACGGCACCGGCACGGTGGCCCGCAACCAGGGTTTCTTCTCGTTCGCCGAGGCGTGCCCGCAGTGCCGTGGCGCCGGTGTGATCATCGACCAGCCGTGCACGGTGTGCCGGGGATCGGGCACCGAGGTGCGCACCCGATCGATCCGGGTCCGGATTCCACCCGGCGTGAAGGACGGCGCCACGATCCGCATCCCTGGCAAGGGAGCGCCGGGCCGCAACGGCGGGCCTCCCGGCGACCTGTTGGTCGACGTGCGAGTGACCCCCCATCCCCTGTTCGGGCGCCGCGACAAGGACCTGACGGTCACGGTGCCCATCACCTACGCCGAGGCCGCCCTGGGGGCGCGCATCACGGTGCCCACGATGAACGGCCCGGTCAGGATGAAGATCCCGCCGGGCACGACGAGCGGGCGCGTCTTCCGGATCAAGGGCAAAGGGTTCGACACCGGCCGGGGCAAGCCCGGGGACCTCCTGGCTCGAGTGGAGATCCAGGTCCCCAATAGGCTTTCGAAAGAGGAGAAGCAGCTGCTCGAGCAGCTGGCTTCCTACGACCGCGAGGACATCCGTGCCCACTTCGAGCCGTACCTGACATGATGGAGCAGCGATGAGTGACAGGGCACAGAAGCGAGCCGTCTTCGTCATCTCGGTGGCTGCCGAGCTGGCGGGGATGCACCCCCAGACCCTGCGCATCTACGAACGCAAGGGCCTGATCGATCCGTACCGCACCCCGGGAGGGACGCGACGGTACTCGCAAGAGGACATCCAACGCCTCAAGCTCATCCAGCAGCTCACGTCCCAGGGCCTGAACCTGGAGGGCGTGAAGCAGGTGCTGGCGCTGCGCGACGAACTGCAGCGGCTGCGTGCCAAGGTGGCCGAGATGGAGAAGCGCCTGGACGCCGTCACCCGCGAGGCGGAACAGAAGATGCGCGAGCTCCATCGCTCGTACCGCCGAGAGATCGTGGTCCGCTCGGAGGCGTGGCCCGACATCCGCCGCCCCAGCCCATGACGACCCTGACTCCCCCCGCACCCGGTGTCGAACAGGGCGGCCGCCGGAAAGGCCATAATGGCCCCGGCATGGACAGCTACTCCGGGCCTGTTCGAATCCTGGACGCGAACGGCATCCTCCTGACGGTGGGGAGTGCCGACCTGGAGCGTGACCCAGAGAGGAACTCCTGGCGGGGCCTGTTGCGAGTCATCGCCGGGACCGGCGTCGCCGGGAAGGCCCTCCGGGTGAAGATAGAGGTGCCGGGCGGCGGGGTCAGCGAAGCCGTCCTGGATCCCCGCCCCGAGTCGCCCGACGGGGTCGCCTTCTCCGACATCGCGGGGATCGGCCCGGCGCCGTTCTGAGCCGCTCAGGCGTACCAGTCGCCGCCTTCGACGACGACCGCGTCACCTGGCACGGCGGGCCCACCCACGTAGACCCACGCAGGGACGATCTCCCTCCCGATCATGACGTCGGCGACCACCCGCACGTATTCGGGCTCGGGATCGTCAACGCCCTCGTACTGGTCGAGCACCTCCAAGGCGCGTTCGGGGTCGCGCAACCACAGCAGCTCCCCGACCACCTCGCCGCGGGCGGACTTCACGCACCAGGGATAGCGGTGACCCTCCCCCACCAGGGCATACCCCGTGAGGACGGCGGGGCAGTGCCGGACGACGAACGGCTGGACGAGATGGAAGGCGTGCCCGGAGGGGCGGAGTGTCCCGTAGACGAAGATCCGGTCGAGCATCATGTCACCGGGCCCGTGCGTTCCGGCGCGTGCCTCCATGCGTCGCTCTCCATCACCCCCCGAATGGCTTCCACGGCGTCCCACACCTCGACGTGCCGCTGGTAGGCGGGCGCCAAGCCGAAGCGTAGGAGATTCGGCGGTCTAACGTCCCCGACCACTCTCCTCTGGATCGAGGCGGCCATGATCCGCCCCGCCTCGGGATGGGCGAGGGATACGTGGCTGCCGCGCTGGTCGGGAGCCCGCGGGGTCACCACTTCGAACCACGGGAGACGCTCGTCCACCAGGCGAATGAAGTCGGCCACCAGTCGCTCCGACTTGACCCGCAGGGCCCTGGTGTCGACGCCGTCGAAGACGTCGAGGGCGGCGTCGAGAGCCACGAGCGCCAGGATGGATTGGGTGCCGGTCTGGGCGCGGGAGGCGCCCGGAGCCGGGCGGTACGCGGATTCCATGGCGAAGGGCTCGGCGTGGCCCCACCACCCGGTGATCGGGTTTCGGAACCCGGCCTGGTGACTCGGGTGGACGTAGATGAACGCCGGGGCGCCGGGCCCGCCGTTGAGGTACTTGTACCCGCAGCCCACGGCGAAATCGGATCCCGACATGTCGACGTCCATCGCGCCCACCGAATGGGACAGGTCCCACACCACCAGCGCCCCCGCATCCCGTGCCGCGGCGTCGACGTCGGGAATCGAATGACGGCGCCCGGTGCGGTAGTCGACGTGGGTGAGGGAGACCACGGCGACGTCCGGGGAGATCCGATCGAGCACCTGATCGGGGGGCACCGACATCACTTCGGCGCCGGCCTGGTCGGCGACGGCGTGGAGGACGTAGAGGTCGGTGGGGAAGTTGCCGGTGTCGGTGAGGATGTACCGGCGGTCGGGGCGCAGGCGGCGAGCTGCGGCGACCGCCTTGTAGACGGCGACGGTGGTGGTGTCGCCGACGGCCACGGAACCGGGAGGCGCCCCGATGAGAGGGGCGATGCGCTCCGCCACCCGCTCGGCTAGGTCCCACCATCCGTGGTCGTTCCAGGAACGGATGAGATCGTGGCCCCATTCGTCGACGACGGTGCGCTGGACGACGGCGGGGACGTGACTTGGGAGCGGGCCGAGCGAGTTCCCGTCCAGGTAGATCAGGCCGTCGGGAAGCGAAAAGGCATTCCGGAGGTCGGCGAGAGGATCGGACGAGTCGAGGTCTTCGAAGTAGGCGCGATCGAGCATGGCGGCGTCAGTTGCGCAGACGGTAACCCAACCTGCCGACGGGCCTGATCGGCGCGCGCATCTCGGAGGAGATCCCTCTCGTCTTCTTGCCCTATCGGGCTCTGGCTCTTTCCAGCCAGGACCGAGCCAGGGCGATGCGAGCGGCGGTCTCGCCCGGCCAATCGGGGGCCTGGACCCGGAAAGGGCCCGACGCCAGCGTGAAGAGGGCGGCGGCGGCCCGCCGCCGGATGTCTCTCGGGTCGTGGAGACGGTCCCAGATCTCCAGGAGCTCCTGGGTGTAAGCGCGGACCCTGGCAGGTCGAGTCGACATCGTCTCCCACAAGGCGAGATGCCCCAGCATGACTCCCGGGTCGTCGCCTCGCCGCCCCAGGCCGAACGTGTCGACATCGAGGAAACCGACGACGCGGCCCCCCTCGGTGAGGATCTGGGCTTCGTAGAAGTCGCCGTGGACCGGGACGAGGTCTTCGTCGTCTTCCTCCCCCAGCTCTTCGACGAACCGGTCGACCGCCGCGGCCTCCGACGGCACCACCCGTCTGAGCAGGTCGGCGAAGGCCGGGACCCGCTCGATGATGGAGGCCATGGGCTGGTCGTCGGGCGGAGGGGGGAGGTCGGCTACCAGCGCCGCCACCTCCTCGGGAGCCGGGAGCTGGCCGGCGGGGTCTTCCAAGACGTCGCGCAGCGTGCGGCCGGGCAGGGCTCGGAGGGCCATGAGGCCGAGCTCGGACGAGCAGCCGAGACTGGCCGGCACCGGCAGCACCGCGGCGAGGAGCTCGTGGCGTTGGTGGAGCCGTTGGATCCTCTCCGGCCGCAGCACCTTCACGTAGATCCCCTCCCGCTCGCCCCTCACGGACACGACTGCGCGCCGGCCCGGCCGGTAGCCCCGCAGACGGGTGGTGACCTTTGCCGCGGGCGATCCCAGGTCGGCGAGTAGCCGGGCTGCGTGGGTGTCGTCGAGGGCCGGCGCCAGGCCGGGAAGCGCCGGGTCGAAGGGAACGCGCCACACGCCCACTGGCGTGCCGTCGGCTTCGACGATCAGCGCCCCGTCGGGGATGCGACCCCCGGCAGCCACCAAGTCGTGGCAGCCCGCCAGCTCGCCCCCTTCGACGGCCACGGAATAGCGGACGGTGATGCTGGCGCCGGGCCACCAGGTGACGGTGACGGGATGGCAGTCCGTCACCACACCGCCCGTCGCCTCCGCCACCGCCGCCACGGGTCCAGGCACGGCTTCGCCCAGCAGCGTCGCCACGGAGGGCAGGTCGGGGTCGGCGACGCAGGCGGTGGCTGGATGGACCGGGGCCATGGGCCCATCTTCCCCCACCGAGCGGGGCCGGCAAACGGGAGGACGATCGGATGCCCTCGATCGCCTACCCTCGGCGATGTGACCGGTGCGATCGCCGATTGCGAGCGGATCCTCGCCGGATGGCTGGGCCAGCCCGTCAACTCCCTGACCAGCTTCGCATTCGTGGTCGCCGGGGTCCACGTGTGGCGTCGATCGCATCGGCTCGTGGGGCTGGCGTCTGTCGCCACCGGCGTGGGGTCGTTCCTGTTCCACGGCCCGATGCCACCCGGTGCCGAGTGGGCCCACGACGTGTCGCTGGCGTGGCTGTTGGTGACGGTGGCCACCGCCGGCACCAGATGGGAACGGCTGGGCGGGGCCCCTTCCCTGGCAGTCGTCGGGCTCGGGCTGGCCGTGGTTCCCGCCGCCGGAGACCCGCTGGGAGCGTTGGCTGCGGCGGGAGCCATCGGATCGGTCCTGTGGCGCGACCGGAGCCGTTCGACCGTGGCCGCTCTCGGGATCCTCTGCATCGCAGCAGCCATCGGCCGGTTGTCGGCGACGGGCGGCCCGCTGTGCGTGCCGGACTCGATCGTCCAGGGCCACGGCCTATGGCACCTGGGCGCCGCCCTGTCGATCGCCCTCTGGGCCACGGCGTCTTCTCGTCGGGGCTCCCTGGCACCGGCGAGCAGCATGTGACAGGCGGCCACCGGCTGTGGCGAGGGCTCTGGGCCGCGTTACCGTCGTGATCGACGCCGAGAGGGGACGCCGATGCCGAAGAGCGAATTGCTGCGAATGGACAACATGGGGATCGTGGTGGAGTCCCTGGACGAGGCCGTCGAATTCTTCACGGAGCTCGGGTTGACGCTCGAGGGCAGGGCGACGGTCGAAGGCGAGTGGGCGGGACGTGTCACCGGACTCGGCGACCAGCGAGTCGAGGTGGCGATGATGGTCACTCCCGACGGTCACAGCCGGCTCGAGCTCTCGCGCTTCGTGGACCCTCCGATCGCAGCCGACCACCGGACCGATCCGGTCAACTCCCTCGGCTACCTGCGCGCCATGTTCGCCGTGAGCGACATCGACGAGACCCTCGAGCGCCTCCAGGGCCGGGGGGCGACGCTCGTGGGTGATGTCGTTCAGTACGAAAGCGCCTATCGCCTCTGCTACGTCCGGGGCCCCGAGGGGATCCTGGTGGGACTGGCAGAGGAGCTCCCCGCCGGCTCGTGAGCGGCGGGGAGCTGCCAACCGGCCCGGGTCAGGCCAGGACGAGCGTGGAGCCCTCGGCGTCGACCTTGACCGTCGAGCCGTCCTCGTAGCGCCCCTCCAGCAGGGCCATCGCCAACGGGTCGGCGATCTCTTTCTGGATGACCCGCTTCAGCGGGCGGGCGCCGTAGACGGGGTCGTAGCCCTTCTCCGCCAGCAGGTCGGCGGCCGCTTCGGTGACCTCCAGGTCGATGCGGCGTGCCTCCAGCCGCTTCCGCAGATGCCCGAGCTGGATGTCCACGATCTGGCGCAGGTCCTGGCGGGTGAGGCGCTTGAACACCACCACGTCGTCGATCCGGTTCAGGAACTCGGGACGGAAGTGCGCCCTGACCGCCTCCATCACCCGGGTGTGGATCACCTCGTCGGACAGGTCGGGCTGGATGTGCTCCGAGCCGAGGTTCGAGGTCATGATGAGGACGACGTTGGTGAAGTCCACCGTGCGTCCCTGGCCGTCGGTGAGGCGCCCGTCGTCGAGGAGCTGGAGCAGCACGTTGAACACGTCGGCGTGGGCCTTCTCCACCTCGTCCAGGAGCACCACCGAGTACGGGCGCCGTCGGACCGCTTCGGTCAGCTGGCCGCCTTCCTCGTAGCCCACATACCCAGGAGGCGCACCGATCAGCCGGCTGACCGAGTGCTTCTCCATGTACTCGGACATGTCGATGCGCACCATCGCCCTCTCGTCGTCGAAGAGGAACTCGGCGAGCGCCCGGGCCAGCTCGGTCTTGCCGACTCCGGTGGGCCCGAGGAAGAGGAACGAGCCGATCGGGCGGTTGGGGTCGGCGAGCCCTGCCCGGTTGCGACGCACGGCGTTGGCCACGACCTCGACGGCGGCGTCCTGGCCGACGACACGCTGGTGGAGCCGCTCCTCCAGGTTGATGAGCTTTTCCATCTCCCCCTGCATCAGGCGAGTGACCGGGATCCCGGTCCAGCGGGACACCACCTCGGCGATGTCCTCTTCGTCGACCTCCTCCGACAGCATGCGGCCCTGCTCGTTCAGCTCGTCCAGCTGCTGCTGGCGCGCCACCAGCTCCTTCTCCAGTTGGACCAGCCGGCCGTAACGGAGCTCGGCAGCCCGCTGCAGGTCCCCTTCCCGCTCGGCGCGGGCCGCTTCGGCCTTCGTCTCCTCGATTTTGGACTTGGCGTCCTGGATGGCGGTGATCGCCTCCTTCTCCTGCTCCCAACGAGCGGTCAGCGCGGCGATCTCCTCGTTGACGTCGGCCAGTTCCCGCTCCAGGTCGGCCAGGCGCTCCTTCGACCGTTCATCGGTCTCCTTGCGTAGGGCTTCCCGCTCGATCTCGAGCTGGATCCGGCGCCGGGTGAGCTCGTCGATCTCCTCCGGCATCGAGTCGATCTCGATGCGCAGCCGCGATGCCGCCTCGTCGATGAGGTCGATGGCCTTGTCGGGGAGGAACCGTGCCGTGATGTAGCGGTCCGACAAGACCGCCGCCGCCACCAGCGCCGAGTCGGTGATCCGCACGCCATGGTGGACCTCGTAGCGCTCCTTCAGCCCGCGGAGGATGGCGATCGTGTCCTCGACCGAGGGGGCGGCGACGTACACCGGCTGGAAGCGGCGTTCGAGGGCGGCGTCCTTCTCGACGTGCTTGCGGTACTCGTCGAGGGTGGTGGCGCCGATCATCCGCAGTTCGCCGCGGGCGAGCATCGGCTTGAGCATGTTGGAGGCGTCCATCGCCCCTTCGGCGGCACCCGCCCCGACGATCGTGTGCATCTCGTCGATGAACGTGATGATCTCCCCCTCGGACGCCTTGATCTCGTCGAGGACGGCCTTCAGACGCTCCTCGAACTCACCCCGGTACTTGGCACCGGCCACGAGGGCACCGAGGTCGATGGCGACGATCCGCTTCGAACGCAGCCCTTCGGGGACGTCACCGTCGGCGATCCGGCGGGCCAGCCCTTCGACGATGGCGGTCTTTCCCACACCGGGCTCGCCGATCAGGACCGGGTTGTTCTTCGTGCGCCGGGACAGTACCTGGATGACCCGGCGGATCTCGTCGTCGCGGCCGATGACCGGGTCGAGCTTGCCCTTGCGGGCCATGTCCGTCAGGTCCCGCCCGTATTGCTCCAGGGCGTTGAAGGTCGACTCCGGATCCTCGGAGGTCACGCGCTGATGACCGCGCAGCTCCACCAACGCGGAGCGGATCGCCTCGACGGTCAGGCCGTGCTTGCGGAACGCCTCCCCTGCCGGTCCTGGCGCCTCCGCCAGCGCCAGGACCAGATGCTCGACCGACAGGTAGTCGTCGCGCATCTCCTCGCGGAAGCCGTCGGCTGCCTCCAGCACCCGGGCGAGCTCGGGCGACATCTGCGGCTCGGAGGCCCCGTAGACCTTGGGAAGCCGCGATGCGCCCTCCTCGAGATCGCGTCGCAGCGCCACCGGGTTGACTCCCACCTTGTTCAGGAGCGGATAGAACAGTCCTTCGGTCTGGGACATGAGGGCCAGACCGAGATGGATGGGAGCGATGGAGCCGTGGTTGTGGTCGGTCGCCACCTGACGGGCGTCGAGCAACGCCTGGCGGCTCTTGGTGGTCAGCTTCTCTAGGTTCAAGGTTCTCGCCCTCCGATAGAAAACTTGAGTGCAGTTATATCAAGTCGGGCAGGGCAAGGGATATTCCACCTCAGGGGATGGCGGCGAGACGCCGATTCAGGGCATCGAGCACCGCCCGGGCCGTGGCCAGCATCGCATCCCCCTGCCGCACCAGGGCCGAGCCGACATAACACTCGCCGTTGGTCGTCTCCTTCACCTGGACCAGGGCGACGGTCATACCCTCCATGGTGGTGGTACCGACCGCCACTAGTTCGAACGTCGACTCCCCGATCAACGACTCCAGCGCCCGCAGCGTCGCCTCCCCCACCACTCGAGCCCGGGCCGCCGGGTCGATCGAGCCCTCCGCCGTCCCGATCCGGGTCCCGTCACTGGTGGACAGCGTCACCGACACGGTGACCACGTCCCCCAAGTGGACGTCGACGGATTTCAGGACGGGACGCGTGATCTCCACCGGCGAAACGATAGCCAGCGCACCCGGGCGGCTAAGTTGAGGTTCTCCGGCGTCAGAGGAACCAAGGAGGGAGAGAGAGATGATCCGAGAGTTTCGGGAGTTCATCGCCCGCGGAAACATCGTCGAGCTGGCCGTCGCCTTCATCATGGGCGTCGCCTTCTCCGACGTGGTCACCACGTTCACGGACCGGATCGTCAATCCTGTCATCGGCCTGATACTGCCGGGCCTCGACAACCTCGAAGGGCTCGGCACCTTCGCCGACGGGGGATCGATCGGCGCGTTCATCGGATCGGTGATCAACTTCCTCCTCGTCGCCCTGGTGCTCTTCTTCATCGTCAAGGCCTACAACCGCTTCAAGAGAGGTGAGCCGGAAGAGCCCGAAGGGCCCTCCGAGGAGATCGTGCTCCTCACCGAGATCCGCGACGCCTTGCGCACCACCCGCTGACGCCGCGGCTCGGCCCGAGCGCCCCCTAACGTCACTTCCATGAGTGACGTCAACTTCACGCCGGCCGGTCCGCCCGAGGTCGTCCTCCCCGATCCCGACCCGGCGCTGGTCGCAGCCCTCGAGGCAACCTCCGACCTCGACGGGATGCGTGCCGTCGCCGCCGCCCATCCCGCCGAGCCACTGGCGTGGGCCAGCCTGGGAGACGCCGCCCGTGAAGCCGGCGAACCGGACATCACCGTCTACGCCTACTACCGCGTCGGCTACCACCGCGGGCTCGACCTCCTCCGCAAGAACGGCTGGAAGGGAACCGGCTACGTCCGTTGGGGCCATCCCTCCAACCGGGGCTTCCTCCGTTGCCTGCGCGGCCTCGGCGAGGCGGCGAAATGGATCGGCGAGGACGAAGAGGCCGAGCGCTGCGCCCAGTTCCTCTCCCAGCTCGACCCGTCCCTCTGAAGTCGACCCCGTCAGACTGGCGAGTACAGCTATCTGACGGGGTTGACTATTTTCTTTCGACCAGTATTATATATCACATGGTAGCTGGTTCAGCACGGGACACGCAGCTCCTCAAGGGCGTGCTGGACATGTGCCTGCTCTCGATCATCAAGGAGGAGCCCTCGTACGGCTACGAGATGGTCCGCAAGCTGCAGAGCCGCGACCTCCGCCTGGTGTCGGAGGGATCGATCTACCCCCTGCTCTCGCGGCTCGAGAAGGGAGGCCTGATCGAGAGCTACCTCGTCCAGTCCCACGAGGGCCCGGCGCGCAAGTACTACCGCATCACGCCCGCCGGGGAAGCGGCCCTCGCCGAATGGGTGGCGGAGTGGCGAACGTTCCGGGATGGCGTCGATCACGTACTGGGAGGTGCAGATGGCCTGGATAGGTGACGTGAACCGCCTCGTCGACGACTGCGCTCGCTACTGGGCCGAGGCCGGTGTCCCCCGTCGCCGCGTGGCCGAGATGCGCCTCGAGCTGACCCAGCACCTGGAGGCCGCCGCCGCCGAAGGCCGCAGCCCCGAATCAGTGGTCGGGCCGGACGTGGGCAAGTTCGCCCAGGAATGGGCCGAGGCCTTCGCCCCCACCGGGACCAAGACACCCACCTGGGAAGAAGTGATGAGCGGGACGACCTCCGCCGCTCGCCGGATACGCCGGGAACTGGCTGCGCTGGCGCTGGGCGTCGTGGCAGTGGTCGTCGCCGTCGCCACCGCCGGCAGAGGAGGAGACCCCATGGAAAACGAAGTATGGCGCTGGTTGTGGACCGGCCTGGCCGTGGTGATGGGGATCGGAGAGATCTTCACCGCCGGGTTCTTCCTGCTCCCGTTCGCCATCGGGGCGGCGGCCGCCGCCGTCCTCGCCTGGGTGGGCACCGCGGTGCTGGCCCAGTGGCTGGTGTTCTTCGCCGTGTCGATCGTGGCGCTGGTGTACATGCGGCGCTTCGTCGACCGTCAGGACCAGGCGACGCCCCACCGGGTGGGAGCCAACCGCTGGTACGGGGCGACCGGAGTGGTGCTGGAGGAGATCGACCCCGACAGCGCCCGCGGACTGGTGCGGGTGGACAACGAGGAGTGGCGGGCCACCTCCCTCCATGGCAACACGATCCCGGCCGGCGCCCGCATCGTCGTCCGGGACGTCCGGGGAGCGCGGCTGATCGTCGAAGAGATCGAATACTGAGAGAAAGGGAGAGCCATGACACCGATCATCGTCCTGTTCATCGTCCTCGCCGTGGCGATCATCCTGATCGCGGCGACGGGGTTCCGGGTGGTCCGCCCTTACGAGAAGGGCCTGGTGGAGTTCCTGGGGCGCTACGAGAAGACGGTGGACTCCGGCCTGCGCTGGGTGATGCCGTTCGTGAAGCGGCTGATCAAGGTCGACATGCGAGAGCAGGTGGTCGACGTGCAGCCGCAGGAGGTGATCACCAAGGACAACGTGGCGGTCACCGTCGACGCCGTCATCTACTACGAGGCGACCGACCCGGTGAAGCTGCAGTACAACGTCGGCAACTTCATCCTCGCCGTCACCAAGCTCGCCCAGACCAACCTGCGTAACGTCGTCGGCGACCTGGACCTCGACGAGGCGCTCACCTCCCGGGAGGTGATCAACGCCAAGCTGCGCCAGATCCTCGACGATGCCACCGACAAGTGGGGCGTGCGCGTGGTGCGGGTCGAGATCCAGCGCATCGAGCCGCCGAGCGACGTGACCGACGCCATGCACCGCCAGATGAAGGCCGAGCGCGACCGCCGGGCGATCGTCACCGAGGCCGAGGGGCAGAAGACCGCACAGATCCTGCGGGCCGAGGGTGTGCGGGAGTCCCAGATCCTCGAGGCCGAAGGCCAGGCCGAGGCGATCCGCCGGGTGGCCGAGGCGGAGCGGTTCCAGCGGGAGACGCTGGCCGAAGGTGAGGCCCGGGCCATCGAGCGGGTGTTCAGCGCCATCCACACCGGCGACCCGACGCCCGACCTGATCGCCATCCGCTACCTGGAGGCGCTCCAGGGAATCGCCAACGGCCAGGCGACGAAGATCTTCCTGCCGCTCGACACCTCGGGGGTGTTGGGGAGCGTCGCCGCGGTGGGCGAGCTGTTCCGCCAAGGCGACGGAGCCGAGCCGGCGGCGTCCTGACCGAAACACCGGGAACGCGGAGACGGGGCGGCCACCGCCCCGTCTCCTGTGTTTTCCGCCTCAACCGGGGATGCGCTCCATGCCGGCGAGGGTGGCTTCCACCTCCTGGGGGGAGATCGGCGGGTAGAACACCATCGTGTACTGGTCGCAGCGCTCGCCCGGCTCGTTGAACCAACCCACCACCCACTTGCCGTCCGGATGCGGCCCGGCCACACCACGCGAACCGGCGATGGACACCTCGCCCTTCTCGGCCGGCCAGTCCACCGGTGGCAGAGACCCCCGCACCAGGGCGATGGCGGTGTTGCCGTCGACGTCGACCCAGATCCGCACGTGGGTGCCGCCGATCGACGTGAACTCGTCGGGGTCGCCGAGGCTGTCGCTGCTCTCGGCCGGCTGGACGGTCGCCGGCAGGTGATCGAGCCGGTACGGGGCGGGCGGGCACGGGCGCGGTGGTGCGGTCGTGGAGGTCGTAGAGGTGGTGTCGGGCACCGCCGTCGTCGGAGTGGTCGTCGACGTCTCGTCGGCCCTGTCTGCCGAGCAGCCGGCGAGGGCGATGACGAGCACCAATGCCAGGGAGCGCACGGACCGGGATGGTACCGGCCGCCTTCAGCGCCTCCATCGGACGAGTAGCGTCGCCCCAAGCAGACCAGAAGGAGCGTCTTGTCGCCCAACAGAGAAACAGTCCGAGCGAGGATCGAAGAGGTCAGGCCGCAGTTGGCGGACATCAGCCGCTGGATGTACGAGAACCCCGAGTTGGCCTACGAGGAGCACGAATCCTCGGCCCGCCTCGCCGACTTCCTGGCCCGCAACGGCTTCGCGGTCACGCATCCCGCCTACGGGCTGGAAACGGCCTTCGCGGCGCGGGTCGGCACCACCGGGCCCCACGTCGTCATCTGCGCCGAGTACGACGCCCTTCCCGGGGTCGGCCACGCCTGCGGCCACAACATCATCGCCACGGCCGCCCTCGGGGCGGGCTACGCCCTCGCCCCGCTGGCCGATTCACTGGGCATCCGGGTGACGGTGCTCGGGACCCCGGCGGAGGAGAAGTACGGGGGCAAGGTCGACCTGATCGAGGCCGGGGCGTTCGATGACGTCGATGTGGCGATGATGATCCACCCGGCGCCGATGGACGTCGTCGATCCCCGTTGCATCGCCGTCGCCCACCTGGACGTCCACTACCGCGGCAGAACGGCCCATGCGTCGGCGTTCCCCGAGCAGGGCATCAACGCCCTCGACGCCGCCGTCCAGGCCTACGTCAACATCTCGACTCTCCGCCAGCACCTGCTGGCCACCGACAAGGTCCACGGGATCATCGCCGAGGGCGGGGAGGCCCCGAACGTGATCCCCGACTACACCCGCTCTTCCTGGTACGTGCGAGCGGACACCCGCCGTCGCCTCGACGAGCTGCTCCCCAAGGTGATCGCCTGCTTCGACGGGGCCGCCACGGCCACGGGCTGCGAGGTGGAGATCGAATACGTCGGCCACATCTACGACGAGCTGCGCTCGGATCCGCTGCTCGTGGAGTTGTTCCAACGCAACGCCGCCGAGCTGGGGCGGTCGATGCTGCGGGGCGAGGCAGTGCCCCCTTCCCAGGCGGGATCGACCGACATGGGCAACGTCTCCCAGGTCGTCCCGACCCTCCATCCCTTCCTGAGCATCGACTGCTACCCCACCGTGAACCACCAGAAGGAGTTCGCCGACCACACGATCACCCCCAAGGGCGAGAAGGCGATCCACGACGGGGCGGTGGCGATGGCGTGGACGATCGTGGACATCGCCGAGAGCGGCCGCTGGGACGAGCTGGTGAAGGCGCCGACTCAGATGTCGCCGACGGCGTAGAAGCGCCCATCGCGGGAGCCGACGTAGATCCGCCCCTTCCACACCGCCGGGGTCGACTCGATGCACGACTCCGTCATCTGGTGCGCCCACACGAGCCGCGGGGCCCGGGGATCCTCCAGGTCGTACGCCCGCAGCTCCCCGGCGCAGGTGGCGACGACGAGCGTGTCGTCGACGATCACCGGCGACGACCAGCTGTGGTGGGCGATGTCCTCCTCCCACACCACGTCACCGGTGTCGGTGTCGACTCCGAGGAGACGCCCGGTGTGGCTGGAGACGTAGAGCATCCCGTCCCCCAGTGCCGGGGTGGCCCAGAACCCGCCGTCGCCGGCGCCGCCCGGGTCGGGCACTCCCCACACGTAGGGGTCGCCGTCGGTGTAGGGATCGAGCTTGATCAACTGGCCGAGCTCGGCAGCCCGATCCGTCTTCCGCTCGTCTTCGACCGCCACGTACAGCATCCCGTCGGAATCGACGACGACGGTGGCGTCGACGTCGTCGCCGACCCAGTAGTCGAAGACGACGGGCGCTTCGCCTTCCCTCACCCTCGACACGTCGAGGCCGACGACGCGCCCTCCGGAGTTGGCGAAATAGACCCTCTGCTCGTAGACGGCGACCGAGCTCTCGATCGACACGTTGCGGCCGACGCGGGAGATCAGCTCGTCCGTGTAACCCGGCACTGCCACCAGGATCTCGGGGTCCACCGTGACGAGGCCGTCGCCGTCGTAGCCGCGGTTGAGCCGAACGGCGAAGAACCAGGAGTTCTCGCCGCCCTCGTAGAGGATGTCGTCGATGATGACGGGATTGCCGTCCCAGTCGTTGTTCCACACCCCGCTGACGACGTTGGCGTCCAGCGCCCACAGCTCGGTGGGACGCTCCCGGTCGAGGGCGATCGCCCGGAGCTTGTTGTCGCGGGAGCCGGTGTAGAGGATCGGAAAGCCGTCCGGGTCCAGGGTGACCGAGCCTTTGATGATGTCGCCGGTGAGGAACGCCGGACGCGTCGGCTGGCCCGTCTCGGCGTCGAGGAAGTGCACCGAGTGGTCGTACGCCCCGAAGATGACCTCGGTGACGCCGTCGGGTCGTTCCCAGACGACGGGCTGGCCGGTCCAGCCGGTGCCGCACCACGTGGTCGTCTCCCCGCCGACCGTCGACTGGCCGCACAGCCCGCCCGACTCCGGGTAGCTCCACAGGTTCTCCGGGTCTTCGGGAACCGGGCCCACCCCATACCAGGTGCGGGTCGGGTTGCCTCGGAACATCGTGAGGCCTTCGACCTCGCCCCAGGGCTTGCCGACCATCCAGTCGGGCACCACGTCGGCGGGGCGTTCGGGCAGCGTGGTGGTGGTCGTCGATGACGTCGAGGTCGTCGGCTCCTCCGTCGTCGCCGTCGGATCGTGGCGGCTGGTCGACGGCTCCGTGCCCGAGCTCCCCGGGGCCGCTGAGGCCTCGAGCTCGTCGGAGACGACCCCTTCGGTGAGGAACCGGGCGGCTCCGACCAGGACCGCGCCGAGGACGAGGACGGTCACCACGGTGCGCAGACGCGCCGACGGGTCCGGGGCCTGCCGGCCCTCACGCAGGTGCTTCACGGGGCCATGATGGCTCCGCCGCCCGTCAACACGGCGCATCTCCGGTGATCTCGGGCCGGCCCGGGGAGGTGATGATGGCGGGGATCAGGCACGCTTCCTTGCTCCCGTCGGGTTCCACCACCACCCGGGCGATCGCGGTGCGGGCGCTCTCCTCGGAGAAGTTCGGCCACACGAAGTTGCCCAAGCCCCACGCCACGGGAGCGCCGTCGACGATCTCCAGCGGCTGCAGGCGGTGGGCGTGATGCCCGAATACGACATCCGCACCGGCGGCGATCATCGCCGCCGCTCGTTCACGGTCGTCGGGTCTGGGCTCCAGGTCCTTTTCCACCCCCCAGTGGATCGTCACCACCACCAGATCGGCGATCTCGGAGGCAGCTCGCACGGTGGCCGCCATCGTCTCGATGGTGTCGCCATCGGCCATGCCCGCCCGGTCGTCGGTGGCGATCCAGTCCGGGGAGGGGACCACCCCGCCGAACCCGAGCACCGCCACCCGCCAGCCGTTCACCTCGACGACGGCCGGCTGGGCGGCCTCTTCGGCGTCTGCTCCCACACCCACGGCGTGGAGGCCCGCCGCCTCCACCAGTCGTTTCCCGTCGAGCAGGGCCTCCTTGCCGTGGTCCCCCGCGTGGTTGTTGGCGAGGCTGACGACCTCGATCCCCGCCTGTTGCATCACCGGCAGGGACTCCAGGTCGCAGCGGAACGTGAACTCCTTGTCCAGCGGGTCTCCCAGCTCCGACGGGGTGCATTCGAGGTTGGCGACCGTCAGGTCGTCGGCGGCGAAGAGATCCCCGAGGCCGCTCCAGGCGTGGGCGTGGCCGTTCTGGGCCAAGGCGGGGATGTAGTCGGAGTCGGTGTTGACGTCGCCCACGCCGTGGATGACCAGCCGTCCCTTGGGCCGGGTGGTCGTGGTCACCGACGTGGTCGGCGGGGCGGCGAGAGCGTCGTCGTGACCCCCTTGGGTGAGGAGGAACGCCACGACCCCCAAGACGATGCCGCCGGAGACGATCTGGAAGGTTCTGCGCATCGCCGGCTAAACGCACGACCGCGGCGTCGGGTTCGCCGGCGACGAGGCTCAGAGGATCTGAGAGAGGAACAGCTTCGTCCGCTCTTCCTGGGGGTCGGTGAAGAAGTGCTCGGGTGTGCCCACCTCGACGATCTGGCCCTGTGCCATGAACACGACCCGGTCGGCGACCGCCCGGGCGAAGCCCATCTCGTGGGTGACCACGATCATCGTCATCCCCGAGTCGGCCAGCTCCTCCATGACGTCGAGGACTTCCTTGATCATCTCCGGGTCGAGCGCCGAGGTGGGCTCGTCGAACAACATCACCTTGGGCTGCATCGCCAGGGCCCGGGCGATGGCCACGCGCTGCTGCTGCCCGCCAGAGAGCTGGCCCGGGTACTTGTGCGCCTGCTCGGGGATCTTGACCCGCTCCAGCATGCGCATGGCGATCTCCTCCGCCTCCTTCTTGGGCATCCGCCTCACTTCACGCGGCGCCAGCGTGATGTTCTCGAGGACCGTCAGGTGGGGGAACAGGTTGAACTGCTGGAAGACCATGCCGGTCTCCCGGCGCACCTCCTGGATGCTGCGGAGGTCGTCGGAGAGCTCGATGCCGTCGACCACGATGCGGCCCCGGTCGTGCTTCTCGAGCCGGTTGATGCAACGGATGAGGGTGGACTTGCCCGAACCGGAGGGCCCGATCACCACCACGACCTCCTGGCGGCCGACGTTCATGTTGATGTCCTTCAGGGCCTGGAAGTCCCCGAAGAACTTGTCCACCCCCTCCACCTCGATGATCACGTCGCCTTTCGCCTCGGTGGCGTCGGCGAAGATCTGGGCTCGTCCGCTGCTCATCTCCTACCTGCCCTCAGTCGCACTTCCAGCCGCTGGCTCTCTTTCGACATGGCGTAGGCGAACGCCCAGTAGCCGATGGCGACGAAGACCAGAGTCTCGGCATGGGCGACCGCCCGGAAATCCGCCTGGGCGTGCACCAGTGACCGGACGCCCAGGAACTCGTTGATGGCGAGGATGTACAGGAGCGAGGAGTCCTTGAAGATCGAGATGAACTGGCCCACCAGGGCCGGGATCACCGCCCGCAAGGCCTGCGGGACGATGATCAGCCGCATCATCTTCCCGGTCGGCAAGCCCAAGGCGAGCGCCGCCTCGGTCTGCCCGTACGGGATCGACTGCAGCCCGCCCCGGACGATCTCGGCCACGTAGGCGGCCGTGAACAGGGTCATGGCGGTGATCGCCCGGCTGATGCTCGACAGGTTGGTGCCCTGGGGCAGCATGAAGCCGAGGATGTATTGGCCCATGAACAGAAGCGTGATGAGCGGCACGCCCCGGATGAGCTCGATGAACCCCGTCGACAGCCACCGGAGGACCGGAAGGGTCGACCGCCGCGCCAAAGCCAGGAGGAGGCCGAGGGGAAACGACAGGACGATGGCGAGCGACGACACCCACAGGGTGAGGTGGAGACCCGACCAGTAGTCCCATCCCACCCCGGGGTACACCAGCTGGGTGTAGGCGAGATAGGTCACCACCCAGGCCGCCACCGCCACCAGGGCCCGGTAGAGCAGGGCACGGCGGCCCTCGACGTTCTCGAACTTGAACGTCGACCACGCGCCGGCGGCGAGCACGATGGCGGTGACGATCCAGCTGTAGCCCACGGTGCCCGACACCACCTGGAAGCCGGCCACCAAGGCCAGCGCCGCCAAGGTCCAGCCGAGGTTGCGGAGGGAAGTCGGGATGAAACGCGCCAGCGTCCCGACGAGAAACGCGGCGACCGCCCCCGCCACCACCAGCCATGGCGTTGCGGTGGAGGCGAAGTAGAGCAGCAGCAGGACGAAGGCGATGAGCGACCAGAACCGCCGGATGACCGAGAGCGGGCTCTGCCTCGGCAGCGCCAGGCCCGCCTCCTTCGCCACGTCGGCCCGGACTGCCGACGCCGTTCCGGCGCCGATGCCGAAGGCGAGGGCCAGCACGACGATCTGGGCGACGATCCGCCACTGCTGGTCCCGCGGGTAGGTGCCCTGCATGAAGAGGGTGAGGTTGCGGGTGACGGCCTCCCATCGGCCGTTGACGAACAGGAACAGGGCCGCCCGGTATGCGGCGTAGACGAGGAGAGGCGCGAGGACGATCGTCAGGATGCCCGACCGGACGTTGGGGAACAGCCGGCTGCGCACCCAGGCGAGCGGGGAGGTCGTCGCAGAGGGGAGGGTCGACGGCTTCAACGTGGAGGCGGTCATCTCGTCACCAGCTGCAGACGACGATTGACGATGTTGAGGATCAGGGATATCAGGAGCGAGAAGCCGAGGTAGACGAGCATCAGGATGACGATCGACTGCACGGCGGGCCGCCCGTTCCCGATCGACGTCTGCGTCAGCGTGGTGATCTCGGCGTAGCCGACGGCGACGGCCAGGGAGGTGTTCTTGGTCAGGTTGAGCGCCTGGTTGATCAGCGGCGGTATGGCGATCCGCATCGCCTGGGGCAAGACGACGAAGCGGTAGCGCTGGAAGTTGGTCAACGCCAACGCGTTGGCCGCCTCCGTCTGGCCCCACGGGACGGCCAGGATCGAACCGCGGATGATCTCGGCGACGTGGCTCGCCGTGTACAGGCCCAGGGCGCCCGCCACCGACATGAACCCGGAGTTGACGGAGAAGCCGGATGCGAGGCGCCGCCGGTTCTCACTCAGTTGGGGCCAGTCGATGACGACCGGGCCGTCGAGGATCACGTAGGCGCCGACCAGGACGACGGCCAGCACGCCCAGTGACCAGAGGACGCGGTGGTGCGGCTCGCCGCTGCGCTCGTTGACGCGGGTCCTCCACACCCACACCGCCGCGGATGCGGCGACCGCCACGAGAGCCAGCACACCGAATAGGGGGGCGTTGCCGGTGTTGCGGAGGCCGGGCACCCCCCACTCGCCGTTGCTGAGGACGAGGAGCGTGCTGGCGGTCCCGGGCAAGCCCACCTCGATGGCGTCCCGCAGGTGGGGAAGCGGGCCGTACAGGAACACGGCGAACGAGAAGAAGACGATCGCCACCAGGGGCGGGATGTTGCGGAAGAACTCGACGTAGGCCGCGGACAGCTTCGCCGCCAGCCAGTTCTGTGAGAGTCGGCCGATGCCGATGACCAGCCCGAGCACCCCGGCGACGGCGATGCCGAACATGGCGGCAAGGCCGGTGTTCTTGACCCCCACCAGCACCATCCGCCACACCGGGAGACGGGGATTGAACTCTGGGTGGTAGGCGATCTGGAACTGGGTGGGGACGTTGAGGAATCCGAAATCGAAGCCGATGTTCAGCCGGCTGTAGTTGGTGACCAGGTTTCCGATCAGCCAGCGGAAGACGACGAAGACGACGACCAGCGCGGCGAGCTGGCCGACGACGCGCAGCACGCGGACGTCACGCCACAGGGGAGGCCTGGTGGTGGTTGGTTGTCGTGTAGTCACTCGGGGCCGGTTGGGACGCAGGTCGAGGGGAGGGGGAGCGCCCGAGCGGGCGCTCCCCCTCTCCGGTCATCGATCAGCGATAAGGCGGCGCGTACATCAACCCGCCGTTGGTCCACAAGTCGTTCGGGCTCCCTTCGAGCTCGAGCCCGATGGGCGCCAGATGCCGCTCGAAGATCTCCTGGTAGTTGCCGACGGACTCCACGATGGTCACCGCGAAGTCCGGGGCCAGCCCGAGGCCCGGATCGAAGCCGTCGGTCCCCAGGAAGTTGAGGATGTTGGGGTCGTCGCCGTCGTAGGACCCGATGTTCTCCGAGGTGAGGCCGAACTCCCAGGCCTGGATCGTGGCCAGGATCGACCAGTCCACCGCCTGGGCCCACGCGGAGTCCCCGTCGGGGACGGCCGGGCCGAGCGGCTCCTTGGAGAACACCTCGGCCATGATGTACTGCTCCTCGCCGCCGGCTTCCTCGATGGACGCCTTGAAGGCGGTGAGCTGGCTCACGTCGGAAGTCCACCCCTCACACTGTCCGCTCTCGTAGGCGGGCTGCAGCGTCTCGTTGTCGGCGTGCGTCATCGGGTTGAAGGGGATGCCCCGGGCGTTGAACACGGCGGTGAGGTTCAGTTCGGTCGTGGTCCCCTGCAGGACGCAGATGGTGGCGTCAGCCAGGTCCTCGAGCGTGGTGAACCCGGTGGAGGCCGGCACCATCATCCCCTGGCCGTCGTAGAACGTGGTGTGGAGGAAGGTCGCCCCTTCCTGGCCGTCACGGGTCGCGGTCCAGGTGGTGTTGCGGATCAGCACGTCGATCTCGCCACCCTGGAGGGCCGTGAAGCGAGCCTCTGCGGTCAGGGGCACGAACTCGACGGCGTCGGGGTCCCCGAGCACTCCGGCGGCGACGACCCGGCAGAAGTCGATGTCGAAGCCGCTGTACTCGCCGTTCTCGTCGACGATGCCGAAGCCCGGCAGCACGTCGTTGACGCCGCACCGCACCGCGCCTCGATCCCGCACCGCGGCGAGGATCCCGCCCTCGTCCTGCGGCAGGACCGCCGGGGTGGTGTCGGTCGTCTCGTCGGTGTCGCCGGTGTCGGGCGGTGTGGTGTCGGCGGAGGTGTCGTCGGCCCCGCCGTCCGTCACCGGGACCGTGTCGGCGGTGTCGCCGGTCGTGCAGGCGGCGGCCACCAAGGCCAGCACTGCCAGCAGTGCAAGCAGTCTTCGTTGCATTCGTTCTCTCCTCCTGGTCAGCAAAGCGCGCCCCCAGGCGCCGGTGTGACGGCACCCTAGCGGACCGACCCCTCACGCTGTGGAGAAAGTGAGCAATGCCGACGCGAATCCTCAGCCGATGTCGGCGTGCTGACGGATCCAGGTGTGCATGGCGATGCCGGCCGCCACCCCGGCGTTGATCGAGCGGGTGGATCCGAACTGGGCGATGGAATAGACCTTCTCGCACGCCTCTTTGGCCGGCTCGGACAATCCGGTTCCCTCCTGGCCGAACAGCAGGACGCACTCCCGTGGCAGCGTCGCCCGTTCGATCGGTTCCGCTCCCGGAAGGTTGTCGATGCCGATCAAGGGCAGCCCTTCCTCCCTCACCCTCCGCACGAGCGCCTCGATGTCGGGGTGATGGTGGAGGTGCATGTAGCGGTCGGTGACCATCGCCCCCCGGCGGTTCCAGCGCCGCAGCCCGACGATGTGCACTCCGGCGGCGTTGAAGGCGTTGGCGGTCCGCACCACCGTCCCGATGTTGAGATCGTGACGCCAGTTCTCGATCGCCACGTGGAAGGGATGGCGATTCCGGTCGAGGTCGGCGACGATGGCTTCGTTCCTCCAGTAGCGGTAGCGGTCGACCACGTTGCGGCGGTCGCCGTGGGCGAGCAGCTCGGGGTCGAGGCGGGGATCGTCGGGCCATGGCTTCGAGTGAGGGCCCACCCCCACCGATCGCAACTCCTCCTCGTCCCAGCGGCGGATGAGGTCCGGTAGCTCGGTGAGGGAGCGGATCACGGCGTCGGCCGGGGCCCCGTCCATGCGGCCGTGACGGTCGAGGAGGACGGCGCGCACCCCGGCGCGCTTGGCGCCGAGGACGTCGGCTTCGATCTCGTCTCCGACGTGCACCAACTCGCGGGGGTGGCAGTCGGCGGCCGCCGCCGCCATCCGGAAGATCCGGGGGTCGGGCTTGCGCACCCCGACCTGGTCCGCCGCCAGCCAGAAGGAGAACCTGTCGCCGATCTTCGTCTTCTGCCGGTTGGTCGTGCCGGAGGTGATCACCCCCAACACCAGGCCATCGAGCCGGTCCAGCGTCTCCTCTACGTCGTCGAACAGCCGGTCGGCGGAATCCCGGTACTCGAAGAACCAGTCGGTCAGCTCGTCGGCGAGGCCGGGGAAATCGCCCACGTGCTCCCGGACGAAGCGGTGGATCGCCTCCCGCCGCATCTCGGCGAAGGGGGTGCCGGGCGGGCTCGACTCCACCACCCGACGGTGGGTGGAGACCAGGTCGTCGACCCCGGCCGAGAAGCCGGGATAGTCGCGGCGCAGGCGCTCGACGATCTGGCGGTTGGCCTCGGCGGCGACACCGGGGAAGTCCCAGAGCGTGCCGTCGGCATCGAAGGAGACCGCGCGAACCGGCACGGCGTCAGCTGAGGAGGACCTGGAGTTGGGCGACGATCGAGTCGTGGTCCAGGCCCGCCCATTCGATCACCGCGTCGGCGCTCCCGAAGGGGAGGAACACGTCCGGCAGGGCGATGGAGGCCACCTTGCCGGCCAGCTTCGTGCCGGAAAGGGCCTCGAGCACGGCGGCCCCGAACCCTCCGCTCTTCACGTTGTCCTCCAGCGCGACGGTGAGCCGGTGCCCGTCGACCCAGTCCGCCAGCCGCGGGTCCAGCGGCTTCACCCAGCGGGCGTTGACGACCGAGCACTGCACCCCCTGCTGGCCGAGGGTCGACGCCACCTTCTCCGCCGTCTCCACCAGCCTCCCGTTGGCGAGGAGCAGCACGTCGGAGCCTTCGCTGCGCACCTCCCACTCCCCGATCGGCATCGGCTCGACGGGCAGGGCCGGCAACGACGACGCCGCCCCCTTGGGGTAGCGGATGGCGATCGGGCCGTCGTGGGCGGCGGCCGTCTCGATCATCGCGCACAGCTCCTCGGCGTCGGCGGGCGCCCCTACGACCATGTTGGGGACCATCCGCAGATAGGTCAGATCGAAGACCCCGTGGTGGGAAGGCCCGTCGGGCCCGGTGACTCCCGCCCGGTCCACCAGGAACGTGACCGGAAGCCGGTGGAGGGCGACGTCGGTGATGATCTGGTCGATCGCCCGCTGCAGGAAGCTGGAGTAGATGGCAACGAAGGGGCGCCGGCCCGCCATGGCCATGCCCGCGGCGAGGGTGACGGCGTGCTGTTCGGCGATCCCGGTGTCGATGACGCGGTCCGGGTGGCGCATCGCCAGCTCCCGCAAGCCGGTGGAAGACACCATCGCCGCCGAGATGGCGACCACGTCGGGATCCCTCTCCGCCACCTCCACGAGGGCGCGGCCGGCGACGTCGGTCAGCTTGAGCTCGCTCTTCAGGGCACGGCCGGTGGTCACGTCGAAGGAGCCGACCCCGTGGAGCTTCTCCTCCTCGTCTTCGATGGCGGGCTTGTAGCCGGATCCCTTCTCGGTGACGACGTGAACCACCACCGGCTCGTCGTACTCCTTGGCCCGCTCCAGCGTCTCTTCGAGGAGCGGCAGGTCGTGACCGTCGATGCGGCCGGAGTACTTCAACCCGAGGGCGTCGAACACCGTGGACGGCTCGACGAGCTGCTTGGCGGCCTCCTTGAGGCGATTGGCGAGCTCGTCGGCGGTCTCGCCGACGAGAGGCAGGCCGCGCAGCATCTTTCCCAGTGATCGCTTGGCCCACTCGTAGCGGGGATCGAAGCGGTAGTGAGCGAGGGTGGCGAGAGCCGCCAGCCCACCCACCGTCGGGGCATACGACCGGCCGTTGTCGTTGAGGACGATGATCAGCCGCGGGGGCCGGGTGACGGCAATGTGGTTCAGCGCCTCGTATGCCATTCCCCCCGTGAGGGCGCCGTCGCCGATGATCGCCACCGTCCAGCCCGGGTAGCCGGCGAGGGCGTGGCCCAGCGCATAGGAGAGGGACGTGGAGGCGTGGCTGTTCTCCACGAAGTCGTGCGGGCTCTCAGCCCGGCTCGGGTACCCCGACAGCCCGCCGAACTTGCGCAGCTTGTCGAATTCGCCCCGGCGGCCGGTGACGAGCTTGTGGACGTAGGTCTGGTGCCCGACGTCCCAGATCAGGCGGTCACGGGGCGAGTCGAACACCCGGTGCAGGGCGAGCGTCAGCTCCACCACCCCGAGGTTGGGCGACAGGTGGCCGCCGGTGCGGGAGACGTGATCGAGGATGAACTGGCGGATCTCGGCGGCGAGCCTCTCCAGTTCCTCGGGGTCGAGGCGGCGGAGGTCGGAAGGAGCGTCGATGCGGGCCAGAACGCTCTCGGGATGCGGCATCCGGGCAAGCGTAACGGCGGGTTCCGCCCTGTGGGAAGTGGTGCAGAGCGGCTGCCGACGGACCGCGTAGGCCGACAAGGGTTAAGATTCCGCCCGCCGGGGGATCCCCCGGCACTACCCAGGGAGGAACATCGAATGAAACCCAATCGGTTGATCACCCTCCTCGCCGTACTCGCCCTGGCCCTGGCGGCCTGTGGTGGCGGCGACGGAGACGGCACGGAGCCGACCGACGCGGCCGAGCCGGACACGACGGACACGGCCGCCGGCGACGGCGAAGCGACAGCCGACTTCGAGACGATCACTCCGGGTGTCCTCACGGTCTGCACCGACGCCCCGTACCCGCCGATGGAGTACGAGGATCCGGACAACCCCGGGGAGTACACCGGCTTCGACATCGAGCTGATGCGGGCCGTCGCCACGAACCTCGGTTTGGACCTGGCGGTCGTGAACGTCGGCTTCGACCCGATCACCTCCGGGCTGGCCATGGAATCGGGCGAGTGCGACATCGCCGCCGCCTCGATCACCATCACCCCGGAGCGGGCCGAGAACATCGCCTTCACCGATGGCTACTTCTCCGGTGACCAGTCGCTGCTGGTGCTCGCCGACTCCGGCATCGAGTCGCTCGAGGACCTGGCGGGCCAGAGCCTGGCCGTCCAGACCGGCACCACCGGCGAGATCTACGCCAACGAGAACGCCCCCGAGGACACCGAAGTCGTGTCGTTCGAGAATCCGGGCGACCTCTTCCTGGCGCTCGAGTCGGGCCAGGTGCAGGGCGTGCTCCAGGACCTGGTGCCCAACCAGGACTACGCCAACAACAACGAGTCGGCGATCGTCGTGGCGACCTACCCCACCGACGAGGAGTACGGCTTCGCCGCCAAGAAGGAAGGCTCGGAGGCGCTGATCGAGGCGGTCAACGCCCAGCTGGCCGCCCTTCGGCAGGACGGCACGTACGACCAGATCTACGAGCAGTTCTTCCCGATGGGGCAATGATCAGGCCCATCTGAGGCGTCACGGACCGGGGCGACCCGATTAGGGTCGCCCCGTCCTTCTTGCACCTGACAGGAAGACCATGACTCCGCGCCAAAGGCAACGTGCCATCCGAGGCAGCCTGTACGTGCTGCTGATCGCCGCTGTCGCCGCCGCGCTGCTGTTCGCCGACTGGGCATCGATCCAGCGGAACTTCTTCCGCTGGGACATCGCGGTCGAGATGTTCCCCGAGGTGCTGACCCGATTCGCGGTCAACACCCTCATCTACACCCTGGTCGCGTTCGTGCTGGGGCTGGTGCTGGCGCTGATCCTCGCCCTGATGCGCCTCTCCCCGGTCGGCCCGTACCGGTGGGTCGCCACCGCCTACGTCGAGTTCTTCCGCAGCGTCCCCGCCCTCGTCACGATCCTCCTCGTCAACTTCGGCATCCCCCTCGCTTTCGGGCGCCGTGTTCCCGGCGGCCTGCTCGGCATCGCCGCGGTGGGCCTGGGGATCGTCGCCGCCGCCTACATGGCGGAGACGATCCGGGCGGGGATCGAGGCGGTTCCCCGGGGCCAGATGGAGGCAGCCAGGTCGCTGGGGATGCGGCCGAGCCAGGCGATGTTCTCGATCATCCTCCCCCAGGCGTTCAGGATCATCATCCCTCCGTTGACCAACGAGTTCGTGCTGCTGATCAAGGACACGTCGCTCCTCTTCGTCGTGGGGACGACGCCGCTGACCCGTGAGCTGACCAAGTTCGGCCGCGACACCATGCAGACCCTGGGCAACGCCACCCCGATGGTGGTGGCAGCCTTCATCTATCTGGTCATCACGCTGCCTCTGACCTATCTGGTCAGGAGGCTGGAGAAGCGAGGCGCCCGTGGCCGTTGACCGCACCGCACCGCCCATCCAGATCATCGGGCTCGGCAAGAAGTTCGGCGAGCTCGAGGTGCTGAAGGGCATCGACATGCAAGTCAACGCCGGCGAGGTGGTCTGTGTCATCGGCCCGTCCGGCTCGGGCAAGTCCACCCTGCTGCGCTGCGTGAACCGGTTGGAGGAGCCCACCTCCGGTCGCATCCTCATCGAAGGCGTCGACATGACCGATCCCGACGTGGACATCGACAGGCTCCGCACCCGGATCGGCATGGTCTTCCAGCACTTCAACCTGTTCCCGCACCTGACCGTGCTCGACAACCTCACCATCGCCCAGCGCAAGGTGCTGAAGAGGTCCAAGCACGAGGCGCGGGAGATCGCGGTCGCCAACCTGGAACGCGTCGGGCTCATCGACAAGATCGACGAGTACCCGAACCGGCTGTCGGGGGGCCAGCAGCAGCGGGTGGCCATCGCCCGGGCGCTGTCGATGAAGCCGGACATGATGCTCTTCGACGAGCCGACCTCCGCCCTCGACCCCGAGCTGATCGGGGAGGTCCTCGACGTGATGCGTCGCCTCGCCCAGGACGGGATGACGATGATGGTCGTCACCCACGAGATGGGGTTCGCCCGGGAGGTCGCCGACCGGGTCGTGTTCATGGACGGAGGGGTGATCGTCGAGGAAGGGCCGCCCAAGGACGTACTCTCCAACCCCAAGCACGAGCGGACCAGGCGATTCCTCTCGATGATCCTCTGACAGCCAGGTACAAAGACCGAGCCACTCACCTAGTGTCGCCCGTATGCAGAGGCACCAGACCGAGGTACTGGTGATCGGAGGCGGGGCCACCGGGACCGGCGTCCTCCGCGATCTGGTGATGAGGGGGTTCGACGCCATCCTCGTCGAGCAACGGGACATCACCCACGGGACGACCGGCCGCTTCCACGGCCTCCTCCATTCGGGGGGTCGCTACGTCGTCAAGGACCCCGAAGCCGCCGTCGAATGCATCGAGGAGAACCGGGTCCTGCGCCGCATCATGCCGCACTGTCTCGAGGACACCAGCGGCTTTTTCGTGGTCACCCCCTGGGACGACGAGGCCTACGTCCCCGACTTCCTGGAGGGATGCAGGAAGGCCGGCATCCCCGTGGAGGAGGTGCCGGTGAGCGAGGCTCTCCGCCGGGAGCCCTACCTGAACCCGCGGATCTCCCACGTCTTCGAGGTGCCCGATGCCTCCGCCGACGCGTTCCTGGCCGCCATCTCCACGATCGAATCCGCCCGGGAGTATGGAGGGCGGTTCCTCCCCTACCACCAGGTCGAGACCCTGATCCGGGAAGGCGATCGGGTCGTGGGAGCTCGCTGCCGTGACCTGGTGGCGGGCGAGGACGTGGTGATCTCCGCCGACATCGTCGTCAACGCCACCGGGGCGTGGGCGGGCCGGGTGGCGGCCACCGCCGGGATCGAGTTCGTCGTCCAGGCGGGCAAGGGGACGATGGTGGCGATGAACCACCGCATGCTGAACACGGTGGTCAACCGCTGCAAGATGCCGTCGGACGGCGACATCATCGTCCCGATCCACACGGTGGCGGTCATCGGCACCACGGACGAAGGCGTCCCCGATCCCGAGAAGTTCGCCGTGGAGCCGTGGGAAGTCGAACGGATGCTGGAGGAGGGCGAAAAGCTCGTCCCCGGGATCTCGAAGATGCGAGTGCTCCGGGCCTGGGCGGGCGTCCGCCCCCTCTACCAGGAGGAAGCCGCCGCCGACACCCGCGACGTCACCCGGGCGTACGCCTTGCTCGACCACGCCACCCGGGACGGGGTGGAGGGCTTCGTGACCATCACCGGCGGCAAGTGGTGCACGTTCCGCCAGATGGCCGAGGTCACGGTCGACGCGGTGTGCCGCAAGCTCGGCGTCGACCGTCCCTGTCGCACCCACCTGGAGCCGCTCCCCGACCGCCGAAACCTGCAGACCTATCACTGGCTCGGAGAGCGCCTCGCCCGGGTAGAGAAAGAGGAGGCCTACGGCGACCTGGTCTGCGAGTGCGAGCTGGCGACCCGCGCCGACGTGGTCCGGTCGATCGTCGAGGTCGGCGCCCGCACCATCGACGACATCCGCCGCGACGTGCGTCTGGGCATGGGCCCGTGCCAGGGGGGATGGTGCGTCCCCCGTGTGACCGGGCTGCTCCACGACTACCGGCCCCGGCCCGTGGCGGACGCCAACGTCGCCCTCCGCGACTTCTTGCAGGAGCGATGGAAGGGCCTGCTGCCGGTCGTTTGGGGTGACCAGCTCCGCCAGGCGCGCCTCGACGACCTGATCTTCCAGAGCCTGCTGCACGTCCCCGCCTTGCCGGGACCGGAGTCGTCGCCGCTCGGGCCGACCATGTACGAGCCGCCGACCGACACCACGCCGGTGACCGCGCCCACGGCAGGCACGGAGACGGGAGCGGAGCTGCCGGTGGTGGCGGGCGTTGACCGGGACGTGATCGTGGTCGGCGCCGGGCTGGGTGGCCTCACCGCCGCCTGCCATGCCGCCTCCGCCGGCGCTTCCACGGCTGTCCTCACCAAAGGATGGGGGACGCTCCTGTGGCACACCGGAGCCATCGATGTCCTCGGGTACCTGCCGGGCTCCGACGAGCCGGTCGCCAATCCCCGGGAGGCGATCGTTCGGCTGACCGCCGAACGGCCCGACCATCCCTACGCCCTGGTCGGCGTGGAGGCGGTCGAGGAGGCGGTCGAATGGATCCGGCGCCTGGCCGAAGGAGCGGGCTACCCCCTCGTAGGCTCTCTCGACCGGAACCTCCTCCTGCCCACCGGCTTGGGCGCGGCCCGGCCCACCTGCCTGGCGCCGTTCACCATGGCCGCCGGAGACCTCCGGCGCACCGACCCCATGCTGATCGTGGGACTGGAGCGTTTCGGCGACCTGTATCCCCGCCTGGTGGCCGACAACATCTCTGCCCGCGGCGTCGAGGCGGAGGGGGTCGTGGTCACCGTGCCGACGGCGAAGCGGCGGCGCTTCCTGACCGCCCAGATCCTCGCCTCGCTGTTCGATCAGGAGCCGTTCCGCGACGAGGTGATCCGGGCGGTGCGGGCCACCGGTCGCCACGCTCCCCGCATCGGATTCCCTGCCGTGTTGGGCCTGCACCGCTCCCGCGAGGCCGTGACACACCTCAGTGAGGCGCTGGAGGCCGAGATCTTCGAGATCCCCACCACCCCGCCATCCGTCCCCGGGCTGCGGCTGCAGACGATCATCCGCCGGGCCATCGTCTCTGCGGGCGGGAGGGTCCTCGACAACGCCGCCGCCTCGAGGCTGGAAGAGACCGCCGACGGCCGCCTCGCCATCCTCACGGAGGCGCCGGCACGACACCAGCGGCATCTCGCCACCAGCGCGGTCCTCGCCACCGGGGGCCTGCTGGGTGGCGGGATTCGCGGCGCCTCGGACGGATCCCTGGCCGAGACGGTCGCCGGGCTGGCAGTCGATGGGCCCACCTCCCGCCAGGACTGGTTCGACCGCCGTTTCGTCGGCGACTCCGAGCACCCCGTGTTCCGTGCCGGCGTGCGCGCCGGCAGGGACCTCGCCGCCGACGGCGGCCCCGCCAACGTGTTCGTCGCCGGCGGCCTGCTCGCAGGCTGCGACCCGATCCGCGAGCTGTCGTTGGAGGGAGTTGCCCTCGCCACCGGGCTGGTGGCCGGACGTGCCGCCGCCCGGGCCGCCCAGGCGCAAGGAGCTGCCCCATGATCGAAGTGACGACTCCGGCAGGCGTCACCCCGGTGGAGGCGACGCTCGACTACTGCATCAAATGCAACATCTGCGTGACGGCCTGTCCCGTCGCCCCGGTCACGGACCTGTTCCCGGGGCCCAAGTACGAAGGCCCGCAGGCGGCCAGGTACCGCCACGACCGCCAGCCGAGCCCCGATCGGTCCGTCGACTACTGCTCGGGCTGCCGGGTCTGCAACGAGGTGTGCCCGACCGGCGTCCGGATCGCCGAGATCAACGCCCGGGCACGGGCGAAGATGGTCGAGGACGGCGCGTTCGGCATGCGGAGCCGGCTCCGCAACAACCTCCTCGCCCGGCCCCTGACCCTCGCCCGCCTGGGCGCGCCCGTCGCCGGCCTGGTCAACTTCGCCTTCACCTGGCGGCCCACCCGGCTCATCGCCGAGCGGCTGTTCGGGATCCACCGCGATGCGCCGCTGCCTCTGTACGACGGGGCGCCTCCGTTCCGCCGCTGGTTCCGCTCCCGCCCCCGCCGGCGGGGCACCGCCGGGACCGTCGTGTACTTCACCGCCTGCTCCACCGAGCACTACGAGACCCGGGTGGGCCGCACCGCGGTGAAGCTGCTCGAGCATCTGGGGTACGAGGTGATCGTGCCCGAGGCGCGGTGCTGCGGCCTGCCGCTCTTGTCCAACGGGGAGTTCCCCGCCGCCCGCCGCTACCACCGGGCCAACATCGAGTCGCTTCTGCCGTACGCCCGGGCGGGGATCCCCATCGTCGGCACCTCGACGTCGTGCACCCTCACGATCAAGGAGGAGGCGCCCGACCTCCTCGACGAGCACGACGAGGACAGCCGGCTCGTCGGCTCCCACACCTACGACATCCACGAGTTCCTGCTCGACCTCGCCGCCCGCGGAGAGCTCACCGGCTGGCGGGAGATCCCGATGCGGCTGCCCTACCACCCGCCATGTCAGTACCGCGCCCATCGCCTCGGAATTCCCGCCCGCGAGGTGCTCGACCTGGTGCCCGGCCTCGAAGTGGTCGAGAGCGGGGCGGCGTGCTGTGGGATCGCCGGCACCTACGGATACAAGGAGGAGAAGTACCGGATAGCGATGGACGTCGGCCGCCCGCTGTTCGAATTCGTCGAACGGGAAGGGGCCCCGGTGGTGGCGTGCGACTCGGAGACGTGCCGCTGGCAGATCACCCACGGCACGGGAGTCGACTCCATCCATCCTCTCGAGGTGGTAGCCGCTTCGCTGGGTGTGGAGGTGGAAGGCCCTCTCGCCGTGGCCCTGCGCGAGGTCTTCGCGGCTCGGGGCTGACGGCTCAGGTACCCAAGAAGGCGGCGGCGGCCTGGCGCACCGCTTCCGCCGACGTCATCTCCAGCGCCGATGCGGCCAACCGGCGGGCGTCCGATGCGTCGATGCGGCGCACGACGTCTTTGACCTGGGCGATCGCCACCGGGCTCATCGACAGCTCAGTCACCCCCAGCCCCACGAGGATCGGGACGGCCAGCGGGTCGCCCGCCGCCTCACCGCAGACACCCACCCAGCGCCCGTGCTCGGCGGCGGCGCGGCATGTGCGATCGATGAGGCTCAGCACCGAAGGGTGCAGGGCGTCGGCCAAGTTCGCCAGCTCGGGGTTGCCCCGCTCGGCGGCCAGGGTGTACTGGGTCAGGTCGTTGGTCCCGATGGAGAAGAAGTCGACAACCGCGGCGAAGCGGTCGGCGGCCAGCGCCAGTGACGGCACCTCGACCATCACCCCGATCTGGAGGCCATCGGGCAGCCCCCCGATCTGTTCGGCGGCCTCCCCCACCATGGTCCGCACCTGCTCCCACTCGGAGAGCACCGACACCATCGGGAACATGATCCGGACCGGATGGGTGGCGGCCACTCTCAACGCCGCCCGCACCTGGCTCATCAAGAGCTCCGGCTCGGCCAGCCCGAGACGAAGGCCCCGCACGCCGAGGAACGGGTTCTGCTCGGGTGGGCGGGGCAAGAAGGGGAGGGGCTTGTCGCCGCCCACGTCGAGGGTGCGCAGCACCAGCGGCCGACCGCCGAGGGCCTCGGCGATCTGGCGGTAGGTCTCCTCCTGCTCTTCCTCCGACGGCGGGGTGGTTCGGTTCAGGTACAGGAACTCGGTCCGCAGCAGGCCGACTCCGTCGGCGCCGGCTTCGACCGCGGCACGGGCGTCCTCCACCGACCCGATGTTCGCCGCCACCTCGATGGCGACTCCGTCGGTCGTCACCGCCGGGGCCGCGGCACGACTGCGGGCCTCCTCCAGTCGCCGGGCGTCTTCTTCTGCCCGTCGCCGCGCCTCGGCGACCTGCTCGGGTGGGGGATCGATCACCACCGAGCCGGCGGTTCCGTCGACCAGGAGCGGGGTGCCTTCCTCCACCTCCAGTGGCCCGGCCGCCACGACCGCGGGCACGCCCAGCCCGCGGGCGAGGATGGCGGAATGGGAGGTGGGCGCCCCGGCAGCGGTGACGATCGCCTGGACCATCTCGGGGTCGAGGGTGGCGGTCTCGCCGGGAGTCAGGTCGTCGGCGACGAGCACCCCCGGCGCCTCCATGCGCGGCCGCGGATCGACCCCGTGCAGCCGGGCGAGCACCTGGCGGCCTACTGCCTCGACGTCGTCTGCTCGCTGAGCCTGGTAGGGGTCTTCCAGGCGGCGGAAATCGTCGGCGACGGCTTCTGTCGCCGCCTGCCAGGCCTCTGCCGCTCCGGTGGAGGGGCCGATGCGCTCGAGGGCCGACCCGATCAGGTGCTCGTCGTCGAGGATCAGCAGGTGGGCGGTGAAGATGTCGGCTTCGGCCTCCCCCGCCCGCGCCAGCACCTGCTCCCGCTGGCTTTCGATGTCGGCGCGTACGGCGTCGATCGCCTGCCGCAGGCGCTGTCTGTCGGCCTCGGGGTCAGCCGGTGGGCCCGTAGGCACCTCCAGGGCGGGCCGGCGCAGGTGGCGGGCCGGGCCGACCGCGACGCCTGGGGACGCCCCCACCCCGACCACGGTCCCTTCGGATCGCGGCTCGACCGCCGGGGTCTCGGCCTTGGGCGGCGGCGGGGCAGCGGGCAGGTCGCGGTCGCCGAAGTCGTCGGCGGCGAGGTCGGAAATGGCGGAGAGGGCGGCGTCCGCGTCGGGCCCGGCCGCCCACACCTCGATCTCGTGTCCTTGCCGGACACCGAGGGCGGACACCCGGGCGAGGCTCCGCGCCGGCACCGGGTCGGAGCCGGTGGTGCGGTTGGCGATCCGGACCTCGGCGTCGAACCGGCCCACCGTCTCCACCAGCCGGCTGGCAGGCCGGAGATGGAGCCCGAGCGGATTGCCGACTCGCAGGACGATCGATCGGCCCCGCGCCACCTCCGGGGTCGCCTCGCTCTCGGCCGCCTCGGCGGGGGCGAGGTGCTCGATCTTGGGGGTGAGGCCGGCACGCGCCTCGGCCGCCACTTCCGACAGCGACGCGCCGATGCCGGCGGTGGCGACGGCTGCCACCGTCCCCTCGACGAGGGGCGCCTCGCACAGGAGCACCCGGGAGGCGTCGGCGGGCGGCTCGAGGAACTCGAGGGCGGTCTCGGCGTTCATGATCGCCGAGCCGAGGTCCATGAGGACGAGCACGCCGTCGTCCGACCACACCGACTCGATCGCCTCCTTTATGGCGAAGGCGTCGGTGCCGATCGGCGACTCCGGGTCGTCGATTCCCCCGGCGGCCGCCAGGGCGACGTCGCCGCCCCCCATCTGGCGCGCCAACTCGACCACGCCCTCGGCCAGCTTGGCCGAATGTGAGACGACGACGATGCCTACCAACGATCCCCCGATCCGCTCCGCGCGCACAGATCGCGCGCCGGGGCGCGCGATCCGTGGTCGGTCATGGGCCGAGCCTCAGTCGATCCAGTCGAAGGTCCGGGTGACGGCCTTCTTCCACTGGGCGTACTCCCGCTCCCTGCGCTCCGGGTCCATCTGGGGAGTCCACTCCTTGTCCTTGACCCAGTTGTCACGCAGGTCGTCGATCTCGTTCCAGAAGCCCGTGGCGAGACCGGCGGCGTAGGCCGCGCCCAGGGAGGTCGTCTCGGCGACGGCCGGGCGGATCACCGGCACGCCCAACACGTCGGCCTGGAACTGCATCAGCAGCTCGTTGACGACCATGCCGCCGTCGACCTTCATCTCCTTGAGCTCGACGCCGGAGTCCTTGTTCATGGCGTCGAGGACCTCTCGGCTCTGCCAGGCCGTGGCCTCGAGGGCGGCGCGGGCGATGTGGCCCTTGTTCACGTATCGGGTGAGGCCGGCGATCACGCCCCGGGCGTTGGACTTCCAATAGGGAGCGAACAGCCCCGAGAAGGCGGGCACGATGTAGATGCCGCCGTTGTCCTCGACGGTGCGAGCCAGGGCCTCCACCTCGGCGGAGCTCTGGATCAGCCCCAGGTTGTCGCGCAGCCACTGGACGAGGGCGCCGGTGATGGCGATCGAGCCCTCCAGGGCGTAGACGGGGGCCTGGTCGCCGATCTTGTAGCAGACCGTGGTCAGCAGGCCCGACTTCGAGGGCACCATCTCCGTGCCGGTGTTGAGCAGCATGAAGTTGCCCGTGCCATAGGTGTTCTTGGCGTCGCCGACGTCGAAGCACACCTGGCCGAAGGTGGCTGCCTGCTGGTCACCGAGGTCCCCCGCCACGGGGATGCCGCCGAGCGAGCCGGTCGCCTCGCCATACACCTCCGACGAGGGGCGGATCTCCGGCAGCATCGACATGGGAACACCGATCACCGAGCAGATCTCCTCGTCCCATTGGAGGGTGTTGAGGTCCATCAGCAGGGTGCGGCTGGCGTTCGTCACGTCGGTGATGTGCAGCCCGCCGTTGGCTCCCCCGGTGAGGTTCCAGATGAGCCAGGTGTCGATGTTGCCGAAACACAGATCGCCGGCTTCGGCCTTCTCCGCCGCACCCTCGACGTTGTCGAGGATCCAGCGGATCTTCGGGCCGGAGAAGTAGGTGGCGAGGGGCAGACCGGTCTTGTCACGGAACCGGTCCTGCCCGCCGTCCTTGCCGAGCTCGTCGATGATCTTGTCCGTCCGGGTGTCCTGCCAGACGATGGCGTTGTAAACGGGCTCGCCGGTGTTGCGGTCCCACACCACCGTCGTCTCCCGCTGGTTGGTGATGCCGACGGCGGCGATGTCGGAGACGTCCACGCCCCCCTTCTTCAGCGCCCCGTCGACGACCTGCTGGGTGCGGTACCAGATCTCCTTCGGGTCGTGCTCCACCCAGCCGGGCTGGGGGTAGATCTGCTCGTGTTCGTGCTGGTCGACCGCCACGACCTGGCCGCCGTGGTCGAAGATCATGCAGCGGGTGCTGGTCGTTCCCTGGTCGATAGCGGCTACGTACTTGGCCATTCCTCTCTCCTCCTTCTCTCTCAGCTGCCCCAGGCTTCGGCGGCGGCGGCGAGCAGGAGGTGCGACGACGTCGCACCGGGATCCTGGTGGCCGGCACTCCGCTCCCCCAGGTAGCTGGCCCTCCCCTTGCGAGCCACGAGCGGGATCGTCGCTTCCATCCCTCGGGCCGCGGCGTCCGCCGCCGCGGCGATCGCTTCGCCGACCCCCGCGCCCGAGGCTACCGCCTCCTGCAGGGCTGCGTAGGCGGGCTCCAGGGCGTCGATCATCGTCTTGTCGCCCTCCTCGGCCTTGCCCCGCGCCTTGATCCCGTCGATCCCTGCCCGGAAGGCGGCCGCCACGTCGGCGGCCTCCAGGCGCTCCTTGCCGTCGATCGCCTTGGCCATCTCCATGAACATCGTCCCGTACAGCGGCCCGCTGGCGCCCCCCACCTTTCCGATGAGCGCCATCGCCACCGACTTGAGGGCGGCGGCGATGTCCTCGGGCGGGTTGGCTTCGAGACGTTCCAGGGCCGCCTTGAACCCACGGTTCATGTTGATCCCGTGGTCGGCGTCGCCGATGGCCGAGTCGAGCTGGGTCAGGTACTCCTTCTGCTCCTCGATCCGGGCGGCCGCCTCGCGGAGCCAGGCCAGGACCTCTTCGAGACCGACGGAGTTCACCTCACGCTCCCCAACGCATGCCGGGGGTCTTCACCGGGGCGTCCCACAGTCGGGTGAGCTCGTCGTCGAGCTTGAGGAGCGTGATCGACACGCCCTGCATCTCGAGCGAGGTGATGTAGGGCCCGATCAGGTTGCGGGTGATGGTCACGCCGCGGCCTTCGAGGAAGCGGTGCAGGTCCCGGTAGACGATGTACAGCTCGATGAGGGGTGTACCGCCCATCGAGTTGACGAACGCCAGGACGTTGTCTCCCGAGCCGATGACCCCGTCGTCGAGGATCGCACCGGCCAGGATCTCCACGACTTCGGCCGCGCTCTTGACCTTCATCCGCTCCCGTCCCGGCTCGCCGTGGATGCCGATGCCGATCTCCATCTCGTCTTCGCCGAGCTCGAAGGTGGGCTTGCCCGCCGCCGGCACGGTGCACGACGTCAACGCCATGCCCATGGACCGGGCGTTGTCGTTGACCTTCCGGCACAGGTCGGCGACCTCGGACAGCGGACGGCCCTCCTCGGCCGCCGCCCCGCAGATCTTCTCGGCGAGGACCGTGGCGCCGACACCCCGCCGCCCGGCGGTGTACAGGCTGTCCTGGACCGCGACGTCGTCGTCGATCACCACCGACTCGACCTCGATGCCTTCGTCGCGGGCCATGTCTGCGGCCATCTCGAAGTTGAGGACGTCGCCGGTGTAGTTCTTGACGATGTGGAGTACCCCGGCGCCCGACGACACGGCCTTGGTCGCCTCGAGCATCTGATCGGGGGTCGGTGAGGTGAAGACCTCGCCGGGACACGCGGCGTCGAGCATCCCCATCCCCACGAAGCCGCCGTGCATCGGCTCGTGGCCGGAGCCGCCGCCGGAGACGATCGCCACTTTCCCCTGGACGGGGGCGTCTGCTCGGTAGATGTAGTACGGGTCGAGGCTGACCTTGACGTCGTGGGGATGGGCGAGCTGGATGCCTTCGAGTTCGTCGCGGACTACGTCGTCGACGTTGTTGATGAGCTTCTTCATGTGCGTCTCCTGGTGGCGGGGTGAGGCGGGGCAGGCCCGCCTCACCCTCACGGTCGCGGTCTCAGGCCGGTACGAGGGCTCCCCAGACCAGCCAGCCGATGATGCCGCCCACGATCGGGGCCACCACCGGGATCCAGGCGTAACCCCAGTCCGAGTCGCCCTTGCCGGGGATCGGCAGGATGGCGTGTGCGATACGGGGACCGAGGTCACGAGCCGGGTTGATGGCGTACCCGGTCGGACCACCGAGAGACAGGCCGATCGCCCACACCAGCACGCCGATCATGAACGGGCTCAGCCCCACACCCAGGTCGGGGGTCGAGGTGGCCTGCCCGAACGTGTTCGTGATGGCTCCGATGCCGACCAGCAGCATGAAGGTGCCGATCATCTCGGTGATGAAGTTGGCACCGGTGTTGCGGCGGGCCGGAGCGGTGGAGAACACGGCCAGCTTCAGGGCAGGGTCCTCGGTCGCTCCCCAGTGGTTGTAGTAGGCGAGCCACACGAGGATGGCCCCGACGATGGCTCCGGCGAACTGACCGAGGATGTAGACGGGCACGTCTCCCCACGGGAGGTCTCCGCCGGCGGCGAAGGCCACCGTCACCGCCGGGTTGATGTGGGCACCGCTGTAGACGCCGGCGGCGAACACACCCATCGCCACCGCGAAAGCCCACCCCGTGGTGATCACGATCCAGCCGGCGTTCTCGCCCTTGGAGTCCTTGAGCAAGACGTTGGCTACGACGCCGTCGCCCAGCAGGATCAGGATCATCGTGCCGATCATCTCGGCCAAGAAGATGTTGCCTTCCACGCGTCCTCCTTCCTCCTCATGCGTGGGAATGTTCGGTAATGCCGAACATCGTTTCTTCGCATAAGCATACGCGCCCACGGCGGCGCCTGCACCGAAAACCCGCTACCCGGGCCAGGTGACCGCACCCAGCTCCCGACTGATGCCCCGGGCGGTGTCGCGGATGGCGGCGATGTGAGACGGGTCGACGCCGCGGTCGTCGGCGGGCACCACCAGGGCCACCGCGCCCACCGCCTGGCCGCTGCGGTCGAAGATCGCCCCCGCCACCGATGCCTCGCCGACTACCGCCTCCTGGTCCTCGAAAGCCACCCCCGAAGCCCGGACTTCGTCGAGCTCCTCGTTCAGCCGGTCCGGGTCGGTCACCGTCTGTCCGGTCAGACGGGCGAGCGGCTCCTCGGAGAGGATCCGGCGGCGCTCCGGGTGGAAGGCCAGGAGGGCCTTGCCCAAGGCGGTGGCGTGGGCGGGCATGCTCAGGCCGACCTCCGACACCGGCACCGAAGCGTCCTTGGGGCCGACGTGGTGGATGATCACGACGTCTGGCCACACCAGGACCCCGAGACGGACGGCCAGTCCGGTGGACTCGCTCAGCGACGCCACCCACCGCAGGCTCCGCACCCTCAAGTCGTGGGAGTTGAGGTACACGTTGCCCATCACCAGGAGGGCAGGGCCGAGCATGTACTTGCCCGAAGTCGAGTCCTGCTCGACGAGGGAATGGGCGGCCAGGGTCTGGAGCAACCCGTGCACCGTGCCCTTGGCCAGCCCCAGCCGCGACGCCAGCTCCGACACCCCCAGCACGCCCTCGTCCTGGAGGGCGAGGAGGATGCGGATGGCGCGGTCGACCGACTGGATCATCTGCGTTCGACATTATCGAATGGCGGGGGCGGCCGTTTCCCCCGACGACACACATGTGCATCACATGTGCATCGCCTGCAACCTGGGTCAGCGGGTGGCGTCGACGAGAGCGGCGAAGAGGAGCCCCGTGGAGGTTGCCCCCGGGTCCTGATGACCTTCGCTGCGCCACCCCAGATACGAGGCGCGTCCTTTGCGGGCCCGCATGGGGATGGTCGCCAACATGCCCTCCCGAGCGGCGGCTTCTGCGGCGGCCGCCGCGCTCCTCACCGAGCCTGACGCTGCCGACTCGAGCGCCTCGACGGCCGGGAGCCACGCGTCGACCATCGTCTTGTCCCCGGGCTCGGCGGCGCCGATCCTCTGGACGGCCTTCACCCCCGCCCGCAGAGCTCGCGCCAGCTCGGGGACGGTGATCTCCGGTTTGGGCCCGAGGGCTTCGGCGGCCGCCCGGAACGCCGAACCGTAGAGAGGACCGGCGGCTCCTCCCACCACGGCCACCAATCGGCTCCCCGTCACCCGGAACACCCCGGCCGGATCCTTCGGCGCCTCCGACGACAGGGCCTCGATCGCGGCCCGCATCCCCCGGAGCATGTTGATGCCGTGGTCGGCATCCCCGATGGCCGCATCGAGCCGGGTCAGCTCGTCGCAGTTCTCCTCGATGGATCTGGCGAGCCTCCCCATCCAGTCGTGGAAGAAGCCCACGTCGAGGACAACGTCGACTGCAGTACCGCGCAAAGTTCCTCCTCCTGGCGGATGACGCCGTCGCCTTCGGAGGCTACTCCCCGACTGCCGGCTGTGACGGGAGAAGTCGGGCGGCGGACCGCCCCTCTCCCGTCGGCCCTAATCTTTCCGCCTGCGCCAAGGAGGCATCCCACGATGAGAAAGCTGACATTGCTCGTAGGGGTCCTGTCGCTGGTCGTCGCCGCCTGCGGCGGTGGCGATGCGGCGGACACCACCGTCGCCACACCCGAGACGACCCCCGAGACCACGACCGCCGACACGACGGCGGCACCCGACACGACGGCGCCCGGCACCACCGAGGCCACCGTCGGCGACGAATGCGCCGTCGAGAACCTGCCGCTGAAGACCCCCGGCCAGCTCACTGTCGCCACCGGCGAGCCCGCCTTCGAGCCGTGGGTCGTCGACGACGACCCCACCAACGGACAGGGTTTCGAGTCGGCGGTGGTCTACGCCATGGCCGAGAAGATGGGCTTCACCGCCGATCAGGTGGTGTGGATCCGGACCGGGTTCGACGAGGCGATCGCCCCGGGCCCCAAGGAGTTCGACATCAACGTCCAGCAGTACTCGATCACCGAGGAGCGGGACGAGGTCGTCGACTTCTCCGTCCCCTACTACGTCACCCAGCAGGCGCTGGTGGCCTATGGCGACTCCGAGATCGTCAACGCCACCTCGCTCGAGGACCTGAAGGGCTACGCCCTCGGGGCACAGATCGGGACCACCTCGCTCGACTACATCGAAGAGGTGATCCAGCCGGACACGCCGCCGGCGGTGTACGACACCAACGCCGACGCCAAGTCGGCACTCGACGCCGGTCAGATCGACGCCATCGTCTTCGACCTGCCGACCGCCTACTACATCACGGCCGTCGAGATGCCCGACGCCTCCATCGTCGGAGCGTTGCCCGCCTCCGAGGAGCAGGCCGACAAGTTCGGCATGCTCATGGAGAACGACAGCCCGCTCAAGCCCTGCATCGACCGGGCTCTGGAGGAGCTGCGGGCCGAGGGAACGCTGGATGCGTTGGCCGAGGAATGGCTCACCCAGGAGGGGGACATCCCCGTCCTGAGCCAGTGACCCCTGGTCATCGGGCGCCGTGAACTGGCCCTCGGCGCCGTCCGCATTCGCTGCTCGCCGGGACCCCGGAAACGGGTCCCGGCGACGCGCCCGTGAAGAGGGGGCCCGCGGCGCCCTGATCGCTTTCGTGTCGTCGGTCGTCTTCTTCGGCCTGGCGTTGTGGGCAATCCTCACTTCGGAGGCGTGGCCGCAGGTCCAGCGCCAGTTCTTCAACCCGGAGGCGTTCGTCGAGGTGTGGCCTGCGGTGCTGTCCGGCTTCTGGCTGGACATCCGAATGTTCCTCGGCGCCGAGGTGCTGATCCTCTTCTTCGCTCTGGTAGTCGCAATGGCCCGCTCGCTCCGCGGGCCTGCTTTCTTTCCCATCCGGGCGCTGGCGGTGGTCTTCATCGACCTCATCCGCGGCGTCCCGCTGATCCTCCTGATCCTCATCCTCGGCTTCGGGGTCCCCGCCCTGGACCTGCCCGGAGTCCCCAAGTCGCCGATGTTCTGGGGCATCGCCGCCCTGGTGATCTCCTACTCCGCCTACACCGCCGAGGTGTATCGGGCAGGCATCGACTCGGTCCCCGAGAGCCAGCGAATGTCGGCCCGCTCGCTCGGACTGACACAGGTGCAGACCCTCCGCTACGTCCTCGTCCCCCAGGCCATCCGCAACGTGATCCCCGCCCTCCTCAACGGCTTCGTGTCACTCCAGAAAGACGTCTCGCTGATCTTCGTGCTGGGGGTCCGGGAGGGTGTCCGGGAAGCGCAGATCTTCAACGCCCGCACCTTCAACTACACCGGCTACATCGTGGCGGCGATCCTCTTTCTCGTCGTCAGCATCCCCGTCGCCCGGTTCACCGACTGGTACACGGAACGGGACCGTCGCCGGCGTCAGGCGATGAGCGCATGACCCACCCGACCCCACCCACCACCCGCCGATGACGACACCGCGCCACCCGACCCCACCCACCACCCCGAAGCTCGTGGTGGAGGACTGCCACAAGGCCTTCGACGACAAGGTGGTCCTCGACGGGCTCGACCTGCAGGTAGAGGATCACGAGGTTGTGTGCCTGGTGGGAGCATCGGGCTCGGGCAAGTCGACGCTCCTGAAGGCGATCAACCTGCTGGTGCCCATCGACTCGGGCCGGATCGTCTTGGACGGGCAGACGATCACCGATCCCTCCGTCAACCCCAACGAGGTCCGGGCCAAGATGGCGATCGTCTTCCAGTCCTTCAACCTGTTCCCGCACATGACGGTGATCGACAACATCACCCTCGCCCCCCGCAAGGTGCGGGGCATCTCCAAGCGGGAGGCGGTGGAGCGAGGCGAGCAGCTGCTGGACCGTTTCGGGTTGGCCGACAAGCGCAACGAATACCCCGAACGCCTCTCCGGCGGCCAGCAGCAGCGAGTGGCGATCATCCGGGCCCTGGCGACCCAGCCCGAGCTGCTCCTGCTCGACGAGGTGACGTCGGCTCTCGACCCGGTACTGGTCGGCGAGGTGCTGGCCCTCATCCGGGAGCTGAAGGAGACGGGGATGACGATGCTGATCGCCACCCACGAGATGGGCTTCGCCCGCGAGACCGCGGACCGGGTGGCGTTCCTCCACGCCGGCCGGGTGTGGGAGCAAGCCCCGCCCTCCGAGTTCTTCACCGCCCCCCAGCGGCCGGAGACGCAGGAGTTCCTCCGCCGGATAACCGAAGCGGGCCGGCTCTGACGCCCCGGGTCAGGGGCGCAGCTCCGTCAGGGGCAGGCGGATGGTGAACACCGAGCCGCGCCCGAGCTCGGACTGGACCGACACCTCTCCGGCGTGGCTCTCGACCACGTGTTTCACGATCGACAGCCCCAGCCCCGTCCCCCCGGTGGCGCGGGACCGGGCCACGTCCACCCGGTAGAACCGCTCGAACACCCGCCCCAGGTCGCGCCGGGCGATGCCGACACCGGTGTCTTCGACCGAAACCACCGCCTCGTCCTCCACCGCGAGGACCCGGACCGTGACCGAGCCGCCACGGTTCGTGTACCGGACGGCGTTGTCCAACAGGTTGCGGATCGCCAGCCCGAGGTCCGGCTCGGACCCGAGCACCCATGCCTCCGACAGATCGGACTCGAGCCTCACCCCCTTCTCCTCCGCGAAGCTCCGGACCCGATCGACTTCGTCTGCGACGAGCGCACCCAACTCGACCGGCCCGTGCTCCGACCGGCGACCTTCCAGCCGGGACAGGTCGAGGAGGTCGTTGACCAGCTGGGCGAGCGAGCGGGCGGCGGCTTCGATCTGGGCGGCGAACTGCGGCACTCGCTCGGGCGCCTTCTCCACCGCCAGCCGCAGGGTCTCGGCGGCGGCGAGGATGGAGGCCACCGGCGTCTTCAGCTCGTGGGAGGCGTTGGTGACGAAGTCGCGCCGCATCTCGTCGATCCTCCGCCTGTCGGTCACGTCGCTGACGACGACCAGCGCCCGGCCGTCGTCGAACGGGGAGGCGATGACCCGCAGGATCCGGGCCGGCAACCCGTGCTCGACGTCGACGTCGACCTGCTCACCGGAGCTGCGGGCGCGCCGGACCACCTCCTGGATCCGAAACGGCACCACCTGTTCGAGCGAATCGGGGACCGGTCCCAGCAGTTGGCCGAACGACTGGTTGGCGTAGAGGACGGCGCCGTCGGCGCCCACCAGCAGCGTGCCCTGGGGCATCGAGTCGAGCACCAGCTCCAGGGTCTTGCGCTCGTTCTCGATGTCCCGGAGGCGCTCCCCCAGCTCGGTCGCCACCGACGCGATCGCCCTGCCCAGGTCGTCGAGCTCGGCGAGCGAAGATCGGCGGACGTCGATGTCGAGGTCACCGCGGGCCACGGCGGAGGCTTGCTCCGCCAGTTCGGTGAGAGGGCGTGCCAGGCGCCGGGCGACGAACGCCACCACCAGGACTCCGATGGCGGCGGCGACGGCGAC
>ERZ777010.84-NODE-84-length-116163-cov-216.361637_pt1 | contig 116163 bp, 106 predicted proteins | sample MGYA00374963_ERZ777010 | MGnify/ENA primary metagenome ERZ777010 (study PRJEB29309, sample SAMN06268256) | bioreactor metagenome | isolation source: Joint BioEnergy Institute, California, USA | place: USA:Joint BioEnergy Institute, California, USA | collected...
AGTGGAGGGGAGTGAAGTTTGCTAGTCGCTGGCGCTCGTAGCTAGACAATAAAACCAATCCCAAGTTAATTGCTTGTATTTTTATACTTTCTTATACTAGAACGAAAAGAGATCCCAACTTAAACGGGATCTCTTTTTCACAAATCAAAGGAAAAATAAATGTTTTCCTTTTTTTCGTCATAAAATGGCACGTTTTTTCTATAAAAAAAACCGAAGTTCATTCGGATGTTGAAGGAAAATCTCGTTCTAATTGTTCAATCCATTCTTCTAATACTTCTCGTTCTGACTTTGTTTCTGTACGATTCCGCAAATAATCTAAGTCCACATGCGTGAAATTTCGGGATAACAAACGAAATGCCCATATGGAATCCTCTTCCGAATGCCAATGAACCGCCGCACGTAATCTGTCTAAGATAATATCTTCTGCTGAAATTAGGTAAACATAATGCCCATCATCATCAATTTGGACTTTGTTAACCTTGGAATAATCCCCGGCTAAATAGTTATCTGGAATCTCAATGGCAATTTCAATATCATCCCGATAAAAATGTCGACCTTCTTTTTTAAAGTCCAAAGAAAAAAGGATATCCGTTATTTTCTGATACCCGTCGGAAACAAAGTCTATATCCCTAGTTGCATATTCTTGCTGTGTATAAATTTCAACAGACAGCCCCCCTACAATAATTGGTTTTATACCAAAGGGAGCTAATAATTGTGTGACAACAGAGGCTGTATAAATCATTGCTTCATATTTTGGCTTGTAGATTAATTGAGCTAAAATTTCTTTAGCTTGAATGATGTCCATTACTTTGTTCACTCCTACCTTTTACTGAAACGGGCTAAAATTTTTGATTCAGTAGGATCTTTAGGACGAACTCTACCTCTTCTTAGGTTCTTTTTCTGAATCTCTGAAAGAACTCTGTTGGATGTTTCAAGATAGGTTCTGGAGTTCTTTTCTACTCTCAATTCAATATCCCTTAATTTTACTGTATTCATACTTCTCGCATCCTTAATTGTTTTCTCAAATTCAGTGGATTGATTAAACAAATTTTTCATAAAGACACCTCCATTAATAGGAGATTATGTCTAGTTTACCCTTATTATAACACAGTTATGCGAAAGAATGAACGGTTGTTCACTTCATTATTTCAGGTTTTGAAGTTTCTCCAAAAAAATTTGTTTTATTGGAACTAGATCTCTCTAACAAAGGGCGATTGATATATCAAAGGTGCTCCAAATCAAGGAAAATGGAAATTAGCGCTAAAACCAAAATACTTTTAGTTTGTAATAGCACCAATTCTATTTTTATTCAGTTGAAAAACTTGACTGAAAGCTTCTTCAAATTTTCTTTGGGTCACTCGCATTTTCCAATTTACCAATTCTGTTAGGTAAAGCAATTGGGGGCTTGCCAATTGTATCCAACCTTACTGCTATCCAGACCAAAATGTTCACAAGTTTGGCCATCCAATCCATGTACTTTTTAGAGCAAAATTATGAAAATAACTTAATTATATTGGCTTTTTTCTATGCTTATTCTGATTATTTATTTTTTTCCACTTATATTTTTCTTCCACTTGGGCAAGCTTATCATTTTTTCGTTCCAAATAAGCGAGTTCCCTCTGTAATTTAAAGTAGCTTTGCAATCTTTTTTCATCTAAATCACCACTTTGAACAGCAGCTTTCACAGCACAATTTGGTTCATTATGATGTGAACAATTTCGGAATTGGCATTGTTTCGCAAGTTCCTCAATATCTTTAAAACTTTCGGAAAGACCGGAATCTGCTTCCCATAACTGGAGTTCCCGCATTCCGGGTGTATCAATAATTAATCCGCCATTAGGTAACGAGATTAGCTCGCGGTAAGTGGTAGTATGTTTTCCACGTCCGTCTCCTTCATGAATTTCTTGTGTAAGTTGTTTTTCTTCACCTAAAAGATAATTTGTCAAAGTTGATTTTCCGGCACCTGAAGAACCGAGTAAAGCAACCGTTTTTCCAGTTTCAAAGTATTCCATAATCTCCTCTAAACCGGTTTGATTGACCACACTAACTACATGGACAGGCACTCCAAAAGCTACAGTTTCTACACTACTTTTATATTTTTCAATACCATCACATAAATCAGCTTTTGTCAGCACGACAACGGGATTTGCGCCGCTTTCCCAAGCCATTAATAGATAGCGTTCAAGTCTCCTTGGATTAAAATCTTGGTTTAAAGATTGAACAATGAAGACTGTATTTATATTAGTTGCAATAATTTGCTCTTCTGTTGTATTTCCGGCTACTTTTCGCGAAAACTTACTAAATCTTGGCAATAAGTGGTGAATCGTGGCTTTCCCTTCATTTATTCGCTCAGTAAGAATAACCCAATCCCCAACTGCAGGAAAATTCTCTCGAGAAATTGCTTCGAAACGATATTTTCCGGATACTTCGGCAAAATATTCGCCATTGTCAGTCATAACTCGATACATATTCTTATGTTCAAGGGTAATTCTCCCTACAGTAAATCCATCTTGCTGATATTTCGTAAAAACCTTTTGTAGTGTTTCATTCCAACCTAAATCTTGTAAGTTCAATTTCGATTTCTCCTAGGAAAGGTAAATTTTGGCAAAATAAAAAGACCGCACATACGGTCCTTGAAAAATAAAACCCTATGAGCCGGCACTGCCCATAAGATATCTACCATTCCCAAAAAGGAGAATTACAAACATAGATACGAGGGCTGTGCAAATATGTTCAGTTGCTTGTTATCCTTCATAACTTGCTTTTTCATAAAACATCCCTCGCTTTCTGGTAATTAGTATTTTAATAATATTCGACTCTTAAGGAAAAGTAAAGTGATTTAATGAAATTTTTTGTCATTCTACTTATTATATTGGGAGTACAGCGCAAATAAATGAACTATACAAAAGGTGTCGATCGGAAATGGTCGGCTCTTTTTTAATACGTTAAGAAAGTATAAATTACCAGCAAAGAAGCGAATTCGACGTAGTTGGAAATTTTAAGAATTAAGTATAAGTGCATAAGGAAAGCTTCACTGGAATACATCGCAGCCGAAAAAATTTTATATTTTTTCGGTGAACTACGGCTTTGCTTTCGCCTAAAGGCTCGGCAATCGCCGAGTTTTCTTTATAGTTTGGCAAACAATAAGGTCAAGGAATAAATAAAAAGTGGACTTTGGGAAAAAATGACTCGATTTTCTTGACATGGAAATTGTCTTAGTGTACCATTTGATTAGGACACTAAGACACGGAGGTATTGGGGGTGAAAAAATGGAATTCAATAGTAATTTACCAATCTATATTCAAATTATGAACCTAATAAAAACAAAAATTGCATCGGGCGAACTAAATGGGGGTGATAAATTGCCATCTGTACGAGAATTTTCAAAAGAGATGAAAGTAAATCCGAATACGATTCAAAGGGTTTACCAGGAACTGGAGCGGGAAAAACTGGTTTTTACACAAAGAGGCATGGGGACGTTTGTAACTGAGGATACAGATATAATAAAAAACTTGAAAAAGGATCGAGCAGCCGAACTGATAAATCAGTTTTTCCTCGATATGGGAAGTCTTGGTTTTAGAATAGATGCTATAAAAAAAATGGTTTCAGAATGGACCAATAAGGAGGAGAGCATATGAGCAATATCGTGGAAATAAACAATCTGACAAAAAAATATGCAAACAAAACAGCATTGGACAACGTTAACTTGAATATTGAACGAGGAAAAGTGGTCGGTATCCTAGGACCGAACGGCAGCGGAAAAACGACGCTGATAAAAATTTTAACAGGACTGTTAAGGCAAACGAGTGGAGAAGTTTTGATTGACGGAAATAAAGTCGGGGTGAAAACGAAATCTGCTGTTTCCTATTTACCTGATCGAAATTTTCTGTATAAATGGATGCGAATTGAAGATGCCAGCCATATGTACAAAGATTTTTACACAGATTTTGATGAAGCAAAGTTTAATGAATTGCTGGCTTTTATGAATTTGAACAGAAGTATGAAAATTGACAGTTTATCAAAAGGGATGCATGAAAAATTAAATCTTGCTCTTGTCTTGTCGAGAAATGCAAAGTTGTATATTTTGGATGAACCGATTGCCGGTGTTGATCCGGTAGCTAGAGACCAGATTTTAGATGCGATTATTAATAATTATAATGAAGATAGCTCAATGATTATTACGACACATTTGGTCAGAGATATGGAGAGCATGTTTGATGAAGTTGTTTTCTTAAAAGATGGACAGATCGTTTTAACTGGAAATGCAGAAGCACTTAGGGAAGAAAAAGCTAAACAAATAGAAGAAATTTATAAAGAAATATTTGGTGAGGGGTGAGTTATACGTGGTTAAATTAATGAAATATGAAATTAAAGGCACGTACAAAATTTTATTAGGGATTTTAGCATTGGTTTTGATATTAATTACCGGAATTTATATGTATTCAAGAGATAGTTCAAATTTCTTGAATTTCGGAGCGATTTTCATGACACTTTCTGTACTCGTCCTGTTTGGTACGAGCTTGGCAACCTTTTTATATATAGTCAGCTCTTTCAAAAATGAATTATATGAAGATCGTGGTTACTTAACCTTTACGCTTCCTTTAACGGGAAATCAAATCGTTGGGGCGAAGTTACTTGTTGCAATGTTTTGGTTTTTTATTTTAGGGCTGGCCATCTTTTTATATAATTTAATGATGATTTCTATTTTTAGCACTTCTGAGTTTGATTTTTCCGAACTGTTCAAAGCTGTAGGTCAAGTCGTTTCAGTGAAGGAAATAATTATCGGTGTTATTGGTGGAATCTTCAATTTAGCTAATTTCTTTATTCTAATTTATTTTTCAATGGCACTTGGCCGAGTAACGTTTAGAAATAAAAAAATTGGCGGCTTATGGTTTGTTATCTTTTTAGTTTTAAGCGGACTTCTAGCATTTATCCAAGTCCAAATTATTGAGCTGTTTCCTTATTATTTTGATATTAACACATTTAAAATGGGAACGATGGAAGAGTTATATAATTTTGAAATAAGTATAGGTAACGAGGTGAGCATTAGTTCAGAAACAGGCATATTCAAGCTTAATATTGCATCAAGTATATATAATATTATTGAATTGATTGTACTCTATTTAGGAACAGCTTACTTAATTGAAAAGAAAATCGACTTGTAATCCTAATTTTATTTATGTTCCGGTTAGCGGGTGAGAAGTTTTCGCCCGGCAATCGGCTATTACGGAATTTTAACAGATTTTATCTAAAATATAAACAATATTCGTTATATTTTGGTATTCTGATAAAGATAATATAAAACTTAAGTTTCGCACCTTGTCAAACAAATAAATCAGCGAAACCTCATCTCGTCGACATTTTGGGTGAGAAACTCTCATTTTTGACGACGAAATCCCAACCTGTCTTTGGGGCGCGAAACTCAAGTAAAAATCTAATCCGGTATGGAACATGTTAATGAAATAGAGTAGCTGCAAAGGAACCTACAAAAAATGAATGTAATAAATTACTTGACAGATGATTTTCGAATTAGTATTATAACTTATAAAATTATGTTTTGAATGTAATGAACCTTTAGCATATCGTTAATGATGAATTGGCGGTATGAAAAAGGATGTAACGGTAATTACATTTTTGAACGGTGTACTTTATTTGAAATAATATTATAGATCGGGTCATTTTTATTGCCCAAATTAATTGAATAATAGGTAGACGGATTAAAAACCGAGGACCGGTTCGTTAATCGTAAACCGACAATTTCCACGTTTTATGGTAATTGAATGCCATACAACGGATGAAATTGTCGGTTTTTTATTTGTCAAAGTTGTGTTGGAAAGGAAAGAAATAAATGAGGATGAATTGTAAAGATAGACAGCTTCGAAAAAAATTATATCGCAACAGGGGGGATTTCCATGCATGCACAAATTGAACCGAATTTCATCATGAACGTCTTTTTTATCATAATTGCATTCCCAATTTTAAGCGGAATGATCCTGTTGCATCCAAAAACACCTTTATCGTTTTTACAAATCCACCTGTGTTTACTTGTACCGGGGCCGATCATTGCTCTCTTGGCAATATTTTATCTACATGAAAGTATTGTCATAGGACCATGGCGACTAGACTCTTTATCGTGGGTTTTAGCCTCATTTGTTCTAACAATTAGCCTTATTTTACAAAAGTTCTCTGTCCGTTATTTATTTGGAGACCGGTCTTATCGAAAATACTTCATTCTTTTTACACTGACGACTGTTTCCAATGCACTTGCTTGGTTTAGTGATGATCTCCGTCTGTTGTTGTTCTTTTTTGGCGCCACTTTATTCGGGTTATTTTTACTAATTGGTTTGAAGCGGGAATGGCAAGTAGCGAAAAAAGCAGCACTGAGTTCCGGTCGAATGTTTTTGATTAGTTGGCTTTTCCTATTGGCAGCGGTCATTTGGCTAAGCGAAAAAACCGGTGAATGGCATTTATCAATGGCTCTTAGTGAGACAGAAATTTTACATTCATGGGAAAAAACCGGGATGAACTTGTTATTGGTTACAGCGGTTCTTATACCGGCAGCTCAATGGCCTTTTGGGAAATGGCTACTAAATTCCGTTGTTGCACCGACACCGGTTTCGGCAATCATGCATGCGGGGATTGTCAATTCAGGGGGAATGTTGTTAACCCGTTTTGCCCCCCTTGTTCAAGAGAATCTTTCCCAAACCGTTCTAATTGTTATTTCCAGTTTTTCTATATTAATTGGAACGGGTATCATGCTGGTCCAAGTCGATTACAAGCGGCAACTTGTCGGTTCTACGATTGCCCAAATGGGATTTATGCTTATTCAGTGCGGCTTAGGGGCATATGCGGCAGCCATTACCCACGCGGTGCTTCACGGATTATTTAAAGCTACCTTATTCCTGCAATCGGGTTCTGTTTTTGATCAAAATAAAGATAAGATAAAGCTGGCAACCGGACATCATTCACCGGTTTTGATTTTTATCGGAATTATACTTGGTTTAGGTTCAGGAATTGCCATTTGGTTCTCTTCTCCTAATCATTCTTATCAATTGGTTAGTGCCATTATTTTAGGTTGGTCGGTTGCATTTTCATGGGTTCAGCTTGTTGCAAGGAGCAACGAACAAATGGGTCGTTTTGTTGGCGGGTTGCTGTTTATCGGAACGGGAGCGGTATATTTGATTGTACAAGGGGGATTTCATGAAATTTTGCATGAAGTTCATGAATCGGTTGCCGGGACATCCTCATTTATTGCCGGTGTTTTCGTTTTACTCATTTTAACACTTGGAAGTTTATTTAGTGCTTGGTTAATGAGCCACCGTTCTTCACCGCTTTATGCAAAAGTTTATTTTTGGTTGCTTCGATTAGGGGAACCGGATCAAGAATTAATTGAAAGCCATCCAAAATATTTAGCACAAATACCTTTGCAAGGAGGGAGCTTCCGTTGAGTACAACATTAGCTAAACGAATGACAGTTGAAAAAGAAGCGGATTTACTAAGTCTGAATCTTGTTGAATTGGTAAGTTCTGCTGCAAAAGTAATTTCCCCCTACGGCCCGATTGATAAATTCGCGGCACGGAATCCTTGGGACGGTATGGAATCTCTTCCTTTTGAACAAGTGGCAAGGAAATTAAAGGGGATTGTCGATGTAGATATTTTCCCCGATAAACAAATGATTAAATCTGCTTGGGAATCCGGGAAAATTAATAAAGGTCATTTAATTGCAAAGCTTGATCAATGGCTTGAGAGGAATGTCACAGAATTACCCGATAATCTAGCAAAGAAATTTTGTTTGCCAGCATTAATGGATTTCAGTGATGGCAAGAAAAAGAATATGAGCCCGGAAATAAAATCAGTGGCAAAGAAATTAGTACGGCTCGGTCATGATATAGAAGAAAAACTATTTATTAAAACTTTGAGTCAGCAACTGGAACAAATTGGCACCCTCAAAGCCGCGAATCTATTAAATCAATATATGATAAAGTGGTGTAAATTGTATTTGGATCGCTCTCAAGCAGTTTTGTCAATGCCTTACCGGGAAAATGGATTTTATTTTGCATGGAGAAGTTCTGCGCAATTAGATCCAAATTTTAAACAATATCGTGATGAATTATTACAAACCCCTGAAGCTGCAACGACTGCACTTGAGGAAGCCTTGTTAAAACTTGGCATTCCTTATTCTGAAATTCAATCTTATTTGGAAGCTCATTTGCTTTGTTTACCGGGGTGGGCGGGGATGATGCTTTGGCGAGCAGAAAATGTTCAAGGTGAGGAAAATTTGCTTACCGAATACTTGGCTGCTCGACTTACGACCGAATGGCTATTAATCAAAAAATACCTCCCTTTACCAGAGCAAAAACAAAACCAAACAGGGAGGATGGAAGAACTATTACAATCATGGGCGAATTGGGGAAAATTACCTGCCGATAGTTGGTTTCATTTGTCTTTTTCCGAAATAAAATCGAGGCTCTCGTTAGCACTTCATTTTGATGAAATTGTCCGTAATCAATTATGGTTACAAGCATGGGAGGAAACGTATGAAGATGAGTTGCGGAGAATCATTACTGAAAAAAATCCTTCTTTCAATCATGTAACGAAACCGAATGCGCAGTTTGTCTTTTGTATCGATGTTCGCTCGGAACCGTTCCGACGCAAATTGGAAAAAGCCGGTCCGTTTGAAACAATTGGAACTGCCGGGTTTTTTGGCCTACCGATCGAAACATGTGAACTTGGGAGTGACCATGTTCATCCATCTTTGCCGGTCATGTTTAAGCCACAATATAAAATTCGGGAAACGTCAGCTGTTCCCGAGTTAAAAAATTATTTAGAAAGACAACAGGTAGCCGGTTCCTTTTCACATACCTTTAAAAACTTAAAACAGCAATTAATGTCAAGTATGTTACTTCCGGAAATTAGCGGTCCTTGGTTAAGTTTACAAACGTTGGCGAGAAGTTTTATGCCACGACGAGCCGGAAATAGTTTACGAAAAATGCGAAAATCATGGGCAAAGAAACCTGCCACCCAACTTACTTTGGATCGGAAGGAAAGAGCTACACAGTCTATACCAACAGGATTTTCTAAGGAGGAAAAAATTCATTTTGCCCGGCAAGCATTAGTGACGATGGGACTCACGGACCAGTTTGCGCCGCTTATCGTTATTTGCGGCCATGGAAGTATTAGTACGAATAATCCTTATGCGGCAAGTCTCGATTGTGGTGCTTGCGGGGGAGCGTCGAGCGGGTTTAATGCAAGAGTATTAACTTCAGTGTGTAACGATCAGGAAGTTAGAAAAGCATTAGCTGAAGAAGGAATTGTCATTCCACATGACACGGTGTTTGTGGCTGCCGAGCATATTACATCACTTGATGAACTACGCTGGTTGGATGTACCCAATCTTTCAGAGAGAGCAAAGGAGGCTTTTGAACAAGTTCAAGCTGCACTTCCTCAAGTTCATGAAGAAGCAAATGCAGAGCGAATAATTCAAATACCGTCTTATAAACGCAATGATAGAGACCCAAGTAAGGAAGCAAGACGTTTGGCGGAAGATTGGAGTGAAGTTCGTCCGGAGTGGGGGTTAGCCAAAAATGCCAGTTTTATTATCGGTGAACGGAAATTAACTGAAGCTTGTAACCTGGAGGGGCGCTCGTTCTTACACAATTATGATTGGCGGAAGGACCAGGACGGCACCATCCTTAATAACATTATATCCGGTCCGGTAACGGTTGCCCAGTGGATAAATTTGCAATACTATGCTTCAACCGTTGCACCCCATTATTATGGAAGCGGAAATAAAACAACCCAGACTGTAACTGCCGGTATTGGTATCATGCAGGGGAATGCCAGTGACTTACTGACAGGTCTGCCATGGCAATCGGTTATGCAGTCAGATCGTGAATATTTTCATGAACCATTACGATTGCTTGTTGTTATTCAAGCTCCAAGAAAATACATCGAGCGTTTACTTGAAGGAAATTCTTTATTGAAACAAAAACTGACTAACGGTTGGATTCGACTTGCTTCTATCGATTCGGACGGCCAATGGATAAGCTGGACGTGATGATTGAAATTTGAGCATTGCTCCTTTTGCAAAAATGTAGTAAAAAGGAAGTTTGAAAAAAATTATGGATACATTTCGTTATTTGATATAATTTTATCATGATGGTTTAGAGATATAGATAAAGAAAGGGAAAAGATGATGGAGAAAACAAAAGGAGCGCTTGAGGCAGAGATCAGCAAAGCTTTAACACATTGGGAAAAAACATATCTAGGACGCGGGTCCATTTCTGTAAAATCAGATATTTTACGTGATATGATTATTGTTTCGTTGCGTGGTATTTTAACCCCTGCCGAATATTCACTTTGTAAAGATAAGGAAGGATTGCTGTCTGTCAAAGAGAATCGCAATAGTTTGGTAGAATCGGGTGCAGATGAGTTAAAAAAAATCATTTTTGAAATTACCGGTCATGAAGTTACAAGTTTTTACACAGATATCAGTACAAACACCGGCGAACGAATCATGGTTTTTAAATTAGCGGAAGACTTACAAAGTAAATTTGACTAAAAAGAAAGGCTGTTCAAAAGTGGATTCTTCTTTTGAACAGCCTGTTTGTTTTGTTCTATCTTGGTTTCGCACTTAGAAGAGCATATAAATTGATGAAACTTATTCTCGTCGCCAATTTTGGGTGAGAAATGCTCGATTTTGGCGACGAGCTCCGTTCTCGTCGTCGTTTTGAGGTGAGAAATGCTTATTTTTGGCGACGAGCCCTGTTCTCGTCACCATTTTTGGGTGGAAAACATCATTTTTTGGCGACGAGCCCCGTTCTCGTCGTCGTTTTGAGGCGGGACACTCGACTTTTTGGCGACGAGCCCCATTCTCGTCGTCGTTTTAAGCCGGAGAACTCTATTTTTTGGCGACGAAACCCATTCTCTCCGTCGTTTTGAGGTGAGAAATGCTCAATTTTGGCGACGAGCCTCGTTCTCGTCACCATTTTTGGGTGGAAAACATCATTTTTTGGCGACGAGCCCTGTTCTCGTCGTCGTTTTGAGGTGAGAAACTCTATTTTTTGACGACGAGCCTAATTCTCGCCGTCGTTTTGAGGTGAGAAATGCTCAATTTTGGCGACGAGCCCCATTCTCGTCGTCGTTTTGAGGCAGGAAACTCTATTTTTTGGCGACGAGCCCCATTCTCGTCGTCATTTTGAGGTGAAAAATGCTCAATTTTGGCGACGAGCCCCGTTCTCGTCGTCGTTTTGAGGCAGGAAACTCTATTTTTTGGCGACGAGCCTCATTCTCGTCACCATTTTACGTCGAAAAAGACTCAATTTTGGCGACGAAACCCGTTCTCGTCGTCATTTTGAGGTGAGAAATGCTCAATTTTGGCGACGAGACCCATTCTCGTCGTCATTTTGAGGTGAAAAATGCTCAATTTTGGCGACGAGCCCCGTTCTCGTCGTCGTTTTGAGGCAGGAAACTCTATTTTTTGGCGACGAGACCCATTCTCGTCGTCATTTTGAGGTGAAAAATGCTCAATTTTGGCGACGAGCCCCGTTCTCGTCGTCGTTTTGAGGCGGGAAATGCTCAATTTTGGCGACGAGCCCTGTTCTCATCACTATTTTGAGCAAAAAATCCTCTTTTATATCGATGAAACATCCCAGCCGTCTTTAAAATATGCGAATCTCAAATAAGAATGAAAATAATGATGAACAGCCTTTGCCAACCAGTTTGTACGTCGCGCACAAAGCGGCCCTGTTTCCTAAACAGCACGTTTTTGATAAATTTCCCTATGTACTGTCACTGCATGCAATCGTTTTTGATTTATGGAAAAGCCGATTCCCGCTTTGTCGGGTACAGAAATCCACCCGTTTTTTACTTCAATTTCCGGTTCGGTAATATCTTCCTCCCAATAGTTTGTCGAAGCCGGTATATCGCCGGGAAGGGTAAAGCCGGGTAATGAGGCGAGTGCAAGGTTAAACGCTTTTGAAATCCCAAACTCAATCATGCCGCCGCACCATAATTGAATTTGATTTTTTCTACATAAATGATGGATGTCCAGTGCATTTTGCAATCCGCCGACACGTCCAATTTTCACATTCATCACTTGGCAGCTGCCTAATTGAATCGCACTTTCTGCATCGTGGAAACTGACAATACTTTCATCTAAACAAATCGGTGTTTGGATTTGTTTTTGTAAAATCGCATGTTCGACTAGATCATCGTCCCCCAATGGTTGCTCAATCATCATCAACTGAAATTCATCAAGAGCCTGCAATTTTTTTACATCATCCAATGAATAAGCAGAATTAGCATCGACCATTAACGGAAGATCGGGAAACTGATTGCGAATCTCCTTTATATAGGAATAATCAAGCCCCGGTTGAATTTTGATTTTTATTCGCTGATATCCAAGGTCGTGGAATTTTCCTATTTGTTCAATCGCTTCTTTCTTGTTTTTAGCGGCAACGACTGCTCCGGCGGCAACTTGCTTTCGTTCTCCCCCGATCATTTCCGCAATGGACCGGTTGTTTCTTTTTCCATATAAATCCCATATCGCTGTTTCCAGTCCCGCTTTTGCCATATGATTTCCTTTAATTTTGGCAAATAATTGAGATACGTTTTGCGGCTGTTCAATTTTTGTGCGAAATAGGATTGGAATCAAGAAATCTTGCAATATATGATAAGCGGTTTGTACTGTTTCTTCCGTATACCATGGGGAGGAAAAAGCCACCACTTCGCCAAATCCTGATAACCCGTCTTTATCAACTACTTCAACTATAATTGACTCTCTTGTTGTAACTGTTGCAAGATGAGTTGTAAAAGGCTTCTTTAACGGCATCTCAATAACCCTTAATATTACTTTTTCAATCTCCATGTAATTTACCTTCTTATGAAATTTGTTTTATAAAAAACCTAATTAAATTAGCTGAAAAAATCATTTGAACGAATGATAGTTGAAACGAGTAATGGTACTCTAAATGCATAGAAAAACGTAAAACCGATTGGTCAAATGATAGCTGAAACAAGCAAAAAACATTTTAGGCACTTCTATTTATTTAAAAAGTGAAAACTGTTTTGATCGAATACTATATGAAATGAGTATTAGGCACTCTATTTACTTAAAAAGCGTAAAATTGATTGCTCGAATGATACTGGGTCTTCCAAGTGCACTGCATGTCCGACATTCGGGAAGACAATGCGCTGACAATTAGGTAAGTCAGCTTCCATTTCTTTGGCAATTTGGCAAAACTTTTGATCAAGTTCACCGGTTAACAAAAGTACAGGGAGTTCGCATTTCTGGAGACGATCCCACCAAGAAGGTTGTCTCCCTGTGCCCATTCCCCGTAAACTGTTTGCCAATCCAAGCGGGGAGTTCTTTAAGCGTTGTTTGCGGATCGATTTTTGCACTTGTTCCGGCAACTGGGTTTGACTTTTAAATAGCGGTATGTTTTCCCAATAATTGACAAAATGCTCGATTCCGTCCTCTAAAATAGTATTTGCCAAATGCTCATCTTGCCGGATGCGGTTTTTTCTTTCTTCCTCGGTTTTTAAACCAGGGGAGCTACTTTCAAGAATTAATGTTTTTACACGTTCCGGATAGAACATGGTAAAACTTAGAGCAAGCCGGCCGCCCATTGAATAACCCAGCAAATGAATTCGGTTGATGCCCAGAATATTTAACATGTCGCATAAATCTTTTGCCACAGCTTCCATTGTGTATCTATTCGGATCGGCCGGTGCGTCCGATTTACCATGACCAATAATATCAATTGTAATAACTTTAAAGGAATCCGATAATCGGGACAGCTTCCAGGTTGAAACATCTCCGGTAAATCCATGCAATAGCATTAGAGGTTCCCCTTGACCGGCTATTTCGTAATAATAGTTGACACCGTTTAGATTAATGACCATTTTTCATCGCCTCAAAATACCGGTCTATTTCTTCCCCGATAAGTCGCCACATATTGCGATGGGATTCAAGATTCGCTTGCCGATTAGTTTGAACTTCAATAACATGAATCCCGTTTTTTTTGGTCGTTGCTTCAATTGCTTGGTCAAATTCTCCCCAATTGGTTATTTTACAATATTCTCCGCCATACATTTTCACCGCATAGGAAAAATCAATGCCGATTGGTGTCCCAAATAACAGTTCATAATGCCTATCAAGCTTGGATTGCGGGAGAAATGAAAATATACCGCCACCGTCATTGTTGATTAAAATAATATTGATGGAAATATCATTCAATTTTGCGGCAAGCAGCCCGTTTAAATCATGGAAAAACGATAAATCCCCAATCACAAGATAAAGTGGGTTTCTGTATACAGCGGCTCCGATTGCCGTGGAGACGACACCGTCAATTCCGTTTGCTCCGCGATTTGCCATTAGATGTATATTTTTTCTCGTTTGATGGAAAAAAGTATCCACATCACGAATCGGCATACTGTTTCCGGCAAAAATGGTACTGTTTTCCGGGATCATTTTTGCTAGTTCATAAATAACTTTTCCTTCATCAAGATCATTCATTGCTTTTAAGTAAGAAGCGATAGTTTCCTTCGCAATATGATTTAAGTCTTTCCAAGTTGAAAAATATTGTGTCTGCCGTGCTTCTATAAAAAACGCCTTGATTGTGTGACAGAATATTGCTTCATCACATTGAACCATCATTGTTCCCAAGTTTTGCGGGTCACGCCAGCCGGAACCGCCATCGACAATAATATGCGGTGAATGCCGCCATTTTTTTAGAAATAGAGTGAGCGGTTTCGATACAGGCATACTCCCAAAGCGAATAATAAGGTCCGGTCTCAGCATGTTTACGGCTTGTTCATTTTTCAAAATCGCATCGTAATTATCAATGACTTGAGAATCGGTAGCTGTGCTGCCACGCAATTGGGACAACGGATCTGCAATAATTGGGTAGCCGGTTAATTGGGCGAATTGATGGATCGCCTCGGCCAATTCAGGTTTATCGATATCACCGACAATAATCAGACCGTTTTCAATTTGTTGGATTTGCTCAGCTATTTCACGTGCTGTTTCATTGGATATAGTAAGATTTCCTTGACTAATCTTCAATTCTTTTATTTTTTCAGTGAAAGGATATGGTTCTAGTATTGGTAGGAGCGGTTCACGCAATGGAAAATTGAGGTGAACCGGTCCTTGTAAATGGCCTGTTGCTTCTTTTACCGCCCGTACAGCGGTATTAAATGTGTACTGTTCTTGTCCAATTTCAGGTAAGGCTAAGTCAGTAAACCAACGAACATGATTTCCGTATAGATGAATTTGGTCAATGGCTTGCGGGGCACCGACATCCCTTAGTTCATGAGGCCGGTCTGCCGTTAAAATGATTAGCGGAACTCTTGATAGATTTGCTTCGATAACAGCAGGAAAATAATTGGCTGCTGCGGTTCCGGATGTACATAATAAAGCAACCGGTCTTTGGGAAGCTTTTGCCATACCGAGTGCAAAAAATCCGGCAGACCGTTCATCGATATTCATATACACATTTAAATCGCGATTTTCTGCAATTAGTAAAGCAAGAGGGGTTGAGCGAGACCCGGGACTAATCACAACATCTTTTACTCCTGCTTGAACAAGACCGGAAACGAATGCGGCTAAATATTCGGTTAGTGCTTCTTGATGATTCATTGTTTTTCTCCTTCCTCAAACCACTCATAAATCAATTTCATCGATAAAATAATGCTTCTTGATGATTTATTTTTCTTCTCCTCCCAGCGCATGCAGCATAGGGCGAAACTTTATTCGTGTTTCGATTAATTCATCTTGCGGATTTGAATCTGGGACTAATCCACAACCTGCATATAATATTGCATTGTTATTTTGAATTAAGCCGGAACGTATGCCAACGATAAATTCGCCATTGCCTCGAAAATCTGTCCAACCGATTGGACCGGCATAGAGTCCGCGATCCATTTTTTCTTTTTCACGGATTATTTTCAATGCTTCTATCGTAGGTACGCCCCCTAAAGCAGGAGTTGGGTGAAGCCGTTCGACCATTTTGAAAATCGATTGTCCTGCTTTGGCCCTTCCTGTAATTGGTGTATATAAGTGTTGAATGGCCGGTGTTTTCATTAAAATCGGCTCTTCCGGGACAATTAAGTTCGTACAAATGGGATTTAGTGCATTTTTGATCATGTTTACAACCAGCTGATGTTCATATCGGTTTTTTGCGTCATTTAATAAATTCTTACCGAGCCATTCGTCTTCACCCGGATCTTTGCTTCTTGGTGCAGATCCGGCTAGACATGTGGATAATACTTCTTCACCGGTTTTTTTCACTAATCGTTCCGGCGATGCCCCCAGAAAACAGCTGGAACCGGATTCTAATGCAAACGTGAAACTACCGGGTTGGTTTCTTCTTAGTTGTTCCAAAACTGTTGCAATGGAAGGCGATTTTGAAAACTCAATGATCATTTTTCTTGCCAATACGACTTTTTTTATATCGGTGGATTTTAGCAGGTTTACAATTTCTTCAACTGCTTTCACCCATTCGGCTTGTCCTATTTCCGTACATGAAGTAATCGAGACTTGTTCAACAGCAACAGTCGATTGCCGAGCCAATAAATCGTTCATGTATTCCTCTATATGTTTATATAGGGAAGTTTTGTTTTCCCCAGCTGGGTCCATGATTTGGTTAAAGGTTAAAAAATGTTGACCATTTACGATTGTCAGCATGTATTTTGGCAAATAAAAGAAGGTGTCTCCAAAATCGCTCCATTCTTGTTCTTTTCCTGTATCCGGGTCAAAAGAAAAGCCGCCGAAAAGAAGCGGTCCCGTTCCGATTATGGAGGAACCTTCTATTTCAGCATTTTGAACGATATCTTTCCAAAATTGATGAATATCATCAAAACGATTTTTTTTAGCCAAGTTGGAAAATAGTAAAGCAGCTCCAACGCCAACTAAATAAAAATCTTCATTAGCACTCTTCCAGAAAAATCGTTTTCCTTCTGTATTTGGAGTGCCCTGTTTATAAAAGACAACCGGATCAAATGGATCAATCGGTGTCGTTAAACTAAATAGTGTTTTTTGTTTTGTTTCAAGTTGTTTGATTATATTAGAATGTGCAATAGCTTGATTTTCCGCTAGTAACATTTCTCAAGGCTCCAATCTAGAATTATTATCGATAATATTATATCTTAAATCTGCTCATAATTGGAGGATTAGCTCTTATTGGAAAGTTGAAAGTAAAAGTGGCGGATTCCGGGGAGGCATCTCATTGTAAGAAAAATCATTCGTTGCACACAGAAATTTTTTAGTAAATACATTGGAGTCTATCCGACTTTTTAATGATAGTTGACTCGTTCTCTGATTACATCGGTGTGTACTCACAATGGCGATCGGATAGACTCCTGATAAGCATGATTTTTATATCAATTGTAAAAACCTCATCAATCTAGGTACAGCAGATGTTATACCGCTATTTTTTATATCAATTCGCAAAACTGCTTGCAACTCCAACAATCCCGGTACACTAGATGTTTCATACAGTTATCTGTATAGCGACTATTAAAAACTCACCAAGTCCAAGTACACTACCGTTATTTTGTATAGCGATTCGCATAACAGCTTGCGACAAAGCTTTCCGGTTTTATTTTCGGTTCCACCCCGATCGATTCCATACGGGAAACCATTTCTTTTACAAACTTTCTTGTTTTATTTTTCCGACCTGCACCTATATCGATATGTCCTTCAATGATCAAACTGGCTCCTCTGTATATATTTGGCAAGATAATATCAATCAATCGGTTTTTCTTTTCTTCAGTAAATAACGAAACCACTTCCTCTGTTAAAGTTGTTTCAAAAGAGATCCGTTCGTGTAAATTTGTCATTTTCCTTGGAACAATCACTTTACGAATACATGCCCAGACTCCTTTTCTTTCACGCTGAATGACAATTCCGGTAATGAATCTCGTGTCATCTTTATGAACTTGGGAATCTGTACCGAACATAAGTCGATAGTTTCCGGTCGGATCACTTTGCATAAACCGGATAATATGTTGAAACACATCTTCAAAAGACATGTTTTTTTCTGTCAAATTCTGAAATTTGTCATTGAAAACAGGGAATTTTCTCATACTCCTTTCATATATAAATAGCCAGTTCTATTTTTAGTATATTCAACAGGAACCTGATTTTTCATTTCAGTAAAGTAAACTTTTGATAAACTACATGAAAATGTTTTATCCAGTAAGGAAAGATGATTTACGGAACGGGGAGCTCGATTTTTTGAAGACAAAGCTTACGAAATTTTTCATAAAAACCCCTGTAATCCATAATAGAACATGTTATAATTAATAGTCCATGTTCTATTATTAAATTAATGATTTTATTTATAAATACGTGACAAAGAAGTGTTGAATAATGAATAAAAGAAAATTGATTCAAAAGAGCCGACGTCAACTGCCGGCTCAAAATGAAAACCGTACGCGAACAAAATTAAAACAAAAAACGATCTATTTACTAAATAAATACTTTACCGGTGACTCCATTCGCTATCAAGAAGTTATCTCGATCATTATTCCGATTTTAGTCGACCAAGCCTTTTTAATTTTCATGAGCTTACTGAACACGGCGATGGTTGCTTCAGCCGGGGTTGCTGCAGTTAGTGCCGTTAATATGGTTGACTCCCTGAATATTTTTTTAGTAAACGTATTTATTGCTATTGCTACTGGTGGTACGGTCATCGTTGCTCAATATAAAGGTATCGGGAATCGGAAAATGGTCACCAAGACTGCGACACAAGCAGTATCAGCGGTAACCATTTTTTCCGTTTTACTTAGTGTCCTCGTTATCATTTTTCATGGACCTACATTGAATTTGTTGTTTGGGGATGCAGAAGCAGATGTTTTGCATAATGCGAAACTTTATTTAATCGGGAGTTGTTTTTCTTATCCTTTCATCGCCATTTATCAAGCTGTTTGCGGCGGATTAAGAGGAGTTGGGGAAACGAAACCGGTTCTGGTGCTTTCTTTACTAATGAATCTTGTTAATACGATTTTGAATGTTATTCTAATCACAATTGCTGATTTAGGCGTCTTAGGTTTAGTTATTTCTGTTATCACGGCAAGAATCATAGGGATGGCCGCTTCCTTACTTTATATTATAAAATATAATCACACGATCCGGTTTCGAATCAAAGAGGCTTTACACTTGGATTTTTCCATTTTAAAAAAGGTGATGTTTATCGGCATCCCGTTTGCTGCGGAGCAATTATTTTTCAATGGCGGAAAGCTGATCACCCAAACATTTATCGTTAAATTAGGGACGCTGGCTTTGACTGCAAATGCAATTGCCGGTTCGATTACGTTACTGTTTCAAATCGGTCCGAATGCACTCAGTATTGCGATTGTTACTGTCGTTGGGCAATGTATCGGCAGGAGAAACATTCGCGATGCAAGGCGATTTACTATGTCTTTCATTGGTTTGTCATCACTGTTTTATATTGTAACATCCGCCGTGTTAATGCCACTTTTCCCTTTGTTGATGAAAATGTTCAGTGCACCGAATGAAATTATTCATACGATTTTTATTATCGTACTTATGTCAGCTATCGCTCAACCGATATTATGGTCAGGCGCATTTATTATGCCTGCCGCATTGAGGGCAGCCGGGGATTCGAATTTTACTTCGGTAGCCGCATTGCTCTCCATGTGGTTTGTCCGGGTTGTTCTTGGCTATATTTTAGGAATAACGCTAGGGTTTGGGATTATCGGTGTGTGGGCTGCTATGATCATAGAGTGGTCTGTCCGCGGAATAGTCTTTTACTTAAGATTTCGCGGGGAAAAATGGTATCAGCATAAATTAGTGTGAATGAAGAGGCTAGCGGGCAAATCTTTTTTTCAATCGCATTTGATTTTATTGGTGAGAATAAAAACGGAAATAAAATTTTGAAAAAGGGACCCATAGACAAGAACTCCTTTATTGAAAGGAAGTTTTCAAAACGGGTCCCGCGGCAATTCCTTAATTCATTTCTTTTAAAATCTCTTTTATCAAGGAAATAAATTTTACCTTCACTTTCCCTGCTACATCAATAACTTCATCATGGCTTAACGGTTGGTTCAAAATTCCGCTGGCCATATTGGTTAAACATGAAATCCCCAATACTTGCATATGACTGTGCCTGGCAACGATTGCTTCAGGAACGGTTGACATCCCGACGGCATCCGCTCCCAACGTCCGTATCATACGGATTTCTGCCGGAGTTTCATAGGTTGGGCCGCTCCACCATGCATATACACCCTCCTGAATAGGGAGGTTTAAATCAGCGGCTACCTTTTTTGCCAAATTTCGAAGTTCAGGTGTATACAATTGAGAGAGATCCGGAAAACGTATACCGAGTTCATCATTATTTGGTCCAATCAACGGGTTTGTCCCAACCAAATTAATATGATCGGAAATGAGCATAAGATCTCCCGGTTGAAAACTCGTATTAACTGCCCCACAGGCATTAGTAATAATTAAAGAATCAACACCGAGTGCTTTCATAACCCGAACGGGAAAAGTAACCTCATCCAAAGTAAATCCTTCATAATAATGAAATCTCCCTTTCATCGCAACTACTATTTTACCCATCAATTCTCCAATAACAAGTTCATTGGCATGTCCAATGGCCGATGACTTTGCAAAATACGGAATTTCATCATATGGAATGGTTACCGCATGTTCAATTTCTTCGGCCAGCACGCCAAGTCCGGAGCCAAGAATGAGTCCGATTTCCGGCTTGAGATTTATTTTTTCCATTATGTAATTTTTTGCTTGTAAAATATGTTCCGTTTGATGCATGGTCCATCACCTCATATCAAGATTTCTTTGCGTGATTCAAAGAGTAAAAAAGCGAAAAATTTTCTGGAGTTTATCATGTGCGAAAAATATGCTCCGTAAGCATAGAGGGCCGTAGCTTCCGAGAACTTCCAGACTCATTGTTTTTGAACCAAAGCTATTATTAAATACCGATATTTTAACCTAGGACGAGGTGACTGTCAAAAAAAGCAAAAATATAGTATGTGTAACTTTATGATGTTCGACAGAAGAAAGTATTTTTCGGCTAATAGGAAAGTAAAAATTTTTCAATTTCTACTTTCCTAACGCATAAGTGCACAAGGAAAGCTTCACGGGATACATCGCAGCCGAAAAAATTTTATATTTTTTCGGTGAACTACGGCTCTGCTCTCGCCTAAAGGCTCGGACGCCCGAGTTTTCTTTACCTTTATTAACCTATTTATATCATATTCATCATTTTTTTGGTACAGTAAACGTTTTTAGTTTTTGAATTCACGTTTATCCTGATCGTTTCCTACCTTTGTAGGTCCAAAAAATAAATTACCGACAAAGTTAGGAATATATTTTTATAATAATTATAATAAACTGAAAACATAAAGCGGTTTCATTTAAAAGAGGGAGGAGGTATTCAAATGAGTGAGACTATTTTAACAGGAAAAACTTCTAAAAAGTGGTTTTTCTCCGCTTTATTGGCAAGCTTCATTTTGTTAGGGGGGGTGTTCTTTACATTAGGAATTAACGGTGTGGTTTACGCAGCAGGGGTAGGCGGAATTGGTAAGTTTAATGTTTCCTTTACTGAGATGACAGGTACCGGCTTTAAATTATATGGAGACCTGTATGGTGATCCAAGTAAAAATTCCCAAGCACACGTAAAACCGGTATTTGTCAATGATATTCAAAATGCAAAAATTACAGATCTGGTCATTTCGAAAAATGTGGATATTCCAATTTTAGGGAAGTACACCGTCAAAATTTCCGCCGGTAATAAAGGTACCCCGGTAGAAATTAAAGGGTTAATTCAAAAAGCTGCACTCGTACAAGGGGATGCAGTATTTACCAAAATGGATATTTCGGAAAACTATGTAGAAGCCAATGATCCTGAAGCAGTTAAGAAAGGGTTTACACAAGGGGCGAGTACGGTGACAATTAAAAACGGTAACATTGAAACCCATTATTTATTCCAAGAAATGGTCACATTGCCGGGATTAAAAGTTGAGTTTGTGAAAAATTAATAGCCTGTTTGTCTGGGAGTGTTAATGATGGACAAATTTCAAAACTTTAGAAAAAAATTTAAAAGATGGCGGATGAGCAGGCCGTTTTGGGGAGCGACATTTTCGCTCCTTGCTGGCTTAATTATTCTGTATATGCCGATTCATTTGCTTGAAGTGGCATTACGCCCGGGAAATTTTGTCGTGTTAGGTCTTCTGTTTGGGGGACTAATGACGATTATAGGAATTCTGAGTTATTTTTATACAAGATTAAACATTATTTTTGGTATTATTACGATCTTTTTATCTATTGCATCGATTTTAGGTGCCCTCGGGGGATTATTCGTAGGTACATTATTGGGGATTATCGGTGGCTCATTATTATTGTCATGGAGAGTTGTCGATCAACCGGTGAAAGAGGGAGATAAGGATTATACAAATTATACGCTGTCTGAAGTGGCGGCAAGTTCCACTGAACAAAAGCTGCAGAATGAATGAAGGGGCTGTCCAGAAAGTCAAAAATTAATCCAATTTGTATAGGCTAATTGAAGTGAGGGTGGCGGCGACTCCTGCGGGAACAGCGCGAGCCGAAGACCCTGCAGGAGCGAGGAAACGAGCGACGAAGCGGCTGAGGCCGTGCCCGCGGAAAGCGTCCGCCACCAAAACGAAAGTCAACCGAACCTATTCTTTTAGCAATAAAATTATAGAAGTTGTACTTTTAGGACAGCCCCAAGTTTCATCATATTACAATAGACCTTCTTGCTCATATAAATAGGCATAAGGAATATCAAGGAAAACATATAGTGTATCGGATATTGGATAGGAAAATGTCCGGATTTGTTCGTTTTTCTCGATATCTGTATATAAATCGGATAAAATGCCTTTTTTCTCTATGTTCATCCGGGCGATATTTTCAAAAAAATACGGTCGCCAGCTCCAGTTTTTATTACGGATTTCCTCTTTTAAACTCCAATTGCCGTCATTATCTTTCTCAGCATTGGCGGAAAGTTGCAAACCCTCTTCATTACATATATACACACGAAATGCATAATCGGAGCATGCCTTTCCGATTTTCAAGATCGTTTCATCAAGCGGATCATCCGAATGAATAGACGTTAAAATTGATTTTAATTGTTGATTGATTGCATTTGTTAGCGTCATTTGCGCCTTAATTTTTTTCCGCTCATAATTAACAAATAACTGGAAGTCTTTTTTCATTTTTTCTTGACAGCAATCAATGGGAACATACTCTTGTCCGCTTCTGATTAAGTAATTGCCTTGATAAAATCGACCCCCATTACGCCAAGCATGATTTAATTGATGGTAAGTAGATATATTTTTGAACATTAAAGTTGCCCCGATTTTTTGGGATAATAATGAAAGTGAATGGTGTACATCTCTGTATAGATGCGGCGAATCATTATCTTTTAAAAATCCAACATCAATTTTTACCACACTGGGTTTCAAATATGCTAAGCGATCAAAACTGCCGCTCCGTTCACCGATATCATCAAGAGCGATTCGAATACCTATTGATTTAAAATAGTTGAACAAAATTCGGACTGAATCCATTTCTTCTGTTTTAAACTCTTCCTTTAACTGGATGATTAGTTTGTTTATATCGAATCCTTTTTTGGTATATATGTCTAGAAATTTTTCTAAACATTCGCCTCGATCTTTCATAAGCAGGTTCGTATCATAAGTGAAAAATATGTACATGGAAGGATCTGTTTTCATTTGATATTCGATCGCTTTTTCCAGTAAAAGGCGACTTAGTTCCAGACGAAATTCATCGGGAATGGTCAAATCTTTGAAAAACCAGTCAATACTTTGTACAGTACCATCCTCTTCATGAAAAAATGCTTCAATTTCGTAACCAACCACCAATTGTGTTTCGGCACTAATGACGGGACGGTAATAGGGAACAACACGGTTTTCATGTAACATAATTTCAACCGGATCCATGGCCTCACCTCCGCAGTATTCTCATAAACACATTTTATTACAGTATGGAGGTGGAAGCTACTTAAACGAAATTTTCCTGAAAATTCATAAGGTTGTCCATTTATATTAATGAATTTCAACAGTTAAATAGGAAACCTCGACATACAATGATCTTTTTTTATCGAGCACATGCAAAAGCTGCTGAAGTCCAATCAGCAGCACGGTTATATCAAAAAATATGATTGCAAAAATTCCTTTCTAGTTGAAAACATGGCCTTTCACATAATCTTCAAGGGCGGCTAAAACTTCTTTGTTTTGCTCTTTTGTCCCTATGGTGATTCGAACCCCGTTTGGAAACGGACGGACAATATAACCTTTTTTCAAGAAAAAGTTGAACAGTTCCATTGGTGAAGCCATTCGAACAAAGATAAAGTTAGCTTGGGACGGGTAATATTCAACATTCAGTCTCTGTAAAGTTTGTTCAAAATCTCTCAGACATTCAGCGTTTTTCCGGACACATTTTTTGACAAAATCTTGGTCTTCAAGTGCGGCGAGGGCTGCCTGTTGAGCAAATGTTGAAGTATTGAACGGGAGCCGGGCAATATTGATTTTTTCGATTAGTTGAGCATTGCCGACTGCATAGCCGATTCGGAAAGCGGCCAGACCGTAAGCTTTTGAAAATGTCCGTAAAACGATTAAATGATTAAAATGCGTTAATAAAGGGATAGAATTTGGATAATCATCGGCAGTTACATATTCATAGTATGCTTCATCAAGGACGACCACAATTTCCGGGGGAACTTTTTCCAGAAACCGGACCAGTGTTTCTTTATTTAAATAAGTTCCGCTCGGGTTATTCGGGTTGCAAATCCATACGATTTTTGTACGATCATCAATCGCTTGAAACATTCCGTCCAAATCGAAAGAACCGTTATCTAGTGGGATTTCCCGAACTTCCGCACCTTCAATGATCGCATGATGTTTGTACTGGGGAAAGGTTTCATTGGCTGTTATTATATTGTCCCCTTCACATAAAAGAACACGGCTGATCATTTGAATAACTTCATCAAGCCCGCTTCCAAATAGCAACTGATTTTCATTAACATTTAAGTGATCGGAAACCTTTTTCCTAAGCTCTGTTGCATAAGCGTCCGGATAGGTGGCTGTATCATGAAGTGAACTTAAAACAGCAGTTTCCACATGAGGCGAGCAACCATATGGATTTTCATTTGAAGCCAATTTAATGACTTTATCAATATTATATTCTCGTTTTATATCTTCGGGTGATTTCCCCGGCTTATAAGGTTGCAGATCCAATATTCTTTTTTTCACTGATTCTCTCCCTCACTCTTCATTCCGTTTAAAAAATAAACCTCCACTGATCCAACAGCAGAGGATTAGTTACAGATTATTTATGATTATAGGTTTTGAATTTATATATGTCAATATTTTTAAAAAATATCCGCTCATCCGATCAAGTAAAAATTTGCGGATTACTTTGTGGTATTTTTTCTATATAATGATTTCAGATGGCTTGAAGAGATAAGGTGATGTATTTATGAATAAAAAAGGTTGGTTAATATACAACGGTGGTTTAATTTCTAAAAAATTTTTGGAAATTAACCACATGTACATATCCGCTGCAGCAAAAAAAGGAATCGAATTACAACCGGTTAAAAACAACGAGATATATAGTTTCGTCATGGATAATTCTTTGCATGTAAAAAAGGATGGTTTGTTTCAGCCTGATTTTATTCTATTTTTAGATAAAGATATCCGGCTGGCCAAACAGTTGGAAGGACTAGGTTATCAACTTTTCAATAATGCAAATGCCATTGAAATATGTGATGATAAAATCGCTACATTTCAAACATTAGCAAATAAACGAATACGAATGCCGAAAACGTTATTTTCACCAATGATGTTTCCCGGTACGATAGATCCAAATGACCAATTTATTGATCGAGTGGAAAAGGAATTTGATTACCCGGTTGTTATAAAGGAAGCATACGGTTCGTTTGGGGAGCAAGTTTATTTAGTGAAAAACCGGGAAGAATTGGTCGTCAAAAGGCACGAGCTGCTATACCGGCCTCATCTTTACCAACAATTTATTTCATCCAGTACCGGTAAAGATGCCCGATTGTATGTGGTTGGGAAGCAAGTTGTGGCTTCCATGCTCAGATTCAATGAGAAAGATTTTCGTGCGAATGTAACAAATGGCGGGATGATGCAAAAGTTCGATCCCCCGCAAACTTTTAAGGGGTTGGCCATAAAGGCATCGCAAGCGGTGGGAGCGGATTTTTCCGGTGTTGACCTTTTATTTGGTGATAATGATGAACCGATAATCTGTGAAGTGAATTCCAATGCCCATATAAAAAATGTGTTTGATTGCACCGGCATCGACGTGTCGGAATATATTTTTGATTACATATTGGAGAGAATTGGTAATGCATAGTGGTTTACTGATTTACGGACGGGATGATTATAAGAAAAATCAATGGTTTGCAGAACAATTTATCGAAAGGGCACAGGAACATGGGTTAACGATTGGCCTTGTTTTAACGGATGAACTTTTCCTTGGAATTGATGAACAATTTTACGCAGAAGCTAGAAGAAAGCGATTAGTGACACCGAATTTTGTTATTAATCGGAGCCGGAATAGTATCATTGCAACGCATTTTGAAAAGATGGGGTGCCGAGTGTTTAATTCTGCTTTTATAACAGAAATTTGTAATCATAAAGGGAAAACCCATCAATTTATCAACTCACATGGCATTAAATCTGTGAAAACTTGGATTGGAAACCGGCATGATTTTTGTGTTGAGCAGTTTGGCGGTGATTTTCCGCTCATTTTAAAATCAGTTGCCGGACACGGAGGTAGAGAAGTATTTTTCATTGCTAACGAAAAGGAATTGACAGAAAAACTAGCCACATTTTCCGGTGACGAGTTTATTTTGCAGGAAGTTTGTACAAATCCCGGCGTTGACATTCGTGTGTTTGTTATGGGAAACGAAATTTTGGCAGCTGTCAAAAGATATTCGGAAAAGAGCTTTAAAGCAAATTTTTCTTTAGGTGGGAAGGTTGAACCGTATTCACTGAGTGACGATGAAAAGAGATTGGTTAAGAAAATCGCACAACTTGCACAGTTTGATTTTGTCGGGATTGATTTTATTTTAGATGAAGAGGGACGTTTTTTATTTAATGAAATAGAAGATGTGGTCGGTTCAAGAGTTTTGTATAAATGTTATGATATGGACGTTGTCGGCAAGTACTTAGCCTATATAGAAAAGAGTCAAAAAGGGAAATAGGTCATATTTTCAAAAAACTTATTGACTTTTAAAATAACACAGTTTAAACTTAATTCATACTAAAATTATAGGAAAAGATGATATTCTTATCAAGAGAGGTGGAGGGACAGGCCCGAAGAAACCTCGGCAACAGGTTTAAAAACACTGTGCCAACTCCTGCAGACAAATGTCTGGAAGATAAGAAGGAATATGATTAAATCTATCCCTTCTTATTTATCAAAATGAAGAAGGGATTTTTTTAGGGGTGAAATGATGATTGAACAGCGGATTTTATATGATAACTTTACAGATGATCCTTTCAAGAATCAACGGTTTACAGATGAAACAAAAGGGGCGTTGCCTGTTTTACAATGGGCATATGAGACATATGGAAATTCCGTTGTTTACGCCTGTAGCTTTGGGGCAGAGGGAATTGTCTTAGTGGATCTGATTGCAAAAGTTCAACCGGAAGCAACGATTGTTTTTCTCGATACCGGCGTTCATTTTAAGGAAACATATGAATTGATTGAAAAAGTAAAAATCAAATACCCGAGTTTAAATATTCAACTAAAAAAACCGAAGCTGACTTTGGAGGAACAAGCAAAAAAGTACGGGCCGGAGTTGTGGAAAACAGAGCCTGATTTATGTTGTTTTTTGCGAAAAATAAGGCCGTTGGAAGAAGTTTTGTATGGAGTCCCGGCTTGGATTTCCGGACTTCGCAGGGAACAGTCTCCAAGCAGAAAGAATACAGATTTTGTCAATAAGGACGAAAGATTTAAATCTATTAAAATTTGTCCATTAATATACTGGACTTGGGAAGATGTTTGGTCATATATCCGTCAAAATGAGTTGCCATATAATATTTTACATGATCAAGGATACCCGAGCATTGGTTGTGAGCCGTGCACATTGCCGGTTACAGATCCAAATAATCAACGTGCCGGAAGATGGGCCGGTTTTAATAAAATAGAATGCGGTCTACATACCCCGGCGAATTGAGGACCGGTTCATTGAAACAAAATGGGAATCAAATTGGGACTAAATTAATTTGTTGGAAAATTGGGAAACCAGAATTAAAGATCCGGTTCTTTGAAACAAAATGGGGAACCGAATGGAGGACCGATTGGATTTGTTGCAAAATTGAAAAATCCAAATAAAGACCCGGTTCATTTGTCGCAAAGTTGGATAATCATAATTTAAAAACATACTATTTTAATATGAATACTGTTTTATAGATTGTAACATAAGAAATGATGAGGTGAAACGTTTTGCAATTTAACGTGAATAACAGCCCATTTAATGAAGAACAACGAGAATATTTGAACAGGTTAATCCCGACATTAACCGAAGCACAAAAAATATGGTTGTGCGGGTTCCTGTCCTACCCGTTCATTGCCGGGTATGAACAAAGCGTGCAAGTTGATCAAACAGCTGCCCCGAAAATGGAACAATCCATTCAAACTCGTGAAGTAACCGTACTGTTTGGTTCTGAAACGGGCAATGGGCAATCGTTGGCAAGTACGATTGTTGAAAAATTACAAGCAAAACAATTACCGGTGCAATCATTTTCGATGGACGACTTTAAACCGCAAAATTTGAAGAAAGTTCAAGATTTATTAATCATTACGAGTACCCATGGGGAAGGGGAGCCCCCGGAAAATGCCCGGTCTTTTTATGAATTTTTACATAGTAAGCGGGCACCAAAATTAGAAAATGTCCGATTTTCTGTGCTTGCATTAGGTGACGAGTCATACGAATTTTTCTGTCAAACCGGGAAGGACTTTGACAAACGTTTGGAAGAATTAGGAGGAGAACGGCTTTATCCAAGGGTTGATTGTGATGTTGATTTTGAGGATCCGGCAGAACAATGGATGAGCGGAGTAGTTGCCGTCTTACATGAAACAAGCAATGCAAATGCATCGACCATAACTGTCTCGGAAAAGCAAGCGGCAGCTACTCTATTGGAAGAAAAACAGTCGGTTTATTCGAAAAAGAACCCATACCCGGCTGAAGTACTTGAAAATATTAATTTAAATGGTCGTGGTTCGAATAAAGAAACGCGCCACCTTGTGTTATCGTTGGAAGATTCCGGTCTGACTTTTGAGCCGGGAGACAGTTTAGCCATCTTACCGGAAAATGATCCGGAACTTGTTGACAGTTTAATCAATGAACTCGGATGGAACCCGGAAGAATCGGTGCAAATTAACGAGGAAGGTGATATTTATTCATTGCGAAAAGCCTTGCTCTCCAAATTTGAGATTACTAGACTAACGAAATCATTTATTCAGGCGGCAGCTGAACTGTTTCACCATGAAGAGTTAAAGAAACTCGCGGAACCGGGCAATGAAGAAAAAGTAAAAGCTTATTTAGATGGTCGGGACTTACTGGATTTTGTTCGGGATTTTCCACCGGTACAACTTAAACCCGTTGATTTTATTCAAATTCTAAGGAAATTGCCGGCGCGCCAGTATTCCATTGCCAGCAGCTTAAAAGCAAATCCGGATGAAGTACATCTCACCATCAGTACCGTCCGTTTCCAAGCCCATGGTCGCAATCGAAAAGGTGTATGTTCCTCTCAAATTGCCGAGCGGATTCAACCCGGCGATATGTTGCCAATCTATGTGGATCAAAATCCAAACTTTAAACTGCCAAGTAACCCGGATACACCAATTATTATGATCGGGCCGGGAACAGGTGTGGCACCATTTCGGGCATTTTTGCAAGAGCGCGAAGCAGAAGGAGTTACAGGGAAAAGTTGGTTGTTTTTTGGTGATCAACATTTCTCATCAGACTTCTTATATCAAGTTGAATGGCAAAAATGGTTAAAAAATGGGGTGTTAACGAAAATGGATGTTGCTTTTTCGCGAGATCAGGCGGAAAAAGTTTATGTCCAACACCGAATGCTTGAAAAAAGGAAAGAATTTTATCAATGGCTGGAAGACGGGGCTGTTGTTTATGTGTGTGGAGATGAAAAGCATATGGCTCGCGATGTTCATCAAACGATCCTGACGATTTTAGAAAAAGAGGGTGGTTTGACTAGTGAACAAGCCGCTGTTTATCTCGATCAAATGCGAAAACAAAAGCGTTACCAGCGAGATGTTTACTAAAACAGGGGAGGCGACATAGCATGGAACAAAATAAAACAAAACTTAGTGATAATGAGCGGATTAAACGGGAGAGTAATTATTTGCGAGGGACAATTGCGGAAGGATTAAAGGACCCGATCACCGGAGCCATTTCGCCCGATGATAATCAATTATTAAAATTTCATGGAAGCTATCAACAAGACGACCGCGATGTGAGAGATGAACGCCGCCGAAAAAAATTGGAACCGGACTATCAGTTCATGATTCGTGTGCGGATGCCCGGGGGACTGGCAACCCCAAAGCAATGGTTGGAAATGGATCGACTTGCAACTACTTATGCGAATGGAACTTTGAAACTGACGACAAGACAAACGTTCCAATTGCATGGTGTCTTGAAATGGAACTTAAAACAAACAATGAAAGAAATCAATGAGGCACTTTTTACAACACTTGCCGCATGTGGTGATGTAAATCGGAATGTTATGTGTACTCCGAATCCAAATTTATCGGATGTTCATTACGAGGTTTATGAAGCGGCAAAAAAAATAAGTGACCATCTACTGCCGCAAACACCTGCCTATCATGAAATTTGGTTGGACGGAGAAAAAGTAATCGACACAAGCGTTGGTCAAGAAATTGAACCGATTTATGGACCTACGTATTTACCGCGAAAATTTAAAATTGGGATTGCGGTTCCGCCTTCCAATGATGTAGACATTTACTCCCAAGATTTAGGCTTTATTGCGATTGAAGAAGATGGTGAACTAAAAGGATTCAATGTTGCGGTTGGTGGCGGGATGGGGATGACCCACGGCGATTATCGTACGTATCCGCAAATTGCCCGTGTGATCGGTTTCTGCCCAACGGATAAAGTAGTCGATGTGGCAGAAAAAATTGTTTTGGTTCAACGTGATTATGGAAATCGTTCCAACCGGAAAAATGCCCGTCTCAAATATACGATTGATTCCAGAGGCATTGAATGGTTTAAAACCGAGTTACAAAATCGGTTAGGTTGGGAATTAGAAGAGGCAAGACCATTCCATTTTACCCATACTGGAGATCAATTTGGCTGGGTAAAAGGAAATAAGAAATGGCATTTAACGTTATTTATTCCAAGTGGCCGGGTAAAAGACGATGAAGAGACCCAATTTCTCACCGGATTAAGAGAAATTGCCAAAATCCATACCGGTGAATTTCGATTAACCCCGAATCAAAATGTCATTATTGCTAATATAACAGCAAAAAAGAAAAAAGAAATTGAGAAACTGGTAGAACAATATCATTTAGCTGGCGGAACATATGCATCTCCTTTATGGCAAAATTCCATGAGTTGCGTCGGTTTCCCAACTTGCGGATTGGCGATGGCCGAGTCTGAACGGTATTTTCCGACTCTGCTCAAAAAGATTGAAGCCATTACAAAAGAAGTCGGGCTCAAACAGAATGAAATAGTCATTCGAATGTCAGGCTGTCCAAACGGCTGCTCAAGACCGGCTTTGGCAGAAATCGGATTTATCGGGAAAGCACCCGGAAAATACAACCTGTATCTGGGTGGCGGTTTTGCCGGCAATCGTTTAAATAAATTATACAAAGAAAATATTGGGGAAAAGGAAATTTTAGAAGCGTTATATCCAATTTTTCAGCACTATGCAAAAGAACGAAAAGAAGGAGAGCGGTTTGGTGATTTTGTCATTCGAACCGGTTATGTGGAAGAAGTTCATTCCGGATTAGATTTTCATGGTTCGAAAACGGTCAAAAACATATAAAACACATGCACTAAACGAAAAAATATATGGTTAATTTCTTCATTGATAAGTGGATATTTCATCACTTGAAAATCAGCGAATACGACAATTTTTATCAGCCTTAAAAGGTCTATAAAAAGTTAGCGGATGCCAACAAAGAAAGAATGAGGTGGAACGATGGGGAAAGTTTATTTAGTCGGAGCGGGACCGGGTGATCCTGAATTAATTACTGTTAAGGGTTTAAAAATTATCCAACATTCAGATGTAATCCTTTATGATCGTTTAGCTAACCAAGAATTACTTGCATATGCTAAAAAAGATGCCAAATTAATTTATTGCGGGAAAAGCCCGAACCAGCATACGTTATCACAGGAAAAAATAAATAGCTTGTTATGTAAGTTCGCTGCTCAAGGTAAAGTTGTTGCGAGATTAAAAGGTGGAGATCCTTTTATTTTTGGACGCGGAGCTGAAGAAGCAGAAGCGTTAAGGAAATGCGGGATCCCATTTGAAATTGTTCCGGGGATTACTGCCGGTTCTGCTGTCCCTGCCTATGCAGGAATTCCCTTAACCCATCGAGATTACAGTTCCTCGGTTACTTTTATTTCCGGTGTTAGACAAGAAGGTGCCGATACGGAACAATATTGGCGATATTTGGCACAGGGAACGGACACAATTTGTGTCTATATGGGTGTAAAACAATTACCGAGTATTTGTGAACGACTAATTCGCTATGGAAAAAATCCATCCACACCAATCGCCATCATCCATTGCGGAACAACGACAAAACAAGAAACCGTAACAGGAACGCTGGAAAATATAATCGAGAAGGCAAAACATATTCAAAATCCGGCAATGATTGTCATTGGTGAAGTGGTCCGGTTAAGGGAAACGATTCAGTGGTTTGAATGGAATGCGGTTCAACAAGCATTTCCAATTCAGGCAGCACTCGGTTAGTGAGGAGAAAGTGTATGCTGGGAATTTTATATGTTTGTCACGGGAGTCGTGATTTAGCTGCAATAGCGGAAGTTCAGGATTTTATTGCTTTGGTGATGAATGAGGTCGATGTTTCGTTTCAGGAATGTTGTTTTTTAGAATTGGCTCAGCCTGATATCGACCAAGGGATTGCCAAACTCATTGAAAAAGGTGTAACGAAAATCGCTGTCATTCCTGTGTTGCTATTAAGTGCCGGCCATTACTATATTGATATACCTAGAAAGCTCGAAGCAAACAAAGAAAAATATCCGAATATATCTTTTGCATACGGGAAACCCCTTGGTGTCCAAGATCGGTTAATTGATATTTTAGTAGACCGGATTAACGAAACAGGTGTACCAATCAATCATCAGGCGAAAATCCTGTTGGTTGGAAGAGGCAGTACTTATCCGGAAACGAAAGTAGATATTGAAAGGCTTGCAAAAATGTTGAGCGAAAAAATCCATTTTAAAAATGTAAACTATTGTTTTTTGGCAGCTTGTAAACCGTCTTTTGCAGAGGAATTTGCATTGTCATTAAAAGGTAACTATTCACAAGTATGGGTTGTTCCTTATTTATGGTTTACCGGATTTTTAATGAACGACTTGCAAAAGACTATCGTTACGCATAAAGATGTAAAAAAGCAAATTATATTATCAAAGCAACTTGGAAGCCATCCAAACATAAAGGAAGCATTAAAGGATCGTGTTTACGAAACCGTTCAATCATTATCCTTTATTCGGGGATGACGTTGTGCCAAGAAGTGCCTTACATGGAGCAAAAATCCAGTTATAAAAGGTTTTTGTTGATTTTACGGGAGGGGTATTAATGGCTGTTACAATGAAGGAAGAACAAAAAGGAATTCCGGCCCATGGTGGAAAACTGGTTCAGCGAGTTTTGTCGGGTCAGGAAAGAGAGTTTTATTTAAATATAGTAAAATCGTTAAAATCATTAAAATTGGATCGTTGGAGTTTATCAGATTTAGAATTGATCGCGATTGGCGGTTTTAGCCCGCTTACCGGTTTCATGGGGGAAAAGGATTATTTACGGGTGATAGAGGAAATGCGCCTTAGTGATGGTACGCTTTGGAGTATTCCCATTACTCTCCCCGTGTCCAACGATGATGCGGATCTATATGATATTGGTAAAGAGATAGCCCTTAAAGGGGAAGATGGTATTGTCTATGGAATTCTACGGTTGGAGGAAAAATATTATCCTGATAAAGAAAAAGAAGCACAACTTGTTTACGGGACGACCGACCTAAACCACCCGGGTGTGAAAAAATTATTTGAAAGAGGTGATGTTTATTTTGCCGGCCCGGTCTATTTATTAAACCGGATCGACCACGGCCAATTTGAAGACTTCTATTTCGAACCGGCTGAAACAAGAAAATTATTTGCCGACTTGGGCTGGAAAACAATCGTCGGTTTTCAAACGAGAAATCCCGTTCACCGGGCCCATGAATATATTCAAAAATGTGCCTTGGAATCTGTCGATGGTTTGTTACTCAACCCGCTCATCGGTGAAACAAAATCCGATGATGTTCCGGCTGATATAAGAATGGAGAGTTATCAAGTTATTTTGAAAAACTATTTTCCTAAAGATCGGGCCAGGCTCGTGATTTATCCTGCCGCTATGCGTTACGCCGGACCGAAAGAAGCCATTTTGCATGCAATTGTCCGGAAAAATTACGGGTGCACGCATTTTATTGTCGGACGTGATCATGCCGGTGTCGGTGACTATTATGGAACATATGAGGCGCAAGAATTAATTTCCAAATATGAGGATGAATTAGAAATCCAAATTTTAAAATTCGAGCATGCTTTTTATTGCACAAAATGCGGGAATATGGCGACAGCAAAAACTTGCCCTCATGACAAGTCTGCACATGTTCATTTGAGTGGCACAAAGGTGCGGGAAAAACTTCGCAATGGGGAAGACTTGCCTAAGGAATTTTCGCGTCCGGAAGTTGCTGAAGTATTAAGAAAAGGATATGCAACAAACTGATTGAAGGAAAAAAAGCGCGTGGCAAACCTATTTGCGATGTTTAAACCGGCCGGCTAAAACTAAAGTCGTCCTGTTACTACTCATGTCTACCTTCATCCTGTGGACCAAGTGCCCCGCAGGAGAACAGATTTGCTTCTTTTACTCAAATAAGTCAACGGTAACAATTAGAATTTGGGGGAAATGGAATGGGAAATGCAACGAATATTGTTTGGCATGATTCAAAAGTGACGAAGGAAGACCGCCAAATATTAAAAAAACATAAAAGTGCCGCTGTTTGGTTTACCGGTTTATCCGGTTCAGGAAAGTCCACACTTACCGTTGCCGTGGAAAAGGAACTTCACCAACTGGGCGTCCACACTTATCGCTTAGATGGAGATAATATTCGGTTTGGCTTAAACAAAGATTTAGGTTTTAGTCCCGAGGATCGGGCAGAGAATATTCGCCGGATTGGAGAAGTAGCAAAATTAATGATTGATGCCGGATTAATTACATTGACAGCCTTTATATCTCCTTACCAAAAAGATCGGGACAAAGCAAGAGAGATTATTGGTGAAGCGGAATTTATCGAAGTTTATGTAAAATGCAGCTTGGAAACTTGTGAAAATCGCGATCCAAAAGGGCTGTATAAAAAAGCCCGTGCCGGTGAAATTAAGGAATTTACGGGCATTGATGCACCGTATGAAGAACCGGTAAACCCGGAATTAATCATCGATACAGAAAAACTGTCATTGGCCGAGTCTGTTCAAACCGTGATTCACTATTTACTTGAAAAAGGTTTTATTCCAAAAACAAATTAATGAAATCCATTTTACAATGAACAAAACAGGATGCGCTTGGCGTTTTTTCAACAAACAAATGAATAAGAAAATTTGTTGTTGACATATGATTTGAATTGTTTTATTATTAATTTCAATAAATCGAAAATTTTCAGGCGATGAAGAAGAAGAGTATTCTATTTTGACACAAAAAGAGAGCCGGTGGATGGTGCGAACCGGTGTGATCGGATAGAAGAATGGGCTTCTGAGCTTCCAAACCGAACCAAAATTTCGCAGTAGGCTTTGGCGATATTGTCTTGTCGTTATCTGAGACAGTTTAAGTTTATAATACTTAAACGCTAAAGTGAGCTGTTACAGCTAATAAAGGTGGTACCGCGGTCCCTCGTCCTTTACGGATGGAGGGACTTTTTGCATTTTGTAAAGAAAAAACAGAACATGAATAAATCGATGAGTAAGAAGAGTAGGCAGTTTTGAAGCGTTGCAGAGAGCCGGTGTTGGTGGGATTCCGGTACGTGGATAGTTGCTGAATGGCCTTACGAGAGGTGGGCTGAACAACAAAGACGGGATGTGGATTCGCAAGTTAGATCGAATTTTTCCCGATGTTAAGTAGGTAAACCCGTTTTTCCGGCGTTACACGGATAGGATATCAGATGAATATAATGCAAATATTTTCATCCCGTATCCGAAAAAGATGAAAAGTATTTAATGCTTTTCAACAGAGGTGGCACCGCGGTAATCAATCGCCCTCTGCAGACATAAGTCGTTTGTGTTTGCAGGGGGCTTTTTATTTTTGAAAAAGAAGGGAGAAAAAATGATGGGAGAAACACCGCTTTATAAATTTAAACGAATAAAAAATTTAACATTCACGCCAACGGATATCTATCTCCGTTTGACCGGGAAGAAAAAGTTTCTCTTGGAAAGTACCTTTCAGCACGAAGAAAAAGGCAAATATTCGTTTCTTGGGGAAGATCCTTACTTGGAATTTATCGGCATAGGAAACGAAACAACTATGATGAATCATGAGACCGGTCGTTCAGAAAAATTAACCGAAAATGCCTTAACGGTCATCAAAAAACAATTACCGAAAATCGATGTAAATCTCCCGCTTCCGTATTACGGAGGGGCAATTGGCTTTATTAGTTATGATACCATTCGGCAGTATGAGTATATTGGTGAAGATCTTCCGGATGATATTGGAATGCCGGATATTCATCTGATGGTTTTTAAAAATACGATTGTCGTTGATCATAAAAATCAAGTGATTTATTTAATCGTGATGAACCCGGATTATGAACCGGAAGAGCGATTAAATGAACGATTACAGCAACTCCAAGCCGTTTTAGTGAATCCGTTCCAGGAGAAGGTTCCGGTAATGGAGCCAATCCAATTTTCCCCTGATACAACAGCGGAAGAGTTTAAGAGAAATGTAGAAGTGGCTAAGGAGTATATACGAAAAGGTGATATTTTTCAGATCGTTTTGTCACATAGGTTTACCGCCGAGTTGAGACAAAACCCGTTTCACCTGTATCAAGGACTGAGAGAAGCCAATCCGTCCCCGTACATGTTTTTTATCGATTTTGAAGATTATATTGTTCTTGGCGCATCTCCGGAAAGCTTAGTACAGACGAAAGGGAGGACCATTATTACCAATCCAATTGCCGGAACACGTCCACGCGGAAATACCGAAGAAGAGGATGCCCGGCTTGTCCAAGAACTGTTGGCAGATGAAAAAGAACTGGCCGAACATCGAATGTTGGTCGATTTAAGCAGGAATGATCTAGGGCGTGTTTCCGAAATAGGTACGATTGAATTGCCAACCTATATGAAAATTGAAAAATATCAACATGTGATGCATATTGTTTCAGAAGTAAAAGGCAAGCTGAGAGAAGAATTTACTAGCATTGACGCTTTAATTTCATGCTTGCCGGCAGGAACGGTTTCCGGAGCACCGAAAATCAGAGCCATGCAAATTATTAATGAGCTCGAGAACAAGAAACGAGGCGTATATGCCGGCGGGATTGGGTTTATCAATTTTAATTTCGATATGAATATTGCCCTGGCCATTCGTTCCCTCGTTGTCAAGGATGGAAAGGCGCATTTACAAGCCGGAGCGGGTATTGTTTATGACTCGGACCCGGAAACGGAATACATGGAGACGATGAATAAAGCCAAATCATTAATGGAGGTGGCGGGAAATGTACTTATTGATTGATAACTATGATTCTTTCACATATAACCTATACCAATATATTTCCGAGCAAAAAGTGAATATAAAAGTAGTCCGTAATGACCAAATTTCAATAGAGGAAATTGCTGCATTAAAACCGGAAGCGATTATTATTTCTCCCGGACCCGGTACGCCTGAAGAAGCGGGAATTTGTATCGAAACAGTGCAACGTTTTTACCAATCTGTCCCGATTTTAGGTGTTTGTTTAGGACACCAAACAATTGCCGTGGCATTAGGGGGCAAATTAAGGCAGGCCAAGGAAATTAAGCACGGAAAAACTTCTTTTATATCTCATAATGGTCAAGGGGTATTTACGGATTTGCCGGAGCCGGTGGAAGTCATGCGCTACCATTCTCTTGTCATTGATGAACAAGTTATCCCGGACTCACTGGAGATTGTTGCCAAATCCATTGATGATCATGAAATCATGGCTGTTCAACATCGACATTTTCCAACTTACGGAATCCAGTTTCATCCGGAATCGATTGGTACAGAAGTGGGCAAACAAATGATTCGTAACTTTTTACAAAAAACAAGAGAGGAGATTATAAGATGAAAGCTTATTTGGAGAAGTTGATCAGCGGTGAAGATTTAACTTTTGAAGAAATGAAAGAAGTAACGGAATACTGTCTGGAAAAAGCGACCGATTCGGAAATCGCCGCCTTACTGACCGCCATGCAGGCAAAAGGAGAGACGGCTGAGGAAATTGCCGGAATCGTTGATGTCATTTTAGCAAAGTCTACGTTTAAAATACCTGTCATTACCGACGCAATCGATAATTGTGGCACAGGTGGCGATAAATCTTTCAGTTTCAATATTAGTACCACGTCCGCATTTGTCATTGCCGGAGCCGGGATCAAGGTTGCCAAACACGGAAACCGCAGTATCACAAGTAAATCAGGCAGTGCCGATGTGCTGGAAGCCTTAGGAGTTTCCTTAACCCTTTCAAAAGAACATGTTGAAGAATTATTGCAGGAAAATAACATTGCTTTCTTATTTGCACCCAATGTTCATTCGTCATTAAAACCATTTACAAAAGTAAGAAGGGAACTTGGTATCCGCACGGTTTTCAATATTATCGGACCTTTAACAAACCCGGTTCATTTGAACGCTCAATTACTTGGTGTTTATGACAAAACATTTTTGAAAATGTTGGCAACAGCATTGAATCGATTAGGCAGAAAGAGAGCGATCGTGATTAATGGGGCCGGCAATCTCGATGAAGCAACCCTTGCCGGTGATAATCATCTTGTTTTTTTAAACAATGGAGAAATCACTTCCTTTACGTTGTCACCGAACGATGTCAATTTGCCAACCTATGCAAAAGAAGAGATTCGTGGGGGAACTGCACAGGAGAATGCAGACATTTTATTGAGCGTACTAAAGGGGAAAAAGAGTGCTTATTATGATACGGTTTTGCTGAATGCCGGACTGGGAATTTTTGCGAGCGGAAAAGTTAACTCAATTCAGGATGGAATTGAGAAGGCAAGGGAAAGCATCGAGTCGGGTGCCGCATTGAAACGATTGGAATACTTAATTGATTACAGTAAAAAAGTTCCGAGCGGGGTGTCTTAAGTTGACCATATTAGATGAAATTATTGCAAAGAAAAAAGACGAGATAAAGACATTAACCGGTCAAACCTTTCAACCGGTTGCCTATGAACCAGTCCCGACTTTTCAAAGTTTAGTAGCTGCTTCTTCACAAATGAATATTATTGCTGAAATTAAGCGGTCATCACCATCAAGAGGAGCGATAAACACAACTGTTGATCCTGCCGATCAAGCGAAAAGGTATGAAGCACTTGGAGCAAAAGCAATCTCTGTTTTAACGGACCAAGCTTTTTTTAACGGTTCAATAGAAGATTTGATTCAGGTGCGGAAAACCGTCCGGCTACCGATTTTATGTAAAGATTTTATGATTGATCCGGTGCAAATAGATCGGGCAAAAGCAGCAGGGGCAAACATTATTTTATTAATCGTCGCTGCCCTATCGGATGCCCAACTGGCTGAATTGTACCAATATGCAGTTGAAAACGACTTGGAAGTGCTTGTGGAAGTGCATGATGAGGAAGAAATGGAACGGGCATTACGACTGGAACCGGAAATAATCGGCATCAATAACCGCAATTTAAAAACGTTTGAGGTAAACTTGGCAACAACGGAAAGGCTTGCTTCGATGGTTCGCGGCATGAAGACGATTTTAATCAGTGAAAGTGGTATGAAGCAACAAGGAGATGTTATACGTGTTCGGAATGCCGGGGCGAATGCCGTTTTAGTCGGCGAAACGTTTATGCGGGCGGAGAATTTGGAAGAAACTTTTAAATCGTTCCAGGTTTCATTATTTCAAAATATAAACTGAAAAGCATTAACCGACAGGAAGACTCCCATTGATGGAAGTGTCACTTTATGAAAACAAAGATTTTACAGGAAAGGAAGTGAGCCATACATGCTTGTGAAAATATGCGGTATTCAAACTTTGGAAGCAGCCCGGACAGCTGTTCAAGGGGGCGCTGATTTTATCGGATTCGTTTTTGCTGACAGCCGGAGAAAAATCACCCCTGAAACGGCCCGGGAAATTGCTAACGCATTGCCGAAACAAGTAAAGAAAGTAGGTGTATTTGTTAATGAAACGGTTGAAAAAATGACAGAGATTGCGAATATGGTGGGCTTGGATTTTTTGCAACTTCATGGCAATGAGCCGGCAAGTGTAGCCGAAAAACTACCATTACCGGTGATCAAAGCATATTCAGCCGATTTAATCAATCATTCTGAAATAAGGTCCTATCCTTGTGACTATTACTTGATTGATAGTCCAAAAGGAAAATATCACGGTGGTACCGGGAAAACATTTGATTGGAAGATTGCAAAGGATTTCGAGTTGGACCGTCGCAAACTTATTTTGGCGGGAGGTTTGACACCGGATAATGTCCGGGAGGCAATTACGGTTGTTGGTCCGGTTGGGGTTGACGTTTCCAGTGGTGTAGAGACAGATGGGAAAAAAGATACGGAAAAAATTCGTGAATTTATTAAACAAGCAAAATCGACGGGAAAGGATGAGTCCATTGACAACTTATACAATGCCAGATAAAACAGGGCGATACGGAAATTTTGGCGGGAGATTTGTACCGGAATTATTAATGCAGGCATTATTGGAACTGGAGGAAGTCTATGAAACAGCAAAAAATGATCCTGCATTTTTACAACAAGTGGAATATTATTTAAAACAATATGTCGGGAGGGAAACACCGCTTTATTTTGCCGAGCAATTGACGAAAAAGCTCGGCGGACCGAAAATTTATTTAAAACGGGAAGATTTAAATCATACCGGTGCACATAAAATTAATAATACAATTGGTCAGGCGCTGTTGACACTGAGGATGGGCAAGAAAAAAGTGGTTGCTGAAACAGGTGCGGGACAACACGGGGTAGCTACTGCAACGGTCTGTGCCCTATTTGGCTTAGAATGTATCGTGTTTATGGGTGTTGAGGATATTGAACGGCAAAAATTAAATGTCTTTCGCATGGAAATGTTAGGGGCTGAAGTAAGAGGCGTATCCAGTGGCAGCGGGACATTGAAGGATGCCACCAATGAAGCGTTACGCTACTGGGCGGCTCATGTGACCGATACCCACTATATACTAGGTTCTGCAGTTGGTCCGCACCCGTTTCCGCTGATCGTTCGTGATTTTCAGTCAGTGATCGGTAAAGAAACAAAACGGCAAATCGTTGAACAGACAGGAAAGTTACCGGATGCTGTCGTCGCTTGTGTCGGTGGGGGAAGCAATTCAATCGGTATGTTTTATCCATTTATTGAAGACGAGTTCGTTAAACTATATGGGGTTGAAGCGGCAGGAAAAGGTGTGGATACCGATTTGCATGCGGCTACTCTAACAAAAGGGGACGTCGGAATTTTGCACGGGACCTTGTCAAAACTTTTACAAGATGAACATGGGCAAATAACAGAAGCCTTCTCAATATCGGCAGGCCTGGATTATCCGGGAGTCGGTCCGGAACATAGTCATTTACATGAAACGAAGCGAGTCACATATGAAGCTGTAACTGATGAAGAAGCACTGGACGCCTTTCAATTTTTAACAAAAACGGAAGGGATTATTCCGGCGTTGGAAAGTGCCCATGCAGTTGCTTATGCGATGAAACTGGCAAGAACGATGTCGCCGGATGAGACCATGGTTATTTGTTTATCCGGTCGGGGCGATAAAGATGTGGAACAAGTAAAAAGCCGATTGGAGGAAAGATAAATGGGTAAGGAACGGATTGAGCAAAAATTTGCCGAAAAACTTGCGAGTGGTGAAAAATTATTTATTCCTTACATTATGGCGGGAGACGGTGGCCTTAATGTGTTGGAGGAGCGGATTTGCTTTTTAGCTGAATGCGGGGTTGCGGCGATTGAACTGGGAATCCCATTTTCTGACCCGACCGCCGATGGACCAACGATTCAAAAGGCCGGGGTTAGAGCATTAAAAAATGGTACGACTTTAGCGGGTGTTTTGGAAATACTTGAAAGTTTTAAAACAAGAAGAGAAGTTCCCGTCATCCTTATGACATATATAAATCCGATATTTCATTACGGTTTGGAAAGATTTGCCAAAGCTTGTGTGCGGGCCGGTGTTGATGGTGTGATTATTCCGGATGTTCCATTAGAAGAGGAAGATTTGATTGCTGGGTTTTTGCATCAACACGGGATTGCATTTATCCGACTTGTTGCATTAACGAGTCCAAAAGAGCGAGTTGTTGAAATTGCTCGCCGTTCAGAAGGGTTCCTGTATGCAGTTTCGGTTATGGGGACAACCGGTGTGAGACAACATCATGATGAGCATGTAAAAGAGTATTTGCAAACATTAAAAGAAGTAAGTCCTGTCCCGGTTTTGGCAGGATTCGGGGTTTCTAATGGGGAACAAGCCCGTGACCTAGGCGAATATTGTGACGGGGTTATCGTTGGCAGTAAAATTGTTGATTTATTCAATGAAGGAAAAATAAAGGAGATTCAAGAATTGATTAAAGACAGTTTGATGACCCGGTCGAAAGCTTAGCAATAAGAAACAAGGCACGGTTGCCATAAATCCAACCATCGCTGCAGTTGCTGCGTCGAAAGCTTAGTAATAAGTAACATGGCACTACATCCATATCTTTCGCAGGTCGTTAAGTTAAGGGCACCAACCTCATACAAAAAATAACCCTTCTAAAAGTTGTTTGCCAACTTTTAGAAGGGTTAAGTTTTGTTTGGCTAAGCTTTTTGTGATGTATTTGTTTTCCGAAGTTCCGGAAGCGTTTCGTAAATCTAAGCCTTTTGGAATGTTTTTGTTTTGCTTTCTTTAACCATTTCCACAAAAAGCTCAAGAAAGCGGGAATCCTCTGTCAATTCCGGATGAAAGGCCGTCGTTAATAACTGGCCTTGTCTGGCAGCAACAATATGACCATCTACCTCTGCCAATACTTCTACTCCACCGCCAACTTTTTTAATATACGGTGCACGAATAAAAACAGCATGGAAAGGGGAATCAAATCCGGCAACTTCAAGGTCGGCTTCAAAACTTTCCCGCTGACGACCAAAGGCATTTCTTTTAACAACAATATCCATGAGGCCAAGATGGACAACTTCCGACCCTTCAAGCTCTTTTGCTAAAAGAACCATCCCGGCACAAGTACCGAATATCGGTTTCTGCTCTTTGGAAAATTGTATCAACGGCTCAAAAAATCCGTATTGGTCAATTAATTTTCGCATGGTGGTACTTTCTCCGCCGGGGAAAATAAGCCCGTCAATTTCATTTAGTTGAGAAGGCCGCTTCACAATGATTGCGTGAATTCCTAATGATTCGACTTGTTTCACATGTTCTTCAACGGCTCCTTGTAACCCTAAAACACCAATTGTTAAATCACTCATTTATCTCACTTCCTTTACATTAGGCTATAATTCAGTTTGTTTAAAAATCATAACCGGAGATTTTCCAGTTGAGTAAAATTCGTTATGAAAGGGATCATTTGGCACCTTTAAGTAACCTTACCAACCGCGTTCTTGCATTCTTTCTTCGGCAGCCAATGTTGAAATTTCAATTCCTTTCATAGGTGTGCCAAGATCTTTAGACAGTTTGGCAATTAAATCATAGTCTTGATAATAAGTCGTAGCCTGAACAATGGCACTGGCAAATTTCTCCGGTGTTTCCGATTTAAAAATACCGGAACCGACAAATACACCGTCAGCACCTAATTCCATCATCAATGCTGCATCAGCCGGTGTTGCCACGCCCCCTGCTGCAAAATTAACAACCGGAAGTCGACCGGCCTCTTTAATTTGTTTTAACACTTCAAATGGGGCACCGAGATTTTTTGCCTCAGTCATTAGTTCATCGTCGTTCATATTTACTACTTTACGAACCTGTGCATTAACTTTGCGAATATGACGAACGGCTTCAACAATGTTACCGGTTCCGGGTTCACCTTTTGTCCGAAGCATGGCAGCCCCTTCACCAATCCGGCGGGCAGCTTCCCCCAGATCACGGCAGCCGCAAACAAACGGAACGGTAAACTCACTTTTTAAAATATGAAACTCATCGTCAGCCGGAGTCAGTACTTCACTTTCATCAATGTAATCAACGCCCATAGCTTCCAAAACTCGTGCTTCAACAATATGACCGATTCGAGCTTTAGCCATAACCGGGATTGATACGGCATTCATTACTTCCTCAATAACCCTGGGATTTGCCATTCTCGCTACACCACCTGCTGCACGAATATCCGATGGAACCCGCTCTAAAGCCATTACGGCAACCGCTCCGGCAGCTTCAGCGATTTTTGCTTGTTCCGCATTGACCACGTCCATAATGACGCCGCCTTTTTGCATTTGCGCCATCCCTCTTTTTACTTTATCTGTACCAACTAATTTCTCCATTTTCCCCACTCCATTTCTTTTAAGTATTCTTATGCATTAACGGTCACTAAATCTTCCCCATAAGGCTTAGGAAAATCAAAGAAGCAAAGGTAGATGATAAGCGCCCGTAAAATGCCCGATTGGTTTGAACCAATACAATGTTTTAATATATTGCATTTTTAGAAGTTTACTATATTATAGAAAGTACCTGATACCATTAAAAGTGTCAGTTTTTATAAAATTAACCATGCCAGTGAGGTGATTCAAATGGATATGTTATCCATTCACATTGAACGTACTAGTGATACCCCCATTTACGAGCAGTTATACATTTATATAAAAAAAGAAATTGCTTCTGGAAAAATAACTTTTAGTGAAAAATTACCTTCCAAACGTAAATTGGCCGAGTTTCTAAAAATTAGCCAAAATACAGTGGAAACCGCTTATGAACAGTTGGTGGCAGAAGGGTATGTGGAAAGTGTTCCGAGAAAAGGTTATTTTGTCCAAGCCTATGAGGATTTAGAGTATGTTCAAAAGGAAATGACGAATACATCCCGTGAGCAACAACCCATTATACAAATGAAGTATCACTTTCATCCGGGCTGGGTCGATACCGAACATTTTCCTTTTGAAAAATGGCGCAAATATGCAAAGCAAACAATGGAAAAAGAAAACCGGCATTTATTGTTAGCGGGAAATCAACAGGGAGAATATGAGCTGAGGAAAGAAATTTGTCAATATTTATTTCAAGCAAGGGGTGTTCATTGCAGCCCGGAACAAATAGTCATCGGTGCCGGTTTAGAAATTTTATTGCAACAATTAATACTATTGCTTAATAAACGAACCGTCTATGGTGTGGAAGATCCGGGTTATCATGTTATTTCTCATCTCTTGAAAAAATATGAGTACCATGTTCTGCCGCTTGAGGTTGATGAGGAAGGAGTGAATGTGGGAGAAATTGAAGAAAAGAATATTAATGTCATTTATGTTACACCGTCCCACCATTTCCCATACGGGTCGATTCTTTCCGTAAACCGGCGTACAAAGCTGTTGAACTGGGCTGCTGCAAGACCTAATCGTTTTATTATTGAGGATGACTATGACAGTGAATTTCGCTATAGCGGAAAGTCCATTCCGTCACTGCAAAGCATGGATCAAAACGGGAAAGTGATTTATTTGGGAACTTTTTCAAAATCATTAATGCCATCTATTCGGATCAGTTATATGGTCCTGCCTGATTCTTTATTGCAAAAATATAAAAAAGAACTCACCTTTTATCAATGTTCCGTTTCGAGAATTGATCAGCATATTCTAACCGAATTTATGCGGAACGGGGACTTTGAAAAACATTTGAATCGAATGCGGAAAATATACCGGCGAAAATTAGAGAAGGTACTTGATTTACTTAAACCGTATCAAGAATTAACGGTGTCCGGTGCCCATTCCGGATTTCATCTCGTTTTAGAAGTGAATAACGGGTTAAAGGAAAAAGAACTTGTCGATCGCGCGCTTCAGGCTGGTCTTAAAGTGTATCCAGTTTCGGCATACTCCATTATTAAAAGGGAGGAAACCCTGCCAAAAATTGTTCTTGGATTTGCCGGAATTCCTGAAAAAGAATTGGGCACGGCCATTAAGTTGTTGCTAAAAAGTTGGAAGATATTTTAAGAGAATGATTTAAGCAATTTTGTCCGGTAACAAAAATATTAAGGAAAATTCATAAAATACGGGTGATTTTCCGTTATAGAGCGATTTAAAAACTGATATTAAATGGTAATAAGAAAAGCAGACTCATAAGCAAGAGTCCGCTTTTTCTTTCGTTAGTCAAACCAAATTGTTTTTTCCTCTGCCGGTGTCCGAACGGCTTTAATTTCGAAATCCTTTTTCGGATAGCCGAGATAAATGAGTCCGATTATTTTATCATTTTCCTCTAACTTCAAGTAAGGCCTCAATTCCGGTTCATGGGCGATGTCGCCGGTTCTGACAATCGTGGCTAATCCTTTTTCCGTCGCAGCCAAGAGGAAGTTTTGCAGGACACAACCACAAGCGGCAATTTCTTCAATTTCCGGAACTTTTCCTGATGGACTAACTGCCAATGCAATAATAACCGGTGCACGCAGCGGACCTTTTGCCGCTTTTTCAATTTTTTGTTTGGCTTCTTCTTCGCTTAAACCTGTTGATTTTTCCTTGGTAATACGTGCCATTTCTTCACCGAGTTTAACCCGGCCTTCCCCTTTAATGACCCGGAATTTCCATGGTTCTGTTTTTTTATGATTCGGTGCCCAGACGGCAATATCGAGTAATTCTTTAACCACTTCATCCGGAACATCTTTTTCATCAAGTGCACCAATGGAACGGCGCGATTTAATTAATTCAACTAATTCCATTTGTGATTCCTCCCTGTATATTCCATTACCCTTTAAGTATATGATTCTCAAGGATTTCATTCAATTTATGTGATTTTAAAAATTTTTGCAGTACATTTAGTCAAAACGATTGTTAAATCTGTATTTACTAAAAACTGATTCATTCCGCCCATTCTGTTTCAGAACATGTACCTAATAATGAAATGAGCCATATAATGCGATTGAGAAAAATTGAAAGGGGAAAGGAAAATGGATGGTATGTCCCGACAAACACTTGCATGGCATGAAACAATGGAACTTCATGAATTAGTTGCTTCTCAATCGATTGGCTTAATGAAGTTAAAAATGGGATTACGAAATATTGATGACATGCGAAAAAATAGGAATAAACAGCAAAAAGAGGGGAATATTAACATCTAGTTTGAACAACTGTTAAATCGAAAAAATGTGGTGGATTTTGTGGAAAAAGTTGAAGTAGGCGAAGTTTTTACAATTAGTGATGAAGCAGGAGAAGAAAACGAGGTTGAGGTTTTAGCTGCATTTCCTGTTGATGGAGTTGAATATGTAGCGGTTAGTTTTACTGAGGACTTACAGGAAGAAACCGATGAGGGTATCGACATCTTTTTCTTGAAAGTAGACGAAGAGGGAGATTTAGCGGCAATCGGTTCCGATGAAGAATTCGATAAAGTTTCACAAGCATTTGACCAGATTATGGAAGAGGAAGAAGGCGGAGAATAACATTTTCTCCGCCTTCTTTATGCTATTTATGAGGATTTTTTTTCACATCCACCATTTTCCCTTTATACAATTCTTTCCTACTTATTTTCACATTCAATTCCTTGCTCATCTTTTTTAAAAAACTTTCTTCTCGTGCATTGACGAGCGAAATAACCGTTCCTGTTTTACCCATTCGCCCTGTGCGTCCGGATCTGTGCAAATATTGCCCCTCTGTACTTGGAAAATCGACATGAATGACAGTAGCAATATCAGGAATATCGAGACCTCTTGCCGCTACATCGGTTGTTAGGAGGAGAGGGGCAGCGCCGGAGCGGAATTGAGTCAGTGCCGTTTTTCGTTCCATTTTATTTCCTTCACTCGTTAAAACCGCAAGCTTTAATCCATGATAGGTAAGTTTTTCAGCGGCTTCCTCAACTTTAACGGTATTCTTGAAAAAAGCAATGGTTCGCCCCGGATTTGTATGCATGATTTTTCGGAGCAAATCGATCTTTTCCCGCTGCTCACATGTTATATATTGATGCTGAATAGTTGCATTTTCAGGTTGTGTTTGAATCCGAATCATTTCCGAATTATTCATGAGCTCACGGGCGATTTCTTCTGTTTCTTTCGTAATGGTTGCTGAAAAAACGAGCAGTTGTCGGTCTCTCAAAGTAGAATGAATGATATTTTTTACTTCAGCTAAATGCTCCCGGGAAAGAAGTCTGTCCGCCTCATCAACAACCACGGTTCTCACTTCATGCATTTTCATTTTTTTCATTTTAATTAATTCGTACATCCGACCGGTTGTACCGATAACAATTTGTGGTCGGCTTTTTAGCTTTTCTACTTGTTTCTTTAGATTTGCCCCGCCAATGAAAGAATAACTTACGATTTCGGTTCCTTTCGTAAATTTTCGAACCTCGTCCAAAATTTGCATCGCCAGTTCACGGGACGGGACAAGAATGACCGCTTGGATGTCTTTTTTGTCCTCATTTAATCGCTCCAGTATCGGAATTATGTAGGCTAATGTTTTCCCGGTTCCTGTCGGTGATTCTGCAATTACATCTTTTCCGGCTAAAATAAGTGGAACAGTCTGCTTTTGGATCAATGTTGCGTCGGTAAAGCCCGATTTCTCCCAATTTTCCTGTAAAAATGGTTTCATTTGTTGCAAGGCAGTCCAGTTTGCCATGATAATCATCCTTTTTCATGTTTCTTTTCAGTGTCTTCTATTGTATAGGATTTATAAGGAAAGTACAAAATTTGCATTAAATTGTTCATCTTAAGGAAAATTGGCTATTGTTTTAAAGGCGAATTCAAATTATACTTAAACTTACAATTATTATATATTGGTTATTCTATTATTATATGGAAAAATTATTTTGTGCCGCCAAATGAGAGCCGATCGCCGGATCAGGTAATTGGCACTTAAGTCCCATATAAGTTACTAACCTTGAAGATACCATCTTCAGGGATTTTAACAATTTATCATCTACCGTAAAATTAGTAAAGATAGCCTTTTTAAGGGGGGAGTTTAAATAATATTTTTTCAATTTCACCGGACGATTAAAATTCGAATTATTGAATCTTTCTTAAGTACGGCAATTAGTAATATGATTTTTCCATTCATGGCCATCTACTTGTCGAATCACTTTGGCGTAAAAATTACCGGAATTCTTCTTCTTGTCAATGTTTTTATCGGCATTGCTTTATCGTTTTTTGGCGGTTATGTTTCTGACCGTTTTGGCCGGAAGAAATTAATCGTTTTTGCGGAAATGTTACGGTTTTTCGCTTTTACAGTTATGATGATTTGTAATTCCCCTTGGTTTACGTCACCGCTAATTACCTATTTCATGATGACGATTAACACAATTTGCTGGTCATTGGGTGGTCCGGCAAATCAAGCAATGTTGATTGATGTCAGTAAACCCGATGAGCGAAAATATATGTTTTCCATTATGTATTGGGCGAATAATTTATCGATTGCAATTGGAGGGTCACTCGGCGGATTTCTTTTTAAAGATTACCTTTTTGAATTGTTAATTGCTTTGTCAATAACTGCACTTATTACTGTTATACTTATTGTCTTTTTTATTGATGAGAGCTATGTTCCGGAACAAGTTGCAGATCAGAAAGTTTTTCAGCATATATGTCAAATGTTGCGCAATTATCGGGAAGTTTTCCGGGATCATCTGTTCATTCTGTATTGTATGGCCATTGTTTTCGTTATGTCATTAGAGTTTCAATTGAGTAATTATGTCGGAATTCGATTAGAAAGCGAAATGCCGGTACAACGATTTCTTTGGTGGGAACTTGATGGCATTGAGATGACCGGTCTTTTGCGGACGGAAAATACTGTACTTGTCGTATTAATGGCTTTATTTGCTGCAAAAATGGTTTCACGCTTCAAAGATCGTCATGTGATTATTCTCGGATCGTTCGTCTTTGTCGCTGGGTATGCTTATATATCCTACTCGAACAATATTCCATTTTTATTTATCGCAATGGTATTAGCCTCTGTTGCCGAGGTTGTCCGTGTTCCGGTTGAGCAAAACTATCAAGCAAGTCTCCCGCCGGTTCACGCCAGAAGTTCCTATTTAGCTGTCAGTGGGATGGGATATAATTTGGCTCAATTGATCTGTTCCATCACAGTTATGATAAGTGCGTATTTAAATAATTTGGCTACAACTGTTTTTATTGCCGCTATCGGATTTTTTGGTGTGTTTATTTTCATGAAAATCGGATCGGCACTCGATCATCGTGTAAAAAAATCCGCTGCCTAAATTAGCTCATACTAGACTTGGGACATCTTGTCTTGGGTCTAGTTTTATAAAAAGTTTGTTCGTTTTATTGTAAAATAATAATTAACCGCTAAATTGCAAGATTATATAGAATTAGTTGGAGGAAGTATATATGCCGGGGAAACTAAAGATGATTACCGCCATGTTGATTTTCGGCAGCATCGGTTTATTTGTAAAAAATATTCATCTTTCCTCCAGTGAAATTGCATTGTTTCGGGGGATCATCGGGAGTATATTTTTACTTGTTGCCAGTTCCGTCTTAAGGAAAAAAATCCGTTTTCATACATCAAAAAAGAATATCGCACTCCTTATTTTGTCCGGTGGGGCAATCGGTTTTAATTGGATTTTTTTGTTTGAAGCTTATCGTTACACAACGATATCCAATGCAACCTTAAGTTATTATTTCGCGCCAATCTTTGTCATGATACTAGCTCCGTTAATTTTAAAAGAGAAATTAACATGGATGAAGGTAACGAGTATCGTAAGTGCCATGGTTGGATTATTTCTTATCGTCGGGACGGATACCGATGCCGGAGAAGGATATGATCATGTAACAGGGATTATGTATGGTTTACTGGCGGCTGCCTTTTATGCAAGTGTGATAGTAATGAATAAATTTATTAAAAATTTACCGGATTACGAGACGACGGTTGCTCAATTGTCCCTCGCTTCTCTTGTTTTGCTGCCCTATGTTTTCCTGAATGAAACGGTTAATATCGGTTCACTGGATGGAAAATCAGTTTTATTCATGATTATTGTTGGGATTATTCATACGGGATTAGCCTATGTTCTCTATTTTTCAGCTTTAAAAGAATTAAATGGTCATACAATCGCTATTTTCAGCTATATTGATCCGATTTCCGCAGTCATTATGGCCGCCATTTTCTTAGGAGAAGGGATGAGCTTTGCCCAAATGATTGGTGGGATATTGATTTTAAGTTCGACCTATTTAAGCGAAAGAAAAACAATTTCCTTTCCGGCAAACGGCAAAAAATGAGTCATAGGTTAAATTGCAAAAATTCATTGTTTTTGTTTAAAAATAACTGGTTTCGTGCCATAATAAAGTTGTTGTTTAATTGTTTTAGTTAGGAGACTTTACATGATAAAGCTCATTATCAAAAAATTTATTTCCGACTATGAAAATATAAAAGATAATAATGTACGTAAAAACTACGGTATTCTTTCCGGAATTCTGGGAATTATTTGCAACTTGATTTTGTTCTCTATTAAAATTGTGACAGGGATTTTGATGAATAGCATTGCGATAATTTCGGATGCTTTTAATAATTTGACGGATTCCGGTTCTTCCTTCATTACAATCTTAGGGGCAAAATTTAGCAGTAAGCCGCCGGATAAGGAACATCCATATGGTCATGGAAGATTTGAGTATGTCGCCTCATTAATTGTTTCTTTTATTATTTTCGGAGTGGGTATTGAACTATTGCGGAATTCGATTAATAAAATTATTCATCCGGAAGCCATTCAAATCAATTTGTTTTCAATAATCATTCTATCCCTGTCGATTTTAATTAAATTGTGGATGTACTCGTATAATCGCTATATTGGTATATTAATCAATTCAAGTATGAATAAAGCAACGGCTAAAGACAGTTTAAATGATGCGATTGCAACAACAGGCGTAATTGCAGGTACGGTTATTGGAGCTGTACTTGAATTTCCGGTTGACGGAATATTAGGGGTTATTATTTCTATTTTAATTATTTATACGGGGTTTACAACCGCAAGAGACTCGGTCAATGTTCTGTTAGGCACTTCCCCGGATCCGGAATTACTTGACAAAATTCAATATCTCATTGATCAAAATCAAACCATCAATTATGTTCATGATTTAAAAATTCATGACTATGGCCCGGGGAGATTAATGGCCTCCATGCATGTCGTTGTACCGCCGGAAATGACCGTGGCAGATGCCCATTTTATCATTCATGGACTGGAACAAAAAATTGAACAGGAATTAGGAATTGAAATCGTGATTCATATTGACCCGGTAAAAGATATCGACGAAAATCCGGATTTATTAAAAAAGGATTTTCGATCACCTCAGTAAAGTGAAACTTCCATCAGTGGGGGGTCTTCATCCTTCACTGATGGTTAGTTGAACCAATCGGACATCATCCCCACCTATCACTCGAAAAACTTGAAGTAGTTATCTTACTACCTGTTAAGGCGGGATAAAATTTCCCGGGGAATCTGCTTTATCTCAGTTTAAATAGGGAAAAGCCCTTGTCCAGACACATCCAGGTAAGTTTTCCTTATCATCCCAAGCAAATCAAAAGCATTCACAAAGTTTAATATTCCATGTTATGATAGTAAAGTAGCTATGCATTCTTACTTTATAACAAAGAATAAATTTATAAAAGGATGATATATTTTATGGAGGAAAGAGTAGTTCTTTCTAACAAAGGAGTGGGTAACATCCTTCAATTCCTGACAGATGTTAAGTATCTATTAAAGGGAAAAGTACTTGTTGCTAATGTTTTACCGGTTTTTACAGCATATTGGCTGTCTTTATATTTTGCAGGAGAACGTTTTCGTGACCATATATCGCTATTTCTGTTAACAATGATCGGGAGTACGCTGGTTATTTCCGGCGCCCTTATTATTAACAATTGGTATGAAGTTGACCTTGATCGGAAAATGGTACGCACACAAAAACGGCCAACCGTTACCGGTCATTTTTCCATGAGAGCAGTATTGTGGGCCGGAATTATGACAACAATCTTAGGACTGGTCACTATGTTGGCTACTACGTTGGAGGCAACCGTTTATTCATTGTTGGGCTGGTTCGTCTATGTTGTTCTCTACACATTTTGGTCAAAACGAAAATATACACTAAATACCGTGATTGGGAGTATCTCCGGCGCCTTTACTCCACTCATCGGTTGGGCAGCCGTTCAGCCTGCTGATCATATTGTTCCGATTGTCCTGTTTGCCATATTATTTATTTGGCAAGTACCGCATACGATGGCCGTTGCCATAAAAAGATTTGATGATTATCAAGCGGCAAGTGTGCCGATGTTACCTGTGGTCTCCGGAATGGGTACGGCAATAAGACAAAATTTATTATATATTATTTGTTTACTGCCGATCCCATTTTTCTTATACCATTTATTCGGTCCGATACTTGTGATTGTTTCGTCTTTATTAACGGTCGGCTGGATTTTTTTAGCCGCCAAAGGATTCAGTACAAAAAACTTGGAAAAATGGGCACAGATGAATTTAATCTATTCATTAAACTATTTAGTTTGGCTTTCTTTCACCATGATTTTGCTTACTGTGTAAAGCTGCAAATGACCGGGAGAGGGATACCCGGTCTTTTGCATTTTCACTTCTTATTAAAATTCACTACAATTTTTTCCAATTTTTCCAGTTGAGCTTGATCAAAGAGCTCTTTACTTTCTTTTAATGAGCGAATGGCAAGAGAAATTAAGAATTGTCTCGGCTCTTCTTTATTTAGTAATTCATCATAAATAAAATCTAACAGTTCTATATAGTTTGCCGCTTCTTTTCTATGGACGAGCGGTTTTTTTAAGGATAAAATCGTCCGATATAAGATTTGTTGGTCGTCCATGCTATTAATGTTCGACTCGGGAAGCCATTGATCGAGCAGCTCGGGGGAAAATAAACTTTCCTTTGCCTTTTCCACCTCATCGACGACACGGATAATCCGATTTAAACTGTAACGAATGACGTCTTGTATACGCAGTTCATCTCTTCCTTCATAGGCCATCGCATAATACTTCAAATTATTGTGTAAAATACCGATAAACATAATCGCACAGTCTAAAAGATACGGTTTTTTATCTTCACCAAAAAGATCAATAAACCGATTGTAATACCATTTTAAAATTCGAAGTTGCCCTCTTTTAAAAAATCGCATTAATTCCTCGTCTCGGGAAACGATAATCTCCTCAAAAATAGAAATCAATTTATTTTTCTGGTTCATATATATTTGTATTTCAACTTGTTTAATAAAAATTTCAAAGTTAGCCGGATCTTGTCCGATTAATAAATCGTTACGATCTTTTTCCAATTGTTTATAATTGGTTTTAAAAAGTTCTATTATTAATTCGTTTTTTGAGGAAAAGTAATTATAAAATGTGCCTTTCGATATACCGCTATATTCGATGATGTCATTAATGGAAGTAGCATGAAATCCTTTATCAATAAATAATTGATGAGCCATTTTTATTACTTGTTTTTTCCGCTCATGCATCCAAATCACCTAGTCATTAGTTAGTTTACCTACACAAAATTCTATAGGAAAGTCTTTATGATTACAAATAAAAATAGGTAAAGTTTTTTTATTGCAAAAATCAAATTGATGGTATATGATATTCATTATGTGAAATAAAGGTATAAAAATATGAACTGCTAGTATAAAAGGAGGAAGGTTTATGGACGATTCCATTACGAAAAAACCACCTTATGGGATCATAACGATATTAATGGTCGGAGCATTTATTTCTTTTTTAAATAATACATTTTTGAACGTCGCACTTCCTTCTATTATGAAGGATTTAGATGTAAAAATGTCAACCGTACAATGGCTGACAACGGGATTTATGTTAGTAAACGGAATTATGATCCCGACAACTGCTTTTCTAATCCAAAAATACTCTGTCCGCCGTTTATTTTTAACAGCAGTAGGGTTGTTTACGGCAGGGACAATCGTTGGGGCAATTGCACCTACCTTTTCAATTTTATTATTGGCACGGATGACCCAAGCATCCGGTTCAGCCATTCTCATGCCATTATTAATGAACGTATTATTGGTTAGCTTCCCTGTTTCAAGACGGGGTGCTGCAATGGGAACACTTGGGTTAATCTTAACTTTTGCTCCGGCAATTGGACCGACATTATCCGGTTGGATTGTCGAACATTTTAACTGGCGTGCATTATTTTATTTAATTGCGCCTATTGCAGGGGCTGTTTGGATTTTTGGTTTTATGATGTTAAGAGATAAAAAGGAAAAAGTTGATATTCACTTGGATTTTCTTTCTCTCGTATTATCCACGTTCGGCTTTGGCGGGCTGCTTTACGGCTTCAGTACGGCCGGTAATTCCGGTTGGAATCATGTACAGGTTTATGCAACTCTAACTGTGGGTGTCGTTTCCTTATTCATTTTTATTTTGCGTCAATCGAAGCTCGAACAACCGATGCTTAACTTCCGTGTATTTCAGTACCCGATGTTTTCATTGGCTGCTGTTATTACAATGGTTGTAAACATGGCCTTATTCTCCGGATTTATGCTTATACCAATTTATGCTCAGTCGGTCATTGGACTGACCCCTATGCAGTCCGGATTGATGTTACTTCCTGGAGCCATTATCAACGGTTTGATGTCCCCTGTTACCGGGCGGTTGTTTGATAAATTAGGAGGACGAATACTAGCTGTAACGGGATTATCCATTTTAACAATTACCACATACTTCTTTAGTAAATTAACATTTGATACAACATTTACGCATGTAGCCATATTGCATATTTTTCGGATGTTCGGTATGTCGATGGTTATGATGCCGACATCAACCAATGGATTAAACCAATTACCGCCACGCCTGTACCCGCACGGAACAGCGATGAACAATACATTTAACCAAGTATCAGCTGCTATTGGTACGGCATTTTTAATTACCGTTATGTCTAATCGACAAGAAAGCCATGCTGAAGAATTGATGAAAGCAGCCATGACAAAAGCACACGGGGCATTAACCCCTGAACAAATCGGACATATTCAAATAGAAGCTTTATTGGAAGGGATTAATCATACATTCCTAGTTTCTACATTTATTATAGTCATCGCATTAGTGCTGGCCTTTTTCATTAAACGTGCCAGACCTATTGAAGAAAAAGACAGAAAACAGAACGATCAATCTTTTCGTGAGGCAGTTGCCGAGAATTAAAAAATGAGACCATTCTTGATACCTTTATGGGATGTCAAGAACGGTCTTTTTTTAGTGCTTGTTTTGTGTTTTTAATAACTATGTCAAGAGGAAACGGACGATTTTTTTGGTTTTGCAGCAATCTATACAGATATGCATCTTATTCATTAAAAAAATGGGTGACCCGCTGTAAAACTTGTTCACTACCAATGATTAGGAGAATATCTCCCGGTTGGAATGTCGCAAAAGGCCCCGGAGAAATAATTAATTGCCCGTTTCTTTTCATTCCCACAACAGTTCCGCCTGTATTTTGCCAAAACTTCACTTCCCCTACGGTTTTACCAATATGCCGACAAGTTTCCGGAATCTCTACTTCTATTGGAATTAAAGGATTTGTATTCCGCAACTTCCCGGAATAATCAATGATCTTTTCAATTGTTTCAAATATTTTCTTATCAAGTGTTTCTCTATCTCGTAAATATTCCTTTGTCTTTTTCTCTAAATCCTTTAAGCTTTCCATATTTGAAAAGCGGTGGATGAACTTATATGCATTTTCTTTTGAAGTGATAACAACACCGCTTCCTTTTGTTGATTTTACAATTTCGACATCTTCCAATATTTTAATTGCTTTTCTAATGGTTTCCGGGGAGACATGATATTCACTAGCCAGTGTTGAACGTCCGAATATTTTATCTCCAACTTTTAATTCGTCATTGTAAATCCGGTTTGCAATATCAAGCGCAATTCTCTGATAAGCCGGCATTTGAGTTCGTATTTGCATGTCTTTCATCCTTTACAAAAATCTTTTTGCCTATTTACCCTTATCTTACCATAAAATGAACCTTCCATTCTTTTCATCCTTACTCAAAGGTTTTTTCCGACAGTAGCCACATGTATCAAATGCTGGGAAAAATGTTATAAAGAAGCTCGCTTTGTCGGAATTCAAATGTTATTGCAGCAAGGGACAGATCCTTCCAAATCATGGGAAAAAAGTATTTTCCTTAGACAAGTAACAATCTATCTGTTATAATTGGATTGTTACTTTTTTGTTAGGGGGGAATTTAATGATTCGATTTGAAAACATTACGAAACAATATAATCAAAAAACAGTTATACGTGATTTCAATCTTGATATTGAGGAAGGACAGCTTGTCGTCTTTATCGGGCCAAGCGGATGCGGGAAAACGACTCTATTAAAGATGATAAACCGTCTTTTAGAACCGACGAGCGGAAAAATTTATGTCAATGAAAAAGATATTTCGAAACAAGACCCAATTGAGTTAAGAAGAAATATCGGCTACGTGATTCAAAGTACGGGACTTTTTCCGCATATGACTATTAAGGAAAATTTAGAGTTGATTCCGAAATTGAAGGGGGAAGATTCCGATTCAATTAAACGGAAAACGAACGATCTTCTTGAACTGGTTGGTCTGGCACCAGATGAATATTTATACCGATATCCAAGTGAGTTAAGTGGTGGGCAAAAGCAGCGGATCGGTGTAGCCAGAGCCTTTTCAACAGATTCAGATATTATTCTTATGGATGAGCCGTTCAGTGCATTGGACCCCGTCACAAGAAACTCCTTACAAGACGAATTATTTTCCATGCAGAAGGAATTAAATAAAACCATTGTCTTTGTTACCCACGATATGGATGAAGCAATTAAGATTGCTGATAAAATATGCCTCTTGAATGAAGGTCATATCATCCAATATGATACCCCAGATCAAATATTGAAGAATCCGGCATCAGAATATGTTGAAGAATTTATTGGAAAAAGGCGGGTTTGGAATAATCCTGAAGTTTTAAAGGCAAAAGACATTATGATTTCAGACCCGGCTAAAGTTTCACCGCGAAGGAACGTTTTTCAAGCCATTGAGATTATGAAAGAAAATAAAGTGGACAGTTTGTTGGTGACGGATAAACAACAATCTTTAATTGGCCTGGTTACGTTAAAATCAATCCAATTACAAAACCGTGCAACAACGGTTGGAGAAATAATGGAGAAAAATATTTTATCCGTAACGGAAGATGAAAATTTGATTACTGTATTACAAATTATGAACGAAAATAAAATCGGCTACCTGCCAGTGGTCAGTGAAAAAAATCAGCTAACGGGATTAATTACAAGAAGCTCGATCTTGTCCGTATTAAGCGGTCAATTGCTTGATTTGGAGGTGGCATTTTAATGAGTGAGTTTTTCCAATATGTAGGAAATAATAGTGGGCAAGTTTTAAGTTTATTATGGGAGCATATCTATTTAACAATCTTTTCCGTATTTGTTGCAACGGTAATTGGTGTACCTTTGGGTATATTTATCTCTAAAAATAAAAATTTAGCAAAACCAATTATTGGGTTTGCTAATGTGATGCAGGCGATACCAAGTCTTGCTTTACTTGGTTTTCTTATTCCGTTTATCGGTATTGGAAGTACGCCGGCAATTGTGATGGTTGTCTTATACTCATTACTTCCCATCATAAAAAACACTTATACAGGTCTGGCCAATATTGATAAGGATATACTGGAAGCAGCGAAAGGAATCGGGCTAACAAGCAGGCAAACAATGACGAAAATTCAGTTACCGTTAGCAATGCCGGTAATTATGGCCGGTATCCGTATTTCGGCTGTGACGGCGGTCGGATTAATGACGATTGCAGCTTTCGTTGGTGCCGGTGGTTTAGGTTATCTCGTTTTTTCCGGTGTCTCATCAGTTGACAATAATATGATTTTGGCCGGTGCAATCCCTGCCTGTATTTTAGCTTTAATTATTGATTATCTAATCGGAAAAATTGAAAATGGGATATCTTATACAAATAATATTGGAAACAACAAAACTGCCGCAAAGAGGACAGAAAAGAAATCTAAAAAGAAAGGCTTAATAGTAACTGCGATTGTTTTTGTCCTTTTATTAAGTGCCGGCGTTGGTTATTCCATGATGAATAAAAAAGATTCGATTGTCATCGGCTCGAAAAATTTTAGTGAGCAAATGATTTTAGGTAATATGTTGGCCGATTTAATTGAGGAAAAAACGGATTTGGAGGTGGAAAGAAAATTAAATCTCGGTGGAACCCAAGTTGTCTTTAATGCGATTAACAGCGGGGAAATTGATATGTATGTTGAATACACTGGGACAGGATTGATTAATCTTTTGAAAAAGGAACTGGTGAATGATCCTGATGAGGTGTACAAAATTGTTCAAAAGAATTTTAACGAGAAATATGATTTGAAAATTTTACAGCCGCTCGGTTTCAATAACACTTATACATTGGCGGTAAAACCGGAAACGGCGGAACAATACGGATTAAAAACGTTTTCTGATCTCGCCAAGGTTAGTGACCAGTTGGTATTGGGCGGAACGATTGAATTTACAAACCGTGTGGATGGTTTAAAAGGTCTCAGTGAAAAATATAATATGGACTTTAAAAGTGTTGAAGCGGTCGATGGCGGTTTGCGCTATACAGCAATCAATAATAATCGAGCAGATGTGATCGATGCATTTTCAACGGATGGACTTTTAGAGGAATTCAAGCTAACTGTATTGGAAGATGACCAACACTTTTTCCCGCCATATTACGCAGTTCCAGTTATTAAAGAGGAAACATTAAAAGAGCATCCTGAATTGGAGGAAGTTCTTAATCTCCTTAGCGGGAAATTAACGGATGAAAAAATGCGGGAACTGAATTATAAGGTAGATAGTTTAAATGAATCACCTGAAAAAGTAGCCAAAGACTTTTTAATCGAAGCGGGTTTGATTGATAATAAATAATTTGGAAAACAGGTATTTCTATCGAGAACATAGGCATGGATGTTCCGATAGAAATGCCTTTTTCATTTTATTATAAAATTATTGAATTGCCGGGATTTTTATTTTTACTGTAAATGTTTCATCTTTATGGATAAAATCGAGGAAGCCATCATGTTTTTTTACAATGTCTTGGATAAGTTTCGTCCCAACTCCTTCATGTCCGGCACCTTTTGTTGTGTTTTCATATGTAACAAACAACTAAGTGCCCAGTAACAAATGTTTTGCAAAATATTCACCTTTTAATTGTATTCTTGTAAGGGGAAATAGCGGCTTTTTCCGCAAGCATTGAAAGCGGGGATAAGGCTACGATTACTCTGATTGGAAATTCATTTAGTCAAAATTCTTCTACTTTGATGACATTAGTAACGAATGCTTTTTCTTCGTATGAAAAGATGATTGTTTCAAGCAGATTGGAACAAACCGGAACTGACCCGAATTTGCTACAGCCATTTGTCATTGAACAAAAGGAAATTTCTGAAGATGATATTGGCAGTAATTTATTGGCGATGATGATTCCGCTTATGTTGGTGTTAGCCATTGGCATCGGTGCGGCTCCGAGTGCTTATGATTTATTTGCCGGTGAAAAAGAAAAGAAAACGATGGAAGCATTGCTGATGACACCGGTAAATCGTTCGACATTATTATTATCGAAATGGCTATCCATCTCTTCTATTGGTGTTCTAACGGGAATAATCACTTTGCTTGTTGTAATTGTGGAAATTGCCTTTTTTACAGAGAACTTAAAAAGCGGTCTTTCCTTTGGGGAGAATGTTTGGATGATTGTTCTGTTGTCATTACTTGTCATCATTGTTTTTTCAATGTTTAATGCCGCATTGCTCATGTTGACAAGTATTGTGGCAAAAACGGTGAAAGAAGCGTAAAGCTACAGTACACCAATCATGATGTTAGCTGTATTCCCAACAATGATTATTTCCAGTATCGGAGTCAACGAATTTGCCTTTTATCATTTTGCCATCCCGATTATGAACATTTTCAGTATATTGAAGGAATTACTGTTTGGCGTGATAAACTACGAACATATACTCATTACGGTGTTGAGTAATCTTACCGCCGTGATTATTATCTTTATTCTTAGCCGAATTTTGTTTTTGAAAGATAAGTGGGTGATGAGCTAAGTTTTTCATTAAAAATAAAGTGGTACAAAAAGACCTTGGTCATGTCCTGATCAAGGTCTTTTATTTTGAATAACTCATTGAAAAATCTCACCAATCCGTACAATTTCATCTTCCGTTAATTGTACATCCAATGTTTTGAGGTTGGATAGGACTTGTTCCGGTTTTTTGGCGCCCGGGATGATTGCATCAATTCCGGCTTGGGCCAGGTACCAAGCAAGGACAACGTGGGCGACTTCAGCATTTTTCGCTTCGGCAATTGGCCGCAATTGTTCAACTTTCTCCAAATTGCGAATAAATGCTTCCCCTTGGAAATGCGGTTTTTTGGCACGTAAATCATTGAATACCATATCCTTTGTATACTTTCCCGCAAGTAAACCGGATGCGAGAGGAAAATATGGGATAAAGGAAATTTGGTTTTCAATTGTATAAGGGAATATTTCTTTTTCAGCACTGCGATTTAGCAAATTATATTCACCTTGAAAAACATCAACATAGCCATCTTTATTTGCTTCTTTTAATTGCTCCAACGAAAAATTAGAAACACCGATGGCACGAATTTTTCCTTCATCCTTCAATTCTTTTAAAGCACCGACTGCTTCATATTTCGGTGTATGTTCATCCGGATAATGAATATAAAATAAGTCTATGTAATCAGTTTTAAGTCTCAACAAACTATCCTCTACCGATTGTTTTAAAAACGTTGGTGAATTATCAAAAACAACTTTATTATCGACAAATTTATGAGCAGCTTTTGTTGCTATGACTGCTTCTTGACGGTTCCCCATTTCTTGAATAACTTCACCGATTAATTCTTCGGAACGTTTCGGTCCGTAAATAAAAGCAGTATCCAGAAAATTCATCCCGTGCGTTAATGCGGTTCGAACAACTTCTTTTCCAACTTCTTCATCTAAATTTGGATACAGATTATGACCGCCGACTGCATTCGTCCCAAGACCAATCGGATTAACATATAAATCAGATTTCCCCAATTTAACATGAATAGACATTGCCACATTTCTCCTTTCTTTAAAAAACTGCCCTGTTATTACGTTTATGATAACACAATGAGATTAATTTTGGAAAATTGTGGGTTATCCCTTTTTATTTATAATGGTTTCATTTCATTGTAATTATAGATTATAATATATATAATATATAACTGTTTAAGGGGTGAATGGTTTGAATGTGGATGAATTTAAATTTTCTATTTTAAATTATTCGAGAAAAATAAATGACCATCTTACCGCTTCATTAAATAAAACCGGACTCGAGTTTGGTTTAACCGGCATGCAAGTGATTTTATTGTTGATATTATTTAAGGATGGGACGACAACGATTGGAAATTTGGCAGAACATACTCGTGTAGCCGGAGCAAATATTTCATCAATGTGTAAAAAATTAGAGCAAAAAGGATTTTTGACAAGAAATAGGGATAAACGAGATGAAAGAATCGTTAATATATCTTTAACTGACAAAGGATTATCCGTTATGAGCGAAATCGATCAGATCTTTGAAGAAAAAATTCAATCCATCTTATCCGGGGAAAAACAGGAAACTTTGGATGCAATTATCAAAGGCCTAAAATTATTGGATATTTTATTTGAAAAGATAGAAATAGGGAATAAATAAATTGAACAACAAGTTGGAGGAATGAAAGTGAAAGAAGTAAAACCGCCGAAAAAATCTTATTTATACTATTACGGTATAATTTTATTAGTCATCATTTTATTGAATGCCTTTGTATTTCCAACGATATCCGGTCGATATGTCAAAGATGTTGATTACAGTACCTTTTTAGATATGGTTGAAAATAATCAAGTAGCTGAAGTGGAAATTGAAAACAACTATATTAACTTTGTACCGAAAGATGCAAATGATAAAAAAATGTATCGTACCGGGGTAATTGAAGACCCTGATTTAGTCGATCGCCTGCATGATGCAAATGTGAAATTTACAAAAATCGTTCCGCGGGAGCTTTCTCCGTTAATGACATTTTTAATTTCTTGGATTTTACCTTTATTGATTTTTATTTTAATCGGACGTTATCTTTCAAAAAAATTAGGTGACCGATTAGGTGCAGGTGGAGCGAGTCCGATGACATTCGGGAAAAGTAACGCAAAAATTTATGTAGAAGCTCAGACAGGAATTACCTTTGCTGATGTTGCCGGGCAAGATGAGGCAAAAGAAGCCTTACAAGAAATTGTTGACTTTTTGCATAATCCGTCCAAATACAAAGATATCGGCGCAAAAATTCCTAAAGGGGCACTGCTTGTCGGACCGCCGGGAACAGGGAAGACGTTACTGGCAAAAGCGGTGGCAGGTGAATCGAAAGTTCCGTTCTTTTCTATTTCCGGTTCTGAGTTTGTTGAAATGTTTGTTGGTATGGGTGCGGCTCGTGTGCGTGACTTGTTTAAACAAGCAACCGAGAAAGCGCCATGTATCGTGTTTATTGACGAAATTGATACGATCGGGAAAAGCCGGAATGCCGGTGGTTACGGTGGTAATGATGAACGGGAGCAGACGCTAAACCAATTGTTGACCGAGATGGATGGTTTTGATCCGGATAAAGGTGTCGTTATATTGGCGGCAACAAACAGACCGGAAACTTTAGATAAAGCGTTACTCAGACCGGGCCGATTTGACCGGCGAGTCCCGGTTGAATTACCGGATTTACGCGGTCGGGAAGCAATTTTAAGAGTTCATGCGAAAAAAGTAAAAATGGCCGGTGACGTCGACCTGAATGCAATTGCTCGTGCGACACCCGGGGCATCAGGTGCCGATTTGGCCAATATTATTAATGAAGCGGCATTGCGTGCGGTAAAATTCGGCAGAAACATCGTTGCCCAGGAAGATTTGGAAGAATCGGTTGAGGTCGTTATTGCCGGTTATCAACGGAAAAATGCAGTATTGTCAACGAAAGATAAATTACGAATTGCGTACCATGAAGTTGGACATGCCCTAGTTGCAGCCAAACAAACACATACGGCTCCGGTGCATAAGATTACGATAATCCCCCGGACGTCCGGTGCCCTTGGCTATACAATGCAAGTGGAACAAGATGAGCAAGTATTAATGAGTAAAGAGCAGGCTCTGGATAAAATAACAACCTTCATGGGTGGCCGGGCTGCTGAAGAAATTATTTTCAGTTCGATCACATCCGGTGCATCCAATGATATTGAACAAGCGACTAAAATTGCCCGGGCGATGGTTACTCGCTTCGGTATGAGTGAAAAATTTGATATGATGGCTCTTGAAACGGTGAACAATCCGTATTTAGGAGGAGATACCACGTTACTGGTCTCCTCGGAAACAGCGGCAAAAATTGATGAAGAAGTATTGTCGATTATTAAATCATGTCATGAAAAAGCCATTCAAATTTTAGAGGATAATAAAGATAAGCTCCATGAAATTACGAAATATTTATTTGAAAAAGAAACCATTACCGGTGAAGAGTTTATGGATATTTTGATGGGAAAAACAACCGCATAAAAAGAAATCAGGGGACTTCTACCGTTTTGGAAAAAAGTCCCCTTTGCTTGTATGAAGGTTCATGACAAATTGTTCAGTGAAAGCTTGCTTTGCTTATCAGCAGACATTTCCGATTATAAAATCAACACTTCTAAATTTGGTATCCTTTTAAAATTAAGAATGTATGCAATCAACTTTTTCCATTTCCTGTATAAACAAAAATCGCATCCCGTAAAAACTCAGCTGCACCCGGGGCAATTTTATCATAGTAAACTTTAAACCGTTCATCATCGACATACATTTGGGCAAGTCCTTGATGTGCTTCTTTACTGTAGTCATTCCAATAGTAGGTTAGCCATTGCTTGTGCATGTCGGCTACCTTTTGGGCAAGTTCTCCGGTTGGGTCTTGGGTTTTCATCGCTTCAGCAAGTAGCTTATTTATTGACTCCGCTAATTCAGTAACTTCGGCATACTCTTTTTCCGACAAATTCATCAGTTTCGCATTAGATGCGTCAACCGTCGTATCGCCGTATTTTTCTCGAATTTCTTTCCCATATTTCTTTTCATTTTCTTCGATTAATTGTTTCTTGAAACCAATAAACTTTTCTTGGTCAGTCATGTTTCTTCTCCCCTCTAAATTTTCTATTGTATTGTGTACATTTTTTATCAAAAGTTCAATTTGCTTTCTTTTTTCAAGAAGATGTTCTAGGTGATCTTGTAAAGCTTTTCTTTCATCAAACAGTGGATTTGCCATTATCTCTTTAATCGTCTCCAATGGAAATCCTAATTCCCGGTAAAACATAATTTGTTGCAGCCGGTCTACTTCTTTTTGTCCATATATTCGATAGCCGGATGAATTTATTCGTGCAGGCTTCAATAAATCAATTTCATCATAATATCGCAGTGTTCGAGTACTAATGCCCGCCAACTGAGCTAATTTTTGAATCGTGTATTCCATTTGTTACACCTCCCTTTAAAAAAACCATACACCTTAACGTAACGTAAAGGTCAATAGAAAAAATTAAACCCCGCGAATATTTTTCAGCGGGGCGTACCTTTATTTTTATATCCATCTTGTAATGCAGCCCAAAAGGCGAAAAAAATCGTTGCAAATAAAACGAGAAACGGGGCAACAAATATAAGAAATTCCTTCATTTACAAAAACCACCTTTCTTATTTTCCCGAAACATATTGTTTATTAAATAAGAACAACTTAAGCAGTAAATAAAGGGACGGGACCAGCAAGCAAAAACCGAGAATAAAGGCGACAATTAAACTAATCGCCATCGCATTATTCGTAAAGCTGTCATATAAGGTTAAATGAGGATAAAGCAAATAGGGATAATGACTGATGCCATAGCCAAAAAAGGCGAGGGCAAATTGGATGACAAGTAAAATAAATGCACTTCCGTAATTTCTTTTTTTCCAAAGAAACCAAACCGTAAGCAAAAAGAGTATAAACGACAGGGCGAACATCCACCATAAATTCATTAATTTTTCGTAATGGTCCGGATTGTGCCCGCGTAATTCGACGATAATCCCGGCGGCCGTAATAATCAGTGGAAATGCCCATAGCAAGGCATATTTTCTCATTAATCTCGTTGCTTCCGTGTCACCGGCTTGATTAGCGTACCATGTTAAAAAAGTTGCGGAAATATACAATACCGCAGTTACACTTAATAAAACGACAGCCCATGTTAACGGTTCTGTAAACAATGTCCAATAATCTAAAACCGGTGCTCCATTTTCCATTGTAATAAAACCGCCTTCTGAAATCGTTAAAACAATGGAAAGGGATGCCGGAAGCAGGAGCCCGGATAAACCGTAAAGCAACGCATACCCCTTATGACCTCTTGCCCCGTAAGTTTCAAAGGCATAGTATGACCCGCGGACGGCAAGTAAAATAACACCGATACTTATCGGTACAAGCAAGGTTGTTCCGTAATAAAAAGCTGTTTTCGGAAAAAAGCCGATGATGCCAACAAAAAAGAAGACAAGAAAAACATTGGTGACTTCCCACACCGGTGACAAATATCGTTGAATAATTTTTGTTAAAATATGTTGTTTTTCAACAATTAAGCTGTATGCATTGAAAAAACTGGCGCCAAAATCAATCGAGCCGATCATGATATATCCGAATAAAAATGTCCATAAGACGGAGATTCCGATTATTTCTAAGTTCATTTTTGTACACCGCCTTTTTCCATTTCACGATCTTTCAATTCTTGTTCCACCGGATTCCTTTTAAACATGCGAGACATAACAACAATTGTGCCGATGCCCAAGATGATATATAAGCCACAAAAAAGCATAAGCATCAAATCAACTTGGTTATTCGTTGTTGCCGCCTCAGATGTCCGCATAATCCCGCGCAAAATCCAAGGTTGTCTGCCCACTTCCGCCAGCCACCAACCCGCTTCAATGGCCAGCATCGAAAGCGGTCCGCTCAGTACACTTAAAACTAAGAAAAATTTAGAGTGAATAAAAGCCCAGCCCCGTTTCACACCGATCCAATAAATGAGGGAAAGGACGACTAATCCCATACCAATCGTTACCATTGTATCGAACAAATAATGAATATAAAGCGGTGGGATTTCATCTTCCGGGAATTGATCCAAGCCAGTAACGACTGCCCCGGGGAGCCAATGGGCAAGAATACTTAAGGCAAAAGGAATTTGAATTGCATATTTAATATCGTTATTTTCATCGAGCATGCCCCACATAATTAACGGAGCCTCGCCATGTGTTTCAAAATGCCATTCGGCTGCGGCCAATTTTTCCGGCTGATATTCGGCAAGAAATTTTCCGGAAAAGTCACCGATTACTGCTGTTGCTATGGAAAATATAAGTCCCAGTTTCATCGTGAAAAACAATGCCTTTTTATGGTAAACATGTTTGGAACCGGTTAGCATTCGGAAAGCAGCAATGGAAGCAAGAACAAACGCTGCTGTCATATAAGCCGTTACCACGACATGAGTTACTTTGGTCGGCATAGCCGGGTTAAACATCGCAAGGAGCGGGTTAACATTTGTCAGTTTCTCATCGACTAGATCAAAGCCTTGCGGGCTGTTCATGAAAGAATTCACAATTGTAATAAAGACAGCCGAGAAGGAAGCCCCGATGGCAACGGGTACAAGCAACAATAAATGTTTCTTTTGATTTTCAAAGCGATCCCATGTGTACAAATAAATTCCTAAAAAAATCGCTTCAAAAAAGAAAGCAAAAGTTTCCATAAAAAGTGGTAGAGCAATAATATGACCGGCCAGTTCCATAAAATTTGGCCACAATAGGGAAAGCTGTAATCCAATTGCCGTCCCCGTCACAACACCGACAGCAACCGTAATAACAAAGCCGCGTGTCCAGCGCCGGGCAAGCAAAATATAATGTTCATCATTTTTTTTAATGCCTACCCATTGGGCGATCATAATCATTAGTGGAACGCCTACGCCAAGGGTGGCATAAATAATATGAAAAGTAAGGGTCGTTTCCGTTAATACACGACTATAAAAAACAGATTCCTCGTTAATCAATTGGTAACACAACCTCCTATTATGGCGAATTTATGGGAAGAATATCATTTTATCCGCCAAAAATACGACCTAAAATGGACAATAGTAAAAGAAAAGCAACCGTAAACGTAAGCCAAATCAGCTTTCGTTCGTGACTTTTATACATCCCCTTCACCTCACTTATAGTATTCCAAAAATCTCCATTTTTAAGCAGAATATTTCAATGAATCGCTTTTCAGGTTGCTCTTTTTGCAAAAACCTGCAATTCTCGATAAAATATAATCAATTTTTAAAATCAGATTTAGTTAAGAAGGGGATTCCATGTTAAAAAAAGTAACTGAAAATATAGAATTTTCTGTCGTAACTTATTCAGGCGGAATGGGTGCGACAAATTGTTATTTACTTAAAGGAGAAGACGGGTATACGGTAATTGATACCGGTATGTATTCAAAGAAAGCAATCCGTTTATGGGAAGAAATTTTGGAGACCGGTTATAAAATTGAAAAAGTGGTCCTTACCCATGTTCATCAAGACCATATCGGACTTGCCAAATGGTTTCAGCAGGAAAAGGGGGTTCCTATTGTTGTAGCCAATTTAAGTTATGGTGAAATAAAAAAATATCGTCGTCCTAATTTTAATGAACGGTTTAAAAAACTGGTGATGAGCCACGGTGTTCCGTTTGTTCCTGACCGACTGCCGGATACACGTTTTATCTATGAATTTGAACCAGATGCATTTTTTGATGAAGGGGATCACATTCAGTTAGGTATGGATATGTATGAAGTGATTTGGACACCCGGTCACGCATACGACCATTATTGTTTTTACAACCGTGAGAAAAAAATTATGATTCTCGGTGATCATGTGTTAAAACAGGTTTCACCGGTGATTGGTCTATGGGTCGGGGAAGAGATGGATTTATTAAAACTTTATTTTGATTCATTAAAAAAACTGGATGCCTATCCAACGAATATTGCACTGCCCGGTCATGGTGAGATGATTTACGATTTACAAGGTCGAGTTGAAGAGATTCAGAACAGCCATCAAAAAAGATTGCAACAAGTTTATCAATCTGTCGAAACGAACCCAAAAACGGCATTGGAAGTATGTTTGGATGTATACGGTTTATTAAGCCTTGAGAAAATGGTCAGTCCATTTATGGCGTCCTTAACACGGTTGATTTATTTGGAAAAGAACAAAGAGATTGAGAGAATAGAGGAAAATAACGTATTTAAATTTAAAGCTGTTAAAAAATGAATTAGGTTATATGCTTAATGATCCGAATCGGTTTCCGTTTACCGGTTCGGGTTTTTTGATAATTGTCATTCAATTATATTAATGAAATTACCTTTGCTGTGATAAAAATCACAAAAAGGTAAATATATGCCGCGAATTGTAAAAAATGTCACAAATTGGACGAAATGGTATGTCTGATTTGTAACAGGATTTCCAAAATAACTCCACAATAATTCCACCATTGCGATAGGAAAAACCTATATGATTAATATGTAAGTTATTATAATTCTTAAATAAGATTAGGTAAAAATGAACTGAAAATTTTAAAGGGGGAAAGCGGAAATGGAAGAAGTGTTACTGGCACGGATACAGTTTGCTTCAACAACTCTGTTCCACTTCATTTTTGTTCCACTGTCAATCGGTTTGGCGTTCATCATTGCTGTAATGGAAACACTTTATGTGGTGAAGAAGGACGAAATGTACAAAAAAATGTCCAAGTTTTGGGGCAAGTTTTTCTTAATTAATTTTGCCGTCGGTGTTGTGACCGGGATTATTCAAGAATTCCAATTTGGAATGAACTGGTCTGATTATTCGCGTTTTGTTGGGGATGTATTCGGGGCACCGCTTGCAATCGAGGCACTGCTTGCATTCTTTATGGAATCGACCTTTATCGGATTATGGATTTTTGGTTGGGAACGGTTACCGAAAAAACTACATTTGGCCAGCATATGGTTAGTTTCCATTGGGACGGCCTTATCTGCTCTATGGATACTGGCTGCTAACTCATTCATGCAAAACCCGGTTGGATATGAAATTGCCAATGGTCGTGCGGAAATGAATGATTTCTTAGGCTTGTTAACAAATCAAAAATTATTGGTGGCTTATCCACATACAATTTTCGCAAGTCTTTGTACTGCAGCATTTTTACTTATAGGTATTTCAGCTTGGAATATGATTAAAAAACGCGACATTGAGTTTTTCAAAAAATCAATGAACATTTCATTAATTGTAGGTCTAGTATCAACACTGGGGATTGCTTTTTCCGGGCATGCACAATCTCAATATTTAGTAGAAGCTCAACCGATGAAGATGGCTGCTGCTGAAGCAATTTGGGAAAATACAACAGACCCGGCTCCATGGACAGTCGTTGCCGGTATTGATACGGAAAATCAAAAAAATAATTGGTCAGTGGAAGTTCCATATTTATTAAGTTATTTATCTTATGGGAAATTTTCCGGTGATCTTCCGGGAATGAAAGCACTGCAAGCTCAATATGAAGACTTGTACGGAGAAGGGAACTACATTCCACCTGTAAAAACAACATTCTGGAGCTTCCGGATTATGGTGGCTGCCGGCGGTTTAATGATTTTATTTAGCTTAATAGGTTTGATTTTACTACGGAGGAAAAAACTTGAAACGAGTACACGCTTTTTGAAATGGTTAGTCGGAGCTTTATTCTTACCGTATATTGCTAACTCTGCCGGTTGGATGATGTCGGAAATTGGTCGTCAGCCTTGGGTAGTAAACGGATTAATGTTAACGGAAAGCGGTGTTTCACCGAGTGTTTCTTCCGGACAAATTCTCTTCTCGTTAATTGCGTTTTCATTAATTTATACATTGCTCGCTGTTGCGATGGTTTATTTGTTTATCAAAACGATTAAACAAGGACCACATGAAAAATTGAAAGACGACACAACCGCAACAGATCCTTTTGATGCAAATGCAGGGGGTGCTGTTAAATGGAATTAAGTGAATTGTGGTTTTTATTGATTGGCGTTTTATGGGTCGGGTTTATCTTTCTGGAAGGTTTTGACTTTGGCGTCGGTATGAGTACGAAATTTTTGGCGAAAAATGAAACAGAAAAACGAGTATTAATCAATACGATAGGACCGCACTGGGATGCGAATGAAGTTTGGCTATTGACAGCCGGTGGTGCGATGTTTGCTGCTTTCCCACATTGGTATGCAACGCTTTTTAGCGGCTATTATTTGCCATTCGTGCTGCTTTTGCTTGCGCTGATTGCCAGAGGGGTGGCATTTGAATTCCGGGGAAAACATCACGCGGCCAAATGGAAAACTACATGGGATTGGTCGATTTTTCTTGGCAGTTTAATCCCGCCGTTTTTGGTCGGCGTACTCTTTTCAGGATTGATTAAAGGACTTCCGATTGATGAAAATATGAATATGCACGCCACTTTCTTCGGAGATATGGTAAATCTATTTACATTAGTTGGTGGAATTGCTTTTGTTCTATTGTCCTATTTGCACGGTTTAATGTTTATTACGATGAAGACAAACGGCCAATTGCGTGCCCGTGCCCGCGAACAAGCGTTAAAAATTTATTGGGTAACCGGTGCAGTCATTGTTTTGTTCGTTGTGTTAACAGGGATATTCACAGATGCTTACGCCAACCGTGGAGCAATCATTATTCCAATGTATGCTGTAGCAGTACTTCTTTATTTAGCTTTATATAAAATGGTTAAAGATAAGAAAGAAGGATTTAGCTTTACTTTAACCGGGCTCATCTTAGTCCTTGTGACGGCATCGTTTTTCATTGCATTATTCCCGAATGTCATGATTAGCACGACGGATGTGGTAAATAATATCACGATCTATGAAGCAGCTTCGGGAGCCTACTCACTTAAAGTGATGACTATTGTTGCCTTAACAATGGTACCGATTGTATTAGCATATACGATTTGGAGCTACTATATTTTTAGAAAACGTGTGTCACATAAGGAGCATTTGGAATACTGATGGATAAAAATCTGTTTCTTTATAAAGATAGTAAAAAAACATTTGTGCTGATTGGAATCCTGACCGTATTGCAAAGTTTAGCAATTATCGCGCAGGCAGGGTTCCTTGCTAAGGCCATTATAACTGTATATGAAGGGGCGGGGTTCAGTGCCCTTCCCTTTTTTGCTATGTTTTTCCTTGCCCATGTATTCAGACATTTTCTCCAATGGTTAAAATCACGTATCGCTTATCGTTTTGCTGATCAAACATCCTCTCAACTTCAAAATGATTTAGTAGAAAAAGTTTTTATGATCGGTCCGAAAACAATCAGCAGGCAAGGTTCCGGTCATATTATTGCTTTATGTTTAGAAGGCATTCCAAGCTATAAAACATATCTTGAATTATTTATCCCAAGATTTTTATCATGTTTACTTATACCGGCAAGTATCGTTATTTATGTTTTTACGATGGATGTAACCTCAGCTGTTGTATTAATTGTTGTGATGCCAATTCTTATCATCTTCTTGATTCTATTAGGCCTTGTTGCCCAAAAGCAGAAAGATAATAAATGGGAAAATTATCAATTATTGTCTCGACATTTTGTTGATTCCTTACGGGGTTTGGTGACATTGAAATTTTTAGGGCGGAGTAAAGGACATCGCGAGGCCATTTATTCGGTGAGCAATAAATACCGGATTTCAACGGTACGTACATTGCGGGTAGCCTTTCTCTCATCCTTTTCCTTGGATTTCTTTTCCAGTTTGTCTGTTGCGGTGGTTGCGGTTGAACTTGGATTACGATTAATTAATGGACAAATAGATTTTTTGGCAGCGTTGACGATATTAATTTTGGCACCGGAGTATTTCTTGCCCGTTCGTGAACTGGGAAATGATTATCACGCAACGATGGACGGAAAGGAATCAGGGGAAAAAATCCGTGGATTACTTAATTTGGATGACGGTGAGAAGCAGGTTATGACTGTCAATTTACCCGATTGGAACAAAGAGTCAGAATTAGTTGTTCGTGGTTTAACAAAAACATTTACAGAGGAAAATCGTACAGTATTAGCGGATATTCATTTTACCATTCGCGGTTTTAAAAAAATAGGAATTATTGGATTATCCGGAGCCGGGAAATCTACATTGATTGATCTTTTATCAGGGTTTACAAAGCCGACAAGCGGGTCATTTTTTATTAATGGGGTTGAAATTCCGGATTTTTCAGTGGCAGCTTGGCAAGATCAAGTAACTTACATTCCGCAACATCCATATATTTTTTCAGGGACGGTCAAGGAAAATATTATGTGGTATGCACCGAATGCGACAGACAAAGAAATTACAGAAGCAGCGGAACGAACCGGTCTTTCAGAATTAATCAGTCAATTCCCGAATGGCCTTAATGAAAAAATCGGACAGGGTGGAAGAGCGTTAAGCGGCGGCGAAGAACAGAGGATTGCTCTGGCTCGGGCACTGTTGACGAATCGTCCGATCATGTTTTTTGATGAACCGACCGCCCATCTCGATATTGAAACGGAACATGATATAAAAGAAATCATGCTTCCATTGCTTGATAATAAGTTAGTGTTTTTTGCAACGCACAGGCTGCACTGGATGAATGAAATGGACTATATTCTCGTTATGGATGGCGGTCGGCTTGCAGAAAGCGGAACACCGGATGAACTTTTTAGAAAAAATGGTGTATTTACACAGTTAGTCAAGGTTCATCGAGGGGAGGTAAGTTAGATGAGAAACTTTAATAAATATATTCGTCCATTTATAAAACAGTATAAATGGTTCATGCTGGCAACCGTTTTTCTCGGTTTTTTAACCTTTTTAACTGCTTCGATGCTTACCTTCACCTCAGGGTTCTTAATCACACGAGCAGCTGAGGCGCCTTACAATATTTTAATGTTATATGTACCGATTGTTCTTGTGCGGGCGTTTGGTATTGCTCGCCCGGTCGTCCGTTATATGGAAAGATTGGTTGGGCACAATACGGTATTGAAAATTTTAGCGGATATGCGTGTGCGGTTGTACGACGCACTGGAGCCGCAAGCTTTGTTTATTCGTTCGCGATTCCAAACAGGGGACTTGGTCGGAACGCTGGCCGATGATATTGAACATTTGCAGGATGCGTATATTCGAACAATTTTCCCAACTATTGTTGCGTTATTCTTATTTGTTTTTTCGGTTACAAGCTTAGCGATATTTGATCCGTTTTTTGCTCTTTGGATTGCCGTATGTCTTGCCGTAATCATCGTCGTTTATCCACTTTTATCCTTGTATTTTTTGAAGAAGCGACAAATTCAAGTGAAGGAAAAGCGGAATCGACTGTACAAAATGTTTACCGACGCAGTACTTGGCATTAGCGATTGGATGATTAGCGGAAACAAGGAGCGATTTATCTTCCAATTTATGAAGGAAAGCAGGGAGACGAATAAGATTGAGAAAAAGTTAGCGGATTGGAATCATGCCCGCACATTTCAACTGCAAGTGATATCCGGACTTATTTTGATATTTGTCGGTATTTGGGCAGGTTTTGAAGCGCTTGAAGGAGAAATACTGCCGGCGTACATTGCTTCTTTCACGCTGGTGACTTTGCCGATTTTAGAAGGTTTAATTCCGGTTTCGAATGCAATCGAAAAAATTCCGGCTTATCAAGAGTCATTAGAGCGGCTGGAAAATATCGATCAATATAATGGAACTCAAGGTGTGGTTGGATCGTTTGAAATTGCAACGAATCCTGTCTTTTATTTTGAACATGTTGATTATACGTATGGGTCGAATAAAGAACCGGCCTTAAAAAATATCAATCTGACAATTCGCCCCGGAGAGAAGGTAGCTTTGCTAGGTAAGAGCGGTGCCGGTAAATCTACTTTATTACAGCTGTTAATCGGGGCAATGAAACCGGATAATGGTACGGTTAAGATTGGTGACTTGTCGGCAAGCAGATATGGTGAACAGATTTATGAAGTTATCAGTGTATTGAACCAAAAACCTTATTTATTTGCAACGACGGTGGAAAACAATATTCGTTTGGGGAATCAGGAGGCAACGAGGGAAGAAATTGAAGACGTTATCCGGCAAGTGAAATTGGATCAATATATTCATTCTTTGCCAAAAGGACTGGATACCCAAATGGAAGAATCCGGGCAACGTTTTTCCGGTGGGGAGAGACAACGGATCGCGCTGGCAAGAATTTTATTGAAGAATACGCCAATTGTTGTGTTGGATGAACCAACTGTCGGTCTCGATCCATTGACGGAGCGGGATTTACTGGACACCATTTTTAAAACTTTGGAAGGAAAAACGGTTATTCTCATTACCCATCATCTAATGGGGATGGAAAAAATGGACCAAATTGTATTTTTGGACAATGGGGCGATTTCAATGCATGGAAATCATCGGTCTCTGCTTAAGGAAAACGAACGCTACCGGAAATTATATCGCTTAGACTTAGGAGAAATATAGGATGATGAATTGTGTTTGGGTAGAAAATAAACTATGTACCTGATTGGCAATCTAGGAGAATATAGGACGATGAACTGTTTCTGGGTAGAAAAAATAAACAATATCCCGGATTAATAATTATGAAATATTGGACGACCCAAAAGCTATCTGGTATGTGCAAATGGCTTTTTTAACTCGATCACTTTCTCTAATTACTATTTTTGATGGCGACGAGCCTCGTTCTCGTCACCGTTTTGAGGCGGAAAAGACCAATTTTTGACGACGAGACTTGTTCTCGTCACCGTTTTAGACGAAAAACACTCTATTTTGGCGATGAGCCTCGTTCTCGTCGCCGTTTTGAAGTGAAAAATGCTCTATTTTGGCGACGAGAATCAAACTCGTTACCATTTTAGGTTGGAAAACACCAATTTTTGGCGACGAGCCTCGTTCTCGTCACCATTTTGGGGCGAGAAACACTATTTTTTGGCGACGAGAATCAAACTCGTCACCATTTTAGGTTGGAAAAGACCAATTTTTGACGACGAGACTTGTTCTCGTCGCCGTTTTTAGACGAAAAACACTCTATTTTGGCGACGAGCCTCGTTCTCGTCGCCGTTTTGAAGTGAAAAATGCTCTATTTTGACGACGAGAATCAAACTCGTCACCATTTTAGGTTGGAAAACACCCTATTTTGGCGACGAGCCTCGTTCTCGTCACCATTTTAAGGCGAAAAACACTCTATTTTGGCGACGAGGTCCGTTCTCGTCACCATTTTAGGTTGGAAAAGACCAATTTTTGACGACGAGACTTGTTCTTGTCACCATTTTGGGGTGAGAAACACTATTTTTTGGCGACGAGAATCAAACTCGTCACCATTTTAGGTTGGAAAAGACCAATTTTTGACGACGAGACTTGTTCTCGTCGCCGTTTTTAGACGAAAAACACTCTATTTTGGCGACGAGAATCAAACTCGTCACCATTTTAGGTTGGAAAACACCAATTTTTGACGACGAGACCTATTCTCGTCACCGTTTTGAAGTGAAAAATGCTCTATTTTGGCGACGAGCCTCGTTCTCGTCACCATTTTGGGGCGAGAAACACTATTTTTTGACGACGAGAATCAAACTCGTCACCATTTTAGGTTGGAAAACACCCTATTTTGGCGACGAGCCTCGTTCTCGTCACCATTTTAAGGCGAAAAACACCAATTTTTGACGACGAGCCCTATTCTCGTCGCCGTTTTGAAGTGAAAAATGCTCTATTTTGGCGACGAGAATCAAACTCGTTACCATTTTAGGTTGGAAAACACCAATTTTTGGCGACGAGCCTCGTTCTCGTCACCATTTTGGGGCGAGAAACACTATTTTTTGGCGACGAGAATCAAACTCGTCACCATTTTAGGTAGGAAAACACCTATTTTTGGCGACGAAAAATCCACCCGCCTTTAGGATCGTGCACCTCAAGTTACACAATTAACCAATTTTGAAGTAAAGGATCGACATATAACAACAAATTTTCCCCATCACTATAAAAATAGCAAAAGTCCGGTTATATAAAACTTTTGGCTTCAGGGAAAATTTCCGGATATAAAATATGTGCTAAATGTTCCAGACCTGTAACTAATCGCGGTGATGGGCGACAAAACCAGCCTTCTTCAAGAATATGGATCCTGTCTTTTTTCGCAAAAGGATACCCTCGCCACTCGGGGCGGTTGATGATTTTTTCGATTTTCACATTCTTCAACGGGATTCCTGTCCAAACAACCATTGTATAGTCCGGATTTGCCTTTACGACTCCGGCCCAGTCGGTTTTCACATTATCTTCCGGGATATCGGCAAAAACATTTGTTGCCCCAACTATTTCCGAAAGATCAGTGAGCCAATTTTTTCCACCGGGAGAAACGACTGGTTTTGGCCACCATTCCCAATAGAGGCGAAGAGGCGGATTTGCTTTCGGGCATTTTTGTCGGATTTCTTCAATCCTTTCTTTCATCCAATCTACTAAATCGCAAGCCTTTTGATAACGATCAGTTGCCTCACCTACCTTAATAATATCATTAAAAATATCACCCAGTCGATGCGGGTCGAGTATGAGAAAAGGTGTATTTAAGCTTTTAACACGTTCCACAACTTTTTCCATACCGGGAACACTTAAAGAACCGACAATGAAATCCGGTTTTAATTCGATCACTTTCTCTATATTAATATTTAAATCAGGACCGAGGTTTGGCAGTTTTTTAACGTCAGCCGGCCAATCAGAATAATGGTCAACACCGATTAGCTGAGCGGTTAACCCGAGACAAGCTAATATTTCTGTATTACTTGGACAAAGTGAAACGATACGCAAGGTTCTCACCTCATTCAATCATTTTTAAAAATCGTGTGCAACGATTGTCAACCAGTAACAAAGAGACATTATGCGTTAAACGATTTCAACACTTTCATTGATAAACACGCCACAGGGAGGTAGTTTGTTTATTATGCGCTCAATACCTTCATTGAAAAATAATCACAGAAAAGTATTTTGTTCACTGCTAAGCACAAACATTAACCGTAAGATAAATTTCTATCTCCATGTCCGGCACAATGCTATAAAATTTTCAACTATTTCCGGACAGGTGGCGAAATGGATATGGGTAAATCCCGCAACCAGATTTCTAGATTGGTAGCCCTCGTGTTTTTTGCCATATGTACTTTCTGTTTCATATGCATAAGGGACATCCCTGCTTGGAATGTAAACAGCGTAATGAAATTCATGTCCTCTTGCTGTTAATCCGTCTGTTAAAATAGGATTCCCGTTCATCCCCTTTATTTCTCGATATCCAATTGCCGCTAATCGGTTTTGCATAACGGTTTTTCCCGGAATCGCCCCAACCATTTCAAATCGGTTCCCATCATGTGTTTCAATTGCTTCTGTTAAAAACATAAAACCACCACATTCTGCAAGGGTTGGTATTCCGTCAGCTATCGCCATTTTTACTGATTGTTTAACTACTGTTTGTTCTGATAAATTTTTTGCAAATTGTTCCGGAAAACCTCCTCCAATATAAAGACCGTCCACATTATCGGGAACTGTTTCTCCATTTAACGGTGAGAAAAAAGAAAGCTTTGCCCCAAATGATTCCAGTAGATCCAAATTTTCTTGATAATAGAAATGAAAGGCCGCATCTTTTGCAACGGCGATGTTCACCTTTTTTTCACGCTTTACATCAAAAATTGAAGAACCTGTCTTCGTAATTGCCGGTACTTCTGCTAGTTGAGTCAGTAAATTCAAATCAATCGTTTTCGCAACAATTTCACCAAGTTTTTCAAAAAAGCTGTTTAAATCGCCTCTTTCAATAGAGGGAATTAGACCTAAATGCCGTTCCGGAAGAGATATATCAATCTCACTATTTACATAACCAATGACAGGAATTTGGCATTCTTTTTCAATGGCTGTTTTGACAAGGTGAAAATGCCCCTCTCCACCGACACGATTTGCGATAACACCAACAATGTTTGCCTTCTCTGTAAAAGCTTGAAACCCTTTCACAACAGCCGCTGCACTCCTCGCCATACTCCCACAATCGACAACAAGAATTACCGGGCAATTCAAAAGGGTACTAATTTCTGCTGTACTTCCTACATCCGATTCCGGCGAATGTCCATCAAAAAATCCCATTACTCCTTCGATAACGGAAATATCTGCGTCTTCACTTGCCCGTAAATAAATTTCCTTTAACAAATCTTTTCCGAACATCCAACTATCCAAATTTCTTGAAGGCCGGCCTGTTACGGCGGTATGGTAAGTCGGATCAATGTAATCCGGCCCGCATTTAAAACCTTGAACTTGCCAATTTCTTTTTCGCAGTGCCGCCATAAGTCCAATCGTTATCGTTGTTTTGCCGACACCGCTTCCAGTCCCGGCAATCACAATTCTTTTTGCAGCCATCTATTCACATCCCTTTTCGTTTTTCATTTCACCAACATTCCACTCATTATAAACAATTTGAAAAACGAATGATCAATAATAGGTTAGTAGCGATACTTATAAACGCTTACTTTTACATAACAATCACTTGCCATAGTCTACACCGTTTTCCTCACAAAATGCTATCGCTATATAAACGGGTATATCATGCTTATATACATTATACGTTTTTTCCACTGCCAGATAAATGTTTCTTTTTTATTCATTTCATAAATATTTGTCGTATTCTAGTGAGTCCACTGAAAAACTATTTAAAAAGATTTACTAACACAATATATAGTATGATAAAGCCCAGAGATACATCTAAATACGGTGTTTAGCAAGATTGTTACGCAGTTTTTCCAGTGACCTCTATTCTGGTAGCAAAAGTTGTCCACCAACTTGAAAAATGTATTTTAAAAAACAATAATTCTTGTGTATCCTCGAACAAATTGGTAAGTTTTAAATATATACCATTTTTCACAGAATAGGAAAGGAGGGCCCCCGGCTTGAGTTTGTTCCGTCCGATTCGTAAAGTTATTCAATTTTTTGTTGATAAATCGTTGGCACCGGGTGTTCATATCGATAACCGCTATCAAATTATCAAATTACTCGGTTCCAGTAGTTTTGGTCTGGTGTACAAATGTAAAGATTTACAAAAAAATCAAATGGTTGCTGTCAAACAACTGCGTCCCACTAAGCAAAAGTTCAAAAAGGAAGTTGCCCTTTTCAATCGGGAAATTTGCATGCTTGAACAATTAAACCATAAGGCACTACCAAAATTGTTGCATTCTTTTTCAGGTAATCTCGGACATTTTTATGTCATGGAATATATTGACGGGAAAAATATGGAAGAAGTAATTTTTGAAGAAAAACGTGTGTACGATGGAAAAGCGGCATTGGAATTTATTCGTGCGTTGACGGAAGCGGTAGGGTATCTCCATCGCCACGAAATATACCACGGTGATTTAAGAATTCCAAACATTATGCTAAGAGAAGAAAAACCGGTTATAATTGATCTCGGTCTGGCTTACGGGGAAAAAGAAGATTTTGTGGCACGAAATCTCTCATCCATTTTAAAATCAAAAAAGACTCAGGAAGAAAGGAAACAAGATGATTATCATGATTTAGGCGACCTATTATTATTCCTTCTATATACAACTTTTGAAAAGAAACATAAAAAAGCCCTCCCCTGGACAGAAGAGCTTCAACTCCATCATTCAACGACCAATCTGCTAAAACGGCTGCTCGGAATTGATGTACCTTATTCATCGATTAATGAAATTTTGGAGGATATCGATGTCGCTATAGAAAAGTTATGAACTGCTGCGATACTTTTTCCTTTTAAAATAGTCGCTTCCCTTATACGGGTTGTGACTATAACGACGTTTGCTGCTGCTACCGAAAAAAGATGAATGGCCGTGGCGGTGTCGACTGCTGCTGCCAAAATGGGCATGATGTCTTCGTCTGCTGCTGGAGTGTGAGCCTAACAAATGTTTTAAAATCCTCTTCAATATTCATCCTCCCTTCTCAAAATAAATCCTATATAAACACTTACGATTGTAAGTCCATGTTGGTTTCAAAAAATTTACTATTTCCACGATGTTTTTTTATTAATCATCCAAAACGACAAATTTACAGAATCTTAACAAACCTTAACAAACCATTTATACCAAGTTAATTTTTCCCCTTTATTGTTAGTTATGTAAGATAAACAAGCAAATTTCTTAGGGGGAAACGAAAATGAAAAACTATAAGAAACTGGCATTATCTGCACTTATTTCGGGAGCGGTACTACTAACTGCATGCGGACCTCAAGAAGGAACGAGTGGAAACGAATCAGGATCAAATGGAAATAAAGCTTCAGAACAATCCGATCAACAACTGAAAGGAACCGTTACAGTGGACGGATCTTCTACTGTTTTTCCGATTATGGAAGCGGTCGTTGAAGAATACAATATGAATCAACCGAATGTAAAAGTTTCTGTCGGTATGTCCGGTACTGGCGGCGGATTTGAAGCCTTTGCTGCCGGAGAAACCGATATTTCTAATGCCTCCCGTCCGATAAAAGACGAAGAAAAAGCGGCATTAGAAAAAGCAGGAATTGAATATACGGAATTTGAAATTGCCTATGACGGCTTATCAGTCGTTGTGAATAAAGATAATGACTGGGTTGACTATTTAACAGTTGATGATTTGAAAAAGATTTGGGTGGAAGATGGTACGACAAAAAAATGGTCTGATATTCGTGATGGCTGGCCGGAAGAAGAAATCAAATTTTATTCACCGGGTACTGACTCCGGTACATTTGATTATTTCGATGAAGTTGTTTTGGACGGACAACCAATTGTTGAAAAAGCCACTTTGTCAGAAGATGATAACACACTTGTTACCGGTGTAACCGGAGATAAAAACGCCATTGGCTATTTCGGTTATGCTTACTATGCTGAAAACAAAGATCAATTAAAAGTAGTCCCGATTGATAACGGGAATGGAGCAGTTGAACCGACAAATGAAACGGTTGAAAGCGGCAAATACACTCCACTCTCCCGTCCGCTTTACATTTATGTAAAAAATGAATCCTTGTCAAAACCTGAAGTTTATGATTTTGTAAAATTTGCTCTTGAAAACGCAGGAACCCTATCTGAAGAAGTTGGCTATGTCAGCTTGCCGAAAGAAAAATATGATAAAGCTTTATCAACGCTTGAAGATTTAAAATAAAGAAAATAAACAAAGTGGGACAATCCCGGAGATATAAAGCAAAAAGGATAACATGTTTAGAGCTTTTCGATTTGGGAGGATTGTCCCAACTTGTTATGGATGAAAGGGGTTTTCAACATGTCCTCGCAAAAATATGCTGCAACATTATCGGTTCAAGAAATGATCGCAAAAAAGAAACGACAAAGAAAAAATTGGAGCGAAAAGATCATGCCGGTGATCTTACAGTTGACAGCGATTATTTCTGTATTAACCACACTTGGTATCCTTTTTACACTACTTGTTGAAACTTTTGCCTTCTTTAAAGATGTTTCATTAAAAGAGTTTATTACCGGTAACACCTGGTATCCTTTTTCTGAACCTGGTCAATATGGAATTATGCCGTTAATATCCGGAACACTCAGGATTACCGGTATTGCCATCCTCGTAGCAGTTCCAATCGGTCTTGCCGCGGCCATTTATTTAAGTGAATTTGCATCGGACAAAGTGAGAAGAGTTATTAAACCGGTTTTGGAAGTGCTGGCCGGAATTCCAACGATTGTATATGGATTTTTTGCGTTAACATTTGTCACACCAATTTTACAAAAAATAATTCCTTCATTGGAAATTTTTAATGCATTAAGTCCGGGGATAGTGATTGGGATTATGATTATCCCGACAATTGCCTCCCTTTCCGAAGATGCATTAGGTTCTGTTCCAATAGCGATTCGAGAAGGGGGCCTCGCTTTAGGCGCAACCAAGCTAGAGGTGACGTTGAAAGTTGTTCTTCCTGCAGCCGTATCCGGGATTGTTGCTTCGATTGTTCTTGGGATTTCCCGTGCCATTGGTGAGACGATGATTGTGTCTATTGCCGGGGGTTCGACACCAAATCTTGGTCTAGATATAACCGGTTCCGTTCAAACGATGACTGCCTATATCGTCCAAGTTGCTCAAGGTGATGCAGGTTACGGAACTACGATTTATTACAGTATATATGCGGTCGGTTTTGCACTCTTTATTTTTACATTAGTCATGAATCTGCTTGCCCAGTGGATTTCAAACCGGGTTAAGGAGGATTATTAATTTGCTAATCATTTGCCGTAATTTCTTCAGCTTTGCCAAGGAGGTATACACCAATGAAACTGATTGACCAGGAGCAAGTCATTCGTCGCATGAAACCAAGATTATTTCGTAATACATTTTTTAAATATTTATTTCTTTTAGCAACTGGACTATGTCTCATTGTTTTAGCGGTTTTATTTGGTCGAATTTTTATACAAGGTTTGCCGTACTTAGATTGGCAATTCATGAACAGTTTACCATCCAGAAAACCGGAAGAGGCCGGAATTTATACGGCACTAAATGGAACCATTTGGCTGATGGTGGTTGTGGTACCGGTCACGATGATTTTAGGAGTCGGTGCGGCAATTTATTTGGAAGAATATGCAAAAAAGAACCGTTTTACCACATTTATCCAAGTCAATATCTCGAATTTGGCCGGTGTTCCTTCTGTTGTATATGGCTTATTAGGGTTAACTTTATTCGTCCGCACTTTTGCTTTCGGTAAAAGCGTTTTGGCAGCCGGATTGACGATGAGTTTGTTAGTTTTACCGGTGATTATCGTATCTGCCCAGGAAGCGATCCGAGCTGTGCCGAGCAGTTTTAGGGAAGCCTCATACGCCATGGGGGCAACAAAATGGACGACAATTTTGCGGGTTGTCTTACCGGCATCCTTACCGGGGATATTAACGGGATCCATCCTTGCCTTATCACGTGCGATTGGGGAAACAGCACCACTTGTTGTTCTCGGTATTCCACTATTTTTAGCCTTTTTGCCAAATTCGGTTTTTGATGAATTCACGGCATTACCGATGCAAATCTACAACTGGACATCCCGCCCGCAAGATGAATTCCATGCATTGGCAGCAGCCGGAATTATCGTATTATTAGCGTTGTTAATCGTTATGAATTCGGTCGCCATCATGATTCGAAATAAATTTTCCAAACGGTATTAACAGTGCTTGAAGATTGGTGTTTTGTGAACTTTACGTATTTTAAAAAAGGAGGTTTTTATAATGGCAATTGTGGTTGAAATGAGGAAAGAAGAATTAATGATAGAGCAACCAGAGGTCAATAAAGAAGAGGTTTACCAAACAAAGGATTTGAACTTATGGTATGGGGATAATCATGCACTAAAACATATTAATCTGGATATTTTTGAAAATGAAATTACAGCTATTATCGGTCCGTCCGGATGCGGAAAATCAACCTTTATTAAAACATTGAACCGGATGGTCGAGCTTGTTCCGGCCGTAAAAACATCCGGGGAAATATACTATCGCGGCAGGAACATTTTCGATAAAAACTATGAAGTAGAGGAATTAAGAACCCAAGTCGGTATGGTTTTTCAAAAGCCAAACCCATTTCCTAAATCAATTTATGATAATATCGCCTATGGTCCACGTATCCATGGCATTAAAGATAAAAAAATTCTGGATGAAATTGTTGAAAAAAGTTTGCGGGGGGCGGCCATTTGGGATGAAGTAAAAGATCGGCTGAAGGAAAATGCTTACGGTTTGTCAGGTGGTCAGCAACAACGACTTTGTATTGCCAGATGTCTTGCCATTGAGCCGGATGTTATCTTGATGGATGAACCGACTTCCGCTCTTGACCCGATTTCAACATTGAAGGTGGAAGAACTTATTCAAGAATTGAGAAAAAACTTCAGTATCATTATCGTCACCCACAATATGCAGCAAGCGGCACGGATTTCGGATAAAACTGCATTTTTCCTGAACGGTGAAGTTATTGAGTATGACCAAACGAATAAAATTTTTTCAACACCTAGTGATAAACGGACGGAAGATTATATTACCGGACGATTTGGCTGATATAATAGGTGATATTCTTCATCCGGAGGCGCCGTTTCAATCCTTTTTTTAAAAACCATTTTTGTAGAGTAGATCATGAGTGCTGTACTACCATTGTTTGCTTAGATTTTCACTAGACTAATCTTAAGTTTGACAGTAAAAACCGCAGAAAGCCCCGTTGTTAAGGCATTTTCTGCGGGTTTTTTAGTGCCAAAAATTGCGTACTTTTTTGGTCTGCCTATAAAATTTTTATATTCTTTTGTCCCTTGCTTGATGAGATATCGAGGCTAGATTTTTACTAGAATAATCCTTCTGTTTTTAATATAATTTTAAAAAAGATGAGTCGAATAATCCATTTGCTCTTGCGCTATTGGCCGGCCAGTACCACGCCAAAACAAGAACAACCCCCGAGGAACGGTACACATATAAATGAAAACTCACAGAAATAACATCTATCTCGTTTCAAAAAATGATAAGATAAAAGGAAAACGCTTGATTTGGAGATTTTGCCGATGAGAAGCTCGTATTTAGAAATTCGCAAGGACCATAATGAATTTCCAATGGATTGCTTTTTAAATAGTGGGGATATGACATTGCTCCCCCACTGGCATAAAGAAATAGAAATCATTTATGTGAAAAACGGAACACTGAACGTTGGGATCAATGATACTATTTTCACCATGCAGGAGGGGGAAGTAAGAATTATTAATGGTGGGGAGGTCCACTACTATCTTTCCTCCCCCGATAGCGAAAGAATCGTGCTTATGTTTGACATCTCATTTTTTAAAGACATGAGATTAATCAACAACGAAGAGCTTTCCATGCTTGATATCTTTAACGGCATTGAAAAGTCCAGTCTTTCATGGCCGGGAAAAATTAAACAAAAAATCGAGGAGCTAATTCAAGAAATCTATTTAGAAATGGTGAATAAAGACAGGGGATATTTATTTGCCATCAAAGCAAAAATGTATGAAATGATTGTTACTTTGTATCGCAATGTTTATCAAGATATTTCACCGAATGAATTGAAATCGGAGCTGGTTTCCAACCCAAAATCATTTGTTGAGTCTTTAAGTAAAATTTTTGCATATATTGAAGAATATTATCAACAGAAAATTACATTGGATGACATCGCTCGCCATATGGGCTTTAACGCTCAATATTTTTCCCGTTATTTTAAAAGATTAACAGGACAAACCTTTGTGAAATTTTTAAATGATTACCGTTTAAATAAAGCAAAGTGGCTGTTGTTAAATGAGGATCTGCCAATTATTGAAGTGGCTGAACAAGCCGGTTTTAGCAGTGTCAAAACATTTCATCATTTATTTAAAACCAAATTTGGAACTTCACCTTTAAAATATAAAAAGTCAAAATACGGGAATAACATATAAATTTTCCAGGAAGAAAAAGACCTAACAGTTTTGTATGCTAAATGTACAGAAACTAGGTCTTTTTTGATTGGAGAGAATGAGATGATTAGGGTTACTGTTTGGAATGAATATCGTCATGAGCGGCACAACTCGGAGGTAAAAGCAGTTTATCCAGAAGGAATTCACGGCCAAATTGCATCATTTTTACATGAGGCCGGGTTTGGTGTGAAAACGGCTACATTGGATGAACCGGAGCATGGCTTAACAAGTGAAGTATTAGATCATACCGATGTATTGATTTGGTGGGGACATATGGCACATCATGAAGTAGATGATCAAATCGTGGAGAAAGTGAAACAGCGGGTATTAAACGGTATGGGCTTAATCGTACTTCACTCCGGTCACTTTTCAAAAATCTTTCAATCGCTAATGGGAACAAGCTGTAATTTAAAATGGCGGGAAGCGGGAGAGAAAGAACGATTATGGGTAATTAGTCCAGGTCATCCAATCGCTGAAGGAATCCCTGAATATATCGAAATTGACCACGAAGAAATGTATGGGGAGCACTTTGATATTCCGGAACCGGATGAGGTCATTTTTACAAGCTGGTTTGCAGGTGGGGAGGTGTTTCGGAGCGGTTGTACATTTATGCGGGGAAATGGAAAAATCTTTTATTTCCGTCCGGGACATGAAACTTATCCGACCTATTATCATAAACAAGTTCAACAGGTTATTACCAATGCCGTGAAGTGGGCACAGCCGGTTAAACGCAGTTCCCCGGTCTACGGAAATGCAAAGCCGCTTGAAAAAATTTTATCCGAGGAGTGATGTTTATGAAGGAAATTCCTGTGTCCGTCCAATTATATACATTAAGAGAACAGTGTGAGAAAGATTTTGAAGGAACATTAAAAAGAGTAGCGGAATTGGGATATGACGGTGTTGAGTTTGCCGGACTTTATGGCAGATCTGCAAAAGAGATACGCAACTTATTAGATCGGCTGGGACTAAAGGCTTCATCAAGTCATGTTCCGCTTCAGGAGTTGAAAAATGATTTAACTAAGGTAATAGAGGAGCAAAAAACATTAGGAAGCACTTATATTATCTGCCCGTTCCTAATGCCGGATGAACGAAATGAACCAGCCTATCAGGGTTTGATTTCATTTTTAAAGGATACCGGTGAACGAGTCAGAGAGGAAGGTCTTGTCCTCGGTTACCATAACCATGATTTTGAATTGGAACGGCTGAATAATGGGAAAACCGTATTAGAAACGATATTAGATGGAGCACAGTCAGTTATTGCCGAGTTCGATATCTACTGGTTGAAGAAGGCAGGGGAAAATCCGGGTGAATGGATTGAAAAATATATGAACCGGGTACCTATTGTTCATTTAAAAGATATGACAACCGATCAGTTAAAAAGCTTTGCCGAATTGGGGACAGGCGGCGTTGATCTTGAGACCGTTTTATCACTGGGCGAAAAAGCCGGCATAAACTGGTGGGTTGTGGAGCAGGATATTTGTCAGCGTGATCCTTTCGAAAGTATTGAAATGAGCTTGAACTATTTAAAAACGAAATTGCCTTATCTAAACAAATAGATAACTAGATATATGATGTTTTCCATCTTGTAGAGATGAAAAACGAAATCGCCTTATTTAAACATTGACGTAAAGAAATCTTTTTCTTTTAAAGGAAAATTTTGTAATTTGAAGCAAGTTCATACGTCCCTATATAAATGGGATGAATCATGAAAAAAGCAAACGGGAGGAATTGGCATATGAGTAAATTAAAAATCGGTGTCATTGGCTGCGGAAGTATTGCAAAATATCGGCATTTACCGGAATACGCTGCGAATGCCAATGTAGAAATTGTAGCGGTTTGCGACATTGTTCCGGAAAGAGCCGAAACAATGGCTGCCCAATATCGTGCAAAAGCTTTTACAGATTACCAAGAGGTGCTGAAGCTAAAAGAGGTGGACGCTGTCAGTGTATGCCTGCCTAACTATTTGCATGCACCGGTATCCATTGCTGCATTGAATTCCGGCAAACATGTGTTATGTGAAAAACCGATGGCCACATCAAGGGAAGAAGCAGAGGCGATGATCCAAGCGGCAAAAGCAAACGGAAAGAAATTAATGATTGCTCATAATCAACGCTTTGTGGCATCTCATCAAAAAGCAAAGGAAATTATTGAGAGCGGCAAGTTGGGCAAAATATACAGTTTTAAAACTACTTTTGGTCATAGTGGTCCGGAAGGCTGGAGTGCAGACGGTAAAGACAGTTGGTTTTTTAATAAAGAAAAAGCCTTTATCGGGGCAATGGGCGACCTTGGTGTACATAAAGCCGATTTAATGCGGTATTTGCTTGGTGAATTTAAAGAAGTTGGAAGCTTCATTGAAACAAATGCAAAATCTTATTCTGAAGTAGATGATAATGCAGTATGTGTGTTACGTACAGAAAGCGGCATCATCGGTACATTGACGGCTAGCTGGGCATATACAGCAGGAAGTGATGATAACTCGACGGTCATCTATGGAGAAAATGGGATTTTGAAACTGGAAGCTGATCCTGAGTATTCGTTAATCGAACAATATCGTACCGGCGAGGTTGTCAAACATCAATTAAGCAGAATCCAAACCAATGAAGAAGGCGGCCAGACGACATCCCATGTTATTAATCATTTTGTTGAATGTATTTTAGAAGACAAAGAGCCACTTATTACCGGTGAAGAAGGGAAAAAATCGTTGGAAATTATCTTAGCAGCCATCGAATCACAAGAAACAAAGCGGATTGTCATATTGTAATTTTTCAATAAACATAATGGACCCAACGACTCCCATAGTGATGTTGATTTTTGAACGGGTCCCACTGTTTGTCTGAAAATTAATTTTAGGAGGTTTTTCAATGAAATTAGGTGTATTTACCGTATTATTTTCCAATAAATCCTTTGAAGAAATGCTGGATCATGTGAAGGCTTCCGGTCTGGATGCAGTTGAAATCGGAACAGGAGGCTATCCGGGAAATGCCCATTGTCCATTAGATGAGCTTTTAGAAGATGAAAATAAACGAAAAGATTATTTGAATGCGGTTACTGCCAGAGGTTTAACCATCAGTGCCTTTAGTTGTCATGGCAATCCGCTTTCGCCTGATAAAGCATTTGCCAAACAATCGGATGAAACGCTGCGCAAAACGATTAAACTCGCATCATTGTTAGGTGTGCCAGTCGTAAACGGTTTTTCAGGAACGCCGGGAGACAGCGAGGATGCTAAACAGCCAAATTGGCCGGTTGTTGCCTGGCCAACGGAATATGCCGATATTTTAACATGGCAATGGGAAAATAAATTAGTTCCGTATTGGAAAGAAATTGGCGAATTTGCCCAACAACATCATGTCAAAATTGGCCTTGAATTGCATGGCGGTTTCCTCGTCCATACACCATATACCATGTTGAAATTGCGTGAATTAACTTGTGATGCGATCGGTGCCAATTTAGACCCGTCCCATATGTGGTGGCAAGGTATCGATCCGGTTGCCGCTATTAAAATTTTAGGAAAAGCAGGAGCCATTCACCATTTTCATGCAAAGGATACGTATATTGACCAGGATAATGTCAACATGTATGGCCTAACAGATATGCAACCATACGGAAATGTACAAACCCGTGCCTGGACATTTAGAAGTGTCGGTTGTGGTCATAGTATGCAAGAATGGTCGGATATGATGAGTGCCTTACGTACCTATGGGTATGACTATGTTGTAAGTATTGAGCATGAAGACCCATTAATGTCCATTGATGAAGGCTTCAATCGTGCCGTTAAAAACTTAAAAGATGTGATCATTCGTGAAACACCTGCTGATATGTGGTGGGCATAAGAGGAGGCTTCTATGACAACGAGAACATACAATTTAGCAGTCGTTGGCTATGGCGGCATGGGCAGCTACCATGTCGACCATTTGCTTAAAAGTAATCCGCAAATTCATGTGAAAGGCATTTTTGATATTAAGCAAGAAAGAAATGATGTGGCACTATCAAAGGGGCTGCAGGTGTACGAGAGTCTGGATGCCTTGCTTTCGGATAAGTCGATTCATATTGTATTAATTGCAACACCAAATGACGTCCATAAAGAAATTGCAATAAAAGCTTTAAAAGCTCACAAACATGTAGTTTGCGAAAAACCTGTAACGATCTATGCCCGTGATTTAGAGGAAATTATGACGGTAGCTGAGGAAACCGGACAAGTGTTTATGGTTCACCAAAACCGACGCTGGGATGAGGATTTTTTAACCGTGAAAAAAATATATAATGAAAAAATGACGGGTGAAATTTTTCATATTGAATCCCGTGTCCATGGTGCCAATGGGATTCCGGGTGATTGGCGCCATTTAAAGAAAAACGGTGGCGGCATGGTGTTGGATTGGGGCGTTCACCTGCTTGATCAGCTGTTGTTTATGATTCATAGCCCGGTTACGAGTGTATATGCAAATTTAAGTTATGTACTGGGCGATGAGGTGGATGATGGCTTCCAAACCTATTTGACTTTTGCCAACGGAATAACCGCACTTGTAGAAGTAGGAACAACGAACTTTATCTCGCTGCCGAGATGGTATTTAAAAGGAACAGAAGGAACCGCCATTATCGAGGATTGGGGTCTTAACGGAAAAATTGTTAAACAAAATAAAGATATCATAGCTTCTGCACCGAAGCCGATTAAAGCAGGGCAGGGCTTAACGAAGACGATGGCCCCTCCATCAGAGGAAGCAACTACAATGGTAAATCTTCCGGCAGCTTCCGTATTATCTCAAGATTTTTATGATAACCTTGTATCAGTTATTGAAGGTCGTACCGAAGCCATTGTTAAAAATCACGAAGTACTGCGTGTATTAAAGCTGATGGAAATTATTTTTGAATCTGCAGAAAAAAATGAAGTGGTTAAAACCAGTTTGTAGATTCAATTTTGTATTCGGATTGAATTCAACCCCTCTTCATTTGTCCCCGAGAGTCAATCTCGGGGATATTTGTTCTTCTATTGTTGCTTCTTTTGTTCTAGAGCGTTTCGAGACCGTTCTTCCTTTTATCGCTGCTCAATTTGTCCGTAAGTTTCGGCTGGTTGCCCTCGTAATATGTCCATAAGAACGATTTTATTGGACAGTTTCAGGAGGTTGGCTTTTAATTTTGTCCAAAAGAGCTGTTTTAATGGACAGTTTTAGGAGGTTGGCTTTTAATTTTGTCCAAAAGAGCTGTTTTAATGGACAGTTTTAGTAAATTTCCCTCACATTTTGTCTATAAGAACCATTATATTGGATAAAGCCAATCTCGCGGACCAGGGGAGACCTATCTCGCGGGCTGGCAGTGACTACCAAGGAGAAATCGGCTCAACCCAAGCAACCGCGTAACCACAAGCTAACCCTGCCATTTATGAGAAAAAACGCCTTCTTGACAATTTGTAAAGATAAAATTATATTAAAATATAACTTTAGCACTTAAACGCTTTTATGTGATAAAGTAAATATTGTAGCATTATAATTTGAATTACGACTCAGGAGGAACAGCATGAATATAAAAAAATCCTATTATACTCCATCTGTAGTAGAAGCTGTGCTGCTTTCGGCAATAAGTATTTTCTTACTAAGTTTTGGCATCATTAAATTCGAGGCTGCACCACATATCCCCATTTTAGTTGTTATTATCTTTTTATTATTTTATGGCTTATTGAGGAAAATCCCTTTTAAAGTAATGGAAGAAGGATTAATTAATGGAGCAATGGCAGGTATTGGGGCGGTCATATTGCTCCTGTTTATCGGTTTATTGATCGGAAGTTGGATGATTAGTGGAACCATTCCAACTTTAGTGTCTACAGGTTTTTCACTGGCCACGAGCCACTATTTTTATGCCATTGTGTTTGTAATAACGGCACTTGTCGGCGTGAGTATTGGCAGTTCACTGACGACAGTCGCGACTATCGGTGTTGCTTTTATTAGTATTGCCCAAACGATCGACCTTTCTATGGCGATCACAGCCGGAGCCATTGTTTCCGGTGCTTTTTTCGGGGATAAAATGTCACCGTTATCCGATACAACCAATTTGGCATCGACAATTGTAAAAGTTGATCTGTTTGAACATATTCGTAATATGGGATGGACAACTGTACCGGCATTTTTATTGTCATTGCTCTTTTTTATTTTTGTTTCCCCACCCGTAGAGGAAGCGGATCTATCAAATATTAATCATTTTCAAGATTCATTGTACTCAACAGGGCTAATTCATTGGTATAGCTGGCTGCCTCTAGTTTTATTAATTGTCCTTTCGATAAAAAATGTCCCTGCGATTCTTTCTTTGGCAGCAAGTTCACTTTTGGCCGTTGTTCTTTCTTTTATTAATCAAATGTTGCCAATTGGAGACTTACTTAATGTTTTGTTTAACGGCTATGTGTCAGAAACCGGAAATACAGCACTAGATGAACTGCTGACAAGGGGTGGCGTCAGCAGCATGTTTTTTACGGTAAGCCTGGTTTTGCTTGCTTTAGCAATGGGTGGTCTGCTCTTTACGCTTGGTATTGTCCCGCGACTTATAGAATCCATTGCAGGCCTTTTAAATAATGTCGGAAGTGTGATTACTGCATCAGCAATGACTGCAATTGGCCTAAATGTCATGATTGGTGAGCAATATTTGGCGATTTTACTTACCGGCGAATCGTTCCAGTCCCAATTTGCTAAGGTTGGTTTGGCAAACAAAAACTTGTCCCGTGTATTAGAAGATGCTGGTACAGTAATTAATCCGCTTGTGCCATGGAGTGTTTGCGGTGTTTTTATTACGAGTATGCTTGAAGTGCCGGTTTTGAGCTATATTCCTTTTGCAATTTTTTGTTGGTTATCTCCAATATTATCTATACTATTTGGTATTTCCGGGAAAACATTGACGTATTTAAAATAAGGTATGAAGAATGCATGATTGCTAGGGAGGAAAGGATGTTGGTCACACAAGTGTTGTCATAAGGTTGTGGTGCTTTTGGCTTGTGTTCTATGTTAAGAATTATAAATTTTCAGCAGAGATGCGAATTCGAAGTAGTGAGAAAAAGTATAAGCTCACAAGAAAGGCTATGAAGAACCGAAAGTATAGGCTCCGTAGTTGAAAAAGCAATGTCTTTTTCAACGAATACATCGTACCAGAAAAAATTTTATATTTTTTCGGTGAACTTACGCATCACATGTGGCCTAAAGGCATAGACGCCCTAGTTTTCTTATTTGAAAAGAAGTGAAAGATAATTCCAAATTAATTCGTTTGTAGTATGTCTTTTGCAGTTCAGTTTGACCGTTTCCGCCATCAATTAAAATCCTCTTTTCTTTTTGGGGATATTTTCCAATATGTAGAAGAGTATAAATATATTTGAAAATCATATTGTCTTATAACAAATGATAAATTATAATAATCTATTATATCGCCAAGTTTCTAATTTTTTGAAAAAGTATTGTTTATAAAAACAAGGGGGTAGTGCAATGGCTGATTTTATTAATACGTTATATAGCTGGCTCTGGAGTACACCAATGATTGTGTTCTGTATTGCAGCTGGGGTTATTTTTACATTAATGACGAAATTTGCCCAAGTACGATTAATTGGGGACATGATCAAACAAATGTTTAGAGGAAAAAGTTCAAAATCCGGAATTTCCTCATTTCAGGCATTATCTTTAGCTTTATCCGGTCGTGTCGGTACGGGGAATATTGCAGGGGTAGCAACGGCAATTGCTTATGGTGGTCCCGGTGCTGTTTTTTGGATGTGGTTAATCGCTTTTTTCGGAGCTGCGACTGCATATGTAGAATCTACGCTCGGCCAAATTTATAAAGAAAAAGTCGATGGTGAGTATCGCGGCGGTCCTGCTTATTATATTGAAAAAGGTTTGAATCGTCGTTGGGCAGGAATGATTTTTGGGGTTGCCGGTTTGCTAGCAATGGCTGTTCTTATGCCGGGGGTTCAATCAAATGCCATCTCTGCCGGGTTTGATAATGCATTTTCGATTAGTCCGTGGATTACGGGGATCTTTTTAGCAGTTTTATTAGGTGTTATCATTATTGGGGGAGTTAAACGGATTGCCAATGTTGCCCAATTGGTTGTTCCATTTATGGCTCTTGGTTATATTCTTGTTGCGCTCGTAATCATTTTTATGAATATTGAAGCTGTTCCGGGCGTTTTTAAATTGATTTTTACTAGTGCATTTGGTGCTGATCAATTGTTTGGCGGTATTTTAGGAAGTGCCATCGCGTGGGGAGTAAAGCGCGGAATTTATTCGAATGAGGCAGGACAAGGAACCGGACCGCATGCTGCCAGTGCCGCTGAAGTATCTCATCCTGCAAAACAGGGATTGGTTCAAGCGTTTTCGATTTATATTGACACATTGCTCGTATGTTCCGCAACTGCATTTATGATTTTATTTACTGGTTCCTATAATGTATATGAATCTGACCAGTCAACGCTTATTGTCAATAATATCGGTGATAGTGTAGAAGTAGGGACAGCTTATACACAAATGGCCGTTGACAGTCAATTACCTGGTTTCGGCTCACCGTTTGTTGCAATAGCTCTGTTCTTTTTTGCCTTTACAACTATTATGGCTTATTACTATATTGCTGAATCGAATGTTGTTTACTTATTTAAAGGCCGTAATTTAAAAATTCCGATGATGATTTTAAAAATAGCTATGATTGCGGCAACTTTCTATGGTACGGTCAGGACTTCAACACTGGCTTGGACATTGGGTGACATTGGTCTCGGCTTCATGGTTTGGACTAACTTAATCGGCTTAGTATTCCTTTACAAACCGGCCATTCAGGCATTAAAAGATTATGAAGAACAGAAAAAGCAAGGTCTTGACCCGGAATATAATTCAACAAAACTTGGTGTGAAGAATGCTGATTTTTGGGAAGACGGGTATAAGAAAGAAGAAGAAGCTGTTTAACCAAGATTTCCTTTCAAGTAGCCACAAAACCTGGCTACTTTTTTACACCAGAAAGTATAAATTTCCAGGAAAGATTGTACGTTGTTGGAAATTTTAGTATAAGTATAAGTGCAAAATGCTACAACTAGAGAGGCTTCGGTAGCATTACCTCGCAAGCGAAAATGTTTTTTCGCTGACTACGGCTCTGCCTTCGCCTAAAGGCTTGGCAGTCGCCGTTTTTACTAACGGATCATGTGTTAAGTTTTTTTATGACAAAAGGTAAAGTGGGGCCGGCATTGCAACAGGAGGGTGCGATTTAAGCCGGCCAAGATGTACGACGCTAAGCGGGCGCCTTGCACTTTCTTAATCGCGTTAAAATTTATCGCAGGAAGGGTGAGATGTAATAGGAGCAAAAGAAAGGGAACCCTTCAGATGAAGAAGAGTTCCTAAAAAATCTATTTATGATTGTTTAGCAATAGATAATTTTTGAAAAACGAAAAGTTGGCTCACGAGTCAATTTATTTTCTTTTTCCTCGCGCTTTTACCCGACTGTCGGCTGCATTGGATCGCGCAATAGCTTCTCGGTCTTGCAAGTCCGCCAATTCCTGTGCATACTCGATATCAAGACCATCTGACTTCATATTTTTCGGAACTTGAGGTAAGTTTGCTTTATTTTTGTCGCGAGTTCTTTGTCCACGAGCTCGTCCCATGTTGAGACCCCTTTCGTCAGGAGTTTTGAAGATAAATGATCTTCATCTTTTAGATTAGCCAAGTAACTCGCGAATATGACAGGTAAGTGTTAGCAAGTCTGTTATTATTCCCGGGCAGCTCTGTCAGCTCGTTTAAAATCGCGACCATAAATAATTTCCTGTGCTTTTTTCAACTGTTTCTTTTCTTCTCCCCGGTTTTTCTTTGGATTAGCCATCGCTTTTACACCTCCGTGTTTTCGTGTACACACTATATTTTTAGTTTTTCCATTCCCCGGCAAAGCATACGTAGACGAGCGAAATTGCATACAAATTTTCTATTTTATGATACATTTGTGCTAAAGAAACATGAATGGAGGTGTTCATCCTGCCAATCATAAAAAAGATTACCGTTCAGAAAAGAAATACGGATCGCTATAATGTGTTTTTTGACGATGGAAAAGATGGTCAATACGCCTTTAGTGTCAGTGAGGATATTTTAATAAAATATGATTTACGAAAAGGGAAAGAATTGGATGAACAACAACTTGCGGAAATTTTTTATAATGAGGAAATACAAAAGGCGTACATTCAAGCTGTTCATTACTTATCATTCCGCATGAGATCGATAAAAGAAGTTAAAGAACATTTACAGGAAAAAGGTTATGAGGAAAATGTAATTCAAGAAGTGATTGGGCGCCTTTTGAATCAAAAATATTTAGATGATCGGGAATTTGCACTTGCTTTTGTAAAAACACAAATCAATACCTCGGATAAAGGTCCGAATGTTATTAAAGAAGGTCTGCGGAAAAAAGGAATCCATCCGAGTATCATTGATGAATCATTGGCGCTTTTTACGAATGAAGAAAAACTGGAAAAAGCAGTTAAGCTTTGTGAAAAACAAATATTGAAAAATAAAACAGTTTCCACTAAGCAGTTGAGCAGTCATTTGCGTATTTTTTTAGTCCGGAAAGGGTTTGAACAGGTAACGATTCAGAAAGCCGTTTCACTTGCATTGGAAAATGTTCCCGATCACCGTGATGAAGAAACGATTCAAATTCAAGGTGAGAAAGCGTTGAAAAAATATCGACTAGTACCACCTGAAAAAAGGATTATGAAAGTTAAGCAATTTCTTTATCGTAAAGGATTCCAACTTGCTGATATTGAAAAATTTCTTGATGGAATTGACATAAATAATCATGAATAAAGAATGTATTAGCACGTTTACAGAAAAAAAGACAAAAAATGATGTGGAAGGTGTTTTCAATGACTAAAAAAAGGTATAGTGAAATGTCGGAAATTGAATTGAAACAAGAAATTGCACATTTAAGGGAGCAGGCAAGGAAAGCAGAGCAGCTCGGTATTATAAATGAATTTGCCGTGCTTGAAAGGAAAGCTTTGATGGCTGAGTGTTATTTACTGAACCCGGAAGATTTTAAAAAGGGTGAAATCTATCGACTGCGTAATGAACCGGATACTTACTTCCGAATAAAATATTTGAAAGGTTTCTTTGCTTGGGGAAATCGTCTGAATGGTGAAGGAAAAGAAGAAGGAATTCCGATTTCGCTTTTGGAAAAAGTAAAAAAATGTACTAAACTTACTGGACGGGCTGATTTATATAGAAGCAGCATAGTGGAGTAAAAGATGAGCATGAAGATTAACTGGAGGGAGCCCGCACTTCCTGGACTCCCGTTTCCGTTTTCAAGAGCTATGAATCGTCTCTTTCTCTTTGATTTGAGGCGTGCATCCGTTCCTGTGGTCTTGTATTGATCGTCCCGTCTGCCCTTAATGAGGCAAATCTTGCTTGTGCACGGGGCATTCCTTCCAATTTTTGGTCCTTTTGATTGGGGAACCCTCTTTCCTTGTTACGCACCATCGTTATTCCTCCTATAAGGATGCTATTTACCGTACCAGTTGTCGGAAACAGTAAATTTACATATAATGGTATAGAGTTTTTGACAAATCACGTTAAACTAAACAGAAAAAAATAGTGCGCAAATAATACGCACTAATAGTATGGCTAAAAAAAGATTTCGTTTACGACAATTTTTCAGGGAATTATTGGGGAAGGATTTCCAGCTTTTTGCGAATTTTTTCTTTGCTATAAATCCAACCGGTATATGAAGTTAGAATGTTCATATTATGATCCATCTTAACAACAGCAAAAAACGGGTAATGATCTTTACTGCGATAGCGTAAATCGATAAAGCGAACTTCAATATAACGGATTCCTTCTTCTATTTCCCAGCGATAAACCGGTGAAAAAGAAAGGAAGGCGGCGACATTAGTATCTTTAATAGCTGTATTCATAACCGGTGTATCCGGTAAAGGAATTCGCTCAAATTCATCAACGATTGTAAAACTGCTTTGATAAGCGTAGGCAACATAAAATTTGTTTTTGGTAATAACGGCAATACGCCATTGAAAAAATTTCATCGTTGGACTTAAGATGACTTGTTCTGTATCGGGAATTCGTTTTTTAATTACAGATACTAATGTTTTCCTTATAGAGTACCGGTACAAATAATAGCCAATCAAGACAATGTACATAGTAGAAAAGATTACCCTTGGATCATTTCCGAATATCCAGAATACGATACCGAGTGCATGAATGCCGAAAATAAACGGATCGAACGTGTTAATCCAACCGAGTGCAACCCATTTGGAGGAAAACGGACGTAAAGCTTGGGTCCCATAGGCATTGAAAATATCAACAAATACATGCAAGAAAACAGCAAGAAAAGTCCATAACCAAACATGCAGCAGATTAACTTCAGGATAAAATAAATACAATAGTAAGGCTATGATGAACGGCCACAAAACAACTGCGGGAATTGAATGAGTAATACCGCGATGATTTCGGATATATATCGCATTATTACGTAATTTTAATACTGTATCAATATCCGGAATTTGTGAACCGACAATCGTTGCGATCAAAACGGATTGATAGGTATCAGGATGATTGAATACAACCGGATCAATGGTGGCCAATCCACCAAGGGCAATACCCATGACAAAATGTGTACCAGTATCCACAAAAATACCTCCAGTATGATAACTCTTTAGATGACAAGCATACGATTAATATATGTACCATATCAAATAAATTTTGTGCGAATAATAAACTCTGCTTAATTTTATTAAAAATGATATGATTATTTTTAGCATAATTCAAAGAACGCATTATATACAAATTTTATTTTAACCAACTCTTAATCAGATTTTATCATGTGGAGGACAAGCTGTGAATGAAAGAGTATCCGTACTTTTAAAAAATTTTAACATAGAGGAATTTCAAAAATCTTTAATTGAATGGTTCCAAGAGGAAAAGCGGAACCTTCCGTGGCGTGCAGATAAGGACCCTTATAAGATTTGGGTTTCAGAGGTCATGTTACAGCAAACCCGGGTCGATACGGTGATCCCTTACTTTTACCGCTTTATTGAGAAATATCCGAATATCGAAGCATTAGCTAATGCGGATGAACAAGAGCTGTTGAAGACGTGGGAAGGATTAGGCTATTACTCACGTGTGAAAAATCTACAAGCAGCGGTAAAGGAGGTGCAAACTCAATACGGCGGGGTTGTCCCTGATGAGAAAAAAACGTTCAGTAAGTTAAAAGGGGTCGGACCTTACACGACCGGAGCCGTTTTAAGTATTGCTTATAACAAACCGATTCCGGCTGTTGACGGCAATGTGATGCGGGTATTATCCCGGATTTTTGAAATTGAGGATGATATTATAAAGGTAAGGACAAGAAAGCTTTTTGAAGAATTAGTGGAAGAGATCATTTCCCGTGAAGATCCGTCCAGTTTCAATCAAGGGTTGATGGAACTCGGTGCATTGATTTGTAAACCGACTTCACCGGACTGTTTGTTATGTCCGGTTCGTGACCATTGCCGTGCCTTTCAACACGGTACAGAAACGAGGCTTCCGGTAAAAAGCAAACAGAAAAAGGGAAGGACCGTTCAGTATATTGCAGCAATTTTGCTGGATGAAAGAGGAAAAGTCGTTATTCGTAAACGTCCTGATGAAGGATTGTTGGCAAGTCTTTGGGAATTTCCAAACGAAGAAGTTATTAGCGGAAAGAAAAATATGATTATCGATTTTGAAAATGAATGGTTGGACAAGTATGGGGCAAATGTGGATTTATTGGAACCATTATGTGTTGTTGAGCATGTGTTCTCCCATTTAACATGGAAGATTCATGCATTTGTCGGCTTGGTAAAGGGGGAGTTGCCACAAAATATGAAAGTTGTGGCTTTTGAGGAAGTAGATGAATATCCGTTTCCGGTTCCGTATCAAAAGATGTGGAAAGAGTATAAAAAGAAGATCGCTATATAAGTATGCGTCCATATGTAATGTCCCACAATATTTACTTTAGAAAGGAATGAGTATATGTCGAACAAAGTAGCATTAGTAACCGGGGCCAGCCGCGGGATCGGCAAAAAAACAGCTCTTCGCTTGGCAGAAGAAGGTTATGATATTGTCATTAACTATGTTCGCAGTAAATCAGCTGCAGAGGAAACGGCTAAAGAAATTGAACAAATGGGGAGAAAAGCGCTTGTTGTCAGAGCCCATGTAGGGGATGTAGATAAAATCAAAGCAATGTTTCAAACGATTGATGAAACATTTGGCCGTCTGGATGTCCTTATTAATAATGCAGCTTCCGGTGTTTTACGTCCGGTAATGGAGATTGAAGAAACTCATTGGAACTGGACAATGAATATAAATAGTAAGGCACTGCTGTTTTGTGCACAAGAAGCGGCAAAATTAATGGAACGGAACGGTGGCGGCAAAATAGTCAGTATTAGTTCGATTGGTTCCATCCGTTATTTGGAAAACTACACACTTGTTGGTGTTTCAAAAGCAGCCCTCGAAGCATTAACCCGTTATTTGGCTGTTGAATTGGCACCGAAAAATATTGTTGTGAATGCCGTTTCCGGGGGTGCGATAGATACAGAAGCACTTCAACATTTCCCAAATCGAGAGAAATTGCTGGAAGATGCCAGAAAAAACACGCCGGCCGGAAGAATGGTGGAGATGGATGATATGGTCAATGCAATTATGTTTTTCATATCCGATCAATCATCCATGATTCGTGGGCAAACGTTGATCGTTGACGGTGGAAGATCACTGTTAGTTTGAATGTTTTTTTGCCATGGATGTTTCATGAACAAAACATTACCGTATTTTTCAATGCGTTCTATAGGAATAGAAATGCCGGAAAAATAAACTTTTGGTTATTTGAAAAGTGAAATCGTCAATTAATTGGTGATACCAAAAATTTCCACAAAATCTTTGGATACTTATCCCTCCACTTGGATATGTTAAGAACGTGGAGGTGATAACAGATGGCAAAAAACAATAAAACACAAGCTGGTACAAATTTTCAATCTGCACAAGGCGGACAAAGCCAATTCGGTACCGAGTTTGCTAGTGAAACGAATGTACAAAAAGTAAGACAACAAAATGCTCAATCTGCACAAGGTGGACAAGGTCAATTTGGTACTGAGTTTGCTAGTGAAACGAATGCACAAGAAGTACGTCGTCAAAATCAACAAGCAGAGGCTAAAAAAAATAAAAATTCATAACATATACATCACATATACATCTAGGGTGAACCATAAAGAACCAACCCCTTATAAGTTCCAAAAGGTGCTTCATTATCGGAGCACCTTTTTTGGCTAATAGGAAAGTAGAAATTTTTTAATTTCTACTTTCCTAACGCATAAGTGCTCTTGCGGCTCTGCTCTCGCCTAAAGTCTCGGCAATCGCCGAGTTTTCTTTATATCCCGGTTTTAAAAATTTGGTTGAAACGTTATAATATAAAAATAACGAATATAAATTGGAAACAATTATTTTATTGTCAGATAGAAAACTTGAGCGGGATGTAGAAAGTAGGGATTAAAAATGGGAGTTCCCATGGAAGGAGAAACAATCCAAATACATAGTTATAAACATAATGGACATATTCATCGCATATGGGAAGAAACAACGGTGTTAAAAGGAACAAACACAGTCGTCATTGGGGGAAATGATCGAACAATGGTAACAGAATCAGATGGACGAACTTGGATCACGAGAGAACCGGCGATTTGTTATTACCATTCCCAATATTGGTTTAATATTTTAGGCATGCTTCGAGAAGACGGAATTCACTATTATTGTAATTTAAGTTCACCATTTGTGTTCGATGATGAAGCATTAAAATATATCGATTATGACTTAGATATAAAAGTATTTCCGGATATGACTTATGTTTTACTTGATGAAGATGAATATGAAGAACACCGAAAATTAATGGGATACCCGGATGTTATCGATAAAATTTTGAAAGCAAATATGGAGAAATTAATTGATTGGATTCGTCAAAAAAAGGGACCGTTTGCACCGGATTTTGTTGATCAATGGTATGAACGATTTTTAACATATAGAAATTTTTAATAAGAATTCGGTTGGTAAAAAAAGGTCCGTGAATTTTTTTGTCAATACAATTAAAGGATATCGTTTCTTCACGCCATGTTGATCAAGTGGTGAAAAATGAATTTTTGAAATACTGAAGATACAAGAACCGAATCAATAAATGGTTATTTCGGATTCGTTTTGAAAGAAGCAATCTTAGTCATTTTCGTTTAGTTTGGAATAACGTGGAATGATTTTTTAGGGAGAGAAAAAAATGGGGAGTATCAAACGGTACATGCAATTCGTGAAACCGTATCGAGTTCAAATCATTGCTACACTGTTTATCGGTGTGATTAAATTCGCCATACCATTACTAATTCCACTACTATCGAAATATTTGATTGATGATGTCATTGTTAATGAAGCGTTATCGAAACAGGAAAAATTTTCCCAATTAGGGATAGCAATGGGACTAATGGCCCTTATTTTTATTTTTTTACGTCCACCGGTAGAATATTATCGCCAATACTTTGCTCAATGGACGGCAAATAAAGTGTTATTTGATATACGTGAAAAATTATATGCACATTTGCAAAAACTGGGATTGAAGTATTATTCAAATAAGAAGACAGGAGAAATTATTTCCAGGGTCATAAACGATGTCGAACAAACGAAGGATTTTGTCGTAACCGGTCTTATGAATGTATGGATAGACTTGACGACTATTCTGATTACAATAACGATTATGTTCACAATGAATGTAAAATTAACATTAATCTCCTTACTTATGTTTCCGTTTTATGGTTTTTCCGTCAAATACTTCTTTGGGAATTTGAGGAAGTTAACTCGGGAACGATCACAAGCTTTAGCTGAAGTTCAAGGATATTTGCATGAACGTGTTCAAGGCGTTTCCGTTATTAAAAGTTTTGCCATTGAAGAACATGAGAAAAAACGATTTTATAAAACGAATAACAATTTCTTACATCGAGCGATAAAACATACAAGCTGGAATGCAAAAGCGTTTGCTGTTGTCAATACGATTACGGATATTTCACCGCTCTTGATAATTGCTTTTGCGAGTTATGAAGTCATTCTGGGGAATTTAACGGTTGGTACAATGGTTGCCTTTATTGGTTATATAGACCGACTCTACAATCCACTTCGAAGACTCGTCAACTCATCGACAACATTAACCCAAGCAATTGCATCAATGGATCGCGTCTTTCATTTGCTGGACGAAGAGTATGACATCGTTGATAAGATAGATGCAAAACCGATTAAGAAAACGGAGGGAAATATTGAGTTTGACTCGGTTTCTTTTGCCTATGAAGAAACGGAGCGCCCCGTTCTTGAACATATTAACTTACAAATAAAAAAGGGACAAACGGTTGCTTTTGTTGGAATGAGTGGGGGTGGCAAATCAACTTTAGTCAGTTTGCTTCCACGATTTTATGATGTAACGGGAGGAAGTATTTTACTTGATGGTACGGATATTCGTGATTTGAAAGTGAAGGACTTGCGGGATCAAATTGGAATGGTTCTCCAGGACAACATTTTATTCAGTGATACGGTAAAAGAAAATATTTTATTGGGGAAACCGGATGCATCAGATGAGGAAGTGATTCATGCTGCAAAACTCGCCAATGCCTACGATTTTATTATGAATTTACCTCAAGGATTCGATACAAAGGTCGGGGAAAGGGGGGTGAAATTATCTGGTGGGCAAAAACAGCGAATCGCGATCGCTCGAGTTTTTTTGAAAAATCCGCCAATAATTGTATTGGATGAAGCCACTTCCGCACTAGACTTGGAAAGTGAACACTTGATCCAAGAAGCATTGGATAATTTAGCGAGAGATCGGACAACTTTAATCGTTGCCCACCGATTGTCGACAATTACCCATGCTGATTGTATCGTCCTTATCGAGCATGGAAAAATTGTCGAGAAAGGAACGCACGATGAATTGATGGCGAAAAAAGGTCATTATTATGATTTATTTACGGTCCAACAATTTGATTAAGAAGACAGGTTGTCGTATTTTGGCAGATTGATAGAGTAGGCGGGAAATCGTAAATTTCAATTGCAAAAGGTTGAGCAAAGTCCCGCTATCCTTGTTAATGGTGACAAAGTACAATTGGCCTGTCTCCTTTTTTGTAAAAGAAGTTCCGCGTGTTGTATTGTTGTTGAATGTACGCCCGATTTACATATTTACTTGTAAAAGCTCTAAGTAATGCTGAGTAATTCATATAAAACCGCACAGAATCTCCAACTTTGTAATCCTTTTTACATTTTGTTAAGTCCAAAATAAGGTGATCGGAACTTGCCCCTACGATTTCTATTCTTTTGTCGATTGGAACAAGACCTAAATGATCAATGTCCTGTCTGCCGATTGCGACAATTCCCCGGAGCATTTGTCCCTTATCGACAAATACCGGTTTTTGACCAAATGCATCCATACCGATATTTCCAAAGGGTACAGAAGGCTTTTCCTTTATTTCTACCAATTCAGCTGAAAGGGTAAATACGTCATGATGCATTTCGTCATAAAATTGTCCGAAAGCGGTTTCCTTTCCAATGACAATCGCTTCACCCAAACGTAAATTATTAATGCCCTCAGGAATTCCGTCTTTATCCAGTAAATAAAGCGAGCTTGAGTTGCCGCCGGAAATCATTGACAGTGACAAGCCGTATGAAGACTCGATTGAATTTTTATAATCAACAAGTTTTTGTAGAATACCTTTATCAGGAATGACGCCACCAAAACAGGTTAAATTGACAGCCAACCCGAATAATTGAATATTTGTCATGGTCACTATTTCGGCAACCGCTTTATGTAATTCTTTCACATCAAAATAGCCTTCGCGAAGATCGCCTAAATCAACCATGAGGACAACTTTATGGATCTTCTTTTGTCTTTTTGCTTCATTGTTTAAAAAACGGATCGTACTGATTTCGGAATTGAAACTAATATCAGTATAGCGAATCACATCCTCTATTTCACTATGCATCGGAATACGAATAAGTATTTTTGGTTTACTGACTTGGGGATAATTTTTAATGTTTTCAATTCGAGCATCGCCTAGATAATCAACATATTTGTTTTCGTCCGCTGCCTTGACAATTTTCGGATCAGCGGCGTATACCTTGGTTATATGAGTTAACGTTAGACTTTTTGCTTTCATTTTTTTGCCAATATAATCAAGATTATCCGTAAATTTGTTCAGGTCAATGATAATTTTTGGATTCATGCAAATACCTCCTTTTAAATCTCACTTGACTAGTAAAAACACAAGATCGATATTTCAAAAGGAAAGCAAATGATGAAACATTTCCACTCTTCACTACTTGGCTTACTTTTATTTTAGAATAGAGATTACAAAAGACGCAAGGAAGATGCTCCTTTCAAAACAAGTATCACGAATGACCGAACTCCCCTTGATTATGCCAAAATAATGTTTTTTTCCTCAAAACGATAAGTATTTTTATTTATTTTACATAAAAAACAGTGTTATACTATTCCCATCAATCTTCTTTGTTTAACCAAGGGAGTTTTAACACCCTGTTTAGAGTGGGATAAAAACGCAGAAATTTTTATACTACCAGATTTGATTTAGGAGGGAACAGCAATGAGTTTGAAAAAAACATTAACGCTTGCCGGATCAGATACGAGTGGCGGAGCAGGAATACAAGCGGACTTAAAAACATTTCAAGAACACGGAACATATGGCATGACTGCCCTTACATCAATCGTAGCAATGGACCCGAATGAAGGGTGGAAACATAATGTTTTTCCAATTGAAGCGAATATCGTGGATAAACAATTGGAGTGTGCCTTTTCTGTTGGTTTGGATGCAATGAAAACCGGTATGCTCGGTTCGGTTGAAATTGTTCAACTTGGAGCAAAGTATATCGACCAATACAGCTTAAAAAATGTTGTCATCGACCCGGTTATGGTTTGCAAAGGGGAAGATGAAGTCCTTTTACCGGAAACGGTCGATGCTTCCCGAGAGCTTCTTTTACCGAGGGCACTTGTTACAACACCGAATCTTTTTGAAGCTTGGCAATTATCAAAAGTAGGTCCAATTAAAACGGTAGCTGATATGAAAAAAGCGGCTGAAAAAATTCATGCCCTCGGTGCAAAAAATGTTGTTATTAAAGGCGGGAAAGCTTTGGATCATGAAAAAGCGGTGGATCTGTTCTATGATGGAAAAGAGTATGTCCTTTTAGAAACGGAAAAAATTGATACAACGTATAACCATGGTGCCGGCTGTACATTTGCTGCCGCGATAACAGCAAACTTGGCAAAAGGTGAAGAGGTATTTACAGCTGTGCTCAAAGCCAAACAATTTGTTGCTGCAGCCATCCGACATGGTTGGAAATTGAACGATTTTGTCGGTCCGGTCATGCATGGCGCATACAATCTGTTTAAAGACGATGTTTCGGATATCAATCAAGTGACAGTATAATCATCTGTCATTAGGTATAGACCGGGTGCAGAGCTTTTTTGTTTAATGAAAAAAAGAAAAGTACAGGCCTCGTACTTAGTGACGTATGTCGCTTAAGCGGGCGCCTTGTACTTTTCATTAAGAAAATTTTTTTTATGAAACATCAACCTCTATTTCTTCACGGTGATATTGTTGCAAACTGCTGATAAGGATTTCCAGTTTTTCGAGTTGCTCGTTATAATCAAGAATGGTAGCCATAAATTGTAACATATGGTCCATTGTCAACTGTTCGGAGCTGATTTTTTGCATGTCACCAAATAAATGTAGTAACTCATTTCTCTTTGCCACGTATTCTTCCATTTCTTCCGTATGAACTTGAACTGCTTTTCCAATATATCGGAGTAATAGGTGTTCGTGATTGTTATTTAAATGGGAAATTACACTTAATAATTGCTCCCTAATATTTTTTGGTAACTGGTAAAAATCATATTGATAGTGGTGCAACTTTCTCAAAATTTCCAATGCCTTTTTAGCCGTTGTAATCATTTGCCGGTAAATAACGACCTTCCGTATTTTCCCCCGCTTGTTCTTTTTCAAAAAAGTCCTTTCTTCTTTATAGAATAAATAAATTTGTTCAACATGGATAAATTGTTCTTTTAATAATTCGAGTTCTTTTTTTATTAAGGTATGGTCAACTGCATCATGGTTTGTAATCCGTGTCCATTTTAAAATATCATTCGTTATATCGGAAATGGATGTATAAAGTTTTGTTTCATATTTGGGTGGTAAAAAGATCAAGTTAATGATAAAAGCTGACAAAATTCCCAGCATGATGGTTGCAAATCGTAAAATCGCAAAAGTAATAAACTCATCTTGAGGTGTTTCCATAATAACGATTAAGGTTACAACCGATAATGATACGGTATCAATTTTTAATTTTAAATTGATAATAATAAGAATAATTGCTGCCAGCCCAACGATTAAAAAATGATTTCCAAATAACAAAACAAATACAATAGCGATAATCGCCCCTATGACATTTCCTTGTACTTGTTCCAGAATGGTTAAGTACGACCGGTAAATGGATGGCTGGATGGCAAAAACGGCAGAAATTGCTGCGAAAACGGGTGATGGCAGATGGAATAGTTCACCAAGCATAAGAGCCAATACGACTGCCAACCCCGTTTTAAAAATGCGGGCACCTAGTTTCATGAAAATAACCCCTTCTTATTAGAAGTTTACTATTCTTAAAAAATTGTGGAATTCTTTATATGAGAGATGCATCCACATAAGTTTACTATCCTTGAAAAATTGTAGTGTACTTGAGGGTCAATAACAATAGGCAAAACACATATTTTTAAACAACTGCATCCGGACCTGAATTTTACCAATTATTGGCAAAAGATGTCTACAACAATAAAAGTGAGTGGATCGATAACTTGAATAGTAGCTAAGGATGTCCGGAAGCAGATTAAGTGTGTAATCCAGAACTTGAATTTAACCAATTACCCCCGTTCTTTCCTAAAATCGACGACCGTTCTGACGATAAAGGAAGCTGGAACAGTATACCCAATCAATGCTTCAATAATCGCAATTCCCCTCCCTATACCGACCGGAACAACATCTCCATAGCCGACTGAGAATAAAGTAAGCCCACTGAAGTAAAAACATGTATGCAGTGAAGTTATCGTATCTTTTACTTCATTCCCGTTTACATGCAAAATGGTAAAACCGTTTTGAATAAAGATAAAATAAATAAGACCAAAACCAAGAAAAATGGTCGAAAATATAAAAATTAAATAGATAAAACTTTCCCAGGATAAATATTTCTCCTGTAAAGCAGTAGGAACAAATAAAGTTCTTAGACTCGACGTGATTATAAATATAATAACAAATAATAATAGATATCCAAGCATTTTGACCACATCCGTAACTTAATTAAAGATTTGGTTATATCACAATTTTAACGGTAAGTCGAGGACTCCCGCTGCAAAATTCGAGTGAGGTGGGAGTTTGTCTCGTCGTTAAGTGGGATAAATGGGAAACTGCCCCTTTTTTATAGAATAAGAAAGTTTTAAAATACAAGTAATTAGCTTGGGATTAGTTTTATTGTCTAGCTCCGAGCGCCAGCGACTGAGAAACTAGCTCCCCTTTAATGTGCTCCTGCGCCATAGCCTATTCGAGGAAGCGGATGTTCAGCTCGTCGCAAAGCTTCATGAAGTATTTCATGGAAGATTACTCATGAAGTTCGCTCAAGTAGTAGCTTCACTACGATAAGTCAACATCGGCTCGTGCCTCGCCGTGTTTCCTATATCTTATTGCGGGGCGCTCCAGTTTGTACGTCGCTGAGCGGGCGCTCTCCGCTTTTCTTATAATATACGCTTGTCCGTTCCGAAAAATGTCAAAGAGGAAAAGACAGGATGTTTTAGTTGTTTTATTTAAGGGTTTGTTTTAATCTAATGCTTAGAAGGTGAATATGGAGGGACGTAAGATGACAATTGCAGTTGGAGAAAAAGTACCTGATTTTGAACTGTTAGCAAGCAATGGCGATAAGGTGAAATTATCTGATTTCCACGGTAAACATGTAGTTCTATATTTTTATCCAAAAGATATGACCCCGGGGTGTACGACAGAAGCTTGTGATTTTCGTGATTATCATCAAGATTTTGCAGATGTAAATGCAGTTATTTTGGGAGTAAGTGCCGACCCGCTCGAAAAGCACCAAAAATTTATTGAAAAACATGGGTTGCCCTTTTTGTTATTAGCAGATGAAGATCATAAATTAAGTGAACAATTCGGTGTATGGAAAGAAAAAAATGTTTTCGGGAAAGTCGGCTTTGGTATTGAACGTTCGACATTTATTATTGATAAGGATGGCGTTCTCGTTAAGGAATGGCGAAAAGTGAAAGTGCAAGGTCATGTTGAAGAAGCATTGCAATTTATTAAAAACAATTTGGCATAATTTTCTAACGGTAGAGAGCAGGGAGTTAGTCATGAGCCTGTTTTATGTAAACAAGGCATTCATCCATGCAAGTATACGGTCAGTGCATATAGTAAAGTAGGGCATACCTCCTCATGGAATTTCACTCGAAATCTGCCGGCAAAATCATTAAAGCATTTTGCCGGTTTTTTTATAATATAAGAAAGTATAAAAATACAAGTAAATATCTTGGGATTAGTTTTATTGTCTAGCTCCGAGCGCCAGCGACTAGCAAACTTCACTCCCCTCCACTACGATAAGTCAACATCGGCTCGTCCCTCGCCGTGTTTCCTTTATCTCATTGCGGGGCGCTCCAGTTTGTACGTCGCTAGGCGGGCGCTCTGCGCTTTTCTTATTATAAATTTCCAGCAAAGAAGCAAATTCGACATAGTTGGAAATTTTAAGAATTAAGTATAAGTGCATAAGGAAAGCTTCACTGGAATACATCGCAGCCGAAAAAATTTTATATTTTTTCGGTGAACTAGAGAAGCTTCGGTAGCATTACCTCGCAAGCGAAAATGTATTTTCGCTGACTGCGGCTCTGCCGTCGCCTGAAGTCTCGGCAGTCGCCGAGTTTTCTTTACGCTTATTCTTAGATTTACGGCAATGTGCGCACTTTATTTTATGTAATACTTTTTGATATAATAGATAAGTGAAATTTTTACGACAATTAACATAATTATATTAATAACCGTACAGAGACATTTTTGAAAGGAAGATGGGAATGCAAGTTGTGGCAACCGTAGGACGAAATGAAGCATTAGAAAAACGAATTCAGAGCGAATTTCCGACCGTTCAATTTACTTTTCTAAAAAAAATGAAGGAAATTGGGGAAAATCGGTATACTGCTGAAATATTGGTAACTTATGGTGAAGATCTTGATGAAAAATTAATTAATGAGATGAAAAACTTGCGATGGATTATGGTTATGTCGGCAGGGATTGAAAAATTGCCGCTTGTCGCAATCAAAAAGAATCATATTATTGTCACAAATGCACGGGGAATCCATAAAATCCCAATGGCAGAATTTGTCTTTGGCTACATATTACAATATGCAAAACAACTCCCTCTTTTTAAAAAGCAGCAAAGTGAAAAAGTTTGGAACAGGAAAGTACATCTTCAAGAAATTTATGGAAAAACTATGCTTGTTGTCGGTGCCGGTGCAATCGGATCACAAATTAGTCGTTATGGTAAAACATTTGGTATGCACACAATCGGAATCAATCGCAGCGGGAAGGAAAACCCTGATTTTGATGCAACCTATTCGCTAGAACAACTAAATCATATTTTACCGGAAGCAGATTATGTTATTTCTGTTCTGCCCAATACCGTATCGACAAATAAAATTTTTTCAAGACAACAATTTTTTAAAATGAAAAAAGAAGCGGTTTTTATTAATATTGGCAGGGGAAATGCTGTTGATGAGCATGCATTAATGGAAGCATTGGAAGAAGGACAACTGGCCCATGCCTTCTTGGATGTGTTTGAAAAAGAACCATTACCGGCTGATCATCCATTTTGGAAATCGGATAAGGTGACGATTACACCACATTTGTCAGCAATATCGGATATGTATTTACCACGAGCCTATGAAATTTTTGTGAAAAATTTATGGAACTATGTAAATAAAGAAAACAACTGGATAAATTTGGTCGATTTAAATAGGGGGTATTAACGATGAGAATTTATACAAGATCTGGTGATAAAGGAACCACATCATTAGTATATGGAGCCCGAGTTCCGAAAGATGATCCGCGTGTGGAGGCGTACGGAACATGTGATGAAGCCAATTCATTTATTGGCTTAGCCGTTAGTTTTTTAAGGAATGAATCATTTCAAGGAAAAGAGAGAATATTAAAGATATTCCATGAGATTCAAACGATACTTTTTCACGTAGGAGCGGAAATTTCAACACCGGCAGGAAAAGAAGTTGTTTGGAAACTTAAGGAGGAGTATGTAAAAACTTTAGAAACTTATATCGATGAGCTTGATGCCAACCTTCCTGCTTTGAAAAATTTTATTTTACCCGGGGGTCATCCGGCCGGAGCAGCCCTTCATTCTGCACGGACAATTGTACGCAGGGCTGAAAGATGTTCAATCGGAATAGAGAATCTAAGTCCGGTTACGCTTGCTTACCTCAATCGGCTTTCGGATTTTCTCTTTGTGGCCGCCCGATATATTAATTTCATTTTACAAGTGGAAGAGCAACATTTGCATCAGGAAGAAAATGCTTAGAAACCCGAGTTATAAAGGATTAATTGACAAAACAGGGGTTAAGTGGTTACAATTATTATAGAAGTTATTATTTAATAATTTTTCTTAATAGAAAAGAGGTGCATGGCGGTGTCTCCCAATCAATTGAAAGAAGCATTAGATACGTTAAAAGTGTCTGGCGTTCGCATAACACCACAACGTCATGCGATACTTGAATATTTGATTAATTCGATGGCTCATCCAACTGCAGATGAAATATACAAAGCTCTAGAAGGTAAATTTCCAAATATGAGTGTCGCAACAGTTTACAATAATTTGCGTGTTTTTAAGGATGTGGGTTTGGTAAAGGAACTAACTTACGGGGATTCTTCAAGCCGTTTTGATTTTACCACTCATGACCATTATCATGCAATATGTGAAAGTTGTGGGAAAATTGTTGATTTCCAATATCCGGGTCTTGATGAAGTAGAACAATTTGCATCACATGTTACCGGTTTTAAAGTAAGTCATCATCGCCTGGAAGTATACGGATTATGTCCGGATTGTGCGAAAAAAGAGGCACATTAATTAATCTGATACAAACGAAAAACAATGCTCCCGATTATCGTTCGGAAGCATTATTTTTTTGCAACGGCTTTACTATATGAGTAGTTATGCCCCCAAGATTTCATAAAACAAAATCAGTAACTATGCTCCAGCAAAAGCAAGATTTTCCGCTAACTATAGAAGCCATTCAACATTCACGTCAAAAGAACTATTTTGACCAAGCATAGCAGTCAACGGCAAACGAGCAATTAGCTTTTTATAAACCATAGCAGTCAACCGATCCACCAGCAATTACTTTTTTCATAAAACAGAGCGACAGCGGATTTCAGCAAAAGTACTTGTGATAAAATACAACCATCACGCAGATTTAAAGCTTAGTAACTTTATTTTTTTTTCTGTTATAAGTCTCATCGAACTCTTTCCCCTCTAATTTGCGATCGAGTGTCAACGGTTCACGGCAATACATGCATATATCAACACGTCCCAGCATTTTGGTCACTTTGTTGCATGAGGGACAAACAACCTGTACGGCTTTTGTTGATAACATCCCGATCATAAAATAAACGACACAACTGGCAATGATCGATAAAAATCCAAGAAACATAAAAAGCATCATGAGTATTGGTGAATTTTTAAAAAGTAGACCTATGTACATAATAATAAACCCAATAAATATTAAACTTAAAGCAAATGTCCGAATTTTATTAATTTTACTTGAATACTTCATCGTGATTATTCCCCCTCTATAAACTATATCATAAATTAGCAATAAAATAGAAAATAAAGTGAAACTTCAATCAGGGGGCTTTATCTCCACTGGTGGTTAGTTGATCGATTTTCTTAAAGCTTTCTCTATGTTGACTCAACTTTATAAAAAATTATTGATTGCTCTGTCCGTCGCTTAACTGCGAGGTCAAAAACTCGACGCAGAATTCAAGTCAACGGGGAAGTTAGCAGGGAGCGGAGAAGCTTGTATACGTTCAATAGGTTTTGATAGCAATCAGTGGGATTATTTTACTTTATTCCGCACAAACGGCCACTATATCTTCCTCTTGTGGCTTAAAGGAAATCAAAGATGTTAAGGAGGACGATAAGTGCCCGTAAGTGTCCGATTAGTTTGCAAAAGAACGTTCTTTTTTTACGTGAATAATCTGGAAACCACCTTCCATTCTTCAAGAAAAATTCCACCTATGAGCCGTCCTATACATCGAAATTCATAAAATTGTAAAGAACAAGGAAAAAAAGTTAGGAAATATGGAGGATTTTGATTGATTTTGTCGAAATGAACATAGGATTATATTTTTGGAGGATTTATTATGGATAATTTTGTTCGAACACTATATCAGGAAAGAGCGAGTCAACCTTCTACATTAGGTGTATTGTTAATCGAAAATACAGATCAATTACTTGCAACAACGGATACATTTGATTTGATTATTTTTATTATTTCTACTGATGAAGAGAAGGATTTGTATTTAAAACATTATTACTATGAAGAAAAAAAGCTTGCCCTTTATATGGTTAATAATAAAAAACTGAATGAATGGCTGATGGCTGGATCAAACAGGAGGATATATGATTGGCTGCTTAATGGAAAAATCCTCTTTGATCGAAATGATTTCGTGCATCAATTAATCCAGGATTTAAAAGATTTCCCTTTCCATGAAAGAAAATTAAAGATAGGTCTGGAATTTGCCAAACTAATTAGACGTTATACAGATGGTAAAAAATTGTATGAACAAAAGCATTTATTCGATGCATATAACCATGTTATCCACTCACTTCATCATCTTGCCCGGCTATCTTTAATCGAAAAGGGATTTCAACCGGAAGTAACTGTTTGGGATCAAGTGAAAAGTATTGAACCTGAAATTTATAAAGTTTATGAAGAACTTATTAATAGCGGGGAGCCGTTAAAAAAGAGATTAGACTTACTCTTTTTAGCAAGTGAATTTTTTATCCACATGAGGACAGATCTCGGAAGTTCACATCTTCTTGAAGTATTGGATAAAAAATTAAAATGGTCGATTCAAGATATTGTTGAGGAAGAAGAACTTAAGCTATATTCCATTGATATTTTTGCCCTTCTTGAATATTTAGTGGATAAAGGCTTTTTACATATTGTATTGGAGGAATCAAAAGGAAAGAAGATTTATCACCGATACTATACGACAAAAAATATTTAATTAAAGACCGATAAAAGGATCATCTTAATTAATGTTACACTCTAGCGGCGAATGGATAATATGCTTTATGAATAAGGATCCTAGATAATTAAACTTTTTTGGATGCCCCCGCTTTAAAATCTACTGGTAATTTAAGTGGTGGGTAGTCCAACATCTTTAGGTGAGGAGACCTTTCTCCCTTAAAACGTGATAGTGAACGGTGGGAAATGTCTCACTACTTAATCGACTATATATATGGAAAAAATGTTAACTTATTTACTAACATTCAGTTGAGAAAGGACCAGTACTTATATCTGAAAGAGCTTAGTCCTGTTTTTTAAAACTTGTATAGCGTAGGTTTGTATAATGATCAACGATATTATTTTGAGCAGAAAGCGTATCATAAATGCAAGATACAACATCATTTTGCGGAACTTTAGGCTACTAAACAGCAATATGGCTCAGCAATTCCTTAAGGAAGCTGAGCATGCTTTTCATTATCGATGGTCCACTAGGATTAAAGTGATAAAGTAGTTCAAAATGGATGTTGACAAAGGTCTTTTTTGTTAGTATACTGATATTCGTCGCTGCAAATTAGCAACAATAAAATTTGCAAAAAAGACAAAAGTTATTGACAAAGATAATATTTTTTGTTATTATATTAAAGTCGCTTTTGAATTGATTTGAAGTCAGTTGGTTTTTAAAAAAGTTCTTGACTTCAAAATCAATATTGTGATATAATAATAAATGTGTTTTCTGATTTGGAAATTGATCCTTGAAAACTGAACAAGACAAAGCGTTTTAAAAAACCATTTAAGTCAGTTTTAATTTTGAGCAATCAACTCTTTTTTGGAGAGTTTG
>ERZ777010.90-NODE-90-length-113435-cov-7.779970_pt1 | contig 113435 bp, 107 predicted proteins | sample MGYA00374963_ERZ777010 | MGnify/ENA primary metagenome ERZ777010 (study PRJEB29309, sample SAMN06268256) | bioreactor metagenome | isolation source: Joint BioEnergy Institute, California, USA | place: USA:Joint BioEnergy Institute, California, USA | collected...
GCGGCCTAACGGCCGGGGGTTTTTTAAGTGTCTACAAAATGGGGTCTTGACCAGCTTTTCCGGCAAGGGGGGTTTTTGCGCAATCTCCTAGTGGTCGCCGTGATTTCCCTTGGATGGGTTGGTAATCACGTAGCCTTCCTGCGGCAGGTACAGGTAATCGATGACAACGCCGTCCAGGAGGGGCTCGTCCTTCTCGACGATCACGTCGATTCCCTTTTCGGTGGAAACCACGACATCATCGTCCGTAGGCTTGTCCAGGGCAAGGCCATAATGCGCATGGTCGCCGTGGGCGTGGGTGATGTAGACGCGAAGCTTCAATTCCTTGTCTTCTTCCTGATCCAGCACCGCCTGCAGTTGTTTTGCCGCATTGCGCGTGATCTTTACCTTCATAGGGCAGATCTCCTCACTGTTCGAATATCCTCTCCATCTTAGCAGAGAAGCGAATCCCCATGCAATGAAAAAATGAACGCGCAAAACCTTCGATGACACCCCGGTGGAACAGGAGGGGATGACCGGCTGCAAAAAAGCCGGACGAACGGGAAAGTGTAAATCATTTCCGCCAAAGCAATACTAGGAAGGTAAGCAGGAATCTGCGAAAGGAAATGGGGGATTTTAATGGCAGGCGAACAGGAAAAAGAGCGGTTCAGCAGGCAGCTGCAGCGAAGCGAAAGCAGAATCGTCAACATCGTCCTCCGCGATGAATCACAGGTGGCGGGAGAAATGGAAAAAGCCACCCATCAGGGGATATTACTGACAGATGGCCGTTTCTACGGGTACAAAGAGATCGAGGAAATCAACGGATGTTAGGAGCCGGTTCAGAACGGCAAGGCGGGGAAGAAATGGCGAAGCGCGTCGGGAAGCTCTTTTTGCCACAAACCCCAAACGTGCTTTCCGGGTTTTTCGCGATACGAAACGACAGCCCCTTTTTGTTCCAACTGCTCCCTGGCGAGACGGTTCCAGTGCACGAAATCAAACGTGCCTCTGTCCGTCTGCACCTGTGTCTCATCTTTGCCCACCACCATCCAGATGTTCAGCCAGGATAAATCCGACTGGGCGCTGATTTGATCCTGGGTTGGCTGGAAGAAGGCGCCGGACAGGGACAGGACCTGCTGGAACAGCGCGGGATAATCGAGCGCGAGGTGAAGCGAAACGGTTCCGCCGAGGGAATCGCCGGCGAGCACGCGAGCGGACGGGTCGCGGCGGAGCGGATAGCGGTTTTCCAGGTACGGCACCAGTTCTTCCGCGAAAAAGCGCTTGTAGGCCTCATTGCGGGAACCTCCCGGCGCGTATTCGCCGGTGCGTTTGCTCCGTTCCACGGAGACTCCGGCGATGAGAAACGGCGGAACGCCTTCATCCAGAATCAGCTGGTTGGCAATCGTGGCGATTCGCCCCATGGTAAAGAAGTCATTCCCATCCTGGCAGTAGACGATGGGATAGGAGAGCAATTCCGAATAACCGGGAGGCAAATACACTTTGACCGAACGCGGTGAATCCACAAATCGGCTGGGGATCTCTTCCTTGATAATCGTGCGCTTTACATAATCAGACATGGCAGCTTCCGCCTCCTTTCGCAAACAAAATGAAACTTTTACTTGAAAAATACTGATACAGATTTTATAGTAAATGATAACAGCACGAAAATAAAGCCTGTAATATCAATATTGAAACACGTTGAACAGACTTTGGAGCTGAGGTATAACAGCGGGTTGAAAAACCTCATGCCCGCTGTTGTGCACGCAACCTTTTCGCTGTTTCTTTCCGTTTTTATTCTCTGTGGGCTGTGACTGAGCAGTCGCTAGATGCTCCCCGTAAACGATCCGGGGGAAGAAAAACAAATCCCGTAACGAGGTGAATGTGATGAGTGTATCCACTGCTGTTGAACAAACAGGCAAAAACGCCCCGCTGCAAATTCTTGCACCGGATGGGACACTGGTTCGTCCTGACCTGATGCCGAAGCTTTCCGATGACGAATTGCGCGAACTGATGCGCAGAATGGTATTTACCCGCGTCTGGGACCAGCGCGCAATCAGCCTCAACCGGCAGGGACGCCTTGGCTTCTACGCTCCGGTTGCCGGACAGGAAGCCAGCATGATCGGTTCGGAAGCGGCTATTTCCAAGGAAGACTTCATCCTGCCCAGCTACCGCGACATCCCGCAAATGGTATGGCACGGCTATCCGATGTACAAGGCGTTCCTCTACTCCCGCGGACACATTGAGGGCGGAAGAATTCCGGAAGACGTCAATGTATTGATGCCACAAATTATTATTGCCGCACAGTGCACGCAGGCTGCAGGTGTGGCGATGGGCTTCAAGCTGCGCGGGGAAAAACGCATCGCGATCACCTACTTCGGCGACGGCGCCACTTCCCAGGGCGATTTTTACGAAGGGCTGAACTTTGCCGGCGTTTACAAGCTGCCTGTCATCTTCTTCTCGCAAAACAACGGCTACGCCATCTCGGTTCCCTTTAAAAAGCAAACCGCTGCCGAAAACATCGCGGTAAAAGCGGTTGCCGCCGGCATTGCGGGCGAACGCGTCGACGGCATGGACGTGCTCGCTGTCTACCACGTGGTGCAAAAGGCGAGAGAGCGCGCTTTGAACGGAGAAGGCCCGACCTTGATTGAAGCCCTTACCTACCGTTACGGCCCGCACACCATGGCCGGTGACGATCCGACCCGTTACCGCACCAGCGAAGAGCAAAGCGAATGGGAACAAAACGACCCGCTGATTCGCTTCCGCAAATTCCTCGAAGGAAAGGGCCTGTGGAGCGAAAAGGACGAGGAAGCAACGATTGAAGAAGCGAAAAAAGCGGTTGCGGACGCCATCAAGCAGGCAGACGAAACGCCGAAAATGAAAGTATCCGAGCTGATCGATGCAATGTTTGAGACACTGCCGCCTTACCTGGAAGAACAAAAGGCAGAATACCTGGAGAAGGAGTCGAAATAAGCCATGGCACAAATGACAATGGTGCAAGCGATTACGGACGCGCTTCGCGTGGAAATGAGACGTGACGAAACCGTACTCGTCTTCGGGGAAGACGTTGGAAAAAACGGCGGGGTGTTCCGCGCGACAGAAGGACTGCAAGCGGAATTCGGGGAACATCGCGTGTTTGACACCCCGCTGGCAGAGTCGGGAATCGGCGGTCTCGCCGTCGGCCTCTCCATTAACGGATTCCGCCCGGTTGCGGAAATCCAGTTTTTCGGATTTGTCTTTGAAACGTTTGACGCAATTGCCTCCCAAGCGGCCCGCATGCGTTACCGTTCCGGCGGCCGTTACTCCAGCCCGGTGACGTTCCGTTCTCCGTTCGGAGGGGGCGTGAAAACGCCGGAATTGCACGCCGATTCTCTGGAAGGCTTGATGGTGCAAACTCCTGGGGTGAAAGTGGTCATTCCATCCAATCCGTACGATGCGAAAGGGCTTTTGATCTCCTCCATTCGCGACAACGACCCTGTGATCTTTTTGGAGCACATGAAGCTGTATCGTTCGTTCCGTCAGGAAGTGCCGGAAGGCGAATACACGCTGCCGCTGGGCAAGGCCAATATTGTCAGGGAGGGCACCGATGCCACCATCATCACCTATGGCGCCATGGTGCACACCAGCCTGAAGGCGGCAGAAGAAATTGAAAAGGCACGAGGCGCCAAGGTGGAGGTCATCGACTTAAGAACGCTCAACCCGCTTGACATCGACACGATTGTGGAATCCGTGAAGAAAACAAACCGCGCGATTGTCGTGCAGGAAGCGCAAAAAACCTCCGGTGTTGCCGCAGAAATTATCGCTCAAATCAACGAGCGTGCGATTCTCCACCTGGAAGCACCGGTGCTCAGGGTCACGGCTCCGGACACAGTGTACCCGTTTGCGCTGGCGGAAGACATCTGGCTCCCGGACGTAAAACGCGTCGTGGACGGATTGATCCAAGTGCTTGATTTCTAATGGGCACACAGGCGCACATGTGGCGGAAAGATAAGAGCTTTCCGCCTTCTTTTGGCACATTGGTTGAGATTACGGCAAAGCGTTTATGAAGGAGGAGTTCCTGTGAGTCGTTTTATATTTACACTCCCAGAACTTGGCGAAGGCATCCATGAGGGTGAAATTGTCAAGTGGCACGTGAAACCGGGAGACAAGGTGGAAGAAGACCAGGTCATCATGGAAGTGCAAAATGACAAGGCGGTTGTGGAAGTGCCCTCGCCAGTAAACGGAACCGTTGTGGAACTGAAAGTGGCGGAAGGAACGGTCAGCGTCGTCGGAGATCCGCTGATCGAATTTGAGGTGGAAGGCGAGGTCCCCAACCTGCCGGATCACGGTGGCGCACCGGAAGCGGAAGCAAAACAGGAACCGGGTTGCGACATTGGCTCCCAGGTGAGTGCCAATGCCAACGTGGCGCTGGAAACTCCGCTGGCGCAGGGAGCAACCGCAGCGGCAGCGCCAGTTGACCGCAAGCACATCCTGGCAACCCCGTCCGTACGGAAATACGCACGGGAAAAGGGCGTGCAGCTCGCGTTGGTAACGGGCACCGGAAAGCTGGGGCGGATCACGCGTGAAGACGTAGACCGCTTCCTTGCAGGAGGAGCGGCTTCTGCACCGACAGCAGCGGTTCCGCAGGCAGCCCCGGCAGCCTCGCAAGCAGCGGAACAGCCGGCAACCGGCATCGCGCAGGCAGCGGCGACGCCAACCGTTCACTACACCGCACAAGCCGGCGAAGTGGAAGAACGCGTGCCGCTCAAGGGGATCCGCAAGGCGATCGCCAAGGCGATGGTCAAATCGGCGTATACGGCTCCGCACGTCACCATTTTTGACGAAGTGGATGTCAGCGCACTGGTGGAAATGCGCAAAAACGCCAAACCGCTGGCGGAAGCGCGCGGCGTGAAACTTACCTATCTGCCGATGATCGTCAAGGCGGTTGTCGCCGGGTTGAAGAAGTTCCCGGAACTGAATGCCTCCATTGATGACGAGAAACAGGAAATCATCTACAAAAAGTACTACAACATCGGGATAGCCACTTCTACCGACGATGGACTGCTGGTGCCTGTCATCAAGGCGGCAGACAGCAAATCCATCTTCCAAATCGCCGGAGAAATTGCGGAACTGGCGAACAAAGTGCGTGAGCGCAAAGCCTCTCCGGATGAGCTGAAAGGCTCCACCTTCAGCATCACCAACCTCGGTTCCGCAGGCGGCATGCTGTTCACTCCGATCATCAACTACCCGGAAGTCGCCATCCTGGGCGTAGGCCGCATCAGCGAAAAACCTGTGGTGAAAAACGGAGAGATCGTCGTAGGCCAAGTTCTGTCGCTTTCGCTCAGTTTTGACCACCGCCTGGTTGACGGCGAACCGGCACAGCGTTTTCTCAACTATGTAAAAGAGCTTCTGGAAAATCCGACGCTGCTTGTCATGGAGGGATAATCAACAATGGTTGTAGGTGAATTTACCACGGAAGTGGATGTGCTGGTCATCGGAGCTGGCCCTGGCGGTTATGTGGCGGCGATTCGCGCCGCCCAGCTGGGCAAGTCCGTTGCCGTTGTGGAGAAGGCGGATTTGGGCGGGGTATGCCTGAACGTCGGCTGCATTCCGTCCAAGGCGTTGATCCACGCCGCGCACACGTATGAACAGGCGGAACATGCGCAAGCCATGGGGATCACCATGGAAAACGTAAAGGTGGATTTCGCCAAGGTGCAGGAGTGGAAAAACGGTGTGGTCAAGCAGCTTACGGGAGGAATCGGTTCCCTGTTCAAAGGGCACAAGATTCAGGTCATCCCGGGCGAAGCGCTGTTCGTCAATGAACGGGAAGTCCGCGTTTTCCACGGCTACGAGGTAAACCGCTACCGCTTTGAACACTGCATCATTGCCACCGGTTCCCGTCCGATTGAATTGCCCGCATTCCCGTTCGGCAAGCGCGTGCTTTCCTCGACGGAAGCACTGGCGCTGACCGAACTGCCAAAGAGCCTGGTGGTGATCGGCGGCGGCTATATCGGAATCGAGCTGGGCACGGTTTTTGCCAAGTTCGGCACCCAGGTAACCGTACTGGAAGGATCGGATCAGATCTTGCCGGGATTTGAAGCGGACATGGTGCGTCTGGTGGAACGCAGGCTGAGGAAAAAAGGGGTAGACATCCAAACAAAAGCTTTTGCCAAAGGAATGGAAGAAACGGAAAACGGCGTGATCGTCACCGCCGAAGTGAACGGCGAAGAAAAGAAATTTGCCGCGGAATACCTGCTGGTTACCGTTGGCCGCCGCCCCAACACGGACGAACTGGGCTTGCGCGACATCGGCATGAACCTGACCGACCGCGGCCTGATCGTCGTAGACAAGCAGGGACGCACCAACATCCCCAACGTGTACGCCATCGGGGATGTCGTAGCAGGGCCGGCATTGGCGCACAAGGCTTCTTATGAAGGCAAGGTCGCCGCTGAGGCGATTGCCGGTTTGCCGTCCGAAGTGGACTACAAGGCGATTCCTGCCGTAGTGTTCAGCGATCCGGAGATGGCCAGCGTCGGTCTGACCGAGAAAGAGGCAAAAGAACAAGGCATTGACTATCTGGTTGGCCGCTTCCCGTTTGCCGCCAACGGCCGGGCGCTTTCTGTCAACGCTGGCGAGGGCTTTGTGAAACTGATCGCCGAAAAGGAAAGCAAACTGGTGCTGGGCGCGCAAATCGTCGGTACGGAAGCTTCCAACATCATTGCGGAAATCGGCTTGGCGATTGAAATGGGCGCGACTCTGGAAGATATCGAGCTTACCATTCACGCTCACCCCACATTGGGCGAAGTGACGATGGAAGCGGCGGAACTGGCTTTGGGCCACCCCATTCACGTCCTGAAATAGCGTTACGGCGCGCGAAAAAGCGATGGGCCTTGTGTCAGAAATGGCACAAGGCCCGTTTTTTCTAGCCGCTTCATCCGTATTCGCGGAAAATGGCAGAAGAAACTGCCGTGTGAGAACCTTGCGTGATGGCAAAGGGCAGAAAAAAGATGGCCGCCCTGGGGAAAGGAGTGAAATGCTGCGGACGATGCAGCCATCCTGCTTGATCCGCTGATTGTGAACATGAGCGGAAAGTTCACTCACAGCTTTTTCAAGGGCGGAGCTATCGCAGCTCCATGGTGTACAGCAGGTGTACAAAAGCCCCGGTTTGATCCAGCCTCGGAGAAGAAAAGTGAAAGTAACTGGGGGACAGGAGCAATTGCGCCGCTTTGCGGTAAGGACCGGGAATTTGGCAGACGAGCGAACGGGTTTGCGGATCGAAGTCAATGTTGGCGGGAATCTGTTGCAAATAGGTGAGGAGCGAATCAAGCTGCTGCGTGGACCGCTGAAAGTTCTCCTCTTCTTCCAGGTAAAGCGGGCCAAGCATTTGCCACGTCGCCTCAAAGCAAATCTGCCGGTAGGCAGTGAGAAAAAGCAGCAGGCGCCCTTTAACGTAGTCGGGATCTTCGGCCACTTCAGCGGCGAGCTGGCCGCGTTCTCCTGAATCACATCTTCTGAGCAGGTTTTGCACACTGTCGGCAAAATGCGGAGTGGGCAGGGAGAGAAGATAGTTGTGCTGTTCCTCTTCGGATTTCACATCCCTGGAGCGAATGTGATCGAGGACCTGGGGGATGCCGCAGCGAAACAGGGGGCGAAAATATGCCCAATCCTTGTCGAGAAAATGATCCGCCAACAGGCGGTAAACTTCTTCTGACCACGAATGATAACGGCGGGGAGGAGAGGTTTGTGCCAGAACGTGAAGGCTGGCCACCATTTCGTACAAGGGGGAAGCGCTGAAACGTACGGTGCGGGACAGCGGACTGTCGACTGCTAGAGGAATTCGGATCATAGGGGTAACCTCCAAGAAAAATGGTAAGAACATGATAATTCAAGCATGTGGGACAATTCAATCGTTTGCATGCACAAGGTTCCCGGCTCCCACTCTTCGCCGGGATGTGTATGGTTAATGTTACCCTTCGCGCGTTTTGATTTGGCGCGAGTGATTTTCCTGTTTTACTCGTTTGGAGCCGGGGAGGGGAGAGCCGTCCTGCTCCAGCGGGCGAAACTCGTTGTTGTAGACTTGATGCGGATTTTCCTCACCAATGCGATGATCTTTTTCCATTGGCATCACTCCTTTCCGCTTCCTAGTTTGCGGCAGGAAAAGGGTGACGAACCGCAGGAATTTTTGGGATTCGCTGGAATTCCATTTTACGAAGCGCCAACGAGGGGAACCCCATTGGGGAACAGGAGGAAGCGGACCAAAAGCCGCCGGAATGCAGCTTGACCAAATGGGGGGCATCGACAAGCCGGAGGCGGCATGGCAATCTTTTCTCTTCAGGTGTTGCGTGAGCAGCCGGTTTGTCGGCGAAGCGAAAGATTGGGAAATCGGGCATACAAGCCCAGGCCAGAATGGAAACGGCCATCAAGGGATCCAAAGACATGCTGGTTGGCCGCGAACCGGGACTTTACGAAAACAAGGTTAAAAAATTGCGGAACGCGCAAAAAACGGACTTGAAAACCTGGTTTCCCCCATCAGACTGCAGGTGTGCTGATAGGGGAGCTTGCTTGTTGTCTTGTTGGTCAGGAAGTGAACGGTGACAGGAAACTTTTTGCAGAGCGCTTGTCAGCTGTCGGCCTCTTCCGGCATGACCGCCCAGGCATTGGGCAAGTAACGTCCCCGGTGATAGGGGGAAGACGTCCGCGTGATTGCTTCGCCCTTGTACACCATCATCGAGCTGGAACCTCCGTCCATTGCCATGGCATTGACAACGCCCCGCTCCTCCAGCAGGGCGGCCATGTCGTTCATGCTTGCGCCGATGGAGTGGCCGGGCTGTCGGCCGTCGATTACGGCGAACACGATGGTGCCGTCCGCTTTTTGTCCAACTGCCGTTCGCGGCTGGATGCCCCAGCTTTTGGCCGGTTGATCGGCGAACAGGTTTTTCCCGCCGACAATCAGTTGCGGACGGAAGCTCATGGCGTCTCGCACCCCCATCGCGATCAGCTCCTCTGCGGTGTATCTGCCGGTCACGAGTTTGCCGTCGTAGGTGATTCCCAGGGCGGTCTCCCCGTTTTGGGGATTGTACTTTTGCAGGATTTTGCCATTTTGAATGACCAATCCGTAGGCAGTTGCTCCTTTGCCGTACCCGTCCGGATCGGGGAATCCGCTGGCGTTGACGACCGCGATTGCGTTGTATTTGGCCGCGAATTCGTCAAGCAAATCGCCGCGGTCCTTGCGGTTGGTGACAAGCAGCCGAACGCGCCTGGGGTCATGGATGTACATGATTTTTCCGCGAAAGTAATAGTTGTCCTTTTCTACATACACGTCTTCGATCTCCACCGGCTCGCGGGGCTTGTCCGGCTGTTTGGGCAGATCCGGCTCCGGGATGGGCGGGAGAACAACCGGCTGTTTGACCTCTGCACTTTCGCTGTTGATGGCTTTGGGGTACATGATCTGCCGCCGCAGTTCAGCCAGCCTGTCTTCCGGCAAAAACGTATAGACTGCCCAATGGGCATGCTGGGTTGTCAACAGGGTACCGGCCGCCCATTCCCGCAATTCCACCCCTTTTTCCGTGCCAAACAGAAAGCCAATGGCAGAAAGCGTGAACAGGGAAAAGAGGAGTGTGCTGATCAGAAACATTTGCTTCAACCAGCGGGATGGCCGGCGGCGCTTTGTCCGTTTGCGCGAAAGAGTGTGGGGCAATGGTTGTGGTGAACTCAATGGCAATTTCACCCTTTGTGCGGTCTTTGCATCTCCCGCCGCCTGCGCGTTTGGCGGGCGCACATTTTTAGGGACAGAGGCGGAAGAAGGATCTTTTTTCTCTATGAAAAATGGACGCAAAAATGGGAAAAAAGTTTCATTGAATGAACACGGAACAAGAAAGGGCAACCTATCAGCAGGAGGTGATGCCCGTGCGCGGGTTTGACAAAGAGTTTCAGGATCAGGTGGAGGAGTACCGCCGCAGCAGCGACAAGGGAACGGTCAATCAGGCGACAAGGCGCGACCGCAACGACCAGATGGAAAACGTGGAGACGCGCCGGGATTCAAACAACTGAACGCAGGCGAAATCCATTTCGGGTTTCGCTTTTTTGTTTTGGCTGTGAGGGCAAGGTTTGAACACTGGCTGTTGCCGGCCGGGCTGTGTGTTGTTTCGGCTGCACAAAGTGTGGTAAGCTTATCCAACGGAAGATTTCAGGCCAGGAGGGTTTTTGTGAGTACTACATTTGCTGATTTCGCCATTGCTGATTCTCTTTTGCAGATCCTCCGGGAGAAGAAATTAGAAACGCCCACGCCGGTTCAGGCGGAGGCGATTCCGCTGATTTTGCAGGGATGCGACGCATTTGTCCAGTCTCCGACAGGGACGGGCAAGACGTACGCGTACCTGTTGCCGGTTGTGACCAGGCTGGATATGCAGAAAAAAGCCCTGCAAGCCATCGTGCTGGCGCCTACGCACGAACTGGTGATGCAGATTGCCCGCGAGGCGGAAGGATTGCTTCCGCAGGCGCCGGGAGCTGTCGTTTCGATCATTGGCGGCGTGGACATCAAGCGTCAGGTGGAGCGGCTGAAAAAGAAACCGCTGCTGGCAGTGGCCACGCCAGGCAGGCTGCTGGAGTTGATTGAACAACGGAAGCTGAAGGTTCACGAAGTCAAGACGGTGATCGTGGACGAAGCGGATCGAATGCTCGACCCCGGTTTTGGGAAACTCGTGCAGGAAGTCATGAGGCGCACCTTGCGCGACACGCAGCGCCTCTATTTTTCCGCGACGATCAGCGAGGAACTGCTGAAATTCGCGTCGACAGCCGGCAGGGAGGCAGCGGTGATCCGCGCCAAGGCGCCTGAAGGGGCAGAGGAAGTGCATCACATGTACCTGCTGTCTGAGCCGCGCAAGAAAGTGGATACATTGCGCAGACTGCTGCGGTTGGTGAACGCGCGCTCCGCCATTGTCTTTGTCAACAAGATTGACAAAGTGGAGGAAATTGTCGCCAAACTGACGTATCATCACTTGCCTTGCCGCTTGCTGCACCGCGACGCCTCCAAGGAAGAGCGGGCCCTGACGCTCAAGCAATTCCGCGACGGCGTTTTTCCCGTGCTGATTACCACGGATGTGGCTGCACGCGGCATCGACATTCCGGATGTGGACTGCATCGTTCACTTTGATCCCGCACCCGACGCCGATACCTACATTCACCGAAGCGGACGCACGGGGAGGATGGGCCGTTCGGGACAGGTGTTTTCTATCGTGACCAGTCAGGAACTTTTTATCATCCGCAAATTTTCCCGCCGGACGGGGTTCGAAATTTCCGAAAGGCAGATGGCATACGGCAGGCTGGTGAAGCCGGAACATTCCCCGCGGCCAGCATCCAGGCGCAAAACGGCAAGATCCGCAGAAGTTATCCGGGCGGCAAAACGGACGAAGAAAGCAAAGAAGCAGGCAGTGAACAACATGGACAGAGATCGGGCCGAATAGGAAAGCGCATGTTGGGCAGACTGGAAAGAGGCTGAATCCAAGGAGGATGGGTATGCGCAAAGATCGCCTGAAGGAAGAAAGCTTGCTCGTGAACGGCCCGGCAGGCGGCGAAGTATTGGGCAAACATGAACGCCAGGTGCTGCGCAAAGAAGCCGCGGAATTGAAGAATAAAATGGAAGAGGCCAAAAAGCAGCCGATTGTCGAGTAGGAAAACCTCCAGAAAGCGGTGCTTCCGCCGAGTGCACTGGCACATGAAGCGGAAGCGCTGTTTTTTTGCGTTCATTTATCATGCGCGGCCAAACATTGGCCTGCTTGTTTTCTCCCTTGGGGGAGCGGCGCAGACATCCAGGCAGGCAGCAAATCTCAAAGCGATCTCCTTCAAATGCCAGTTTGGAAGTTGACGCCAGGCGGTCTTCTTTTTAATATAACGATATATCGTAATAAAGGAGGGGAAAGAAGATGAAAATTCCCCATCGACATGCAAGGATGAATGGCAAACCCATACAGACATGGGGGAAGGCCAACGAAGAAGCGCAGGAAATGGACTGCAGACACCGCCATAGCAGCGTGCACGGGAAAGGGGAAGGCAAGCGTTTCTTTCGCCGCGGAAAGTTCAAAATTGCCCTTCTGGAGCTGCTTGCTTCCGGGCCGATGCACGGCTATCAACTGATCAAGGCCATGGAAGAAAAGACTGGAGGCTTGTATACGCCAAGTCCCGGTTCCGTTTACCCCAATCTGCAATTGTTGGAAGACATGCAGATGATCGGCGCAAGCGAAATCGACGGCAAAAAGCTGTACCACATCACGCCGGAAGGACGGGCCTATCTCCAGGAAAACAAGCAGGAACTGGCGGAATTGTGGGACTGGGGTCATCCGGGTCCGCACCGCTCGCCGGCAGGAAAGCACGGGAAGCATTTGTTGCGCGGATTGATGCAGGAATGGGCCGATGTCATGCATTTGTTGGCAAGGAGTGCGGAAGCGGCCAGGCAAGATCCTTTCTCCGCGCAGGCAAAGCGTTTCCAGGAACTGATGGACAGTTTGCGCGGCGAATTGCTGATATTGCTTGATTCCCCGCCGCATGACGGCTTGTCCGGGAGCGAAAAACCGCCGCAATAGCCCGATTCGTCCGCGGATGAAGGGCAGAATCCCTAAACCAAGCGGTGGTAAGAAAAACGAATTTTTTCTCCCATCAATCCATCATCGAAGAAGGAAGGGTTGGCTTCTGAGGTCTGACGGCATTTTGAAACCGTATTTCAAGGAAACCTGGAAATTTTATGTTTTGGCATTTTTGCTGCATACGGCAGCCAGCATGGTATTTGCCTATTTTCCCAAAGTGTTGGGCGATTTTACCGACCGCCTGCAGGAGGGACAGCTGGCTGGCGGCAACGTGGTGAAATACAGCCTGCTGTTGGCGGCGATTGGACTTGTCTACGCGCTTCTCGGCGGGTATGGCCAGTATTTGATCATGTACGTCGGCCGCTGGTTTGAATTCATCACCCGCCGCAGGCTGTTTGCCCACTTTTCGGTGCTGAGCGAGCACTATTACGCGCAAAACGGCGTCGGCAAGATGCTGAACTACTTCATGAACGATGTCACAGGCGTCAGGGAATCGATTTCGCGGGGACTCAACCAGACGGCACAGGCGACGCTGCTGTTGGTTTCCTGCATGAGCGCGATGCTGTTGAGCGATATCCCGCTCTATCTCGTCGCCGCATCGCTGGGACCGATGCTTTTGATCCCCTGGATCGTGACCCGGTTTGGCCCGTCCATTCGCAAGCGATCGCTGCGCGTGCAGGAAGCGCTGGGCGATATGACGGAAATGGCCGAAGAGCAGTTCGGCGGCATTCGCGTGACGAAGAAATTTGCGGTTGGACCGGTCATGAATGAGAGGTTCGGCCAAGTTGTGGACCGGATCCGGAACAATCAGCTGTCGTTGGTGCGGATGTCTTCCCTTTTTGAAGCACTGGTGCCTTTTCTCGGTTCGCTGTCCATGGTTGTCGCCCTGGGACTGGGCGGTTATTTGACCGTCGAAGGGAAGATTACGCTCGGCAATTTTGTCTCGCTTACGCTGTACATCCGCATGCTGATGAACCCGCTCCAACAAATCGGCAACGTCATCAATACGGTGCAGCGTTCGCGTGCGTCCCTGCAGCGGCTGCGGGAATTGGTCGCCGTCCAGCCGGACATCGTGGAGGCTGATGATGCCGTTTCGGTCGACCTCGGGACTGCTTCGGTAGAGATAAAAGGGCTGACGTTTTCCTACCCGGGAACATCCCAACCTGTTCTGAAAGACATTGATTTGGCCATCCAGCCCGGGATGACGCTGGGCATCCTCGGCAAAACCGGCAGCGGCAAGACGACGCTGGTGAAACTGTTGCTCCGCCTGTACGATCCGCCGGAAGGCACGATTTTCATCGGAGGGGTGGACATCCGCCGGCTGAAGCTGGAGAGTTTGCGCAGCCAGATCGGCTATGTGCCGCAGGACGGATTTCTCTTCAGCACGACGATCCGGGAGAACATCGCTTTTTCCAGGCGGCAGGCTGAACGGGAAGAGATCGAACGAGCGGCAAGGCAGGCGCGGATTTACGACAATATTTGCGAATTTCCCGATGGTTTTGAGACGAAGCTGGGCGAGCGGGGAATCACGCTTTCCGGCGGGCAGCGCCAGCGAACAAGCTTGGCGCGGGGGCTGCTCAAACAGGCGCCGCTGATGATTCTGGACGACAGCGTCAGCGCTGTCGATGCCGTCACCGAATCAGAGATCCTGCAGACGATCCGGGAAGAGCGCGGCGGCAAGTCCACGATCATCATCGCCCACCGCATCAGCGCCTTGAAGCATGCCGATCTGATCGTGGTCATGAACGAAGGGCGAATCGTCCAGCGAGGCAGGCACGAGGAGCTTGTGGCCCAGCCGGGGCTGTACGCCGAGCTCCAAGCGATTCAAGAGGAGGGAAGCCAGCATGCGGCACGCCATTAACAACTGGCAGATGGATTTGAAGGCGGACATGGGGGGCAAACCGCAAAAACCCCGTTACCGTTCCGCTTTTCGCCTCCTCCGCACCTACGTCAGGGAACAGTGGACGTTCTTCAGTCTGGCGGTGATCTGCTCCGTCATTGCGATCGCGGCTGAACTGTTTCAGCCGTACCTGGTCAAGATCGCCATCGATGAACACCTGATGGCCGGCAAAAGCGATTTTGACAATCTGTTGTGGATCGCCTTCATTTATTTCGGGTTGTCGGTTCTGGGGCTTTTGTTCGGCTACCTGCAGAACAATTTGCTGCAGTACGCCGGGCAAAGCATCGTGTGCAAAATCCGGAAGCAGTTGTTTGCGCATATTTCCAAGCTTTCCATCTCCTATTTCGACAAGACGTCGACCGGCACGCTGATTACCCACGTCTCCAGCGATACGGAAGCGCTGAATCAATTTTTCACCCAGGTGCTGATGACGCTGTTGCGCGATGGCATGACGCTCGTCCTGATTCTTGTCATGATGTTTCAACTGGATGTGACGCTCGGGGCATACTGCCTGTTTTTGCTGCCGCTGATTGCGTTTATCGCGGTTTCATTTCGTACTTACATGCGCAACACCTACCAGCTTGCCCGCACGCAGCTCTCCCGGCTCGTCTCCTTTGTGGCCGAGAACCTGTCGGGCATGAGCCTGATTCAGGCCTTTCAGCAGCAGCAGGAGCAGGGGGCGCTCTTCAAGGAGCGAAACGACGCCTACTTCAAGGCGAACATTCGCGAGATCCGCACGATGGTTTTGGTCAATCGCTCGTTTGATTTGCTGAGCAACCTGACCATCGCGTTTGTGACCTGGGCCGGCGGCAAGGCGGTCCTCGATCAAACCCTCGAATTTGGCGTGTTGTATGCGTTCATTACGTACATCCGCCAGTTCTTCCAGCCGGTTAACCACATCACGCAGCAGTGGAATACGTTGCAGTCGGCCACGGTCGCAGCCAACCGCATCTGGAGGGTGTTTGATACCAAGCCCGAAGTGGAAGACCGTCCGCAACCGGTGCGAATCGAGCGGGAATCGGTACAGGGACGCATCGACTTTGAGCGGATCACCTTCGGCTACGACAAGGACTTGCCGGTGATTCGCGGGCTTGACCTGCACATTCGCCCGGGAGAGATGGTCGGCATTGTCGGGACGACGGGAGCGGGAAAAAGCTCGCTCATCAGCCTGCTGTGCAGGTTTTACGATGTGCAGGAAGGCAGCATCCGCATTGACGGAATCGATATCCGCGATTTGCCGCAGGACCTGCTTCACCGGATTGTGGGCCTGGTTCAGCAGGAGCCGTATCTGTTTGCCGGCAGCATCATCGACAATGTGCGCTTGTTTGACGAGACAATCCCGCGCGAGGAAGTGATTCGCGCATGCGAAATCGTCGGGGCGGATTCGCTGATCCGCCGCATGAAGGACGGGTATGACACGAGATTGTCCGAACGCGGCAGCGGTTTGTCCGCGGGCGAGCGGCAGCTGTTGTCCTTTGCGCGCATCATTGTCTTCCGGCCGCAGATCCTGATTTTGGACGAAGCGACCGCAAACCTGGATTCCCAGACGGAGCAGCTGCTTCAGCAGGCGTTGCAGATTGTCTCCGAAGGCAGGACGACCATCGTCATCGCGCACCGCCTGTCGACGATCATGCAGGCCGACCGGATCCTCGTGATACGCCATGGCGCGATCGTCGAAGAAGGCACGCATCAGATATTGCTGGAAAAGAAAGGATATTACGACGAATTGTACCGCCATTCGCAGGGCGAATCGGCTCCCGGCCAGCTCGTCAGGCAGTGAAAGAAAAAAGCGACGCTAATGTTCAAGGGCACAGGAAGACGAAAAAGCCAAAACCGGAGTACAGCCTCGATGTGAACGTCAAAATGCATCAAGTCAAAGCGGTCAGAGAAGGGAAAAATGAAGACTGGACATGGCCCGGTTGAGAGGGCGGAAAGGGCGGATGAAGTTTGGGCGGGTTGAATCCGTTAGCGGCAGTGGAGCGCGAGGGGAAAAGGCAGTGACCCCCATGAACGGCAGCGTCCCCGGGTCGTGTGGACGCTTGTCCGTCTGGCGGTCAAGCTGCAAGCGTTTTTTGTTCACCCGATCATCTCCAGCACGAGCAGGCGAATCAGCAACTTTTCCTTTGCTTCTTCCCATGTTCTGGCATATACAACGACAGGTTCCGATTGAAATTCTGCTTCCGCTACATAGATGCCATCTTTCTCATAGATCCGCATGAATGATCTTCTCCTTGCAAAAACTTTCCGGCAGTATATGCGAAGGGAAGAGAAATGATGTATGCTTCCGGCAAAATTTAAGCGGAGAAAGGGTTTCACATGGTGCTGTGCCACCCTTCCGCCAGGGAAAAAGCGCCGGGATGGATTACTTTGGCAAAAATTGCGTGAGCACGGCGAGGATGCCGGCGGCAATCAACGGTCCGACCGGTACCCCGTTGAAAAACGTCACGCCGATAATGGTGCCAAGCAAGAGTCCCGTCACCACCATCGGATTGGCCATCATCAGCGCCGTTCCTTTACCGCCAAGGTAGGCGACGAGGATCCCGACGGCGACGGCCAGAATTGTCTGCCAGTTGGTAAAGATGTGCAAAAAGCTCTCCGGCTTGATTTTTCCGCTGGCCAGCGGGGAAAGCACGCCGACGGTCAAGACGATGATGCCAATGTGCAGGCCGTATTGTTCCAAAAAGGGAAATGCCTGCTCAACATGCAAAAGCCGGATCAAAAGCAAAATGGCAACTGCGATGGAGACAGCGGAGTTGTCGCCGACGATGCCGAGCGCCAGGAGGAGAAGCAGAATCAGATTGATCAAATCCATAGGGCAGGCATCTCACTTTCCGTATAACTTGTCCCGGCCATAAAGGCAAACGTTTGTTGAAGGCGATCGCGAACGGATCCATTGCCGGGAAAAAAGCGTGCAGGATCAAAATGCCCATGCCAGCCGGTCAAGTCCCGCTCCAAGGTTCCAACATCCCCACGGGAAAAGCCACTTGTTCATGCGAGTCCGGAAAACGGCCCCAGGCAAACACGCCGTTGAAGTACTCGATGGTAAAGGGCTGGTCATGGTCAGGAACGCTGTACTTCCCGCCAATCCGGTACTCCTCCGTCCCCAGGTAGTACGACTTGGCGATAAAATACTTCTGGCGAATGACCGCGAGCCGGGATTCGTCTCCGGCCTTTTGCGCCTCCGCCGCGAGAATGCGGAGCTTTTCCATTTCTTCCTGCAATTCTGCCAGGGTCATTTGACTGTACAAGCGCACGGTGGAGCCCTCCTTTCAACAGATTTCATTGTAGCAAAAGAATGCGCAAATGGCGACGCATGCAGGAAGCTGCAAGCGTCAAAAAAGCACCACTTTTTGCAGTGGTGCCAAAGGTTGTGCGGCGGTTATTTCTCTGTAATCGTGATGGTCTTGATCGTCACCGGTTCAACCGGCATGCTTTGTTCGCCTGTGAGCGGGTTGGCCTTCACCGGAACTGCGGCGATTTTTTGCACGACGTCCAGACCGGAGACCACTTTTCCGAAGATCGTGTAGTTGGGAACGTGCTTCAGATTCTCCACGTCTTTTCCAGAACCGATGAAGAACTGGCTTCCGTTGGTGTTCTTGCCGGCATTGGCCATGGCGACGACGCCGACTTCGTACTCGTGGCCGTTGTTCAATTCGTCTTCAAACGTGTACCCTGGGCCGCCTTCTCCCGTTCCAAGCGGATCGCCGGTTTGAATCATGAAGTCTTTGATGACGCGGTGAAACGTGAGATTGTCGTAGAACTTGTCCTTTGCCAAGAAGACAAAGTTGTTCACCGTGATTGGCGCGTCCTTGGCAAACAGTTCGATGGTGATATCTCCCATGCTGGTGGAGATGGTGGCCTGATAGTTTTTATCCGGATCAATCTGCATGGCCGGAGGATTGTCATATTTCTTTTCACCCGTTGGTGCGGGCGGTTGAGCGGGTTCCTTGGATTCCTGCTTGGTCGGTTCAGGATTGGGCTGAGTGGGTGCTGTGTCTTCGCTGCTGGAGCAACCGGCAATCAGCGCGATGGTTGTCAGGCAGGCGAAAACGGTCTTCAACAGTTTCTTCATCTCTCATCCACCTTCCTTTGCTTGTTGGCTAGGGATACGGTTTGCAATTATAGCAAATTTCGATTCCAAAAGCCAATCCGCTGTTTTCTTCCGTGAACCTGTGTTAAGATGTAAGCAAATATGACAGAGGAGTGTGTGTCGTGGGAGAGAGATTTGAAACCAAGACGGTACATATCGGGCATTCGCCCCTTCGCAAGGTAGCGAGCCACTCCACTCCAATTTACCAAACCTCCGTTTTTACCTTTGATAAATTGGAAGATGTGGAAGAATACTACGCGGGAAACGGAGAATACCTGTACACGCGAATCGGAAACCCCAACCAGACGGAACTGGCGGATGCCGTCGCTGCTCTGGAATTGGCTGAAGACGGTGTGAGCGCAGCTTCCGGGATGGGGGCGATCATGGCGGGCGTGATGGCCGTCGTAAGGCCAGGCGACCACGTTCTCGCTTCCCATGAGATCTACGGAGGGACGTATACCTTTCTCAGCAAGGAACTCTCCCGGCTGGGAATTGAATTGGATTGCATCAACCTGAATGAGATTGCCTCGCTGGATTCCCATATCCGGCCCAACACCCGGCTCTTTTACATGGAAACAATCGGCAATCCGCTGTTGAGCGTGCCGGATATGCCCAAATGGATTGCCCAGGCCAAGCAGGCAGGCTTGACCGTGATGGTCGACAATACGTTTGCCAGCCCTTATCTGCTGCAGCCGGTTACATTGGGGGCCGACCTTGTCGTTCACAGTGCGACGAAGTACATCGGCGGCCACAGCGACGCCACGGCAGGGGTGCTTACCGGAAAGCGGGAACTGATCGCCCGGGCGAGGGAAATCGTCGTCAACTACGGCGCCTCGCTCAGTCCGTTTGAAGCCTGGATTACCGCCCGCGGGCTCAAGACGCTGGCGCTTCGCATGGAGCGGCAATGCGACAACGCATGTGAAGTGGCAGCCTTTCTGGCCCGGCATCCGGCCGTATCCCGCGTCTATTATCCGACCGAGGAAGACGTCCGTTTCTTCGCTCGTCCCCATCGGGGAGCGATGGTCTCTTTTTGCCTGGCCGACGAGGGCAAAATTTCCGACTTCTTCCGCAAGCTGGACTGGATCAAGTTTGCGCCTTCGCTTGCCGGCGTGGAAAGCTCCGTCGCACATCCGGCGACCACTTCCCACCGCGCTTTCAGCGAGGAACAGCGGCAGGCAGCCGGCATCACCATGGGGCTGGTGCGGTTGTCGGTCGGCATCGAAGCGGCGGAAGACATCATGGACGAACTGGATCGGGCCTTGCGCTAACAATTTGGCCTGGCTGAAAGCAGGGGAAAAAACAGGCCTTTGCTTTTGGACGGAACCAAGGGAGAACCGTTGCATTCGCCTGTTTGCTTCTGCCGGTAAAAAACGGTATGATGGTATTGGAAAGGCAATTTTTATGTTGAGGACGTGAACGCATTGACGGAAGAAAACAAAGAGTTGGAGATTGGCGATCTGATCACGCTGGATGACGAAAACGGAGAACCCTTGGGTGACTTCGAGGTCATCGCATTGTTCGAGCTGAATGGGAAAGAGTACATTGCACTGACCGAAGCGCTGGAAGAGGATGAAGAACGCGAAGAGGAACTGGACGAGGAAGTAGACATTTTCGTATTCCAGGTTGACGGCGGAGAAATGGTGCCGCTGGAGGAAGACGAAGAAGATGCTGTCTACGAAAAGCTGGACGAAGTTCTGGAAGGAATCGAACTCATCCGAGATGAAGAATAAATTCGCCAGCCTGGACAAAAAAAGGACATGGCCAAAAATTGTGCAGCGGGCAAATGACGCCCGCTGGGATTTGCGCGGCTGCAGATGCAGCCGCTTTTTTTTTTTTTTTTTTTGCGCAAATGTCAGCTTTTCCGGATAATGAAAAAATCTCTCCGCTTGTCGGCCAGCGGCAGGAAGGGCTGTGCACAGGCAGGCAGGCGTTCAGGCATCCTGCATCGGGATGATGTCATCACGCAGGTCGCGCACCACGAGGAGGCAGGTGTAATCCGTCTCTTCCAGCCGGGAAACGAGCCTGTCGCGTTCATCCTTGGAAAAACCAAGTTTCTCCAGGCGTTTGCGCAGTTCCTCGGCACCGTTGGCGATGTAATTCGCCATGCTGTCGATATGGCCCACCGCAGGATCGGGATCGGTGCGGAAGCGGTAATAGTAGCTGCGGTGATTGGATTCGTTCCGATCGGTGTCCAGTCTCAGCACCCAGATGTCGTCCTTTTTGTATCCGGACGAATTGAGGGCCCTGATATCGGAGACAAGTTCCTGATCATTGCGGTGAAATTTGACGAACGGTCTGGTGGTGCCAATCAAGTTGCTCCCCCCTATTTCAGGTTGAATGCCTTCTTAGGGTGCCCAACGGAAGTTGCGCAGATGTTGGCAAAACCATGCATGTGGCTGAAGGATCTGGACACTGCCTGCAGAATCTTTTTCGGGTGAATCCCGGCTGCGGTTGGCAGTTCAAGGTGGCAAGGAGGGGCAAAGAATAGAACAAACGTCATTTTGACCTTTTTTCTGGAAGAATGCTACACTAGGTAAACGCGCAGTTTGCGAATTTTAACTGGCGCGTATCCCCGCCGGGCCGGTGTTGGCAAGCGTTTTTTCCAAAAACAAAAACAGGGGAAATACTCTCCTTATCCTGCCAGAACGGGATGGTTTTCCCTTTGAGGCGGGATCAGCCGTTGTATACGGATAAAACCATACGGTACAATACCGTTTACCGACGTTTTTGCCCAGAGATCGGACTGGATCAAGTGGATACGGAAAATGTTGCAGATGTTTGTTTGCAGAGGGGAGAACACGTTTGAAGGAAACGGACACACTTCAGGACATGACATATACCGAAGAAGATATTCAGGTGCTGGAAGGTCTTCTCGCCGTGCGCAAACGGCCTGGCATGTACATCGGCTCGACGGGAAGCAGAGGGCTGCACCATCTGTTGTGGGAAATTGTGGACAACGCCAAGGACGAAGTGCTGGCTGGGTTCAACGACCGAATCGTCGTCACCCTGCACAAGGACGGCAGCGTCAGTGTTGAGGATCACGGGCGGGGCATTCCGACGGGGATGCACAAAACCGGCCGTCCCGTTCCGGAAGTGATCTTTACCACGCTTCACGCGGGAGGAAAATTTGGCGGAGGCGGATACAAAAAGAGCGGCGGCCTGCATGGAGTGGGTTCCAGCGTGGTGGTCGCGCTCTCCAAGTGGCTGGAAGTGGAAATCCATCGCGACGGCAAAATTCATCGGCAGCGGTTTGAGTACGTCGTCGACGAGAGCGGAGTGGAACACGTCGGCAAACCGGTCACTGATCTGCTCGTGGTCGGCACCACCAACCGCACGGGGACGACCGTCCGCTTTCTCCCGGATGAAGCGGTGTTCGGCAATATCCGCTTTGATTACGAGACGATCCGCGAACGTTTCCGCGAAACCGCCTTTTTGCTGAAAAAGTTGCGGATGGTGCTGATTGATGAGCGCGGCCCGGAGAGGAAAACGGAAGAGTTTTACTACGAAGACGGGTTGAAAGCCTATGTGGAGTACCTGAACGAAGGAAAGCAAACCCTGCATCCGATCGTTTACTTCGACGGAGAAAAGGACAACGTTTACGTGGAGCTGGCCTTTCAGTACAATGACGGCTACACCGAGACGCTGGTCTCCTACGTCAATTCGATTGTCACTTCGGACGGCGGCACCCATGTAACCGGTTTTCGCAACGCGATGACGCGGGTCTTCAACGACCTGGCGCGCAAGAAGGGATTTCTCAAGGAGAAGGACCCCAACCTCTCGGGAAGCGATCTGCGGGAGGGATTCATGGGAGTATTGTCGCTGCAGATGGCGGACGTCCAGTTTGAGTCGCAGACCAAGGACAAACTGGGCAACGAGGAAGCGCGTACCATCGTGGAACAAGTTGTTTCGGAAAAACTTGGATTTTTCCTGGAAGAAAACCCGGAAATCGCCAAGCTGCTGATTGAAAAGGCAATTCACGCCGCGAAGATTCGCGAAGAACTGCGCAAGCAGCGGGAAGCATTGCGAGGCGACAAGAAAGGAAAGGCGGGCAAGAAGCGCAAGTCCATCTCGGAAAAGTTTACCCCTCCGCAGTACCGCGATCCGAAGCGAAACGAACTGTTTCTGGTTGAGGGGGATTCCGCGGGGGGATCGGCGAAGCAGGCGCGCAACCCCGAATTTCAGGCGCTGTTCAGCCTCCGCGGCAAGCCGCTCAATACGGAAAAGGCCAAGTTGTCCGACGTTTTGGCCAACGAAGAGTTCCGCACGATCCTGGAAGTGCTGGAAACGGATATCGGCGAAGACTTTTCCATTGAAAACCGCGCGTTTGACAAGGTGATCATCATGTCTGACGCCGATGTGGACGGATCGCACATCCAGACCCTGCTGCTCACGTTCTTTTTCCGCTACATGCGCCCGATGATCGCCGCCGGCCATCTTTACATCGCCCAGCCGCCGCTCTACAAGGTGAAAAAGGAAAGCAAGGGCAAAAAGCAGCCGGAAGTCGTCTACTGCTGGAACGATGCCGAACTGGAGGAGACGCTCAAGCGGTTGGGGCGCGGGGCAGAAGTGCAGCGCTACAAAGGTCTGGGCGAAATGAACCCTGACGAGCTTTGGGAGACGACGATGAACCCGGAGACGCGCAAGCTGATCAAGGTGCAAATTGAAGACCTGCCCCAATCGGAAAAGCTGGTGACCGTGCTCATGGGCGACAAGGTGCCGCCACGCCGGGAGTGGATTGAAAGCCACGTCACCTTTGAAATGGGGGAGGATGAATAAACATGCTGTCCAATCAGATCATTGAGCAGAGTTTCGCCGAGATCATGGGCAAGCGCTTTGGCGATTACGCCAACCTGGTCATTTTGTCGCGGGCCATCCCCGACGTGCGTGACGGGCTGAAGCCGGTGCAGCGCCGGATCCTGTACGCGATGTACCAGGAAGGCAACACGCATGACAAACCGTTCCGCAAGTCGGCCAAAACGGTCGGTTACGTCATGGGGACCTACCATCCGCACGGGGATGCGGCCATTTATGAAACCATGGTGCGCATGGCGCAATGGTGGAAAATGGGACAGGTCCTGATCGAAGGGCATGGAAACTTCGGAAGCCTGGACGCGGACCCGCCGGCTGCGATGCGCTACACCGAATCGCGGCTGTCCGCCCTGGCGAACGAGATGCTGCGGGATATCGAAAAAGATACCGTGACCTTTATCCCCAACTACGACAATTCGGCACAGCAGCCTGCCGTTCTGCCTTCCCGCTTCCCCAACCTGCTGGTGAACGGGGCAACCGGGATTGCCGTGGGATTTGCCACCGATATTCCCACACACAATCTGGGGGAAGTGATCGACGCTGCCATCGCCCAGATGAAGAACCCAAACATCAGCCTGGACGAGCTAATGCAGCACGTCAAAGGGCCTGATTTTCCGACTGGCGGCATCGTGCAGGGCGTGTCCGGCATCCGCAAGGCGTTTGAGACCGGACGCGGGCAGATTGTCATCCGCGCCAGGACCCGTGTGGAAGAGCCAAAAGGCAGCAAGGTAAAGAAGATCGTGATTTCGGAAATCCCTTATGACGTGATCAAATCCAAGCTGGTCGCGCAGATCGACGAGCTGGTGCTCGAGCGGAAGATCGAGGGGGCATTGGCGGTCCGGGACGAAACCGGGCGCAAGGAAGCCGACGAAAGAAAGGTGCGGATCGTGATCGATATCCGCAAGGAAGCGGATGAACAGGCGATCCTCAACTACCTCTACAAAAACACGGATCTGCAAGTTTACTACAACTACAACATGAACGTCATCCACGAGGGAACGATCCGCCAGATGGGGTTGAAGGAACTGCTCGGCGCCTACATCGACCACCAGAAGGATGTGGTGACCCGCCGTTGCCGCTTCGACCTGGACAAAAAGCAAAACCGCGAACACGTCGTACAGGGCTTGATTCGCGCCAAGTCGATTCTCCGGCAGATCGTCGAGACGATCATGGACTCGGAGGACCGGGCCGACGCCAAGCGAAACATCATGGAGAAATACGGATTTACGGAAAACCAGGCCGACGCGATCCTGAGCATTCAGCTGGCATCGCTGACCCGGCTGGACATCGTCAAGCTGGAAAGGGAACGGGATGCCCTGGAAAAGGAAATCGCCGAACTGAAGGAGATTTTGGGCAGCGAAAAACGGTTGATCCAGCTAATTACCCAGGAGCTGAAAGAGATCAAGAAAAAGTTTTCCCAGGAACGGCGCACCGAGATCCAGGGAGAAATCGAGGAAATCAAGGTGGATCTGGCGATGCAGATCAACGCGGAAGACTGCATCGTCACGCTTACGCACGACGGCTACGTCAAGCGGACCAGCCCGCGCTCGTTCAAATCGACAGGCGGCTCGATCGAAACCTGCGGCGTGAAGGAGGGCGACCGGGTGCGTTACTTCTTCGAGTGCAACACCTCCCACACGGCGCTCTTCTTCACCCAGGACGGCAAGTATTTTGCCACGCTGGTTCACTCCCTGCCGGATGAAAAGTGGAAAGACATCGGCTCCGCTGCGGTCAACATCGTGCCGCTGGAGAAACAGCAGAAAATCATCGGCTTTGCGGTCGTGGAAGACTTCAAGCAGCCGCTTTACGTCTATCACGTCAGCCGCAACGGCCTGGTCAAGAAAACGGCTTTGGCCGATTACGAGACGAATCGCAGCGGTGCCTTGGTGGCTGCCAAACTCAAAGGGGAGGATGACGAATTCGTCGCCGCCTTTGTAGCCGACGAGTCAGGCGACTTGCTGGCCGCAACCCGCGATGGTATGGGCATCCGCTTCCCGCGCACGGAAGTTGGCGCAACGGGACGCGCTTCCAGCGGCGTCAAGGCGATTTCGCTTGCCCCCGGAGACGAGGTGATCGCCCTGTTGCCGGTCGGGGAAGAAGATTTGCGCACGTTTGCCCTGATTACACGGGAAGGCATTGTCAAGCGCACCCAACTCGACGGGATTCCCCGTCAGGCCCGGGCCGGCAAAGGGGTGCAGTTGATCCGCAAGCGCAAGACGCACCCGCATCAGCTGCTCTCCGTCTGGATCGATCAATCCGCGTACGCCTTCACCGAACAAAACGAATGGCAACGGGTTGAAGCGGAGCAGGTGCACATCAGCGAACAGGGCGGAATGGGCCGCGTGCTGATTGAAGGCGGTGTGAAGGAGATCATGTTGGAAGCCGTGCTGCCGTCGGAGGAGGCAAAGGGAGAAAAGCAGGACGATGACACCGGCAGCGCAGAGCCGGTTTCAGAGAACATGACAGAAGAACAAATCCGTTTGTTTGACGATGAAGACAGCGGAAAGGGATGATGGGAATGGCGGTCCCGTTTGAACGGTTTACGTCCAGGCTGAACCGGCTGCAGGTTTCGCTGCTTCTGGATACCGTTCTGTACTTCGAAGATTCCCCCAAGCTGCTGTCCGTTCCCACCGAGCGGGGCGAGGCTGCCGCCGTACCGCTGACGGCGGCAGCCTTGCGGGCGATGTTGTCCGCTTTGGACGATCAAGAGGAGCACAGTCCCAGGCCTTTCATATTCCACTGGGAGGCGGGAGAAACGGAATCACAGGGAATGTTGGTGGTGGAACTTCCCAACGGTCAGACCGTGCGCCAGTCCGCTGACCTGACCCGTTTTTCCGCCGTGTAGGACGCCTGTTTTCCGGATAAACGCGCGAGGTTCCGTTCACACTATGGCGGGAGGTGTGAGCGCGGTGGAGCGAGTCATGCAGGTAAACGGCAGCAACTATTTGTTTACTGCCACCTATGACGGGGATTCGCAGTACGATGTCAAGGTGCGAAGCGGAGACCGGGTCATCGCCCGCTTCAAGATTGCCGCTGAGTCGGAACCGGAAGTGTTCGAAGCGGCAGCCGCCCATTTTCAGGCGGATGTGGAGCTGGGCAACATCAAACTGTAGCAGCGTGGTGCGACGGTTCACGGGCTGAGACGCAGCCCAGTGTGCGAAAACGCCGTCTTTGCCCGCCAAAAGCCGCATGTTTTGCGGCTTTTTTTGTTTGCGATCCGGCTGATGAGCATTGGACGAGGTGTTGACGGCCTTCACCTTCCCTTCTCTTTGTGAAAGGCGTCACGCTGTCAGGGTCAACGAACTGGGAAAGCCTGAAACGGGCAAATCCGCATGTGCTAACTGCGCTTTTCCTGTTCGCCGTCTTGTGTTACAACTGGTAGAGAAACGTGGAACGAAAAGGAGAGCACCGATGAATCAGGATCAGCAACGGGATTTGGAGACCACGATCGCGCGCTGGCGCGAACATCCGCCGCAGCCGGGAGAGCTTTCGGAAGAAGAATGCATCGCGCTGTTGAAAGAGGTCGAACTGTTGCCGGAGAGCGCTGCCCGCAGCCACGCCGAGGCCATTTTGCTGGCCGGCCTGGCTTTTGCGCGTCTGGAGAAGCCGGGCGGGGGCAAACTGGCGGAGGAATGGCTGGAACGGGCGGTGCAGCTTGCCCCGGACTATTTGCCGGCCCTAAGCCTGCGCCTTCGCCTGGCTGTGTCCCGGTTGCGGGAGCAGCCGTTTGCCGAGCCGTTTCCGGTCGTCCGGGAGACGGACAACCCTGCCGTCCGCCGGCGAACTGCGGAAAGGATTGCGGCATTGGTCCGGGAGCAGTTGTCCCGCCTTCCGGAATGGCGCGGCCAGATTTTGCAGACAGCGTCGCTGGCGCAAAAACTGGAACAGCAAGAGATTGCGGAGGCTTGCGCGCAGCTGGAGCAGCTGTACCGCGAGCGGGAAGAGTTGCTGAAGCAAGCGGCAGAATTGACGGAAGCGTATGCGGCGTCGCTTTCCGGCGTCTTTTTCTCCGCGGAAGTGCTTGCCCGGCTGCAGGCAGCGCTGCGCGAACTGGACGGGCAGCAGAAGCGGCGGTTGGCTTTGCTTGCGCAGATGGAGCCGGATCGCGGCCGTGCATCATTGTCCGAGCGGGAGGAAACCGCCCTGGAACAGCTGGAAAGGCTGGTCGGACTGGGAGAAATCAAGCAGCGCATCCGTCAGCTGGCGCAGTTTTTGCAGTACCGGCAAAAGCGGGAAGCGGAGGGCTGGCAGATGCGGGATGAACTTCCCCTCCACCTGGTGCTGATGGGAAATCCGGGAACGGGAAAAACCACCCTGGCCAGGCTGATTGCCCGCCTGTACAAGGAGTTGGGTCTGCTCTCCCAGGGGCAGCTGGTGGAGGTGGACCGCTCCCATCTGGTTGGGGCGTACGTGGGGCAGACGGAACAGCGCGTGATGGAGGCGGTCAAGCGGGCGGAAGGCGGGGTGCTTTTCATTGATGAAGCGTACAGCTTGAAGCGGCCGGACAGTTCGGGCAGCGATTACGGCCAGGCGGCGATCGATACGCTGGTCGCGGCCATGACCGGCAGCGAGTACGCGGGCCGCTTCGTGGTCATCCTGGCCGGCTATCCGGAAGAGATGCGCAACTTTTTGTACGCCAATCCGGGACTGCGCAGCCGCTTTCCCGAACAGGGGCATTTTATCCTGCCGGATTACAGCATGGACGAGCTTTTGGAAATCGCCAAACGGGTGGCGGAACGAAACGATTTTGTGCTGACGCACCAGGCCCTGGGCGAGCTGCGGCGGCGGTTGGAAAAGGCGCGCGTGGACGAAACGTTCGGCAACGCGAGAACCGTGACCAACCTGGTTCTGGACGCCATCTTTGCCAAGGGACAGGCGGTTGGAAACCGCGAGTTGCAATGGGATGATTTTACCGTCTTGTATCCCAGGGATGTCGCGGAAGCCGAAACCAGAAACGTGCCGCGCAAGCCCGCAAGCGAAGCCCTGCAGGAATTGGTCGGGCTCGCTAAAGTGAAAGAAGAGATTGGCCGGATCAGCGCCTTTGTCACCGTGCAAAAGGAACGGGCAAGCCGCGGTTTGCCGATGAGCCCGGTGGAACTGCACGCTGTGTTTACGGGCAATCCGGGGACCGGGAAAACGACGGTGGCCCGGTTGTACGCGCAGATATTGCAGGAGATCGGCTGCCTCAAGCGGGGACAGTTGGTGGTGGCCAGCCGCGCCGATCTGGTTGCCGGTTATGTGGGTCAAACCGCCGCGCTCACCCGGCGAAAAGTGCGGGAGGCGCTGGGCGGGGTGCTGTTTATAGATGAAGCGTACTCGCTGTTGGGGGGCGGCAGCCAGGACTTCGGCCGGGAAGCCGTTACCACCTTGGTGGAGGAAATGACGCGGCACGGAGAAAATCTGGTTGTCGTCCTGGCCGGCTACCCTGAGGAGATGAACGCGCTGTTGACGAGCAATCCCGGCTTGCTCTCCCGCTTTAAAAAGCACATCCACTTCCCGGATTACAGTGTCGCCGAACTGGTGCAAATTTTGCAACAGGCATCGCGCGCTGCCGGATACAAAATCGCTGACGATGTGCTGGGCCGCCTCACCGCCAGGCTGGAAGAGCTGGAGCGGGCGGGGGGAATCCTTGGAAACGGCCGCTTCAGTCAAAACCTTCTCCAGCAGGCGATGCAGCACCAGGCGCTCCGCATCACCCGGCTTCCCCGGGAAGAGTGGAGCGACGAGCGGCTCGCCGAACTGGTCTGGGACGATTTTTGCAAGGCTCTGGAAGAGGCGAAGACGCATGGATGAAGCTACCTTCCCTGTCTGCGGCTTACCCAGTCCAGGGCGCGCAGGGCAATTTCCAGACAGAGGCGGCGGTGCGGGGTATGGAAGTCGTCGCCGATACAGGCGGCGATCTTGTCGAGCCGATGGTAAAGGGTTTGCCGGTGGATAAACAGCTTTTCCGCCGTATCCTGTTTGGAGAGGTTCTGGTCCAAATAAACCCTGAGCGTATGCACAAGGGAGGAGTCGTGCTGCTCGTCATGGCGGATCAAGGGCCCCAGGTAGTCGTCGATGAACGCTTTGAGCACCGGTTCCTGTGGGACGTAAAAGAGCAGGCGGAACAGGCCGAGATCGGCGAAGTAGGGGCTGGGGGAATCCCCGTGAAAGGCAAGCGCCTGCTCTGCTTCGGCCACGTGTGCGGCCGCGTCGGCAAGCCGCCTGCCGGGCCGGCTGACGCCGAAACGGACGAGCGTGCCGCTGCCAAACATCTGCCGGAAAATTCGCTCCATTTCCTGCAAAGCCTTGTCCAGGCGCTGACGCGGGTCGGGCAATGGCTGTTTTTCCACCGCCAACACGTAGAAGCGGTTGCCGATGCAGCGGATGTAGGGGCGAAATCCCAGCCGTCCCAACAGGGAGCGAAACACTGCGGTCAGATCGTGGGGAAAGGAGGCTTCCCCTTCTTCCTGTTCCCGGACCAGGGAGATGATAATCGCGTGGTAGGACGGGTCGCTGCCGCTTCCCGGCAATCCCAGAAGCGAGCGCATCTGTTCTTCCGTCATCGGGCGGTTGGCAATCAAATCGTCAAGCAGCCGGTTTTCCGCGACGCGTTTTTGTTCTTCCACAAACATGTTGCGCATCAGGATTTGCGCCAGCACGTTGACCGTGTTGTCCAGCGTGAGCAGCAGGAATTCGTCTGCTTCCCGTTCGTGCAGGATCATCCCCACGTAGGCCAGCAGATGTCCCATCGCCAACACCGGCTGGTAGACGATCCGCCTTTTTTCGTCGAGCGGAAGTGTGGCCGCGTTCGATTGGCCGGGATGTTCATGGGAAAAATGGGAGCGCATCAGCTGTGTCCATTCGCTTTGCACCGCATGGGGCAAAGGCGGGGTGAACTGCGCTCCGGACTCCGGCGTGTACAGGAACACCTGGCTCTTGACCGCGTCGTGAAAAGCCTGCAGCAGTTTGCCAAAACCCTGGGAGCGGAGACTGAGCTGCTGCAGTCCGCGCGAATAAGCCTCCAGGTTGCGCAGGGCCTGCAGTTGCCGGTTGATGATGAGCTCGTGCAAATCGAGCGTGATGTCGACAAAGCGGACCGGCTGCGAGAAGACGATCAAAGGAAAATCGTGCTGTTCTGCCATTTCCAGCATGTCATCCGGGATCTGCGGGATGTAGGTCCCCAGTTCAATGCACAGCCCCACCGCCTGGCGCTGGATCAGTTCGGAAAGGTAGGCCAGCCGCTTTTCCCGGGCTTGCCCGATTCCCATGCCGGTGGACAGGATCAGTTCGCCGCCGTTCAGGTATTTTCCCGTTTCCGCCGATTCCAGGATGTGAACCCAGCGGATCGGGCGCATCAGTCCCTTGCCGCCGGCTGCAACCCGGGCATGCTGGAACAAGGGGCGGCGCAATGCGTCAGCCACGCTGAGACGCCAGTCATTGCTCATGAGCATCCTCCTTTGCGCGATGGAAAATTTGTTCACTGCGGTTCGTAAATAGACAGGATGTAAGAGGTATATTAGTAAACCCTTGTCATTTTGTCTAGTGATAGATGACAGAAGATTTCGATAAAATGATTTCATAAGGACATCGCACGCAAGGAGATGATTGTGTTGAGCAAGGCAATTGTCACCGATCAGATGAAGAACTTCATCGGAGGAGAATGGGTGGAGTCGGAAACCGCCACATACGAGGACGTGCCCAACCCCGCCACCGGGGAACTGTTGGCGAGAGTGCCGCTGTCCACCCGCAATGACGTGGAAAAGGCCGTGCAGGCAGCCAGGAAAGCATTCCCCGGCTGGAGCGAAACGCCGGTTGCGGAACGCGCCCGGATCATGTTCCGCTACCATTCGCTTTTGCTGCAGAACCAGGATGAACTTGCCAGGATGATTACCATGGAAAACGGCAAAAACCTGGCGGAAGCGCAGGCCGAGTTGCTTCGCGCCCTGGAGATGGTGGAGTTCGCCTGCGGAATGCCGACGCTGATGATGGGCGAAACCCTGCCCAATATCGCCCGGGGCATTGACGGCAAGGTGCTTCGCATGCCGCTTGGCGTGGTGGCGGGAATCACGCCGTTCAACTTCCCGTTGATGGTGCCGATGTGGATGTTCCCGATTGCCATCACCGCAGGCAACACCTTTGTGCTGAAGCCGTCCGAGCGCACGCCCATCTCATCCATCCGCATCGCCGAACTGCTGAAGGAGGCAGGTGTGCCCGACGGCGTGTTCAACGTGGTAAACGGCGGCCGCGAGGTAGTGAACGCCCTGCTTGAGCATCCGGAGGTAAAAGCCATTTCTTTCGTCGGTTCCCAGCCGGTGGCCGAGTATGTATACAAAACCGCCGCAGCCCACGGCAAACGTGTGCAGGCGCTGGCGGGAGCCAAAAACCATCACCTCGTCATGCCGGACACCGACCTGAAACGGGCGGCCAAAACCATCGTCAGCGCCGCGTTTGGCTGCGCCGGGGAACGCTGCATGGCGGCCAGCGTGGTCGTTGCGGTGGAGGAGATCGCCGACGAGCTGGTGCAGCACCTGATTGAAGAGTCCAACGCGCTGGTGATGGGCAACGGACTGGAGGAAGGAGTGGACCTGGGGCCGGTGATCCGCGATTCCCACCTGGCCAAAGTGCACGGCTACATCGAAAAAGGCCTGGAAGCCGGTGCGGAATTGGTGCGGGACGGACGGATCGACGCGCGGGAGAAGAAGGCCGGCTACTTCCTCGGACCGACCATTTTCGACAAGGCCAACACCGAGATGGTGATTGTCCGCGACGAGATTTTCGCGCCTGTGCTCACCGTGATGCGCGTGAAAGATTTTGAAGAGGGCCTGGAAGCGATCAGCCGCTCCCGTTACGGAAACGGCGCGGTCATCTACACCAACAACGGGAAGTGGGGCCGCGAGTTCGTCCAGCGCGTGGAGGCAGGCATGGTCGGGGTCAACGTGGGCGTGCCGGCGCCAATGGGCTTCTTCCCCTTCTCCGGCTGGAAGCAGTCCTTTTACGGCGACCTGCATGCCAACGGAAAGGACGGGGTTGAATTCTACACGAAGAAAAAGACCGTGACCACCCGCTGGTTTGAAGACGGCGACCTGAGCATCGGCTCGCAGAAAGTTTTTGTCAAGTAAAGGGGGACTTTGCGTGGAACAAACAAAACCGCTGGACAAGGAAAGTCTTTTGGAGGCAGACCGTGAACACTTGTGGCATCACATCTCGCCGTTCAATCCCAATCCGATGATCGCCACCGAGGGAAAAGGCTCATGGGTCACCGACATCGACGGCAACCGCTATCTGGACGGCATGGCCGGCCTGTGGTGCGTCAACATCGGCTACGGCCGCACCGAGCTGGCAGATGCCGCTCACGAGCAGTTGAAACAACTGGCCTACTTTCCCCTGACGCAAAGCCATGTGCCGGCCATCCGCCTGGCGGAAAAAGTGAGCGAATGGCTTGGCGACGAGTACCGCGTATTTTTCTCCAACAGCGGTTCGGAGGCGAATGAAGTGGCGTTCAAGATCGCCCGCCAGTACCACCATCAGAACGGCGAGCCGGGGAGATACAAGTTTATCTCCCGCTATCGCGCCTATCACGGCAACTCGATGGGATCGCTGGCGGCGACCGGCCAGGCGATTCGCAAGGAAAGATACGAGCCGCTTGCCCCGGGCTTCGTGCACGTGCCGCCGCCCTACTGCTACCGCTGTCCGTTCGGCAACAAGGCCGGCGATTGCAATCTGGAATGCGCCAATTACATCGACCAGGTCATCAACTGGGAAGGGGAAAAAACCGTTGCCGCCGTCATCATGGAACCGACCATCACGGGCGGCGGGGTGATCGTTCCGCCGCCGGAGTACATGCCGAGAGTGCGGGAAATTTGCGACAAGTACGGCGTGCTTTTGATCGTCGACGAGGTAATTTGCGGCTTCGGACGCTCCGGAAAGCGCTTCGGCCACCAGAACTTCGGTGTGAAGCCGGACATCGTGACGATGGCCAAAGGCATCACCAGCGCGTACCTGCCGCTGTCGGCAACCGCCGTGCGCGCCGAGATCGCCGACCGCTTCAACGAGGAGGGCATCAACCAACACTTCCGCCACGTCAACACGTTCGGCGGAAACCCTGCGGCATGCGCGCTTGCCCTGAAAAACCTGGAATTGATGGAAGAGGAGCAGCTGGTCGAACGGGCCGAACAGCTGGGTATCGAACTGCGCAACAAGCTTGCGTTCCTGGCTGACCACCCCAACGTCGGGGACATCCGCAGCTTTGGATTCATGATGGGCATTGAACTGGTGGAGGATCGCAAGACCAAGGAACCCGCCTTGCCCGACAAGGTGGCGCAGGTGATCGCCGAATGCAAAAAACGCGGCCTCATCATCGGCAAAAACGGCGACACGATTCCCAAGTTCAACAACGTCCTGACGCTCTCGCCGCCGTTTTCCACCACCAGCGAAGACATTGATTTCATCGCGAGCGTGATGAAGGAAGCTTTTGACACGCTTGTCTAGTTCCAATCATTTGGCATGGCCCCCGTGCGGCTGAACCGGGGGCCATGCTTTTTGCGCCGGCGAAAACGTGGTATCTTTGAAGAGGAACGTCAAATCTTGAACAACTCTTGCGGAGGATGCCATGAAACGTATTTGTGTCTTTGCGGGTTCCAGCATGGGCGTACATCCGGAATTTGCGGCAGCTGCGGAAAAACTGGGGGCAGAACTGGCGGCGCGCAAGCTGGAACTGGTCTATGGAGGCTCGAACAAGGGACTGATGGGCCGGGTGGCCGACACGGTGCTGAAAGCCGGCGGCAAGGCGATCGGCGTGATGCCGACCGGATTGATTCGCAGTGAAAGAGTCCACACGGAACTGACGGAGTTTTACGAAGTGAAAACGATGCACGAGCGAAAGGCAAAGATGGGAGAATTGGCAGATGGTTTCATTGCCTTGCCGGGGGGTTACGGAACGTTTGAAGAATTGTTTGAGGCGGTGTGCTGGGGGCAGATCGGCATCCATGACAAACCGATCGGGCTGCTCAATGTGAACGGGTATTACGAGCCGTTGATTGCGCTGGTGCGGCATGCGATCGAAGCGGGGTTCATTCCGGCCAAACAAGATGAACTGCTGCTCCTGGAAAGCGATCCGGCGCGGCTTCTGGACCGGATGGAAAGCTATACGCCGCTGAAAAGGGTGAAAAAATGGTGTGAAGTGGAAATGCCCTAAACCCATCCCTGGCGGCTTAATTTTCTTTTCTACTTTCGGCCTCTGCCTTCGGTCGTAGTCAGGCCGGAGGTGACGGAAAACGTATTGAACAGCTGTCGGATAAAAACACTGTTTCCGCAAAGGAAATGGTGTTTTTTTGTGCCCTTGATTTCCAAGAATTTCTTGACAGAACAGGCGGCAAGATGCAATGTATACAATAACGATTTAAAAAGTAGGAATTTATTCCTCAATGATGCTCAATCTTGGTGAAGGAGGAGATTAGCCATGAGGCGTCTCAAATCCATACTGCAGATCACAGGCTCAGCCATACTGCTGGCTGCCCTCAGCTTTCCGCAAACGGCGTTCGCAACGGCTGCGGTTGGGCAGGGGGAGCCGCAACCGGCAATCGCCGAATCGGCAACTGTCGCCAAAGCGCAAACCGTTTATCAAGAGTACGTATCCCGGCAGTACGGCATTCACTTGTCCGGAAACGTCACCCGCGCCCAGTTCGCTGATGCATTGGAAAAAGTAGCCGGGGCACTGGGCGATGAGGCGGCCGGGAAGGCAGCAACCGAATCCCAATTGCTAAAAAGTGCCGGCTCCAGCCAGTTGCCTGTTTGGGAAGCCGTATCCGCGGCCGTGAAGGCAGCCGAACAGGAAGAGCTGGCCGATACATACAGCGAAGCGAAGGTGGCCAAGACGTGGGCGAAGGCGGGCTTGAAGTACGGGCAGAGCGGGGAGATTCCCTTGGCGGCGGCGCAAAAACTGGCGGTGGCCATTGATTTGCAGATCGTCAGTCCGGAACAGCTGGCAGGAAAAGCAGACGGCCGGCTGGGAGCAGACCTCGCCTATCAACTGCTGGGAAAAGTGGCAGAATTTCACGGAGCGCACCAAAATTACCTGGGCTTGATCTCCGATGCGGATATTTACGGCAAGCTGGTGCAAGCGTGGAACGAGCTGCAAATCATTCAGGCGGGAGAACTGCAGCAGCTGGCGGACGCGGTGCTTCAGCAGAATTTGATTACCGGCTACAATCTGAAGGACACCGCGTACGATCCGCATTTCGACCCCGCCCGCGCCATCACCTACGGACACAGCGACATCGTTCACGCCCTGCAGTTGATCGGCCTGTTGAAAAGCGAGGGCATCGAGGCAAAGGTGCAGCTGGAGCCAAAAACCTCGGTTTACCTCTACCTGAAGGAGTGGGGCGAACCTGTGCAGACGGAAAATTTTCGGGTTGAGCAAATCGACGACGACCGCTACATCGCCTATGCCAAGGAGTACGATCTCAGCCTGGAGTTCGCCACCGCGGAGGAAAAGGCGCGGTTTCAACCGCTTGTGCTGCAGTACGCGAAAAAGAATGAAGAGGATGCCAAGGGCTTGTTGAAAGGCTCCTGGTGGCAACCGCTCTACTACTCCCTGACCAAACTGGACGATTATCCGGTCATCACCAACAACTACCTGCAGCAGGGGCGCTTCCTCGTGCAGACTTTCTCGCTGAACGAAGATTCTCCCGCCGTCGTGGCCGCATTCAGGAAGATCGACGATTCGCTTGAGGTGTCCACCTATACCTTCTGGGTCGATCAGCCTTTTTACAATTACCTGCAGGGCGAATACAAATAAAAGAAGATGACTCTTCGTACCGCCGCATCGGAAAATGTGCGGAGAAGAGAACAGAACAGGCAAAGTTTCGTCACCTGGAGGACTTGCCTTGTTCTTCCTGGAACGCGCGCAAGCCGCGCATCAGCATCTCCTGGATCACTTCCGCCTGCGTCTTGCGGTTGACGAGCGTGCGTATCTGCTTCAGTTCCTTGATCAGTTCGGAGTCGAGCCGAAGCTGGATCGTCGTCCCTTCCTGCAACGGATAAATTTCCAGGTGGTCGGAGCATTCCTTGATCCAGCCGTCGACCACCGCCGTTTCATCGAGCTGGGTGGCGGCGGGCAGGAAGAGACAAGGTGCCTCCAGGATGATATGGGTCAGTTCCTCGCTGAAACGGATGGTGAGGGGCTGCCCGTTTTTTTTGTGGTAATCGCGGATTTGCCTGGATTTTTCCTGATTGACCGCCGTGTTTTGCAAGGTGAGCACTGCCCGTTCCATATTGCCTCCTTACGAAAGAGCAAGGTCTTCTTCCAACACCGTCAGGACTTCTCCCGTTTCTTCCAGTTGCACCTGATAGGAAAACGAAAGTGCATCTGGCATGACAGCGGTTACCATTGCCCAGCCACCTTGTTTGCCTGCCTGCACACAGACCCGGTCCAGTACCTCGTAGCGCGGGCGAAGCAGCCCTTTTTCCCGAAAAAAGCGGAATACGGCCTTGCGCGGGTAGAGAAACCGCTTGTGCCCCTGTGTGCGGGCGAGCAGCGGAAAAGCCTCTCTCTCCTCCACCACTTCCCCCAGATAACCGCAATCTGCCCAGCGTTTGATCGATGCCATGCTGCCTTTGCGGCCGTGACGCTGTTCCAAAAGTTCCAAAATCTCCCGCGAGGAAAGGTAGTCCCGCCGCCGCTTCAGCTGTTCGCGGTAAGCTTCCCGTTCCGCTTCCAGGCTGGCCAACTGTGCGGTCAGTTCCTGGATTTTCTCCTGAATTTGCCGGATGCGCGCATCGTAATCCTCCATTTGCCACTCTCCATTTCCTTGTTTTCTCTTTCCAGCCTATTCGCCGTTGAAATCATTCATGCCAGCTTCTGTTCATTGATTTCGCCTTTTCTGGAAAAAAAGGAGGCAAAAAATCATAAAAGCGGTTATTCCCACATTGATTAATAACAAGCATGTTCTTTATTCCACAGTGGACAGGAGGTAATCATCGGATGACCCTAACCTACAACCTGCAGGAGAACTTTCGCGAGGTCGTCCCTGCCTTGAAGCCCAAGGAAGCGGTCGACGAAGCCAATCGCTGCCTGTTCTGTTACGATGCACCCTGTACCAGGGCATGTCCGACGTCGATTGACATCCCTTCCTTCATCCGCAAAATCGCCACGGGCAACTTGTTGGGATCGGCCCGGACCATCATGGAAGCCAACCCGGTGGGCGCCAGCTGCGCACGGGTGTGTCCCACCGAAGAGCTGTGCGAAGGGGCTTGTGTGCTCAATCACGCTTCCGGTTCCCGTCCGATCATGATCGGTCTGCTGCAGCGCCATGCCACGGATTGGGCGATGAAAAACAACGTCAACCTTTTTGCCAAAGGACAGCCGACCGGAAAGCGCGTGGCGATCGTCGGGTCGGGGCCGGCCGGTTTGTCTGCGGCGCGGGAACTGGCGAGGTGGGGTCATCAGGTAACGGTGTTTGAAGCGAAGGAAAAGGCAGGCGGACTCAACACGTACGGTATTGTCTCCTTCCGTTTGCCGCAGGAGGTGGCTCTCTGGGAAGTGGAGCAGGTCGCTTCGCTCGGTGTGGAGTTTCGCACGGGAACCAGGGTTGGCACGGATGTGATGCCGGATGAACTGCTGCAAAACTATGACGCGGTGCTGCTGGCGTGCGGAATGGGCAGCGTCCCCGCTCTCGGAATCGAGGGCGAAACACTGGATGGAGTGCTGGACGCGATTTCCTTGGTGGAAGCGACCAAGACCAAACCGCTGGACGACCGCATGCTGGGCAAAAAGGTGGCCGTGATTGGGGCGGGCAACACGGCGATTGACGCTGCTACCTGTTCCGTGCGGTTGGGGGCTTCGCAGGTGCAGATCCTGTATCGGCGAACGGCAAAGGAGATGACCTGTTACCCGTTTGAATACGAATTTGCCAAGCAGGAGGGCGTGGAGTTCCGCTGGCTCGTGGCGCCGAAGCGCATCCTCGGGGAAAACGGCCGCGTCACAGGGCTGGAGCTGATTCGGATGCAGCTGGGAGAGCCGGATGAAAAGGGACGAAAACGGCCGTTGCCGATTCCGGGCAGCGAGTTTGTCATCGAAGTGGACTACGTGGTCAAGGCCATCGGACAAAGCAGGCTGATCCCCCTGATCGAGGCGTTCGGCCTGGCGCACAGAGGCGGTGTGGTGGAGGTTCGCGAAGGGACGTACCAAACCTCCCATCCGCGCGTGTTTGCCGCGGGGGATGTGATATTTGGCGGGGGCAAGACCGACGCGATGGTGGTGGATGCGGCCAACCAGGGAAAACAGGCGGCCAAGGCGATCCACCAGGCGCTGTCCTCTTTGCGTCAACAGGGGTAGGGGCAACCGTTTTTACGCGCAATGCCGCGTTGGCAAAAACATGGCAGAGGAGAAGGAGGAGTGTGCGATGGCAGACCTCAGCATCAATCTGGCGGGGATCAAGTCTCCCAATCCGTTTTGGCTCGCTTCCGCACCGCCGACCAATTCCGGCTACCAGGTGCAGCGCGCCTTCGAGGCGGGATGGGGCGGCGCAGTCTGGAAGACACTGGGAGAGCCGATTATCAACGTGACGTCCCGTTTTGCTGGCTTGCACTACGGCGGGCAGCGTGTGCTCGGCTTCAATAATATTGAACTCATCACCGACCGGCCGCTGGAAGAGAACCTGAAGGAAATTGCGGAGACCAAAAAACTGTTTCCCAAACATGCCCTGATCGCTTCCCTGATGGTGGAACCCAAGCGGGAAGCCTGGCATGAGATTGTCAAAAAAGTGGAAGCGGTCGGCGTGGACGGCCTGGAACTGAACTTTGGCTGTCCGCACGGAATGGCGGAGCGGGGCATGGGTTCGGCGGTCGGACAGCATCCCGATCTGGTCCGCCAGCAGGTGGAATGGGTCAAGGAAGTGGCGCAGACACCGGTGATTGTCAAGCTGACGCCCAACATTACCGACATTCGCTACACCGCGCGCGCCGCGGCACAGGGCGGAGCGGACGCCGTCAGCATGATCAACACCATCAACAGCCTGATGGGCGTCGATCTGGACACCTGGCTGCCCATTCCCCATGTGGACGGAAAAGGGGCGCACGGCGGCTATTGCGGCCCGGCGGTGAAACCGATCGCCCTGAACATGGTGGCCGAGTGCGCGCGCGATCCGCAGGTGGGCATTCCCATCTCCGGCATCGGCGGAATCTCCACCTGGCGGGACGCAGTGGAATTTTTGCTGATGGGCGCGACCGGGGTACAGGTGTGCACGGCTGTGATGCATCACGGCTTCCGCATCATCGAGGACATGATCGACGGACTGAACAACTATCTGGACCAGCGGAATATCCCATCCGTCATGGACATCGTCGGCAAATCCGTGCACACCTATTCCGATTGGGGCAACCTGAACCTCAACTACAAGGTGGTCGCGCGCATCAACCCGGAGACGTGCATCGTCTGCAACAAGTGTCATATCGCCTGCGAAGACGCGTCCCACCAATGCATTGACCGCGTCACCGATATCACGACGGGCAAGGAGCGTTTGATCGTCAGGGAAGAAGATTGCGTCGGGTGCAACCTCTGTTCCATTGTCTGCCCGGTGGAAGGAACGATCAACATGGTGGAAGTCCCCACGGGCAAGCCGCCGCTTACCTGGAATCAGCGGCAGGCTGCTCTCTCGGCGGGCGGCAGCTGTGATGCGGGTTGTCCGCATTAAGAGATGGTCATGAACAGCCTTTTCGGCGCATAGCTTGTACTGTGATCTGCTCCCGGACGAAAGCGAGGGAAGCAAGAAGGAGGGAAGAGGCGTGAAAAAGTGGATACGCGGCGGGACTGTGGTGACGGCAACCGATACCTACCAGGCCGATGTTTTGATTGAAGGCGAACAAATTGCCGCCATAGGAAAAAACCTTCAAGTTGACAATGCGGAAGTGATCGATGCCAGCGGTTTCTATCTGCTGCCGGGGGGAATCGACCCCCATACGCATCTGTCCATGCCGTTTGGCGGGACGATCACCTCGGACGACTTTTTCACCGGAACCCGGGCGGCGGCCTTCGGGGGAACGACCAGCATCATCGATTTTTGCCTGACGACCAAGGGGGAGCCGCTGAAAAAGGCAATTGCCACCTGGCACGAGAAGGCAAACAACAAGGCGGTGATCGACTACGGGTTTCACCTGATGGTGGCGGATGCCAATGACCAGGTGCTGGAAGAGCTGGCTTCCGTAATTGAGCAGGAGGGCATTACCTCCCTGAAAGTGTTCATGGCGTACAAGAACTCGCTGATGGCGGATGACGAAACCTTGTTCAAAACGCTGCTCCGCGCCAAGGAGTTGGGGGCGCTCGTCCAGGTGCACGCGGAAAACGGCGACGTGATCGACTATCTGGTCAAAAAGGCGCTGGAACAGGGCAATACCGACCCGATTTACCACGCCCTGACGCGGCCGCCGGAAGCGGAAGGGGAAGCAACCGGCAGAGCCATCGCCCTGACTGCACTCGCAGACGCCCAGCTGTACGTGGTGCACGTCACGTGCGCCGACGCAGTGCGCCGCATCGCGGAAGCGCGGGAGAAGGGATTGAATATTTACGGAGAAACCTGCCCGCAGTACCTGGTGCTGGATGTCAGCGAGCTGGAGCGGCCTGATTTTGAGGGGGCCAAATACGTCTGGTCGCCGCCGCTGCGCGAAAAGTGGCATCAGGACGTGCTGTGGAGCGCGCTGAAAAACGGCATTCTGCACACCGTCGGTTCCGACCACTGCCCCTTCAACTTTGCCGGGCAGAAGGAACTGGGACGAGGCGATTTTTCCAAAATCCCCAACGGCGGACCGATTATCGAAGACCGCATGACGCTGCTCTTCTCGGAAGGGGTTTGCAAGGGCAGGATCAGCCTGAACCAGTTCGTGGACGTCACTTCGACAAAAGCGGCCAAACTGTTCGGCCTTTTCCCGCAAAAGGGAACGATTGCCGTAGGATCGGACGCCGACATCGTGCTGTTCAATCCGGAAGCCGAGCGGACCATTTCAGCGAAAACGCACCATATGAACGTGGATTACAACCCATTTGAGGGCATGCAGGTAAAAGGCGAAGTGGTATCTGTTCTCTCGCGTGGACGGTTTGTCATTCGCAACAAGGAATTCGTCGGCCAGGCAGGGGCAGGACGCTATCTCAAGAGGGCAGCCTTTGCCAGACCATAACGGGACAGGAAGGAGGAGTGGCCGGTGGTGAACAAGGTCAAGATCGGCCTGATTCAGGCGAAAAACGATGTGCACGGTGACGAGCCGGTACACGTGCACAAGGAAAAGGCGATCGAAAAACATGTGAAAATGGTGCGGGATGCCGCCGCACAGGGAGCGCAGATCATTTGCCTGCAGGAGATTTTCTACGGACCGTACTTTTGTGCGGAGCAAAACACGAAATGGTACGAAGCGGCGGAGGAAATACCGGATGGCCCCACTGTCCGGCAGTTCCAGGACCTCGCCCGCGAGCTGGGCACCGTACTGATCGTTCCGATTTACGAACGGGTCGGAATCGGCACGTATTACAACACGGCTGCCGTCATTGACGCCGACGGCAGCTACCTCGGCAAGTACCGCAAGCAACACATTCCCCATGTTGCGGCAGGCGGCAACGGCTGCGGATTTTGGGAGAAATACTACTTCAAACCGGGAAATCTCGGCTATCCCGTGTTTGACACGGCTTTTGCCAAAGTCGGCGTCTACATCTGCTACGACCGGCATTTCCCCGAAGGAGCCCGACTGTTGGGGCTCAACGGGGCAGAGATCGTGTTCAACCCGTCCGCTACCGTGGCCGGCCTTTCCGAATACCTCTGGAAGCTGGAACAACCGGCCCACGCCGTCGCCAACGGTTACTACGTCGCGGCGATCAACCGCGTCGGGTATGAACCCCCGTGGAACATGGGCGAATTTTACGGACAGTCGTACCTGGTGGATCCGCGCGGCCAGTTTGTCGCCATCGGCAGCCGCGATCAGGACGAGGTGATCGTGGCGGAGATGGACAAAAACGTCATCCATGAAGTGCGTAACACCTGGCAGTTTTATCGGGACCGCCGGCCGGAGACGTACGGGGACATGGTGAAGCTGCTGCCGTAGGAGCGGAAGGGAGGAGGTGCTTGGCGCCTTCTCCTGCTTGCGTGCGAATGACACGTGGAGGTCCAAACCATGCTTTACGCACAGCAAACAAGGTTTCAAGCAGCCAGACAGGGAAGCATTGAAATTGTATACCGCGGAGTGGAATACCGGGAGGCGTTGCGGGTTGTGGCCGCTCAGCGGTACGAACGGGCGGAACGCCGTTTTTTCCGCAACGGCGCCCGAGCCAAGGCGGTGTTTGGCTCCGGGGTGTACCTTGTCAGCAATCCCAAGGTGGCGGCCGAGTACGCAATCTGTCATGCCGAAACGGCCTCGGACAAAGCGGCTGTTCTTCGGCAGGAACTGTCAACCGCGGGATTTTTTCGGCTGAATGGGCTGTATGGAGAAAACCAGTTGCGGGAAGATGCCCTGTTTTCCAGACACGAGATGGAGGCGCTGCGCCGAAAACAGGCCGCTTCCACACACGAGCAATGGCTGGAGTGGACGGGTGAGGAAGTGCGAAGCTATTTGCTGGAATCCGGCTACTCGGGCATCTGCTACCCGCTTTCGCCGGAACTTACCTATTACGTGAGCTACCGCCCTCAGGAACAGATCTCTTCCATTGAGCTGGTGGCCGTGCTGGATCTGCAGGAGTTGAAATGAATGAAATGGGCCTTCCCTTTGCGGATCGGTTGCGGAAGTCTTGGTTCTTTCCCATCTGAACCAGGGCTTCTTTTTTTTTTGCACTTCCAACCGGCAGAGGGAACAGGCGTCAGGAAGGCGGATGCGGCCGAACAATGAATGTTTCGCTGCGAATCCGCAAACAGGGATTGCGTAAAAAAGGAACAAGCAACTCGTAAAAAAATAGTATTACCCGTTTTGGAAAGACTGTAAACCAGAAAAATTCAATTATAATAGAAAAGTTTGAAATATCTCGACTTTGGAGCAAAAATCTGGTAAGATATAGCAATATCAGATCTATTTTAATTTCTTTAAATTTTTCAAAAGGGGATGACACCAGAAGTGGGTTTTTTACGAAATCGCAGCACTCGTACCAAGATTCTCTTCCTCATCATCGTAACGAATCTGTTTCTGCTGATCGTCGGCATTACCGGTTTCTATCAAGTGAAAGTGTCTGGTGACCGCATTCAGGCAATCCATACGCAACAACTGCTCCCGGTTCAGTGGCTGAACGACTGGAGGCAGGAAATACGTGCCATCGACGCCCTCATGTACAAAATGCTATTGGACCCGGATGAAGTTTCCAACCACAAAACCTATATCGATGAATTGACAGCCCGTCAAACCAACGCCGCCAATCTGTTCTTCCAACTGAAACAGGCGGCAGTGACCGATAAGGACCAGGAATATGCCGAAGTTCTCCAGCAATATCTGGATCAGTACTACAGCGCGGTGGAAACGGTTAGCGGCATGGTTGGCGATGGAACGCAGAAATACGCCTATTCCATTTACCGGGCCACCGAACATACCGTCAACATGATTACGACAAAACAGACGGAATGGGCGAATTTCCGCTCCGAACTGGCGGAAAGGATTCGCATGGAAAGCGAACAATCTTCCTTGATGGCCGTTTATACCATAATCGGGGTTATCGTCATCTCCGTTGTGGTCGCCTGCCTGATTGGGTTCCGCATCTCCAGCATGATCACGGTGCCGTTGCGGGAAGTCATGGAAAAAATGAACGAATTGTCCAAAGGAAACCTGACTGTCCCCCCCATCTCGTACAAGGCAAAGGACGAGTCCGGACAGCTGGCTGACGCGTTCAACCATTTGCTTCATCATTTCAGGGACCTGATTACGCAGGTGATGGAAGCAAGCGAACAGGTAGCCGCTTCTTCGACTCAATTGATGAAAAGCGCGGATCATTCGGCGCAGACGATGCAAGAGGCGATTGGCAACGTACAGGAGATTGCTTCCACGAGCGATCAGCAAAGCCGGCAGACACAGGAAAGCGTGCGCGTGATGGAGGAAATGGCGACGGCCATTCAGCGGATCGCCGATTCTTCGGGTGCGGTATCGGAAACATCCATTGAGGCGGCGCGGGAAGCCGAGCAGGGACGAGAACAAATCCTCCGCGCGGTTGAGCAGATGGTTTCCCTTTCCCGCTCGGTCAACGAGGCGGCGCAACTGGTTCAGCAACTGGGGGTTCGCTCGGAGGCGATCGGCAAAATCGTCGACGTCATTACCGGCATCGCTTCGCAAACCAACCTGCTTGCCCTGAATGCCGCGATTGAGGCGGCACGCGCTGGGGAAGCGGGCCGCGGGTTTGCCGTGGTCGCGGAAGAGGTGAGAAAGCTGGCGGAACAATCGGAGTCTTCGGCCGGCGAAATCGCCCGTTTGATCGGAGAAATTCAGCAGGAAACGGCACAGGTCGTAAAAGTGATGCAGGAGGGAACAAAGGAAGCCGAGAAAGGTTCCGCCGACGCCCAGGTGGCTGGCGAAACCTTCAAGCGGATCGTTGCTTCCTCGCAGACCGTGGCGGAACAGATTCAAGAGGTGTCTGCCGCCACGGAACAAATGTCGGCAAGCGTGCAGCAGGTCGCTTCTTCCATGGAGGAAATGAACCGTGTGTCGGAAGTGGCGGCCGGGCATGCAAACCGGGTTGCCGACAATGCCCAGGCACAGCTGGAGCGCCTGCAGGAAATGGCCCATGCCAGCGAAACGCTGAACCAACTGGCGCAACAGTTGAGGGATGCGGTTCGCAAATTTCAGGTGTAAACAGCAAAAAAAAGCGCAAAAGACTGGAGCCCGCATGTTGGGTTCCAGTCTTTTTCATGGGATCGTCAAACGGCGGCTTCCTGGGAACGGATGGTGATATCATCATAAACTTTGCGGCTCAGGATGGAAGAATGCGAGCGCATGAACCAGGTGTAGAAGAACAGCGAGATCAGCAGGCCGATCGTCCAGGCGTTGTCCCAAACGAACGACATTCCGGGCAAGTACTTGCATACGAAGGGGATGACGATGCCGATCACCATTGCCCAGATGGCGTGGGAATTGTAACCGCTCTTGTACGAGTAAATGCCGTCTTGTTTGTACAACTCCATCAGGTTGATCCGCCTTTTTCGCACCAGCCAGTAGTCGGCGATGGCAATTCCGTCAATCGGCCCAAGCAGGGCGCCGTACGTGCCGAGCCAGAGGAAAATGTAGTTGCCGAAGTTGTCCAGAATGTACCAGGGTTGCATCAACAGCGAGACGAAACCGGCAATCAGCGCGCCTGCCTGATAGGAGAGACGCCGCGGCGCCAGGTTCTCCACTGCACGCGCAGGGGCGACGATATTGGCCGCCACGTTGGTGGTAAGGGTCGCCAGGACGATTCCGATGGTTCCGAGGAAGATGGCAAACGGAGAAAACTTGGCCAGCACGGCCGCCGGATCCCAGAGCGCTTCCCCGTAGATGACGACAGTCGCAGAGGTGACAGCCACACCGATAAAAGAGAAGAAGCCCATGGTGGTCGGCAGGGCGATGGATTGTCCGACGATCTGCGCCTTTTGGCTTTTCGCGTAACGGCAAAAATCCGGGATGTTGAGTGCCATGGTGGCCCAAAACGCGATGGCGCCCGTCAGAGAAGGAAAGAACACCTTGAGAAATTCACCGGGAGTCTTAAGGGTGGAAGGAGCGGAGAGCATCGGTCCCCAGCCGCCCGCATTGGTCACCGCCCAGATCAGCAAGGCGATGCTCATGACGATCAGGACCGGGGCAGCCCAGGCTTCCATCTTCCGGATCGTTTCCGGTCCGCGGTACGCGACCCAGACGTTCAAGGCCCAAAATCCGAAAAAGGAAATCCATAAATGGCCGGGTACATTGGCCCATCCCGTCATGGACATCAACAAGGTGTCGATGGCTGTCCCGCCAAACCAACAGTTAATGCCGAACCAGCCTGCGCCGATCAGGCCGCGTGCCAGGGCAGGGATATGCGCTCCTTTGGAGCCGAACCAGAGACGCGCGAACACGGGATAGGGGATGCCGAATTTTGTGCCGGCGTGAGAGTTGAGAAGAATGGGAATGAGGACGATCGCATTGCCGAGGATAATGGTGAGAATGGCCTGCCACCAGTTCATGCCCAGCGAGATAAGTCCACCCGCCATCGCGTAGGTTGGCAGACAGATCGACATCCCGATCCACAAGCTGGCAAAGTTGTAGCTGGTCCAGTGGTGCTCTTCCTTGGTCGTCGGCCGGAGCCCTTCGTTGTACAGGGGGCTGTCCTTGACCAGTTCCACTCCTTCCCTGGTGAGAGTGACAATTCCGTTTTCTTCCAGCTGTGTCTTCACTTTCTCTTTCCCTCCTTTGCAAATGATAGGCTTCCATTCGGACAACCGTTGGCGGTTGTCTCGAATGCAAGTTGCTACCTATTATATTGAGGAAAGGGACAGCTGATACCTGAAAATAAGCAGTGCGTCCCTTGACAGTTGATGCGTTGCTGGGTGGCGGGTTCCTTCGATCGGCATCCTGGATCACGAGTGGCCAGCCGTCAGGAGACGACAGTAAAAGCTGTTGGCCGGTGAAAGTTTACCCGGACGTTGCTGAAATTTTCCGGCTCCCTTCCAATCCGGCGCACGTCATATAATAATTAAGGAAATAACAAGGAGAAGGGGCGTTTGTCCGCGTGCCGACACGGGAAAGAGCACCTTTTTTGCTTTGGGGCAACCGCTTTTCCGCCGCCAATTTTAACAGAAAAATCCATCTTTCGAGGGTGCGAATCCTGCCGGTGATGATATAATGGGGAGGCGTTGGTTTACCGGAGTGAAGGAGGGAGAGCATGGCTGAATCCAATCAGATGCTTGAACAGGTTGCGAAGACTTCCCGATCTTTTGAGCCGCTCTGTCGTCCGGTTGTGAAATTTTCGACCGGATTGACGCCTGATTGGCAGGAGAAAAGAGAGGGCTTGCGGCGAAAAGGCCTGTGCGCCCTGTCCGGAGAAGGTGACGGCGTTGCGGAGTACCAGGCCTGAACTTCATGTCATCACCAGCGGCAAACAGCCGTTGGACGAAGTGCTGGCAATCGCAGAAGCGGCGTTTGCGGGGGGCGCGGACTATCTGCACATTCGCGAGAAACAGCGCACCGCCCGCGAGCTGATGGATTGGCTTCTGGCACTTCGGCAAATCGCGCCGGCCAGCAAACTGATCGTCAACGATCGGGTGGATGTGGCGTCGGCCGCTTCCTGCCGCGGTGTCCAGCTTGCCTGGCACAGCCTTTCCCCGCAGGAGGCGCGGTTGGTTCTCAAATCCGGGCAGTGGATCGGCAAATCGGTTCATTCCTATGCCGAGGCGGTTCAGGCTGCGGCAGACGGAGCCGATTTCCTCCTGTACGGCCATATCTTTCCCAGCGCATCCAAACCGGGGCTTGCTCCCAGAGGTGTGCGGGAATTGCAGGACATTGCCCGGTCGGTTTCTGTTCCCGTGATCGGGCTCGGCGGGATCACGCCGGAGAACGCGGGAGAGGTGCTCGCTGCCGGCTGCGCCGGAATTGCCGTGTTATCGGGAATTACGGCAGCAACAGACGTCCGGAAGGCAACCGCCGCCTATCGCGAAGCGCTTGATCGTTTTACCGAGAGAGGGGATCAACAGTGAAAAACATCGAAATGCTGAAGGAAAAAATGTCCGTTTATTTTGTAGTCGGGACGCAGGATTGCGGCTATTCGGCGGAGCGCACCCTGCAGATCGTGGAAGAGGCGCTGCGCGGAGGAGCGGGAACGCTGCAATTGCGCGACAAGGGCAGCAGGCTTTCAGCGGAAGAACGCTATGCGCTCGGCCGTGAAATGAAAGAGATGTGCGCGCGCTACGGCTGCCTGTTTTTTGTCAATGACGACGTGGAGTTGGCGATCTGTTTGCAGGCCGATGGCGTTCACGTCGGCCAGGAGGATATGCCGCTGGCGAAGGTTCGCTCCCTCGTCGGGGAAAACATGCTGGTCGGCGTATCCGCAGGCAGCGTGGAAGAAGCGCTGGCCGCCCAGGCTGGCGGTGCGGACTGCCTGGGTGTGGGGGCCATGTATGCCACTTCCTCCAAGGCGGATGCGGGGGAGCCGATTGGACCGGGCGTATTGTCCGCCATCCGGGAAGCGGTTGGTTCCGACATGCCCATTGTGGGGATTGGCGGGATCACCGTTGAAAATGCGCCCGAGGTGATTGACGCGGGTGCGGACGGAGTCGCCGTCATCAGCGCGATCAGCCGGGCGGCTTCTCCGCAGGAAGCTGCTTCTGCGCTGAAGCGGGTTGTGCAATCGGCCATCGCTGCCAGGTCAGGCAAGGCATAAGAAAAGGCATCAATGGAGGAGAGGGAGGTGGAGCTGTGAAAAACCGCATCTATCGGATTGGCTACGAATGGGTCAACAAGCGGGAGTTGCTGGAACGCCTGGCTTTGGAGAATTGCATGGTGTTGGAACATCGCAGGCTCCATCCCGCTCCGTTTGATACGGAAACGGAACTTCCGCCGGAAGAAGAGCGGCATGCCGTGCTGATTCGCAGCCAGAACCGGCCGGGGGAATGGGTGACCTTCAACGGCTTGTACGAGATTCTCGAGCGGGATCCCATTCCCTGGATTGACTCTCCGATTGAATACCACCAGTTCGGGACGGAGTTGATTCCCGGCAATATTCGCCGGGAAAGGGCGCCTCAGGGCAGAATTCCGGCGCGAACCAAACTGCAGGTGGCAGCCATTCGGCAAGACACCGTCTTTGTGACGGTACCCGGCCATCCTTCGCGCCGATACGAGATGTCCCTGGCGCATGCGCGGTTTGCCCGGGATCATCCGACGGAACTGGAACTGAAGCTGCAAGTGTACGCCTATCCGCCGCGTAAGGATATCTATGTGGATTGGCTGTTGAAGGAAGGAAGAAAAACAGGGATCATCATGCTCCCCAACCAGGAACGAGTCGAGCGCACCGCTTTCCAGGTATGGGATGAACTGCGAATGGAGTACGAGCTCAGCGTGAGCGCGGCACTGATTGCCATCAAACAAGCGCTGCTCGTTCTGGACCGTGCCGGCGTGGAAGCCGATTTTCCCTATCCGGTGCAGGAAAGATCCGACCTTTCCCTGTTCAATGAAACGGAGCGGGATGCATTCTACTCTTATCAGGCTGTGCGCTGCGCGATGGCATCGGTTTCCGCCCTGCTGACCACCGACCCGAAAGAGCCGCTGCAGGAATTGCTGTTGCTTGACATCATGCTGGAGCAGCAGCTCAAACGCAGACGGGAAAGTTAGCGCGGTTTTTACGCAGACCTGATGTGGCGTGCTTCATTCCTGGCGAATGATCGCGCCACTTTACATACCAATCCATTTGTATTCATAATGGAAGAAAACAAATATACTGGGAAAAGAGTATCGGAAGAAGGAGCCAGGTGCAATTGAAATGAAAATACGGACCTATTTGAGCAATATGGCACAGGACATGGCTGCCACCACGGTCACCTTGCTGTCGATGCGCCCGACTTTTGCGAAATTGGTCGAACAGAAAGAAAATCCGTTGCGGAAGAGCATTGCCGCTTTTTTTCAGAAAGTGGCGGAAGCGCTGGAAAGCGGCGAATCCCAGCAACTGGAGAAACTTGTCCATACATATGCCTGTATAAGCCGAAAATCCGGAATTGCGCTCGTCCAGTTCATGGACGGCTTGCGTTTTTGCAAGGAGAGAGTAATTGGAGAATTGCAATATACTTTTTCTTCAGCGGAAAAGACAAAATATTTGGAATGCACAGACAAGCTGCACAGGTTGTTTGAGTTGCTGATGCTGCAGGCCGCCAGCGCGTATCAGCAGGAGCGTGCCGGGCAAGCGGACCGGCCGCTTGATGCGCAACCCTGGCAACATGAGCGGGAACAGGAGCTGGCGGCAAAAATTTTTCCGAGTCACGAAATTGGGTTCGTGCTGATTGATCCTGACTTACAAATCTTGGAAGTAAACGACACCCTGGCCAGGATGGTCGGTTTGTCGCGGGAAGAGATGTTGGGCAAGCCGATCGACAAGGTCATGCCGACAAAACCGGACCAGCGCTATGTGCAGTGGGTGCTGGAACGGGGGGAATGGGGACACTACGTCACGGAGTGGAACGGGGTGTGGATGACGGTCAGTACGAACCGGTTGATTTGCAATGGCAGGCTGGAAGGAGCGTTGGGGGTATTTGTAAAACTCTCCGACAACAACTTCTGTGATGAAACCATAACGAAGCACGAAGCGTTGGCCTCCGTCGGACAACTGGCGGCAGGCATGGCCCACGAGATTCGCAACCCTCTTACTTCCATCAAGGGTTTTATCCAGCTGTTGAAGGAACAGGACAAACAGCCTGAGCGGGAGACTTATTACTCCGTCATTCTCATGGAAATTGAACGGATCGATGGTTTGCTTAATGATGTGCTGGTTTTGGCGCGCTACCGGGACGAAAATGTCAAAGCCCAGCCTTTTCGCGTAATGGACGAGGTGATGGGCGTAGTTCGCCTGCTGGAGCCGGAAGCAAATCGGCGGGGGATCAAACTGGAGTTGCAGATCGCACAGGGGGACTGGTACGTTTACGGTTATAACGCCCGCATCAAGCAGGCGATTCTCAACATCATGAAAAACGCTTTTGAGGCTGTCCATCAAAAGGGGAAAGTTGTCCTGGTCTCTGCCAGGGCCACGCCCTGTGAAGTGGTCATCACGATTGAGGATGACGGCCCTGGGCTGACGGATGAGATCCGGCAGAAGATGTTTGCCCCTTTCTACACGACCAAGCCAGAGGGGACCGGCCTTGGCTTGTCCACTACCAAACGGATTATCACCGACCACCACGGCGCCATTTTCGCGGACAATTCCCCCCGTTTGGGAGGGGCACGCTTTGAGATTCGCCTTCCGCTCATTACGCCGTAACGCATGAGAAAAGCCTCTCGGTGCGACGAGAGGCTTTGGCTGTCATGATTTTGTTATTTGACCAATCCGTGGCGCAGTGCTTTTACCACCGCCTGCGTCCGGTCTTCCACGCCCAGCTTGTGCAAAATGCGGTGCACGTGGGTTTTTACCGTGCCTTCCGAGATAAACAGGTTTTGCGCAATCTGGTCGTTGCGGTAGCCGTAGGCGAGCTGCTGCAGGACGTCCAGTTCCCGTTCCGTCAGCTCCTGCAAAAGGGTAAGCGGCGCTTGCGGTTTTGGCACCTGCTGCTGAGTCTGCAGCACTTCGGCGAGAGCTTTTGCCGCCGTCACCGTATGAAACAGGGCTTCTCCCTTGTAGGCGCGCCGGATTAAATCCAGCATTTCCTGCGAATCGGCATCCTTCAGCATGTAGCCGACCGCTCCGGCGCGGATTCCCTCCACCACGTAGTTGTGATTGTCAAACGTGGTGAGGATCAGCACCCTGATTTGCGGATGTTTGGCCTTGATCTCCCGGGTGGCCTGGATGCCTGATTTGACCGGCATCTGCACATCCATCAACACCACGTCGGGGACAAGTTCGCACACCAGGTCGACTGCTTCCTGACCGTCGGATGCTTCCCCGACGACCTGCATGTCGGGCTGCATGGAGATGACGTAGCCCAAACCTTGGCGAATCATGGTTTGATCGTCTGCCAGCACGACGTTGATCTTATGTTCGCTCATCTGTTTCACTCCGTTCATGCCCGTCTGTGCGCACGGGAATGCTCACATCAATTTGAAAACCGTGCGGCTCACGGATAAAATAAGAAAGAGTGCCATTCAATGCTTTCACCCTTTCCTGGATGCCGGTGAGGCCAAATCCGGGTTTCAGCGAAATGTCCTTTGTCAGGTTGCCGTTGTCCTGAATGGACAGCAGGATGCAATTGTCTTCCAGCACAAGCGAGACACGAAAAGACGTGGCGTCGGAATGACGCAGGGTATTGGTGAGGGCCTCCTGCAAAATCCGGTACAGGGTGACCGTAATTTCCGGGGGGAGATCAACATCGAGATCTTCCGCGTGCAGTTCCACTTTCAGCCCGGTGTGTTTCTCCGCCTGGGACAGAAGTGCCCGCAGCGGGGTCAGCCCCATGGAATGTTTGTCGATCACAAGGGTATGGACAGAGGAGCGGATCTCCTCCAAACTTTGCTTTGCCACCGTCAGCATGTTTTGCACGGCTTCCTGCGCATGCGGGGGACCTCCGTCTTTCAGCATGTACTGAAGTGCGTGCAGCTGGACGATCAACGAGGTCAGACTGTGGCCGAGCGCGTCGTGAATGTCGCGGGCGATTCGCGTCCGCTCTTCCAGGACGGCGACCTGCATGGTGCTGATCGCGGCATCCTGCAGCTGATGATGCGCTTCCTGCAGTTCCTTGTGCGCTTCCTGCAATTCCTGCAGGTGACGCTTGTTGGCTTCGTACGCTTCGCTTTGGATGCGGTAGCCGCGCGCGCCGATGAAGCAACCGATATACGTGAGGACAAAGGGAATCAGGTGCTGGGTGGCGATGGTGTCATCCCGCAGCAAAAGCGCGGTCGCACACAGGCCGAATACAACCGCGTACACGATGGACCGCTTTCCGGTCAGGTAAAATCCGATGAATACGGCAAGCGGGAACATCAATCCGAACGATTCTCCGCCCACCAGAAACCCCTTGATAAGGGAGATCGTTCCCAACAGGGTGATCGACACGTTGTATACCCAGGGTTTCCAGCTCTCCTTGGGCATCCAGAACAAGAAAATGTAACCGAGAAACAGGAGCAACGTAATAGAAAATTGAATCGGCGTTTCTTTCAGAAAAGCGTTGGGCAGCAAAGACAAGAGGATCAGGACGGAAAACCAGATGATCAAAATTCTTTTCTGAACCATTTGCTTGATTTCCTTGAGCAATCCTTACGCCTTCCTTCCCCCGAAAATGCGCCTAGATCCATTCTAGCACGAGGCGTCATCTATCTCCAGATAGAGGTATCGTGAGAAAAATCCGTCCCGTGATGGATGTCACCCTGTGCAGGGGTCTTTAGAATGGAAGAGGGGATTGTAGGCCTAAGGACAGGGAATGCAGGGTTTCCTGTGGTTACAAGTACATAGGTTTGGAGGGTTTCCGGAACGGCAGGGACGTTCCGGTCGCTTTCTTATTGCAATCACCGGTGCAAGTTTCCAAAGCAGATAGAAATCATTCGTTGAGTGGGGAGAGGTGAGTGAAGTGAACGTCTCGGAATTGTCGGTAAGGCGCCCCGTCCTGATGATCATGCTGACGGCGGCCATGTTGATCTTTGGCTTCGTTTCGCTTCCGCGCCTGGCGATCGACCTGATGCCGGAAATGGAACTTCCGGTGGCGGTCGTCGTGACATCGGTGGACGGAGCGTCGCCGACCGAAGTGGAAAAGCTTGTGACCAAGCCGCTGGAAGAAGCCCTCAGTACCGTCCCCAATCTGGACAGCATCCAGTCGGTATCCATGGAAGGCGCTTCCCAGGTCATCCTGATGTTCAACTGGGGAACTGACCTGGACCAGGCGAAGATGGACATGCGGGAAAAGGTGGATCAGGTGCGCGGGGCGCTGCCTGATTCGGCCCATGATCCCAAGGTTCTGCAAATCGACCCGAACAGCCAGCCGATCGTTTACTATGCGGTTACGGGTTACGATGACGTAAACAAACTGCGGGACATCGCGGAAGATGTGCTTCAACCCAAGGTGGAGCGCATTGACGGCGTCGCTTCCGCTTCCATCCTGGGCGGCCAGGACAGGGTCATCAACATCACGGTGGACCCGGCCAAACTGGCTGCGTACGGATTGACGCTGGATCAGATTTCCCAATCACTGAAAGCCACCAACGTCTCCGGACAGGGCGGTTCCGTCCGTGAAGGGGATGAAAAGGTGAGCATACGCGTGGATGGGGAGTTTGCCGAGGTGAGAGACATTGCCCTCACTCCAATCCAGGTCGGAGCCGGTTCGATCCGGTTGGGCGATATCGCGGAAATCAGCGATACCCGCGAAAAATCAAACCAGTTCACCTACGTGGACGGAAAGCCGGCAGTAGGCTTTTTCATCACGAAAACTTCGGGCGGCAATACCGTGGAAGTGGCGGAAGCCGTCGTGAAGGAAATGGAAAAAATCAAGGCTGACTTGCCCGAAGGCGTGGAAGTCAAGCTGGTCATGGATACGTCCAAATACATCAAGGACTCCATCTTTACGACAGCGGAGCACGCCTTGCTTGGCGGCACAATCGGGATGATCCTCCTGTTCTTCTTCCTGGGCAGCATTCAGTCGACGATTGTTGCGGTCATCGTGCTTCCCGTGTCCGTCATCGGCACCTTCCTCCTGATGTACATGACCGGTCAGACGATCAACCTGATTTCCCTTTCCGGTTTGACGTTGGGGTTGGGGTCACTGGTCGACTTTGCGGTGGTTATGCTGGAGAGCATCTTCCGCAAGCGGGAAGAAGGAAAAGGCATGATCGCTGCAGCTCTGGAAGGTTCCAAGGAAGTGGGGACCGCCGTCATGGCTTCGGCGCTTGCACAAATTTGCGTATTCTTGCCGATTGCCCTGACGGAAGGCATTGCTGCCGAGATTTTCGGACCGCTTGCCCTGACGGTCGTGTTCTCGCACGTCGCTGCATTGGTGTTCTCGCTCTTGCTTGTGCCGATGCTCAGTTCACGGATTCTCACCAAGGTTCCGGATCATGGCAACCGCAAGAATTACCGCGGCATCAATCCGGTTGTCTGGTTTAACATCGGTTTCAAAAAGGTGGAAAACGGCTATCGCCGTCTGCTGAAGTGGTCGCTTGGCCACCGCAAAACGGTGATTGTCGCCTCCTTCGCGCTGATGGTGGCGTCCCTTGCGCTGACGCCGATGATCGGGGCCGAGTTCATCCCCAGCATGGATCAGGGGATGCTCAGCATCGAGATTGAAATGCCGAAGGGAACCGTAATTGAGGAGACGAACAAGGTCGCCCTGCAGGTGGAAGAGATCGTCAAAGCCATCCCGGAAAAAGATGTTGTAATGACACGGGTTGGCAGCGGCGGATCCCCTGTGGCAAGCACGCAGTCTTCTCATATCGCACAAGTTACCCTGCTGTTGGTGGACATCACCGAGCGCCAGCGCTCACAGGATGAAATCGCGATGGAACTTCGCGAAAAGCTGAAGCATATCCCCGGAGCGGAAATCACGGTCAGTGCGCAATCCGCCATGTCCTCCGGCTCTCCCGTGCAGATCAACCTGCAAGGGGATGATCTGGATGTGCTGCGCGACATCGGCAGCATCATCAAGGCGGAAGTGGAGTCCGTGCCGGGCACCGCGAACGTGGCAACCAGTTTGGAGGAATCCCTGCAGGAATTTGAGGTGAAAGTGGATCCGGAAAAAGCGAGCCTGTACGGGTTGACCGCCAGTCAGATCCTCTCCAGCGTGCGCACTTCCTTCCAGGGACAAACCGTCACGAAGTACCGCACGGGTGACGATGAGATTGACGTCATTTTGCAACTGCCGGATGAATACGAGGAAGATGTGAACTATCTGCGCAACCTGCGGATTGCCGCGCCGGGCGGAGCGCAAATTGCCCTCTCCTCGGTTGCAGCGATCAACCGGGTTGAAACGCCGGTCGTGATCAACCGCGCTGACAACAGCCGTCAGGTAAGCATTACCAGCGACCTGGCCGGACGGGATTTGAACTCTGTCATGACTGAAATTCAGGCCAAGCTGGACAAATTGCAGCTTCCGGATGGGTATAAGATCGAGTTTGGCGGTCAGGCGGAAAACATGCAGGAATCCTTCTCCAGCCTGGCGTTGGCGGTTATTTTGGCTGTCGTGCTGGTGTACATGGTTATGGCCGCACAGTTTGAATCGCTGTACAGTCCGTTTATCATCATGTTCTCCGTTCCGCCGACAGTTACGGGTGTTCTGATTGGTTTGCTTCTCACCGGGACGACGATCAGCGTATCGGTGTTCATCGGTTACATTCTGCTTGTGGGTCTGGTTGTCAACAACGCGATCGTGCTGATCGACTACGTCAACCAGCTGCGCGCCAAAGGAATGGAACTGAACGAAGCGATCCTGCACGCCGGACCCATTCGTCTGCGTCCGATTCTGATGACGACACTGACGACGATCCTGGCGATTGCGCCGCTCGGATTTGGCGGCGGTTCCGGTACCGAATCACAGGCGCCAATGGCGATCACCGTTATTTTCGGTTTGAGTTTCGCAACTCTGATTACCCTAGTGTTGGTCCCGTGCGTAACGTCCTGGTTCGACCATCTGGGCAACAAGTTCCGCAACTTGTTCCGGAAGAAAAAGAAAAAGAACATCCCGGTCATGGAATCGTAGGGCTGTCAAGGAGAAGGAGGGGACATTATGAAAAAGATCACAAAACCGACGATTGCGGCGTTTTTGGTGCTGAGCATGGCGGTGGCCGGCTGCACCGCTCCGGAATCGCCTGAAACGCAGACGGCCGAACAGGCAGAGAGCGTCACCCCCGTCCAGGTGGAAACGGTAAGGAAGGGTGTCATCAATACAGAAGCGGGGATTACGGCAAAACTGGCTCCGAGCGAGGAAGTGCAGGTAAGCCCGAAGATCAGCGGGAAGATTACCTCGCTTCCGGTCGCGCTGGGGGATTACGTCAGCAAAGGACAAGTGTTGTTCAAAATCGATGAGGAAGACCTGCTGAACAGCGTGAAGCAGGCGGAGGCGGCGTACGCGGTCGCACAGGCCAACCTGCGGCAAGCCGGCAGCAGCACGGACCAGGGGCTGGTGCAGGCGCAAAACGCGCTGAAGCAGGCTGAACAGGCTTTGGAGGATGCCAAAATCAACCACCAGCGGATGCAACAACTGTTTGCGCAAGGCGCCATTTCCGCCCAGCAACTGGAACAGGCCAATACGCAACTGACCAATGCGCAGACTGCGTATGACACGGCCAAACAAAACCTGCTGACCGCCCAACAAAAAACCGGTCTGCAGGTATCCGAGGCATCCGTAAAACAAGCGCAGGTCAATTTGCAAACCTTGCGTGATCAATTGGCCAACGCCACGGTAACGGCCCCGATCAGCGGCTTCATCTCGCAGGTGAATGGAGCGGTCGGGCAAATGGCGGGTCAACAGCCCGTGGTGACGATCGTGCAAACAAATCCGCTTTTGGTGAAGGCGAATCTTTCCGAAGCGGACGTGACCAAGGTGAAAGTAGGTACTCCCGTGAAGGTGCGCGTGCAAACAACGGGTCAGGAATTGGAAGCGAAAGTGACCGCAGTCAGCCCGGTGATGGATGCAAGCCTGAAGGCGTACCCGGTAGAAATCACCATTCCCAATCCAAACAACGAACTGAAATCCGACATGGTGGTCACGGTTACCTTCCCGCAAAAGCTGGAAGACAAGAGCGCTTCTCTGGTCGTTTCACGTCAGGCGGTGTTTGAGAAAGGCGGCAAACAGTACGTGTACAAACTGGAAGGTGACGTCGCCAAACAGGTGGAAGTAACCACCGGAGAAGGAACAAGTGACGAGATTGAGATCGTTTCCGGCCTGCAGGAAGGGGATACCGTAGTGGTAAGAGGCCAAACCCTCCTGCATGACGGCGCAAAGGTAAGCATTCAGGAAACGAAGGAATAGAAAGCAACAAGGGCAAGGCGGAGAACCGGGATTCTCCGCCTTTTGGTTTGGCAGGAAGTTTGCCCATAACAGAAGGTAACAAAATATTTATTACGTAAACGAAAAGTGTAGGAATTTGGACAAAGTGCCCCTTGCACTTTTGCATCCACGTCGTATTCGCTACAATAAGATTTACAAGATTACGCACGTTTCCAGGAGGTTCCGATGAGCGGAGAACTTTCCATTTTGCTGGCCTTTGCCGCAGGGTTGCTGTCTTTTGTTTCCCCCTGCTGTTTGCCGCTTTACCCGTCGTTTTTGTCCTATGTGACCGGCGTGACCATCGACGAAGTAAAAAAGGGAAGAACCGTTTTTCAAAAAGAAGCGCTTCTGCACACCTTGTTTTTTATCCTCGGTTTTTCCATCATCTTCATTGCGCTTGGCCTTTCCACCTCCTGGATTGGAACTTTTTTTACCAATCAGCAGGACCTGATTCGGCAGCTGGGAGGCATTCTGCTCGCGGTGATCGGCCTGGTCATGTTGCAGGTATTCAAGTTTGACTGGCTGATGCGCACCTGGAGAATCGATTTAAAATCCCGTCCTTTGGGGTATACTGGGTCCATACTGGTTGGGATCACCTACGCAGCCGGTTGGACTCCATGCGTAGGTCCCATTCTGTCTGCCATTATCGTCATGGGGGTTTCCCAACCCTCACTTGCCTTGCCGTATACTGTGGCCTATACCCTGGGATTTGCAATACCGTTTTTTGTCATGACCTTTTTTATCAGCAAGGTGAAGGCGATCATCAGGTATTCCGACCTGTTCATGAAAATTGGCGGCGTCCTGATGATCTTCTTTGGCATCCTGCTGTACACGGACAAGATGACGGACATCACCCGGGTATTGATCCAGATATACGGGGGCTTTACCGGATTCTGAGCGAGAGAAAAGCGGAGGGACCAGATGAAAAAGCTTCTGCTGGCAGTGCTGATCGCTGCGGGAACCTTTTACGTTGCCGGGTATCATTCCGACGGGGCAATTCCCATCCTGGGCCAGGCGCAAAAACCGGAAGTGGGCTACCAGGCGCCCCATTTCACCTTGACGGGGCTTGACAACCAAACGTACAAGGTCGGGGGGAAGCGGGAGAAACCCGTCATTCTCAATTTCTGGGCTTCCTGGTGCGGCCCCTGCCGGTTGGAAGCCCCGTCTCTGCAAAAGTTTCAGGAAAAGTACGGGAAACAGGTGGATCTGTACGGGATCAACGCCACTGCCAACGACAATCCGGAATCGGCAAAGGAATTTGTCAAAAAGTACAAGCTCACGTTTCCCATTCCGATGGACGTGACCGGTTCCGTCTCTGACCGCTACCGGATCATGGCGTTTCCCACCACATTTTTTATTGATCGGCAAGGCGTCATCCGCAAAAAAATCATCGGGACCGTGGATGCCGCGACACTGGAGAGGGAATTGAAGGCCCTGCTTCAGCCGCAGTAAACGCGGCATGTTGTTCGGGACTTCCGCGAAGGCTGGTTTGGCCGGCGGAACGTCCTTTTTTGTATGTTTGCCTAAAGAACAAGGTTGTTCCCCCTTCATAAACTGGAGTGAACTCAGGGAGGGAGGGGGAGCAAATGGCCAAGGGAAGAGGAAAGGCCAATAATGTGCGCCAGCATCCGAATCAGACCACGATGAGGATCGTCACCGCAGATACTTGCATGGCTTGCAAGCAGCAGTGTGCCCGAGGGCTGGCTTACCTGGAGAAAATGTCCAGGGCTGGCGCCATTGGATTTGGCGTTCCCTGCGTGCTGACCCTTCAGAAGTATCAGAACACCAAGTGAAAGAGACAATCCCGGCGTCGACAGGGGATTGTCTCTTTCTTTGCCTTTTTATCCGGTTCGTGATCGCACTTTGCCTTACCCGCAGTCTGGCAGGCGGGAAGAAGCTGTATTATACTAGAAGAACTTGGAGAAAACGAAGACAGTGAGGGAGAACCCGTAAAAAAGAGTCATGCCGTGCCTGTGGGCAGACCCGGGCAACCCGGGGCAGAACGGGAAAAGGAGGAGTTTACATGGCGATCAATGTGGCACACAAATTTGGAAAGGGTTTAAAACCGGAAGAGTTTGTCGCAGGAATGACGCGAAATCAGGAACAATTTCAGGCTTGGTCAGAAGCATTTTCCTGGCCGAGCGAGGAAGACAGGGAATTTTTTGCGTCGTTTCGGTTTCGTGACGATTTGCGCTGCCTGATTCTGGCCGCCGACTGGTGCGGCGACGTGGTGCGAAACGTGCCGGTGATTCTGAATGTGCTGAAGGAGACGGAAATCCCGACGGAGATTCTGATCATGGAAGAGCATCTGGACTTGATGGACCAGTTTTTGACCATGGGCGGACGCTCCATTCCGGTCGTCATCTTCGCCGATACGGGCGGCACCGTCCTGGGAAAATGGGGACCGCGTCCCAAACACGTGCAGGAAGTGATGATTGCCTTTAAACAGCAAAACCCGGATCGCAATGCGCCGGATTACGAAGAAAAAATCAAGGTGGCGCGTCAGCAAATGTTGGAAAAGTACGGGGATGGACCCGGCTACCAGACGGTCATCGTAAAGGAAGTGCGGGAGCTGCTCTCCGCATTCTAGGGCCTTGGTCAATCGCTTGCTTGGCCGCGCCCATGGGAGAAAAATTGCGGAGTCTGTTTCAACCCTGTTTCAGTGAAACAGGGTTTCTCTGTTTTCCGGAGGGTTTGCCGCCGTCAGGAGTTGTCAGTCCCCGCAGCGCAATCCGCATGAATTTGGACGCTTCGGCTACCAGATCGAAATCTTCAAACATGCACCAGTCATAGAGCGATCCCCGCATGCAACGGGTAACCAGCATGGTGATTTCCATTGCGGAAAGTTCCCGGGTAAACTCTCCTGTTTCCTGTCCTTCCACCGCAAAGGAATGAACGATTTTGTAGAGTGGCCGATCCGTGTTGGTGAAGTAGTTGTCCGGATTGGGGACGAGGGCATTCATGTACACCGTTCTCAGCATGTCTTTTCCGAGGCAATCCCGCAGATAAACCATTTGGGATTCGGTCAGGCGAAGCAATTTTTCGCTTGCTTGAATGTCAACCGGCAGCGACTGAATAAACGTTTCATAGAAGTTGTCAATCTCTTTGAACTTTTCAAGAAACACTTCATACTTGGATTTAAAGTGGACGTAAAATGCGCCTTTTGAGGTTTGGCTTGCCGCTACGATTTCATCCACGGTGACGTTGTCAAATCCTTTTTGACTAAAGAGCGCCAATGCTGTCTCCAGCAACTTTTTTTTGGTTTGTTGGGCTTTTACCTGCCGAGGCGTCAGACGTGTCATGGGGAAATTCTCCTTATTCCTTCATCGTGAAAAGACTTGAGTATGTGACTCCGGTCTTTATCAGCATCAGTGTATCATGAGACGGAAATTTTGGAAATAAATTGATTCGCCGAATCGTCATCACCGAAATATTTTATATTTTCAAAAAACATTTGACGCACAGAATTTGGTAAAATAAAATGTTTTTAAAGACCGCAGTTTGCGACTGTAGTCTTTCAAATCAGGCGGGTGAAACGCAGGCGCATTCAACGGTCTCCATTTTGTAAGCACTTTCACAACAGGTTTTGGTCAGCAGAAAACAGATGACGGTTGGGCAAACAAACAACGTCATCGCACAGTTTGGCAAAGGCAGGTGGTCAAGGGGAGTAGGGAGATGGCATGCGGCGATGAACAGCAGCAAACAAAAGGAGGGATTTGTATGGACGCCATGGGCAATCGCACCCTGCGGGATTTGTTGAACGAAAAAGTGATGTTGCACCGGGACAAAACGTTTCTCCTGTTTGAGGATCTGCAGCAAAAGCGGTATGCGTTAACCTACGGAGAGTTTGCGGAGCAGGTGAATCGTCTGAGCAACGTGTTTCTCGGTTTTGGTGTGCGAAAAGGCGATCACGTCACGCTGCACATCCCAAACAGCCTGGAGTTTATGGTTTCCTGGTTTGCTCTGGCAAGCATCGGAGCCATCATGGTGCCGACGAATATCCTGTCTACGGCAGATGAAATGGAGTATATCCTGAATCACTCCGAATCGGTATTGCTTGTCACGGAAGAACCGTATCTGGAAAAGTTCAGCGGAATCCGCGAACGGTTGCCTCATCTCCGGGAAATTCTTCTGTCCCGTTATGACGGGCCGGGTTATGAAGGGCAAAACTTGCGCCGCCTGATGGAAAAGGCGAGCAGGGAAGTCACAGAAATCCCGCTCGATTCCAATGATGAAGCAGCCATGCTTTACACTTCGGGAACCACTTCGCGGCCAAAAGGGGTGCAAATTACGCACGCCAACTATCTTTTTACGGGAGAGATGATGGCAAAGTCGATCCGCTTGTCTCCGGATGACAGGCAGTTGATCGTTCTTCCCCTGTTCCACGGCAATGCGCAATACTACTCCACCATGTCTGCCTTGACGGTGGGAGCCAGCATTGCCATTACGGAACGGTTCAGCGCTTCCCGCTATTTCAAACAGGCGAAAAGCTTCGGGGCGACCGTCGGTTCCCTGTTTGCGGCGCCGATCCGGATGATCCTGGCGCAGAAGGAAGATCCGGATGACAAGGGACATTCCATGCGCGTCATCTGGTTTGCCCAGTCGGTAACCGAAGAGCAATTGAAGCAGTTCGAGGAAAGATTTCAGGTTGCCTTGCTGCAAATCTACGGCATGACCGAAACGGTGGGAATTCCCCTGATGAACCCTCTGGACGGGGTGCGCAAAAACATGAGCATCGGGCGGCCAACCATCGGCTATGAAGTCAAATTGGTGGATGAAAACGGAAACGAGGTGCCTCCGGGAGAAGCGGGCGAAATCGTGGTCAAGGGAACGCCGGGCCGCACCTTGATGAAAGGGTATTTCAAAAACGAGGCGGCAACAGCCGAAGCGCTTCGCGATGGATGGCTCCACACCGGGGATAAGGCCCGGCTCGGCGAGGACGGTTACTTCTATTTTGTCGACCGCATCAAGGACATGATCAAGAGGGCGGGCGAAAACGTTGCGGCCATTGAGGTGGAAAGCGTGCTTTCGCAACATCCGGCCGTCTATGAAGCAGCCGTGGTTGGTGTGCCTGACCAGATGCGGGATGAGGCGATCAAGGCGTACGTCATTTTGCGGGAGAATCAAACCGTGACGGAAGAAGAGCTGATATCCTTTTGCCGCGAAAAACTGGCAAAATTTAAAGTCCCGGATTCGATCGAGTTCCTGCCCGAATTTCCCCGCACCTCGGTCGGAAAGGTGCAGAAGCATTTGCTGCGGCAAAGAAATCAGCAAACCCTGACGTCTTCCTGAGAGAAGCGAAACGGGTTTGGCTGGGAAAGAATGGAGGGTGGCGGCGTGAGGACAGTTTCGGTAACGGGATTGGGCATGACCCAATTCGGCAAACATCAGACAACTTTGAAAGCGCTTGCTTTGGAAGCTGGCCGGGAAGCTTTGCTGGATGCCGGCAGACCCAGGGTAGACGCGATTTTTGTCGGCAACTTTCTCGGCGGCCGGCTGGCGGGGCAGGAAATTCTCGGTTCGATTCTGGCAAAAGAATTGGGGTTGGGTGCGATCGCCGCGGCAAAAATGGAAGGTGCCTGCGCATCCGGAGGGATCGCATTCCGGCAGGCTTACCAGATGATTGCCGCGGGAATTTATGACACCGTTCTGGTAATCGGTGTCGAGAAAATGAGCCATGAACCGGCAAGTGTCGTCAATCAGGCGCTGAATGCGGCGATGGACAATGACTCAAACGAAGCGGTCACGGGGCTGACGTTCGCCGGATTTTTCGGGGCGGTGGCCAACCGCTACATGTACGAGTACGGAGCGGGCAGGGAACATCTGGCAATGGTCGCGCTGAAGAACAGGGAGTACGCCATGCACAATCCGAAGGCGCAGTACCGAAAGGAAACCAGCCTGGAAGAGATTATGCAGGCGCGTCCGGTGACGGAACCTCTCGGGTTGTTCCACTGCTCTCCGATTACGGATGGAGCGGCAGCCGTTGTGCTTGCCGCAGGTGATCACGGGGTGAGAGTGATCGCCTCCGGCCAGGCATCCGGACCGCCGCTGATGCAGGATATTCCTGACCTTTTAACCATTTCCGCCATTCGCGAAAGCGCCCGGCAGGCATACGAACAAGCGGGTGTTGGTCCGGATGAGATCGATGTGGTCGAACTGCATGATTGCTTTGCCATGACGGAAATCCTGGCGATTGAAGATCTGGGGTTCTTTGAAAAGGGAACGGGATGGAAGGCGATCGAAAAGGGGTTGACCAAACACGGCGGGAAAGTCCCGGTCAACACCAGCGGAGGTTTGTTGTCGCGCGGCCATCCGATTGGCGCTACCGGCGTGTCGCAAATTGTGCAAGTTGTAAGCCAACTTCGCGGAAACGCGGTCAACCAGGTGGAAGGCGCGAGGATCGGATTGGCCCAAAACCTGGGGGGAACGGGAGCTTATTCGGTTGTCCACATCTTTGAAGGAAAGGGGACATAAGGCATGGAGATGAGATTGTTATCCTGTGACGCATGCAAAAAGGCGTTCATTCCGCCCAAGTATGTTTGTCCCCATTGTTACCGCACGGAGTTGAGAGAAATCACCGTCAGCGGTGCGGGAAAAATTTATTCCTACACAACGATCTACATCCCGCCGGAAACCTTTGCTGACCAGGCTCCCTATTCGGTCATCCTCGTGGAGTTGGACGAAGGTCCCCGCGTGACGGGCCGCCTGGAAGCGGGGGAGCCTGTTATGGAGCGAAGGGTTGAACTGCAAAGGATCGAAGACGGCGTTTACTGGTTTGCATGAAAAGGCTGGCGTGCGGGCTGCCAGCATGGAGAGGCCATGAAGCAACGGCAGACGGATTGCCCGCAAGATGCAAAGGGGTGGGGTTATGAGTAAAAATCGCGTTCTCATCGCCAGTTTATCCGGCTCTGTTATCGAGTGGTACGATTTTTATCTGTACGGCACGGCTACGGGACTTGTTTTTTCCAAATTGTTTTTCCCCAGCGACGATCCCATGGTTTCGCTCCTGCTCGCCTTCGTGACGTTTGGCGCAGGGTATGCGGCCCGGCCGATTGGAAGCATCCTCTTTGGCCACATGGGAGATCGGATTGGGCGAAAGGCGACGCTGATCTTCACGCTGATCGGCATGGGCGGCAGTTCGATGTTGATGGGACTTTTGCCGACCTATTCCCAAATCGGCCTGCTGGCTCCGATCTTATTGGTCATTTTGCGGCTCATTCAAGGCATTTCACTGGGGGGTGAATGGGGCGGCGCCATCCTGCTGGCGACGGAATCGGCCCCGAAGGGAGTTCGCGGGCTGTACGGTTCCATTCCCCAGTTGGGAGTGCCAATCGGTTTGGTTGCCGGCACACTCAGTTTTACGCTGATCAGCGCCCTGACGACGGAAAGCCAGTTTATGTCGTGGGGCTGGCGCATTCCTTTTCTCTTGAGCATCGTGCTCATCGCCCTGGCAATCTGGATTCGCAGCGGGGTGGAGGAAACCCCTGCCTTCCGGAAACAGAAGGAAAGCGGCGATATTGCCAGAGTGCCGTTTTTGGAGACGTTCCGCAACGATTGGAAAGGCGTGTTAAGCGCGATCGGCCTCAAAATTGGTGACGGATTCTTCAATGTATTTCTCATGTCTTATGTTCTTGTTTTTTCCACGGTCTATCTGGGATACTCGCGCGATGAAGCCTTGACCGGCTTGACGATTGGCTGCGTCACCATGCTTGTGACCATTCCGCTTTTTGGCTACCTCTCGGATTTCATCGGCCGGAAAACCATCTACATTGGCGGGTTGGTTGTGATGCTCCTTCTTTCCGTTCCGTATTTCTCCCTCATCGGAAGCGGGGTGGGATGGCTGTATGTGATGCAGGCGGTCATGCTGGGTGTCGTCTGGGCGGCGATTTTCGCCACGCAAGGGACCGTATTCTCCGAGCTCTTTCCGGCTAAAGTCCGTTACACCGGGTTGTCGGTCGGCTATCAGGTAGCGGCCGCCATTGTCGGATTTGGCCCGATGATGTGGACGACGATGGGAGAAGCATACGGGCCTTCGCCGTGGGTGTTTGGCGGCTTTATGATGGCGGGAATTGTGCTCTCCCTGGTGTGCTGCCTGTTTATCCCGAGTGTGACGAAACTGGACGCAAACTACGGCGAAATCGCCGAAAAAACCGGAAGCAGTGCCGTCTGATTCGGTCAGGCCGAGCGAAAAGCAGGTTTTTTGCCTGTTTTTCCTCGGCTTCGCTGATTATCCGCCTGGCGGCCCCAACGGCAGCGGGGAAGTGATGCATTTTTTTCAAGCGCAGCGATTGAGTTGGGTTGGATCCGAAAAGTGAAATTCAAAGGCGCTGGACGGTTTTTTAATCTAACTCAAAATTATTTGTGTAATTACAAGAAAAAGCTATTGACTCTATAGTTTGTTCATGTTATATTTCTTTATGTCCTCCCTGTTCACAAGATGTAAATCTTGCGGACAGGACGACGCAGCCGATGCACAATCTGCTGCCAAACTGAACGGAACGTGCTAGCGTAGCACAGGGGTAGTGCAGCTGATTCGTAATCAGCAGGTCGGGGGTTCGAATCCCTTCGCTAGCACCATTCCATGCGGGTGTAGTTCAATGGTAGAACTCCAGCTTCCCAAGCTGGCAGCGTGGGTTCGATTCCCATCACCCGCTCCATCTGACGATGAGAAAAAACCTTGAGCAATCAAGGTTTTTTCTTTTTGTGAAAAAAAGAAGGCCATATCTTGCCGGAATTTTGCACCCGCGAGAAACGGGTTTGATGGCTGGGAAAGGTTGAAAGATTTTGCTTTGCCAAAAAGACGGCGGAAGGCAAGGCAACCGCCCGGATTGCCGGATTGTTCGGCTCCAAAGAGGGTTCTTTTGCGCGGGGAACGAAATGCTCGGGAAACGGGCAAATGTCAAGCGGGGCAAGCGAAAGGGGAAGGTTTGCGACACAGCCGCTGCAATGCGGCCTACTGCGAGCTTTTTTGTATCCAAAAGTGAAAGCGGCAGAAAAATTTTTTCTGCCGCTCTTCCTTACAATCTGCCGGGCATGCCCAGGAAGAATCCCTGTCCGAGCGGGACGCCCAGGGATTTTGCCATCTCCAGGTCCTCCTTCTTTTCAATGCCTTCCAACACAAGTTGGGATCGATCGCGGCAGTACTGGACAAAGAGGGAGACGACCTGCTGTTTTTTGGGGCAGGACGAAAGGCCGGAACTGAAAAAGCGGTCAAGTTTGAGGTAGTCGGGTTCGCACTGGATGATTTTGGCCAGCGAGGCGGCCCCTTTGCCCACATCGTCCAAAGCGTAGCGAAAACCCTCTTCCCGCAGCTGCTGCAGGGACGTTTCCAGGCTTTCAAGATCCCAAATCGCTTCCTCTTCCTTGGATTCGTTGATCTCCAGGACGATGCGGTTATTGGAAATCGCGCTTGCGCGCGTCGTGTTTCGCAAAAATTGGGGGAAGTCAGGGTGCAGAATGGTAGAAGGGAAGAAATTGATAAACAGCAACGACGTGTCATCCTTGCCGCGCGTCTGTTCGGCAAAGGTCTCGATCGCTGTTTTTGCGGAGAAAGTGTCCAATTCATACAGGTGGTTTTCCTGTCTTGTTTGGCGGAAAATGAACTCCGGCGACAAGCCGTTCTTGTTTCGCAGCAGGGCTTCATAACCGGTCGGCTGGTGGTTCTGTAACAGAAAAAGCGGCTGATATACTGGGTAATAGGAATGTTGCGGAATGGACGAGGATGACACGGATCTGACCCTCCTTCAAAACAAATAGCGCAATTAGCCTGTGATGAATCTTGTTAAGGGCAAGCTGAAAAATTTAAGGGAAAGCTGAAAAATTTGCCAGCAACGTTTGGAATTATGGTACAACAAATGAATGTGTTCATCAATAGTTCGGAAAACTCAGAGTTTCACTCAAAAAACATCTGCAATGAGCAATGGGGGACAAAAGCTCTCCTGCAAAACAGGGAGGTTGTGTAAGAAAACCTTCGCGGATTTCCAACATGCTGAAGGGGATGATGGGTGCTTTTCTGGGGGGAGAGGCGGGAAAGGTGAAAAACACAGAAGCAAATGACACATATATGTAAAACAAATTAACATATATAAAGGTTTTTCGGGGAATTTCTTGACAATCCACTGATTAATGTTAGTATATATTACATAGCATGCATTCTCTCCACTTCCTATCTTTATTCTTTTTTGGACCCGGCATTGGGTCCTTTTTTTTCCCCTTTGTGATGCACGGCAGGATTGTTTTACATAATAAACATTATGTAAAGTAGAGTGGTGAAGGAAATCTACCGCTGCTTGCGCAAGGGGATAAGGAAGCGAGTGGAGCTGTCCGTGGTGCGGCGGATGACTGTGCTTGCCTGGAAAACCAAAGTTGCTGCCGCTGTACTTCCGGTAGGGTTTTCCTGCAGAGCGGCCTCCAGCAGGAATTCGCGTATTTTTTCCATCGGCTTTCTCATTTCTGGCCAAAAACTTGTTCACCCAGTATACGATTTGCAAACAAACAGGGCATCTTCATGTTTGCTTGAAAAACGGGCTTGGCATACAGGGGGGCGGCTGGCAAAATAAAGGCATATCGATTTTCGGGGGTGGGGGGGTTCCATGAAAATTCCATTGCATCAGATTGCCTACCAGATTGGCGTACATCCTCGCGAGATGGCGAAGTGGGTGTACGACGGAGAAATTACGGGAGAAGTTCCGGGCAAGAACCCGCAGGCGAAGGACGCCTGGGTGGACGTGCATTCATTGCGCAATTTTGTCGAGTGGAAGTTTTCACAGGGGATCTTTGACGAGATGTTTTACCAAAAGGCGATCCGTCACATTGACAAGTACATGCGCCGCTGATCCGAGGGGGGTGTGCGGCCTTTGCCAGCCGCATGTTGTTGCGGGGGCTGGGCATGACGGCGGTTGGGGAGAGGAGAAACACAAGCCGCGCCGGGATGCGGTTTCCTTTGCTGACGGGCATTTTGCTTTTTCTTTAAAGCGGGAAATCAGGCACATAAAGGCGCAACAACTGGCGCACACTGAATTTGGCGCGAGCGCCATACTTCTTGAATGCGAAGGAGTGTACCAGCATGGCAAAACCTGACGACCGTTCCGACAATGTCCGCAAGCTGAAGGAGTTGGTCAGCAACACCCGGGAGCGATTGGAGCAATCCCGGGAGTATTTGGCGGAACACGGAGATGAAATTTCCGCTGTGGAAAAAAGCAACCTGATCGCGAAAAACGAACGCCGCAAACAGAGCATAGAAGCTTTTCAGAATGAGATCCGGGATGAACTCCGGGACCAGAAGTGACCATTACGCGTTGAAATCATCCCCCCTGGCAGCACTTGACGGGCGCCTGTCGATCCCCAGCGACGGGCGCTTTTTCGTTTGCTGTCCAAAAATGCGGACGAAACATGAATTGTTGAGCGAAACATGGTAAGCTGAGGATAAGAGGATAAATAAAAATCGAATGCAGAGGAGCAAGACGATGAAAAAACCAGAAGATACACGCGTCGTTGTCGGGATGTCCGGCGGTGTTGACTCTTCCGTGACGGCCTACCTGTTGAAACAGCAGGGGTATGACGTCATCGGGATCTTCATGAAGAACTGGGATGACACCGATGAATTCGGCCATTGCACGGCGGAGGACGATTTCCAGGATGTCCGGCGCGTTTGCGAGCAAATCGGCATACCGTATTACACGGTAAACTTTGAGAAAGAATACATGGAAAAGGTTTTCCAGTACTTTTTGGATGAATACAGACGGGGACGAACGCCCAACCCCGACGTGATGTGCAACCGGGAGATCAAGTTCGGGGAGCTGCTGGCCAAGGTGATGGATTTGGGAGCGGATTACATCGCGACCGGCCACTATGCGCAAGTGAAGCACATCGACGGGGAGTACAAGCTGATCCGCGGCGCCGACAGCAACAAGGACCAGACGTACTTTCTCAATCAGCTGGGGCAGGAACAGCTCTCCCGGACGATGTTTCCGATCGGCCATCTGACCAAGCCGCAGGTGCGGGAAATTGCCGAAAGGGCGGGACTGGCCACGGCAAAGAAGAAAGACAGCACAGGGATCTGCTTCATCGGAGAGCGCAATTTTCGCCAATTTCTGCAACATTACCTGCCGGCGCAGCCAGGAAACATTGAGACCACGGACGGCAGGGTGATCGGCCGTCATGACGGCTTGATGTACTACACGCTGGGGCAACGGCAGGGACTTGGCATTGGCGGCGGTCACGGCAAGACCGGGGAGCCGTGGTTCGTGGTGGACAAGGATTTGCAGCGCAACGTGTTGATTGTGGGCGAAGGAGCCAACCATCCCCGCCTGTTTTCGACCAGCCTGATTGCCACCGGGGTCAATTGGGTGAGCGGCAAAAAGCCGAGAGAACCCTTTGCCTGTACGGCGAAGTTTCGCTATCGCCAGCCGGATCAGGGGGTAACCGTTTATCCGCTCGGCGACGATTGTGTCGAAGTCGTGTTCGCCCAGCCGCAAAAAGCCGTTACGCCCGGACAGGCTGTCGTGTTTTACGACGGCGAGGTATGCCTGGGCGGAGCGACGATTGACCGGACAACCCCGTTGCAACAGGAAGGTTGAACAGGGAGGTGTGACACTTGGAGGCAACCCAAAAATCAAAAGTCATGATTGCCGGTTTTCTCGCCGCAACAGTGCTGTTCGGGTTGCTGGCATACTGGGGCGTGAAGACGGGCGCCGAGGAACACATTGCCGTGATCAAACAGGTGATCCGCGAAAAGGGAGGGGAATTGGCGGAGGGAGGAGTCATGATTGTCCCGGCCGACCAGAGCCCTTTTGAAGCAGGTGGAAAAGGAAACACGATTTTCAAAATAACCTATCTCAAGGACGGCGAAACGCACACCGCCTGGTACCGGGCCAAAAACCAGTCTTCGATCTTCGCGGAACCGGCGGAGTGGATTTTCCCATGACACCTGCCTGTTGCGGCTGCGAGAAAGACTCCCAATCATGGAGAACGATGGGACAGGTCAGTCCAGAACATCTCTGGGCCGGCCTTTTTCTTTTGGCGGGACGTTTGGCATGAATCAACGCGTTCCCGCTTGATCGCGGCTTGGCAACCCTGCCGGAGCAGGTGCAGACACAGGAAAGCTAAAAACTAAGCGGCATATTTTAAATCTGATTTTAAATAAAAATTATTATAAAAAAGTATTGATTTTAGAATGAAAAATGTTATCATTTAATCATAAAAAAGTTCAATACAATTCAAGCATGAGGTGGAGAGAATGAGTCAAAACAAGAAGCTTACAACAAGTTGGGGAGCACCCGTTGGGGATAACCAAAATTCTATGACGGCAGGTTCCCGCGGGCCGACGCTGCTTCAGGATGTTTATTTGCTGGAAAAACTGGCCCATTTCAACCGGGAGCGCGTTCCAGAGCGCGTGGTTCACGCGAAAGGCGCAGGTGCGCACGGTTACTTTGAAGTCACCAAAGACATGTCCAAGTACACCAAGGCGAAAGTGTTCAACGGCGTTGGCAAACGGACGCCCGTGTTTGTCCGTTTCTCCACGGTGGCCGGCGAGCTGGGTTCGGCCGACACCGTTCGCGACCCGCGCGGTTTTGCCGTAAAATTCTACACGGAAGAAGGCAACTACGATATCGTGGGCAACAACACGCCGATTTTCTTCATCCGTGACGCGATCAAATTCCCGGATTTCATCCACACGCAAAAGCGCGATCCGCGGACGCACTTGAAAAACCCGACGGCGATGTGGGATTTCTGGTCCTTGTCTCCTGAATCCCTGCACCAGGTGACCTACCTGTTTGGCGACCGCGGCATTCCGTTGACCTACCGCCACATGAACGGCTACGGAAGCCATACGTTCAAATGGGTGAATGCGGATGGCGAAGCCGTTTGGGTGAAATACCACTTCATTACCGATCAAGGCGTCAAGAACATGTTGCCCGAAGAGGCCGAACGGATTGCCGGCGAGAATCCGGATTTTCACACCCAGGATCTCTACGAGGCCATCGAACGGGGAGACTATCCTTCCTGGACCCTCAAGGTGCAGATCATGCCGCTGGAGGATGCCAAGACCTACCGCTTCGATCCGTTCGACGTAACCAAAGTCTGGTCGCATAAAGACTATCCGTTGATCGAGGTCGGGCGCCTGGTTCTGAACCGAAATCCGGAGAACTACTTTGCCGAAGTGGAACAGGCTACCTTCTCGCCCGGGAACATGGTGCCCGGCGTTGAACCTTCCCCCGACAAAATGCTGCAGGGCCGTCTGTTCGCTTATGCCGATGCCCACCGTTACCGCGTAGGCGTCAACCACAACCAACTGCCGATCAACCGCCCGCGCGCGGAAGTGAACCACTATCAACGCGACGGCTTCATGGCGCTCGGTTCAAACGGCGGCGGCTCCGTCTACTATGAACCCAACAGCTTCGACGGTCCGAAAGAAGTGCCGGAAGCAAAAGTCAAACCCTTTGAGGTATACGGAATGGCGGAGTCGGTTCCTTATGACCGGGACGACCATTACACCCAGGCCGGCGATCTCTACCGCCTGATGTCCGAAGAGGAACGCACGCGCTTGGTCAACAACATCGTAAAGTCCATGAGAGGTGTGGAAAAAGAAGAAATCAAGCTGCGTCAAATCCAGCACTTCTACAAGGCGGATCCCGAATACGGACGCCGTGTTGCGGAAGGACTGGGACTGCTGGAAGCACTGGAAAAGTAAGCTGACGGTTGCAAACTGATTCTCAATCTATTCTCAATCTTTCAATAATTTGGAATTTAATTTAAAATCGGCCGTCGAACATCAGCATTGCGGGATGACCATTCATCCAGGCAATGCGTTTTTTTTCTTGCCAAAACGAGGAAAAGAACGCTGGTCCGACTGGCAAACCTGGCAATCCACGTCCGGAAATTTTCATGAGATTTCGCGACAGACTCACTTTTGTCGCTTGACGCATACCATATATAGATGCTATGGTGGTTTAAGCAACTACATATTGGGGCGTACCGGTGTCTGACCAAGCTCGTTTGGCAGACTTAATAGGGAAGTCCGGTGAAAATCCGGCGCGGTCCCGCCACTGTAAGCAGGGAGCATGCGCTTGTTTCATGCCACTGGTTGATAGACCGGGAAGGCGAAGCGAGTTGCGATGATCTGCAAGCCAGGAGACCTGCCGGTACGCATGACACGTTTGTACCTACGGGAGATAGGGAAGTGTCGAAGAAGCCGTGCGGCAAGCCATTCACGGGTTTTGTGCGCGTATTCGACTTTCCGTTTTCGTCGAGTACGCGTTTTTTCTTGCAAAGGAAATCAGCCGGAGAGGAGTGGAGCGATGCTGATCGCCTATGATTCACGAACGGGAAACGTGCAGCGCTTTGTTCAAAAGCTGGGTCCCGAGTGGCGTTGCGTGCGGATTCAGCCTGATCTGACGCTGGATGAACCGTTTGTGCTGGTTACCTACACCACAGGTTTTGGACAGGTTCCGGAAAAGGTGGAAGCCTTTCTCGCCCGCAATCACGCGCTCCTTCGAGGGGTTTCGGCGAGCGGCAACCGCAACTGGGGAGATTATTTCGCCCGCAGTGCGGACCTGATTTCCCAGCGGTACAACGTGCCGATTGTCAGCAAATTTGAGCTGTCCGGCACCGGACGCGATGTCGAACTATTTCAGAGAGAGGTGGCAGCCATTGCGGCATATTGAATTGAACAATCAGCTGATGCAGCGCGGAGCGGACGGTTTTTTCCAACTGGAAAAGGACAGGGAAGCCGTCGAGGCGTTTCTGGAAGAAGAAGTGCGGGCCAAAACCATGCCGTTTGCCAATTGGAAAGAGCGGCTGGATTACCTGATCGCCAACGATTACTACGAAAACGTCTACGAGCGCTACACGCCGGAACAGGTGGAGGAGATCATCCGGCTGGTTTACTCGATTCCCTTCCAGTTTGCTTCCTATATGGCGATTTCCAAATTTTACAAGGACTATGCGCTCAAGACAAACGACCGGAAGTATTACCTGGAACAGTACCAGGACCGCGTGGCCATGGTGGCGCTCTCACTTGGTCAGGGCGATTTCGAGAAGGCCAAGCGGCTGGCTGTCTCGATGATGGAACAACGCCTGCAGCCGGCTACCCCCACCTTTTTGAACGCGGGCAAAAGCCGCCGCGGGGAAATGGTCTCCTGCTTCCTTTTGGAGATGGACGATACGCTCAACTCGATCAACTACGTGCTCGGCACTTGCATGCAGCTTTCCAAGATCGGCGGCGGGGTCGCGGTCAACCTCTCCAAGCTGCGCGGCCGCGGCGAGCCGATCAAAGGGGTGGAAGGAGCGGCCAAAGGCATCATGCCCGTGCTGAAACTGTTGGAGGATGCGTTTTCCTACGCCGACCAGATGGGCCAGCGCAAGGGGTCGGGCGCTGCGTACTACAACATTTTCGGCTGGGATGTCAACGAGTTCCTCGACTGCAAAAAAATCAACGCCGATGAAAAGGTGCGGATCAAGACGCTGGCTATTGGCCTGATCGTGCCGGACATCTTTTACAAACTGGCGGAAGAGGACAAGCCGCTGACTGTTTTCGCCCCTTACTCCGTTTACCAGGAGTACGGCGTGCATCTGGACGACATGGATTTGGACGAAATGTACGACGAATTGCTTGCAAACGAGCGGGTGAAGAAAAAAGTCGTGATGAGCGCACGGGAGATGCTGACCAAAATCGCCATGATCCAGATGGAATCCGGGTATCCCTACATCATGAACCGCAGCAACGCCAACCGCAATCACGCCTTGAAAGAACTGGGGATGGTGAAGATGTCCAACCTTTGCACGGAAATTTTCCAGCTGCAGGAGACGTCCACCATTACCAACTACGGACAGCCGGACATCATCCGCCGCGACATCAGCTGCAACTTGGCTTCCTTGAACATCGCCAACGTGATGGAGCACCGCAAGATCCGCGAGTCTGTGCACGAAGGCATGGAAGCGGTCACGGCGGTCAGCGACATGACGGTGATCGAAAACGCGCCCGGCGTGCAGAAGGCGAACCGGGAACTGCATTCGGTCGGACTGGGCGCGATGAATTTGCACGGCTATCTGGCGAAAAACAAAATCGCCTACGAGAGCAAGGAAGCGAAAGATTTCGCCCGCACCTTCTTCATGATGATGAATTTCTACTCGCTGGAAAAAAGCATGCTGATCGCCAAAGAGCGAGGGCAGACCTTCCTCGGGTTTGAACGTTCGGAATATGCCAAAGGCACGTATTTTTCCAAGTATCTGGAAAACGATTATTCTCCCCGCACGGAAAAGGTGAAAGCCCTGTTTGCCGGCATGCACATCCCGACGCGGGAAGACTGGGCGGAGCTGAAACGGCAGGTGCAGGAATACGGTTTGTACCACGCCTACCGGCTGGCCATCGCGCCTACGCAAAGCATATCTTACATTCAAAACGCCACTTCCAGCGTGATGCCGATTGTGGACCACATCGAGACCCGGACGTACGCCAACTCGACGACGTATTACCCGATGCCCTACCTGACGCGGGAAAACTACTTTTACTACAAGTCGGCCTATCAGATGGACCAGTTCAAGGTGATCGACCTGATCGCGGAAATCCAGGAGCACATCGACCAGGGCATATCCACCGTGTTGCATGTCAACAGCTCCATTTCCACGCGGGAGTTGGCCCGCTACTATGTGTACGCGGCGAAAAAGGGGCTGAAATCCCTCTACTACACCCGAACCCGGCGTTTGTCCGTGGAAGAGTGCATCAGTTGTGCGGTATAAACCAGAGGAAGACGAGGAGAAGCAAATGAAAGCTGTCAATTGGAACAGGCCGGATGACGATTTTACGCTGATGTTTTGGAATCAGAACATCATGCAGTTTTGGACGGATGATGAAATTCCGCTGTCTGACGACAAGATGTCCTGGGTGGAGTTGAGCGAGGCAGAGCGGGACACGTACAAAAAGGTGCTGGGCGGACTCACCCTGCTGGATACGATTCAAGGCGGCGTGGGCATGCCCAAGATCATGGAACATGTGGAGGGTTTGCAGCGGAAGGCCGTATTGGGCTTTATGGGCATGATGGAGCAGATTCACGCCAAGTCGTACAGCAGCATCTTCACCACGCTGGCCGCAACCGAGGAGATTGACGAGATTTTCCGCTGGGTGGAGGAAAATCAGCAACTGCAGAAGAAGGCGGCGATGATCGCGGAATACTACCGGACGATCCGGACGCGAAAAGACCTGTACATGGCAATGGGCGCCTCCGTCTTCTTGGAAAGTTTCCTGTTTTACAGCGGTTTTTTCTACCCGCTTTTCCTGGCCGGGCAGGGAAAAATGACGAGCAGCGGCGAGATCATCGACCTGATTGTGCGCGATGAGAGCATTCACGGCCTTTATGTGGGCGTGCTGGCGCAGGAAGTGTTTCAGTCTCTTCCAGAGGCGGAGCAGGAAGAAGCGAAAAGGGAACTGTACGAACTGTTGGAGAAGCTGTTCGAAAATGAAAGGGTGTACACCACCGAGCTGTACACCCCGATCGGACTGGCGGAGGAAGTGGAAGCGTTCGTCCGCTACAACGCCAACAAGGCATTGATGAACCTGGGGTACGAGCCTTACTACCAGGAGGAAGAAGTAAACCCGATCGTGTTGAACGGAATTCGCACGCATACGAAGCAGCACGACTTTTTCTCCAAGAAAGGCAATGGCTACGTTCGCAGCATCAATGTCGAGCCGCTTCGTGACGAAGATTTCCGCTTCGATTTTTAGGAAGGAAGGGAAGCGGCAAAAGCGGCAGTGCGGCTTGAATGGGGCAGGTCATCGGCACGCGGTTCCGCGTCTGCCGGGTAAGACATACACCTAATCCCTTCGCGCTGAATAGACCAGAGAGAGAAAGTGCGAAAGGGGAAGGCGCATGCAAATCCATGTGGTGGAACAAGGACAAAGCTTGACGGAGATCGCCCGGACCTACGGTTCTTCCGCGCAGGAGATAGCCAGAGTCAACGAGCTGCCCGACCCGAATCGGCTGGTGGTCGGACAGGCGCTGGTCATCCCGATCACGGGAAGCTACTACTGGGTTCAACCGGGAGATTCGCTTTACACCATCGGACAGCGGTTTTCGATCAGTGCTGCGGAACTGGCCCGCGTCAACGGCATTTCCCAGTTTCAGCCGCTTCAAGTCGGCACGCGGCTCTACATCCCGCCGCGTCCACGCAGGGCGGCAGACTTCAACGCCTATGCCGAGCCGACAGGATCGAGCGTATCGGCCGCCCTGGAAGCGGATACCCGCAGGGCGGCACCCCATTTGACCTACCTCGCTCCGTTCAGCTTTCGCATTCGCCGGGACGGTACGTTGTCACGTCCGCCGTTGAACGATTTTCCGGCGATCGCCCGGGACAACCGGGTGTTGCTGATGATGGTGGTCACCAACCTGGAAGGGGACCAGTTCAGCTCGGAACTGGGCGGCCTGATTTTGAACAACCAGGAACTGCAGAACCAGCTCTTGGACAATGTCTTCCGCACGGCGCGGGAACTGGGTGTTGGCGACATCCATTTTGACATGGAAAAACTGCCGCCGGAAAACCGGGATGAATACGTGGCGTTTTTGCGGCGGGCAAAGACCAGGGCGGAAAGGGAGGGCATGATGATGTCCGTCGCCCTCGCCCCCAAGACGAGAGCGGATCAGCCGGGCGTCTGGTACGCTGCACACGATTACGGACAAATTGGCGCCATTGCCGATTTTGTCGTGATCATGACCTATGAGTGGGGCTACAGTGGAGGCCCGCCGATGCCCGTCTCTCCGATTGGGCCGGTTCGGCGGGTGTTGCAGTACGCGTTGACGGAGATGCCGGCGGAAAAAATTCTGATGGGCCAAAATTTGTACGGTTACGACTGGACTTTGCCCTTCCAGCCGGGGACGACGGCGAGGGCGTTGAGTCCGCAGGCGGCCATTGCGCTCGCTGCCGAACGGAATGTGGCCATTCAGTACGACCCGCAGGCGCAGGCGCCGTTCTTCCAATACACCGATGACGAGGGCCGGCAGCATCAGGTCTGGTTTGAAGATGCCCGCTCCATTCAGGCCAAGTTCAACCTGGTGAAACAGTTGGGCATACGCGGCGTCAGTTACTGGAAGCTGGGTCTGTCTTTTCCGCAAAACTGGCTGTTGATCGAGGACAACTTCCGCGTCCGCAAAAGAAGATAAAGTCAAGGCGCACATCCCCGCGGGCTGTGCGCCTTTTTCGCGGCAGGCCATCGTGGTATGATGGCATAAAAAGCAAAAACGTTTGCCGGGGAGGAAAGCGGGTATGGGTCAATGCAGGTTGGATCACAGCAGACAGGATGTGGAAAAGAAATTGGAGGAACAGTCGCCTTTTTTGCCGGCTGAATTGTCGGAAAAGCTGCGTGCCTTTTTGCAGAACGACTTGTCCCAGGCCGTGCTGAATGAGTTGTTCCATTTGTTGAAAAAATACGACCTCGCTCCTGCCGAGGAGAGAAAGCGGCGGGAAGAAAAACTGGAAGCGCTGCTCGGATGATGCAAATTCATGGTTCCCGTGCAATCGGTGATCCGCTACAGCGGGGGGTTCCGGATTGCCGGAAATCCATGCGTGAAGCCGTGAAGCGCTGGAGCGGGAAGTGGAAAAGATGCGGCCAATGTCCGCCTGGGCACAGCGCTGCCTCTTGGAGCTGGAGAGCATGCGCAAGGAAAGCTTTACAAACTGAACGGCGCGTGTTAGTGTAAAAGGGTAAACACCAACCATGACAAATTCATACCATGCAATACCTAACGGGAGCCAAGCATCGTTGGCTGAGAGTGTAACGAGTGTGTTACAGACCGTTGAACCTGATCTGGGTTATGCCAGCGGAGGAAGAGGTAGCTGTTGTCATGTTCGCTGTTGGCCGCATCCGCCTGCTTGCAGGGGGAAATGCGGTGCACGGGCGATTTGATGTGAACACTCAACCATCCGGCAGGCGGATGGTTTTTTGTATCCATTCGCCTGGGGTGTATGAGGCTTCTTCTGTTTGCTGGCAGATCCGGCCGACAGAAGAAGCCTTTTTTCTTGGTCCCCGAGGTATGCACGGCGGGAAGGAGAGGAGGAGTTTATGCGAGTTACCTTGAACGGCAAGCAAGTGGATCTGGCGGACGACATCGTCTCGGTCAGCGGGCTTCTGTCCGCCTACCAGTTGCGGGAAAAAATCGTCGTGGTGGAAGTGAACGGAGAGATTATCGACCGTTCCTGCTACGACACAAAAGCGATCGCGGATGGCGACCGGATTGAGATTGTTCACTTTGTCGGAGGAGGATGAACAGAATGGATACGTTGAAAATTGGCCCGTATGAATTTCGTTCCCGCCTGCTTTTGGGTACGGGAAAATTTGCCGATCTGGACACGCAAAAAAAAGCAGTGGACGCCTCGGAAGCGGAAATTCTCACTTTTGCGGTCCGCAGGCTGAATCTGGACAACCCGAATGAGCCGAACTTTTTGGAGAAGCTGGACTTGAAAAAATATACGCTTCTGCCCAATACCGCAGGAGCCCAAACGGCTGAGGAAGCGGTGCGGATCGCCCGGCTGGCGAAGGCTTCCGGCCTGTGTGACATGATCAAGGTGGAAGTGATCGGCGATGCGAAGACGCTGTTGCCGGATCCGGTCGGCACCCTGGAAGCGTCGCGCCGGCTCGTTGAGGAAGGATTTATCGTTCTGACGTACACCAACGATGACCCGGTTCTGGCCAAACGGTTGCAGGAAGTGGGCGTGCACGCGGTGATGCCGGGCGCCTCTCCGATTGGTTCCGGACAGGGCATCCTCAATGAGAACAACCTTCGTTTCATCATTGAGGATGCCAAGGTGCCGGTAATTGTCGACGCGGGGATCGGCTCTCCCGCCGATTGCGCCAAAGCGATGGAGCTTGGCGCGGACGGGGTGCTGCTCAACACGGCGGTGGCCCAGGCCAAGGATCCGGTGCTGATGGCGGAAGCGATGAAGCTGGCCGTGGAAGCGGGGAGAAAAGGCTTTCTGGCCGGGCGCATTCCCAAAAAGCGGTACGCTTCGGCAAGCAGTCCGACAGAAGGCATGATTGAATAGGGCGGCGCGATTGAATGTCTTGTCCCGGCCAACCTGGCAAGGCAAGACGGAGTGTTTTTTGACCATGAGTTTGCCGAACCGGCGCGGCTCGTCCGGTTTGCAGTCCCTGGCCCGGTTTTTTGCCGGCTGGTGAATCGGCCCAAACAAAACCATTGAAACAAGAAAGAGGAGTGTTGGCAGATGAAGCAGTTTCATCAGCGGTTGCGGGAGCGCGTGGCACCGATCTGGGAACAAACCCATCAGCATCCCTTTGTGACGGGATTGGGGGACGGCACGCTGCCGGTTGAATCCTTTGCCTTTTACATGAAACAGGATTACGTGTACTTGATTGACTACGCCAAAATGTTTGCCGTGGGCAGCGTGAAGGCGCACGACCTGGAGACGAGCGCGCGCTTCGCCCAACTGCAGGAATCGACGCTGAACACGGAAATGGCATTGCACCGCCAGTACGCCGAACGCTTCGGCATCTCCCGGGAAGAACTGGAAGCCACGGAGCCGTCCTTTGTCACGATTGCCTATACCAGCTACATGCTCAAGGTGGCGCACCAGGGTTCCTTGGCGGAGCTGGTCAGTGCCTTGCTGCCCTGCACGTGGAGTTATTGGGAGATCGGCAAGCGTCTGGCTGCGGTGGAAGGCGCTTTGGAGCATGAACTGTACGGCGATTGGGTGCGCATGTACAGTTCCGAGGAATTCGGTGAACTGGCCACCTGGCTGATCAGCCTTCTCGACAGACTGGCGGAAGGGCTGAGCGAACAGGAGTTGGCGCGGTTGGAAGAGCACTTCCTCGTCGCTTCCCGGATGGAATACCTGTTTTGGGACATGGCGTACCGGCGGGTGCTGTGGCCGTGCTAGAAAAGATTTTCTTTTCCGGGGTGGATTTTGCCTACGGCGACAGGCAAATCCTCTCCTCCTTTGACTTGCGGGTGGCGGAAGGAGAGTTTGTCAGCCTAATCGGTCCCAGCGGAATTGGCAAAAGCACCTTGTTTCAGTTGATCACCGGGCTTTTGCAACCGGCATCCGGCCAGATTCGGCTGAATGGGCAGGAGGCACGGCAGCGGCTGGGACGGGTCGGATACATGCCGCAGCGCGATTTGCTGATGCCGTGGCGCACGGTGGCGGAAAACGCGTCGCTTCCTCTGGAGATTCAGGGCGTGCCGGTTCGCGAAGCGCTTGCGAGGGTGCGAAAGGAACTGCCGCGATACGGCTTGGCGGAATGGGCGGATGCCTATCCGGGACAGTTGTCGGGAGGCATGCGGCAGCGCGTCTCGTTTTTGCGGGCCGTCCTGTCGGGGGCGGAAATCTTGTTGCTGGATGAGCCTTTTGCGGCATTGGACGGGATTACCCGGATGGAAATGCAGGAGTGGCTGATGCAGATGTGGCAGCAAACCGGGAAGACCATGCTGATGATCACGCATGACATCGACGAGGCAATCCTTTTGGCGGACCGGGTGGTGCTGTTGACAGGATCGCCGATCACCCGTCCGGTGGAACTGCCTGTTCCCCTGTCGCGTCCGCGCGGCAGTGCCTGCCGCAACCAGCCCGAATTTCTGGCTTTGCGCGAGCACATCTGGGAACAGTTGCGGCTGGCCAGGCAGGACCGCGCGCGAAGGGAGTGGCATGCCGGATGAGCCGCACCCGGAAAGGTTTGTGGTTTCTAGGTTCGCTTCTCTTGCTTTTTGCCGCATGGGAAGCTGTCTGCCGGCTGTTTTCCATTCCGCCCTTTATCCTGCCGCCGCCCAGTGGGGTGCTTGTGAGCTTGTGGAAACTGCGCGAGACGCTGATTGCCGTGCATCTGTGGGCGACGCTCAAGGAGGTTGGAATCGGCCTGGCCCTGTCGGTTGCGTTCGCCGTCGCGCTGGCCTTTGCCATGCACGCGAGCCGCTCCATCCAACGGCTGGTATATCCTTACATCGTGCTCTCGCAAACAATTCCCATCATCGCCTTGTCACCCGTCTTTATTCTCTGGTTCGGCTACGACCTGACTGGCAAGATCGCCGTCACCATCCTGTTCACGTTTTTCCCGATCGTCGTATCCGCCTATGACGGGTTGCGTTCCGTGGACCAAGAGATGGTGAACCTGCTTCGCACCATGGGGGCCAACCGGCGGCAAATCTTCCTCAAGCTTGAATTGCCGGCAAGCTTGCCCCATTTTTTCAGCGGCTTGCGAGTTGCCGCCACCTACAGCATTTCCGGCGCAACCATTGGCGAATGGCTGGGTGCGAGCGAAGGACTCGGCTATTTCGGCAGGAGGGCCTCGGGGAACTTCCAGGCGGACGCCTTGTTCGCATCGGTGCTTGTGCTTTCGCTCATGGGCTTGTTTCTTTTTTGGCTCGTTGGCAGGATTCAGCAACGCTTCACCCCGCAGGAGCGGGTCGGGAGAAGCAGGGAACAACACAAAGGAGATGCAGCAAGATGAAAAAATGGTTGAAGACAGCCTTGATTTTGACTTTGACAGCGGGATTGGCGGCATGCTCCGGCCAGTCTTCGCCTGCGGCAGGGACAGGCGGTTCCTCTGCAGGTCAACAGGCGGTTGATGCCCAAGCAGGTTCCGGGAATGAAAAAACGAAGTTGTCGCTGATCCTGGACTGGTATCCCAACGCGGTGCATTCGTTTCTTTACGCGGCGCAGGAGCAGGGGTACTTTGCGGAGGAAAACCTGGAGGTGGAATTCCGCATGCCTTCCGACAGCAATGATCCGCTGAAACTGGTTGCAGCCGGACAGGCGGATCTGGGGATCAGCTACCTGACTCAAATGGTTACGGCGCGGGCGGAAGGGATTCCCGTCGTCTCGGTGGGAGCACTGGTTCGCCATCCGCTCAACATCATCATGACCCGCCAGGACAGCGGCCTGGATTCGCCGGAAAAACTGACCGGCAAAAGCATTGGCTATTCGTCGGTCACGGTGGATGAAGCGTTCGTCCGGACGGTGGTCAAAGAAGCGGGAGGAGACCCATCCCAGCTTGCCTTTGTCGACATCGGCTTTGACATCGTGCCGGCCTTGACAGGCAAGAAAGTAGACGCCGTAGTGGGAGGCTATCTCAACCACGAGAAACTGATTCTGGAGAAACACGGGGTTCCGGTGAACGTCTTTTCGCTGGAAACGTATGGCGTTCCTGACTTTTACGAACTGGTGCTGGCGACCAGCGACGAGACGCTCCAAGAGAAAAAGGAAGCCATTGCCGCTTTTTTGCGAGCGGCTGCCAAGGGGCAGGCCTACGTGCAAGAAAATCCCCGGGAGGCGCTTGACCTGCTGTTGGCCAATCAGGAGCAGGAGTTTCCGCTGGAAGCCGACATCGAGGAGAAAAGTTTGGAGATCCTGATTCCCATGATGGACGCCAAAGACCAACCGTTCGGCAGCCAGAATGCGGAAGTCTGGCAGCAGATGATTGACTGGATGAAAGGGGAAGGCGTGATCCAGACGGATGTCAAGGTCGAAGAAGTGATGCAAGATTTGACACGCTAAGCTCATTTCCTCAACGCAAAGCGGGAATTTTGAAAGAACAACGGGTTTCCTTTCCGGGATAAGCATTTTATTTTATAATAAAAAAAATGTTGTCGTTGAGGAGAAATGCGATGGATTACAACAAACGGGAAACCAAATGGGTGTTGTTTGGCATGATCGGCACTGTCGTGGCATGCGCCATCGCAATGGCCTGCTTCATGTACGCGACGATCAACCCCTGACAAAACACTGATGCAATCCCCCCAAGGCAGAGGATGCGCTCTCCCTGGGGGGATTTTTTTGCAGGCTTTTTCTGCGGTGGGGTTTTTACCGCGGGCTGATCCGTTTCAACTTCTGCTCCACACCCGACAGCGTCAGCCCGTGAAATTCAGAAAAACCGCTGCCCCGCAAGGCGATGGTTTTTCCCTCCCAAATTGGGTAAACGCCCTGCCACAGACCGGTGATGCTGTACAAATCGGTTCCTTCCACCTTCTTTAAAAAGAGCAGGTAGGGGCCTTCTTCCAACGGACCCGGGTACGTGATGTTGAGCGGATTGGACCGGTCGGGCAACGGATCGATTCCCGTGCTCAACACGCGGATTCTCTGCAGGGCGGGTCCTTTCATGGTTTTTTTGACGTGAAACGTCTGAATGTAGTTGACGATCCTGCCGGCGCTGACGGAACGTCCCGTCGGGTACGCCTGCACGTGCGTGTCGAAGTTGCCCGCGGCGATGATGGCGCTTCGCCGGATCAGATCTGTTGCGTCTTTTGCAGGAGTGCCGTCGACCCGCAAGTCTGCCGGTTCCTGGACGGCGGCAGCCGACAGGGGCACGAACAAAAACAGCATGGACAGGCAAAGAAACAGGCGCAATCTCATGATGCATCTCTCCCTGAAAAATTGTGGCTGCCGCAAACTGGCAAACCCTTCATAGTATGCGCCAAGAATATCCCGTTAGTCGCAGTTTGCCTGGACGAATTGGGGCTGCGGCTTCAAACGGAAAACGAAGCCGCAAAAAGGGCGGTCGGGCTCCCTGGTAAAGGCATAAGTATATTCGGAATTTCAACATGCTTTCCAAGCGATGGACAGAGGTGGTGTGACGTGAGTCTTGCGCGGTATCGCGGGGACGGATTGAAAAAGGTTGCAACCGATGTGCTGGAACGGGCCGGCGTTGCCCGCCGTCACGCCGAAACGGTGGCGGATTCGCTGATCCATGCTGACCTCAGGGGAGTGGCATCGCATGGCATTTCCCGCCTGCCAGTTTATCTGAAGCGGATGGAGGCGGGGCTGGTTGACTGCCGGCGCGAGCCTGTCCTGGCCAAGCAAAACGGTGCCGTGGCCCTCCTTGACGGCGGCAACCAGCTGGGCGCCATCGTGGGCGAGGCGGCGTTGGAGCACGCCCTGGAACTGGCCCGGCGATACGGCACGGGGCTTGTCGGCGTTTGCCATTCCAATCATTTCGGCGCCTGTTCGTACTATGCGCTACAGGCCGTGGAACAAAAGATGATGCTGCTCGTTTTGTCCAATGCGCCGAAAGCGATGGCGCCGACCGGAGGCGTACGTCCCTTTTTTGGCACCAATCCGATTTCCATCGGGATTCCGGCAGACAAGGAACCGCCTTTTTTGCTTGACATGGCGACAAGTGTCAGCGCGAGAGGAAAAGTTGTGCTGGCACAAAAAAGAGGGGAAAAAATCCCTGGCGATTGGGCGTTGAACGCGCAGGGAGAGCCGACCACCGATCCGGATGAGGCCCTCAGGGGGACGCTTTTGCCCATTGGCGGCGCAAAAGGGTACGGGTTGGCGATGTTCGTCGATATCCTTTGCGGTCTTTTGACCGGAGGAGTGGCGGGGCCGGAGGTTGGCAGTCTGGAAGACAGCGGCCCGGCCGCACAGGATGTGGGCCACTTCTTTTGGGCGGTGGATATCGGGAAGTTCATGCCGCTTGAACAATTTTTGCAGCGAATGGATGCCTACATTCGCCGGATCAAGGCAGAACCCAGGCGGCCCGGCGCCGAACAAATCTGGATTCCCGGAGAGATCGAATGGCACAAGATGCGGGAGAATGAGGCGAAAGGCATTCCGCTTGATCCGGCGATCATCGCAGAGGTGGAGGAGGCATGCCGCCGGTACGGCGTGGACTTGAAGCAGGCGCTCTGCTAAAAGAAGGCATCTTTCCTTGTTCACCGGTATCCGACACACCGCTGTTTTCATAGACTGGTGTCATCGGAGGAGAAAGGAGTGCCGGTTCATGCAGCGACAAATGTGCAAGGGCAAAATTCATCGGGCTACCGTAACGGAGGCAGAGCTTCATTACGTCGGCAGCATTACGATTGATGCATTGTTGATGCAAGCCGCAGACATCCTGCCGTATGAAATCGTCCAGATTACCAACCTGCGCAATGCAACACGCTGGAAAACCTATGCCTTGCCGGCGGAAGCCGGGTCAGGTAAGATTTGCTTGAACGGTCCGCCGGCCCACCTGTTTCAGCCGGGGGATCTGGTGATTATTCTCAGCATGGGACTGTACGATCCGCAGGAATTGGAAAAGCTGGTTCCGCGCGTGGTGTTTGTGGATGAAAAGAACCGGATCGTCAGGGTGGAGGAACATCATCCGGGCAAGAATGGGGAGATGGATCCATCAAGGCGCCAAACGTAGGAAAATGGACGAAGCATCGGCACATGCTGAACGATCCCATGCTGCAGAATCACCTGCCGCCAACGTCACCGTTCACCCCGGATGCCTTGTGGGAGTATGCGGAAAAATACGGGAAAGTGTTGTTGAAGCCATCCGGGGGAGGGGGAGGAGCGGGCATTCTGCAGCTGGTTCCGCTCGGAGGGGAGCGGTACCGGATTCATGCGGGCAAGAGGCTTCTGTACGCAGAAGGAAAGGAAAAGACGGTAAACGTCCTGAAATCCCTTTTTCGTCCCAAACTTTATCTGCTTCAGCCCTGTTTGTCCCTGGGCAGGATTGGAGGCAGACCTTTTGACATCCGCGTCATGGTGCAGCGAATGGATTCGCGTCATCCGTGGAAGGTAACCGGGTGGTTGGCAAAACTTGCCGGTCCAGGCTTTGTGGTCACCAATATCGCCCGCAGCAGGGGAAAGGTGTTGCCGCTTCGTGCGGCGATCCGGCTTTCCAACATCCCCGCTTCGCCAGATTTGTTTTTGAACATTCGGCGTCTTTCGCTCGCTGCCGCCCGCTGTTTGGGAAAAACCTATCCGACGCTCCGGGAAATCGGCCTCGACCTGGGCGTCGATACGGAAGGGAAGCTGTGGATCATTGAGGCCAATTTTCGTCCCGCCCTTTCCCTGTTTTTAAAGTTGCCAAGCCGAAGCCAATATCAGAAGATCAAGGCAATGCGGCTCAAAAAGGCTTAAAACCACCTGAACCTTGGAGAAAGGCAGGTGGTTCCCCGTTTTCAACGCTTCGGCATCACTGCCAATTCTACATACCCAATGCAGACGAAACACGAAAGGATTGACACCTGTGACAGTTTCACCTGTGTCCGAACGGGAAAGAATTGACAGCCTGGATGTCATTCGCGGATTTGCGCTGTTTGGCATTTTGCTGGTCAACATGCCTACCTATTTGCATCCGTCGTTGTTCCTGCCGGCAAACGGATTGCCTGCCGGCCATACGCCATTGGATGAAGCAATTCGCCTGTTTTTGGACATGTTTGTGCAAACGAAGTTTTACACCATTTTCTCCTTCTTGTTTGGCGCCGGTTTTTATCTGTTCATGCACAGGGCGCAGCAGAAGGGAGTGCCCGTCCAACCGCTGTTTCTTCGGCGCATGTTGTTGCTTTTGTTGATGGGTTTGCTTCATTTGTACCTGTTTTGGTACGGCGACATTTTGCATACCTATGCGATCGCCGGATTGATCCTCATGCTTTTTTACAACAGCTCCAAACGGACGGTTCACCGCTGGGCCTGGTCGCTGATCATCCTGTTGCAGGGGGCGATGGCCGCGACGCTGTTCATTCCCGGCGGTTCGGCCGAAGCAAACCAATCGCGGCTGGCGGAGCAGGCAATCGAGGTGTACAACCGCGGAAGCTGGAGCGAGTGGCTCGGCTTTCGCTGGCTGTATGAGATTCCGGAAGTGCTGGGAAACGAAGTGTTTGCTTTGTTGAGCGTGTTGCCGCTGTTTTTGTTCGGTTTTTCCGCCGCGCGGGAAGGCGTTTTCACAAAGGCGGATGCCTGCGAAACGTCCATCCGGCGCATCTGGCGGCTCTCCCTTGTTATAAGCATCCCGCTGGTCGCCATGATCCCGCTGTTGAAATACGGAATGATCCGCTTTCCCGCATCGCCGGAGATGGCGGCGCTTGTGTTTGTCAACTGGAGCGGACTTTCGCTTTGCGCGTTTTACATCTGTTCCCTGCTTCTGCTGCAAAAAAAGGGGACAAGACTGCTGAAAGGGCTGGCGGCGGTGGGGCGGATGTCGCTTACCCATTACCTGCTGCAAACCGTCGTCTTCGTCGCGATTGTCCGGATCTTTTCCCTGTACGGAAGCGTCAGTCTGACGACAGGGCTTCTGGCGTCCATTTTTTTGTTCCTGTGCCAGGCGGAGGCCAGCCGCTGGTGGTTTTCCCTGTTTGCTTTTGGACCGATGGAGTGGGTATGGCGCTGCTGCACCTACGCCAAAATCTTTCCGCTTCGCAAAATGGCGAAACAGCGGACGGAATAACCCCATTGGCCCATTCCATGGCCGGGTCACTTGCGGATTCAGTAGTATGGGGAAAATTGTGGAAATCATTGGAAAAGCGGAGGAAATTTCATGCAGAATAAAGAGCGAATCGGCGAACTGGAGCTGATCCGGGCGTTCGGCTTTTTGGCAGTGGTGTACCAGCATGTGATCGGAGTCTACATGCAGGCACCCGGCCTGGATTTCGAGACCGCGGCAGCCTTTGGTCTGATGTTTCATTTGCTGAAGTTTGCCGTTCCCGCTTTTGTTTTGATCACCGGAGCAGTGCTGTTCCACAACTACAGCGGGAATTTCTCCTATCTGCCTTTCATGCGAAAATGAGTCCGGGACCTCCTTGTTCCCTACCTTTTGTGGTCGGCCGTCTACTTCATGCACAATCCGCCGGCAGCAAGTGATCTCCGGCCGGTCTTTGCGGCGTTTAAGGCACTCTTGCTCGGGAGCGCCTCCTACCATTTGTGGTTTGTGGTGATGATTTTCCAGTTTTATTTGCTTTTTCCGCTATGGCAGCGTTTCTTTCGGTTTCTGCGAAACCATGCCGCTACCCTGGGCAGGCTGGTTTGGGTGAGCGGACTTACGGCTTTTTCCTACGGCCTGTTGATGTGGTTTTCGTCCCGCTACATTCCGGCGGAAGGCTTCCGCTTTCAACAGTTTTTGCTGGACATGTACTGGATCAAGTACCGGGACCGCAATGCCTTTTACTATTTTGTCTACTTTCTGATGGGCGGATGGGTGGCCGTCTGTCTGCCGCTGTTTCGCGCCAAAATCAGGGAGTACTGGCGGCAGATTGTCGTTTTGTTTCTGCTGGCGTACGGTTACATCGGGTATGAATTGTTCCGCGATTCCGGCGAAGGGATGGTCAATTTGAACGTGGCCACAACCTTGAAACCGTCCATGTTTGTGTATACGATTCTGCAGCTGTTGCTTGTCTACCTGGCGGCTCTCCTGTTGTCCGCCCAGAAGAACGGGTGGACGCGCTGCCTGACTTTGATCGGCATGCATTCCTACGGCGCTTATCTGATCCATGCCCTGGTGCTGACGTATGTCATGAAGGTCTTGCGGGCGGCGGAGCTTTTCCACACCGGTTTGACGGGCAGTTTGGTCGCGTTTTTGCTCTGTTCCGCCATCTCCGTTGCCATCTCCTGGGCGATCAGCAAACTGCCGTTTGGTCATCTTTTCGTCGGTTCCGCTCCCCGCAAACGGAAACATTCTCCATCCGTCCGGCAGTGGCAGCAGGAGCCCAAAGCCATGTAACGGATCCAAAGAAGGACAGAAGGATAAAGAATTTAAAGAAAAAAAAAGAGCGTTCTGGCTGTGCTGCCAAAACGCTCTTTTGCTGTTTGGAACGGAACGCTATTTTGCTTCCAGATCTTTGACGCCGCTGTAGATCAGCGCGAACAAGTCTTCGATGTCTTTCTCCTCGATGCAGGAGAAGGCGATGCGCAGGTCGGTCTCTCCCAGGGCAATCGTCCCCACGCCGTATTTCTCCAGCAAGTGGGAACGCAGGGCTTCCGCATTCACCGTCTTCAGTTTGAGGCACATGAAGTAGCCCGAGTTGAACGGGTAGTAACTCCACGCGTCATCGTACTTGCCGCTGTCCAGAACCGCCTTGACCCGGTTGGCGCGTCCCTTCATGATCGCGAATTTTTCCGCCTTCTGTTTTTGGAACTCCGGCGACGTCAGCGCCTTGAGCACAAACGTTTGCGAAGGATGCGGACCGCTGGAAATGGTGGAGCGGATGATCCCCACGGTTTTTTGTTCCAAAGCGGCCAGCAGCTCGCTGGAACCGCCTCCGTAGGTGATGAACCCGACGCGGAATCCCCAGACGTACTCTTCCTTGGTGGCCCCGTCCACCTTGACGGCGAGAATTCGCGGATGAAGGCCGCACAGTTGGGCGAAGAGCGATTCTTTCAGGGAATCTTCAAAGAACAGGCTGAAGTAGGCGTCATCGGTAACGGCGACGATATTGATGCCCGCTTCCGCTCCTGTTAAAAGCGCTTTCACAATTTGACGGCCTTCTTCGGCACCCGGTGTGTAACCGGTTGGGTTGTTCGGGAAGTTCAGCAATACAATCGCTTTTCCCTTGCCTTTTTGCGCAAGGATCGCTTCCTTCAGGCCTTCCGCATTAAACTTCAGCTGTTCGTTGTAAAGCGGATAGTAGACCATTTCTGCGCCGCGGCGGACCGAGAAGGTAAGCTCGTAGTTTTCCCAGTTTTTATCGGGAAGGATGACGCTGTCACCAACATCGGCGAACAGGTCAGCCACAATGCTGAGTCCGTGTGTCAAGGCATTGGTCACAATGGGATTGCCGAAAGACTTGTTAGCCAATTCTGGCTGTTCTTCCACCAGTTTTTTGCGCCAGGCTGCGCGCAGTTCCGGTTTTCCTCCAGCTGGCGCGTATTCATACAGATCTTTTGGATCATAGGCAGAGAGTGTTTCGTGAATGACGCTCAGGTGCATCGGCTTGCCGTTTTCCAGCGCCGTGCCGATCGTAGCGTTGTATTTTTTCGCTTTTGCCTTTGCTTCTGCCGATTGGCTGAGAATCCCTTCCTTGGGGAAGTAGATCTGTCTGCCGAGGTGTGACAGCATGTGAAAGACATGCGGGTTTTCGTGCTGAATGATTTGGTTGAGTTGCGACGCCTGTGAATGCATGATAGCCTCCCCTTACTTTTCCGTCAATAATCTAATGTTTTCTCCATAAAGATAACGTATTTGTCGGGAATTGTCATCAGCATATCGTGACGAATTTTTCAGCGGGAAAAAGGAAAATGGAGGCGGGTAAATGTTGGCGGGAGCTGAGCCAACCCGGACGTAAAAAACCGTGCTTCCCCCGAGGGCAGAAGCACGGTCCGGCTTGCCGTTTATCCGGCAAACTCCTGTACCCAGTAGCCGTTCACATAGCCGACTCCGATTCTGGTGAAGGATGGATTCAAAATGTTTTGGCGATGGCCTTGACTGTTCATCCATTGCGTCATGACTTCCTGCGGGCTGCGCTGTCCCATGGCGATGTTTTCCCCCGCCGTGCGGTAGGAGACGCCGAATTGTTTCATCATGTCAAACGGGGAGCCATACGTCGGGCTGGTGTGACTGAAATAATTGTTTTGCGCCATGTCGGTCGCTTTCGCCATGGCCACCTTTGTCAGGCCTGCGTCCGCTTGCAACGGAGCCAGACCCGCTTTGGCGCGTTCCTGATTGACCAGATTCACGACCTGCTGAGCAAAAGAAGAGGCTTGCTGATTGGCCGACTGGGCTGGAACTTGTTGGGAATTGTTGCTGCTTTGTTGCGGTTTGGCCTGGTTGCTGTTTTGCGCGGGAGTCTGTTGTTGCGGTATTTGATAGAACCGCCATGGAGACTGCATAGGCGGATAGTATTTCGCTTGGTTTTGTTGGGGCTGAAGCGATTGGGTTTGTTGGGCAGGCTGGCTGGCGTTCCCATTGGCCTTGCCGTTGTACAGATAAGGAAGCCATTGGTAGAACAGGCATGATTGGGATGCGGCAACCGGGGAGCTTGTTCCGTTTTGCACCGTCGCAGCCGCATTGGCGGTGCCCGTCAAGGAGGTAAGTCCGAGTCCGAAACCAAAGACAGTGGCGATGGTCAAGTTGCGAATTCGTTTCATCAGATCTACTCCTTTTTTCCGCCTACGAGGTTAGTTGTCGGGTTCGGATTGAGGAAACAACCCTACGCCATCAGGCGATTCACCCCAATGCGATCCAATCGGCTTGTCCAATCGGGCTCGCAAAAAAAAATCCCCCGCACTCTTCCCGGTGAAGAGTTTCGGCTTTTTTTATCGCATGTACAAGAATAACAAACAATCCGAGTTCGATACTAGGAGTAATTGTTGGCAGGATAGAGAAAAAAAAGAAATTATGGCATTGCGCCATAATTTCTTTTTGGCGAAAAAATTGGATTTTGCGAAAACGCGGCCACTTCTTTCCGGAAAAGTGTCCGGCAAGAGTTTACATTCCGCGTTCAATTTCAACCGTCGTCAATTCGCTGTTGAACACCGTGAGACCATTTACAATTCCCGTGCCGGCCCCTGTCCGCGCATAGGTGTTGACAACCACGTTTTCATCGAAATCTCCCACCGTGACACGCACTTCATAGTGATTCGAACGGGGAACCGTCGCGTTCAGGGCGGTGCGGGTATTTCCAGCGACCAGTTCATTGAAGTCAAGCAGGGTAGACACCGGTCCCGTCTGGGTAACCGCAGTGCCCCAGTTCAGCACTTGCACGCGCACTTGCACGGCTTCCGGGTTCGGATTGAACAGTTCAACGTGCGCTTCAACAGCAGTAGGCTGGTTGTTTTGCAGAATGCCGGTCGTGCGGAACGTGGTGAAGCGGCGGCGTCTGCCTTCGCGTCTTACTTCCGTTTCGTGTTGTTCTCTCTCTTTTGCACTCATCTCTTTCACCCCAATCTTGTGATGGTTTCCAGTGGGACAGTAATACTTTATTGAATCCTGTCTGCATCGGTAACGGCGAACGCAAGGGGACATGCAACCATTTCTTTGGCGAAGCGGCCAGAGGCGATTTTGCATAGTTCCTCTCCATGAAGGGAACCATTTTCTCGAAAGCAGCTTTTTACATTTTCAGGAAAGGATGAGGGGCCATGGACAAAAGCCGCGACAATCACCACGGAGCCAGACAGGCCGTTTCTCCTTTTGAAAGGCAGCGGCAAGAGTTTTTTCTAGCAAGCAGGCTGAAAGTTCTACTTTCTTGTCAAGAAAATGCAGGATAATGCTGAAAAATGTAGAATGATTTCAAATAGCATCTTATTTTCGACGCCATCTCCCTGTTCAAGGGTAACAAATCGTCCACGAGCTTGGCGATCGGTTGCCGGAGCGTGAAAGGGTGCACAGGGCAATTCCCAAATTGCTGAACCTGGAACAGCAGATCGTACCGGAAGCATACGATGAAAAAACGCGAAAGGAAGAGCAGAAGGCGAAAGCCCTAATCGAACTTCAGGCGTTGCACGACGATCTGACCGGTCTGTCCAATCGGCGCATGTTCCTTCAGGAGTTGAAACAGGCCATTGAGCGCCAGTTGCAAAAGCGAACCAGGTTTGCTGTGCTGATGCTGGATTAATGATTCGCAGAAACACGTATGCGGAGATCAGTTCCTGCTGGGAATTCCATGCGGTGAATCAACCGGTTTGATCATCCCGTCCACCTTTTGGAATTTGTTGGGAATTGCAGGAAAACGGTGTTGCAAACCTGCGGCAGGATAGATTTCTGCCGGTCTTTTTTCTATAATATAAATTAATGGCTGTAAGGATTGTTTCCATGGCGGAATGGTTGCAACTCCCCAAAAACTCTGGACTGTCACCATAATTTGTATAGACAAATATACACATACCAGAAAGCAGCACGGGGAATGCGATTACAAAAGAGACCCTTGAAACCGAGAGCGTACGTTTTGTCGACCCGGGGTTTTACGTTAGGAGTTGTGCAATGCTCGATCAATTTGTAAACACACTTCACAGTACCGTTGAACTTTTAAAACAGCTGGGTCCTTGGGGGCTATTCATCCATGCGTTTGTGGATGCGGTGATTTTTCCCATTCCCGCGTTTGTGCTTCAGGTTTCCTTGAGTATTCTCGATCCTTCATCTGCCATATGGCTGGCGACAGTAGGTTACATCGGATGCTTGCTCGGGACTCCGGCCGGCTATCTGATTGGCCAGTTGGCCGGAAAAGCGGTGTTGAACAAGACGCTGAAGCAGGAATGGATTGACACGGCTACGAAACTGTTCCAAAGGAACGGGGAATTGGCTGTTTTGATTGGTTCCTTTACCCCGATTCCGTTTAAAGTCTTCACGATTTTGTCCGGAGCGTTTCGCTTCCCCCTATGGAAATTGATCAGCTATGCCGCCTTGGGCAGAGCGGTGAAGTTTTATGCAGTGGGCGCCCTGTTTTATATATATGGCAGAGCTGCCGCAGGCATGGCAAAGGATGTTTCCCTGTATGTATTCCTGGCTGCACTTCCGCTCCTGGCGCTGTACATCTATTTCAAAAAACGAAAGGCAAAGAAACAGCAAGCCAGAGTGAAAACGGAACAGGACAACGGATAAAAACGGCTGGATGCCGAAAGAGAGGTCACTTCCCGCGGAAATCGCGGGATTTTTTTTTGCTCATCCAAGACTTGACAAAGATGCGTCCGTGCATATATTTTGTATACAACAATAAGTTTTGCATTAGGGAAAAACTTTTGTGTACGAGCACCATTTTTTCGCGAAAGAAGGAGGGAGAAAATTGAAAATTATAGGGAAATGGTACAGAAATCCTAAAAAGAGGTTGATGGCTTTCCTCGCGTCTTGTGCGCTGGCGCTTTCCGCCTGCGGAACGGCAAGCGGTGACACGGTTGAATCGGAGGGGGAGACGGCTGAAGGCGGCAACCGCCCCGTGCAGGTTGTGACCACGATTGCCCAGATCGCCGAGCCGCTCTCCGTAATCGGGGGAGATCGCGTCAAGGTGGTCGGTTTGATGGGGCCGGGTGTGGATCCGCATCTGTACAAAGCCACGCCGGGTGATATTGAAAAGCTGAACGCCAGCGACATCGTCTTTTACAGCGGTTTGCATCTGGAAGGAAACATGACGGAAATCTTCGCGCAAATCGGAAAAAGCAAACCGGTGTTGGCCATCGCAGAGGCCATTCCGGAAGAAAAGCTGCTGCACGACGAAAACGGGCAGGTCGACCCTCACGTCTGGTTCGACATCGATCTCTGGATGATCGCCCTCGATGCGGCCACGCAGCAGTTGAAATCTCATTCACCCGCCGATGCGGAATATTTCGAGGAAAACAAACAGGCGTATTTTTCCCAGTTGGAAAAGCTGAAACAGGAAGCGAAGGAAAAGTTGTCCAGCATTCCCCCCGAGAGGCGCGTCCTGGTCACCGCACACGATGCTTTCGGCTACTTCGGCCGCATGCATGGCATCGAGGTTGTGGGGCTGCAGGGGTTGAGCACGGAGGATGAAATCGGGATCTCCGACATCCAGTCGACCATTGACTTGCTGGTTGCAAGGAAAATTCCCGCCGTATTTGTCGAGAGCAGCGTGAACCAGAACTCGATCAAGGCGGTCATCGAAGGTGCGGCGAACGCTGGCCAGGAGGTGAAGCTGGGAGGCGAGCTCTTCTCCGATGCCATGGGAGAAGCGGGCACCCCGGAAGGAACGTATCTTGGCATGTACCGTCACAACGTGGAGACCATTTATCAGGCGTTGCAGTGAGAACGGCGAATCAGCGCGCCGTGAACCGGGTGCGGCGCGTTGTGAGAGAAATTTTCAGCTCAACACGAAAGGATGTTAAACGTGACTGTTCTGGAAGTGAGCAACGTATCGGCAGCATATCGCAAAAATCTGGTGTTGCAGGATGTCCGCTTTCAAGTGGAAAACGGCACGCTGACCGGCATTATCGGGCCAAACGGAGCGGGCAAATCGACACTGCTCAAGGTCATGCTGGGGCTGCATCCCCGGCTGTCGGGATCCGTTTCCTTTTTCGGGTCGTCGCTGGGCCGGATGAAGACGAGAATCGGCTATGTCCCGCAGCGGGGTTCCGTCGACTGGGATTTTCCCGCGGATGCGCTGGATGTAGTCCTGATGGGCCTGTACGGCCGGGTAGGATGGCTGAAATGGCCCAACCGCAGGCACAAGGAGCTGGCCATGGCGGCTCTGGAGCAAATGGGCATGGCGGATTTTGCCCGCCGGCAGATCAGTCAGCTCTCCGGCGGCCAGCAACAGCGGGTGTTTCTCGCCCGCGCACTCGTCCAGGATGCGGATTTGTATTTTATGGATGAACCTCTCGCCGGTGTGGACGCCGCAACGGAAAAAGCGATTATGACAACGCTGCAAAAGCTGAAGCAGGCAGGGAAGACGGTCATGGTGGTGCACCACGACTTGCAAACGGTTCAGGAGTATTTCGACCATGTGCTGCTGTTGAACCGGACTGTCGTGGCACACGGGAAAACGGAGGAAGTGTTTACGAGGGACAACGTATTTCGCGCCTATGGCGGCGCCCTGCGCTGGATAAGGGAGGCCTGAACCGTGGAAATCTTGTGGTCGGCCAATCTGCAGTGGGTGTTGGTCAGCATGTTGTTCCTGGGAATGGCGGCCGGCACGATCGGTTGCCTGAGCTACTGGAAAAGGCAAAGCCTGATGAGCGATGCCTTGTCCCATGCTGCACTGCCAGGCGGCGTCGTCGCTTTTATGCTTTTGGGCGAGAAACAACTGCCGGCGATGATTGCCGGAGCGGCGGTCAGTTCCCTGCTGGGTGCTTTTTTTATCCAAATGATTCGCTCTTCCAGCCGAATCAAGGAAGACACGGCCATGGGCATGGTTCTCTCCGTCTTTTTCGGGCTGGGAATCATGCTGGTCACCATGGTCAATCGAACCGGAAATGGGAACCAAAGCGGGCTGGACAGCTTTATTTTCGGGCAGGCGGCTTCCATGGTGCGCAAGGATGTGTTCACCATGCTCGCCCTGGCGGCGTTGGTGCTGCTCGTAGTGTTTCTCGCCTGCAAGGAATGGAAGCTGTTTTTGTTCGATCCCGCTTTTGCCGCCGGACTTGGACTGTCCATGCGTCTGATGAACAGCGTCTACCTGGCTGTGCTGGTGCTGGTGATCGTCATCGGGATTCAGGCGGTCGGCGTGATCCTGATGGCCGCGCTCCTGATCATCCCTCCCGCGAGTGCGAGGTATTGGACGAAATCGTTCCGGTCGATGCTGGCAGTGGCAGGTTTGTTTGGCGGAGGCGCCGGCGTTTCGGGGACGCTGTTCAGTTCTATGGGAGCCGGTTGGCCAACGGGTCCGTTTATCGTCCTGGCCGCCTCTTTCCTGTTTCTGATCTCATTGGTGTTTGGGGTGGAAAAAGGTCTGCTCGTGCGCGCCTTTCAGCTTTGGATACAGCGAAGAAGGCTGGCTGAATCGGAAACGGCAATCATCGGCACAGGAGTGAAGCGGGGATGAGCTACAGCGGATGGATTTTGCTTACGGCTTCATTGGTCGGCGTCTCCTGCGGGATGATTGGGGTGTTTCTCATCCTGCGGCGCATGGCGATGATGGCGGATGCGATCAGCCACACCGTGTTGCTCGGGATCGTCATCGCATATCTGGTCACACGCGAGTTGGCCGGGGTTCACATGCTCGTCGGCGCGGTTGTTGCCGGCCTGTTGACGACGTTGCTGGTGCAGTGGTTTCAGGGCCGCGGCGTGCAGCAGGATGCGGCGATCGGAGTGGTGTTCACCACTTTGTTTTCGATCGGTGTCATCCTGATTGCGGCCAAGGCGGGGAACGCCCACTTGGATGTTCAGCACGCATTGATGGGCGAGATCGCCTTTGTGCCCTGGGAACTCGTGGAGGTTCCGCTGATCGGGGAAATTCCCCAGGCTACCTTCACGTTGTTGGTCGTTTTGGCGGTCATTCTGCTTGCCGTCCTTGCCTTTTACAAGGAATGGAAAATCACCACCTTTGATCCGGAATTGGCAGCCAGCATCGGGATTCCCGTCGCCTTCATGCACTACCTCTTCATGGGCCTCGTTTCCGTCACAACCGTCGCTTCCTTTGATGCGGTGGGGGCCATTCTGGTGGTGGCCATGCTGATCACTCCGGCTGCGTCTGCCTATTTGTGGACGGACCGGCTGGCGGTCATGCTGGCTTTAAGCAGTGCTTTCGGGGCGGCTTCGGCAGTCATCGGCTATTACCTCGCCGTTTGGCTGGACACCTCCATCTCCGGGTCCATGGCTTTCACCAGCGGTCTCGTCTTTTTGTTCAGCTTACTGTGTTCGCCCAAACATGGCCTGCTCGCTCGTCTGGTGCGGCCGGCGTTACGGAATAAATAGGCCTCATTTGACAAGCTCTTTTGCAGGTTTTACGATACTGATAGCATGATATGCCGCCAAGAACATAGAGAAAAAGAAGGGCGGCATCCACCCGCGGAAAAGCAGGAAGAATTTTTTCCTGTTTTGCTCACTGTCTTGCCGGAGAAGTGTGGGAGGGAAAACCAAGGGCTCTGACACGCTCAGGCGGGAAGGGACAGACGAAGACGGAGGTGCGCCGCAGGGATTTGCGAGGTTATGAACAGAGGCTGGATGAAGATTTTTGCGAGATCGTCCAAAAGCTCGCGCATGCGTGGAAGCCTGGTTCAGACGCGAGAATGTTTCCCGTCTCCCGTAACGCAATTTCTCTCCCGTTCGTAACAGATAGATGACATCTGCCCGGAGGATTTACCATCCTTCACGAAAACGCAACGGCCGCACTACCGAATAGAACGAGGAGAGACAGTATGCAGGTTTTGGAAGTAGTGGAAAAGCTTTTTGCCCAATACGGCTATCTGGTCCTGCTCTTCGGACTGCCGCTTGACTTTATCGCTTCCCCGATTCCGCCCGGAAACAGCACGCTGACCTATACCGGTTACCTGTCTCATCGAGGGATTCTGGTGCCTTTCCGGGCTTTGACGCTGGCCTTCGCCGGAGCCTGCATCGGGTTTACCGTTACCTACCTGTTTGGCTACAAAGTGGGCAATCCGCTGATTGAACGTTACGGCAAATGGCTGATGCTGAAACCGGAATATGTGCACAAGACGAGGCGGTATTACGACAAATACGGTGACAAGCTGTTGCTGGTCGGCTTTTTTATTCCTGGTCTGCGCCAGTTTCTCGGATATTTTCTGGGGATAATCGGCGTCCCCATTCACAAGGTTTTGCTGTACGCCTATCCCGGCATTGCCCTGTGGGTGCTTGCCTTTTTTGGAGTCGGCTATTTTTTTGCCGATGAATGGCAACAGGTATTCCACCTTGTGGAAAGGTATCTGCTGGTTTTCTCGCTGGCGGCAGCGGCCGTACTGCTCGTTTTTCTCGTGTACAAGGGAAGACGGAGAAAAACGGAAAGGTAATACAAAAGAAAACTCCCCGGCGTTTGCAGGGGAGTTTTTTCTGGTGATCCGGTTTCAGTGGAATTGCACATCAATGCGTTTCCGTGCTTCTCCCGGCAGTTTGGGCATGCGAACCTCCAGCACGCCGTTTTTGTACGTAGCCGTGACGCCTTCCGTGGATACGTTGTAGGGGAGCGTGACGGACCGCTGAAAACGGCCGAAGAATCGCTCCTGCCGGTGAAATTGCTCTTCTTTTACATCATAGCCGCGGTTGATCGATCCGCTGATGGTCAGGATGTTGCGATCAATGTCGATCTGGACATCCTCTTTCTTTTCCAGGCCCGGGATCTCGCAGGTGGCCACCACTTCGTTGTCCGTTTCATACACGTCAATGCTAATGTTGCCAAATCGGTCGAATCCGTTGCGAAAGAAAGGAAAATCAGTGGAAAAGACGCGGTCCAGTTCGCGGCGCATGTTTTCCAGATGGCGAAACGGTTCGTAAGGAATCAATGCCATGTTGTTAGCCCTCCTGAAAAATGGTTACAGAGAAATTATTTGCAGCGAAGGATTCCCTTATGCAAACTGACAGGGGAAGACTGGCACCGGCCGGGGGTAGAGCAATTGCCGGGGCCGCTTCCAGCCAACGGGCATGGGGTCCCATCGGATGATCGGCCGCCACGACAAAACCCGCCATCTCGGTCCAAAACGCTTTGGCTGTCCGCATGTTAAAAAGTGACGAGCCTGCACCTGGTGATATTCTGTGCGAAGAAGGGAACGCTATCCTCAGGAAAGGGGATGGTCGCGTGAATACGGTCGAGAAGTTGTGGGCAGCGCTGGAAGATGTCGTCGATCCCGAAGTGGGAGTCAACATTGTCGACCTTGGGCTGGTGTACGACATCCAACTGGATGAACAGCAGGATGCCACCATTACCATGACGCTGACGGTGCGCGGTTGCCCGCTGCAGGACACGATTGTCGGCGAAGTGGAGAGGAAGGCCAAAAGTGTTCCCGGCGTCCGGAATGTTCACGTCAACCTGGTCTGGGAACCGGCCTGGAATCCGACGATGATGAATGAAAAGGCGATTGAAGAAATCAGAAGGCGAAGGGCGCTTGTGTAGCAGAAGCGTTTACGGAAGCGCTTTCGACAAAGAAGGAAACGGCGGCCGCTTCCCGTGTCATGGCATGCGGGGAACGGCCGCCGCGTTGCTTTCTATTTCTTTTTGATCGTTATGGTCCAGAGGGCTTCTCCCGTTTGCTCATAATGGGTAACGGCGTGACCTTCTTCAGCCGCCCAGCGGGGAATGCTCTCCGTCGCCTGGGTGCAATCGAAGTCGATGACCAGTTCATCTCCGCTGTTCAGCGCTTCCATCGCCTGTTTGGCTTCAATCAGCGGAAACGGACAAACCATGCCGATTGTGTCGAGTTTTCGCTTCATCCAAAACCCCTCCTAGGCTGTCGTCGTGTTGAGGGCGACTGGTGACCGGCTCGCTTTGGCGCGCGGACGGACGTACACGAAATAGGAGGCGGTCCACGTTCCCAGGATGATAAACAACAGGGAGATCCAGCCCTGCCAGGTCATCATGGCGGTCATGACCAGGCCGTTGCCGATGGAGCAACCGCCGGCCCAGCTTGCGCCAAAGCCCATCAAAAGGCCGCCGGAGAAACTGGAAACGGCGGTTTTGGCATCAGGAACGCGGAAGCGGAATTCCCGGCTGCCTTTGGCTGCGAGGAAGGAGCCCAGGAAAATGCCCAGCACGAGAAAAACGCCCCAATTGATGTACTTCTCGCTGTCCCCGGTGACCAGGTACTGCAGGATGTTGGCCGACGGGGTGGTGATGCCAAGCCCGGCCATTCTGCCGGTCGCTTCGCTCAACGGCCAGGCCAGGATGGCGATCAACCCGACGAAAATGGCCGTCACAAACGGATGCCAGCGCTTTTCAAACAGCAGATGCGGCAATCCGGTGCGTTTTGGTTTCAGCGAGGGAACCGCCACTTTGGGCTTGCGCAGTTCCCTTGCGACAAGCGCCAGAGTCACGATCACAAGAAGAGCGATAAAAGGCCAAACAGACAGACCAAACGTGTCCGGAATCGAGTTCACGGGAGCGGAGTAGGTCTTGATCCCCTCGTTGACCGGAAGCAGTGCGCCCGTCTTCATCACCGCACTCATCAGCATGTACCCGAACAGGGCGATCCAGCTGCCGATCAGCCCTTCTCCGGCGCGGTACCATGTCCCTGTCGCGCATCCGCCGGCGAGGACGATGCCGATCCCGAAGATGAAGGAGCCGATGATCGCCCCCAACCAGGGGAATGCGCCTGCCTTGAACTGGATCAAGCCCATTTGCAGGAGTGCATACACTCCCGCGCTTTGAATTGCGATGGCGACAAGGAGCGCGTAAAACATGCGGTAATCCTTCGTCAGGAACATGTCCCGGAAACCGCCCGTCAGACAAAATCGGCCGCGCTGCATGACAAAGCCGAGCAAAGCACCGCAGATTAAACCGCTAACCACCATCTGAAGCAAAACTTTCCCCTCCTCATTGACAAATAATTCATACTAAACCAATAAGTGTTATAGATTATATCAGACTTTCAACAGGAGTCAATGGCGAAACCAGCAAAGTGCAAACAAAGGAGGAAAAACGCTTTTTTCGGTGTTTGGGCGAATGAGAAAGCGAAAGTGCGATATATTTCGGACTGGTTCCAAATAATCATTTCTTGTTGCCAATATTTGCCCAAATTTAACCTTGAAAAGCTTGCAAAAATTGACTTACACTTTTGTTAGCACTCGTTATCATTGAGTGCTAATAAAGAACGGGGAGGGAGAAACATGTAGACGGTCTGTCAATTGGTGATAAAGTAATTCTTAATTGAATACACATCAATGTACCAAAAGAAGAGTTTTTAAAACGACGGTTTTTACTGAGCAAGTGAAGCGGCGCTTTTTCTTGTTCACAAACAAATTGCGGAATACGTAGCTGCTTTCGTGGAACGTATTGCGGAATTTTTTGGCCAAAAGGCGTGAGAATCTGAGGTTTAAAAAAGCTTCTTTTTTTTTATTCTATCCGGCACTTGTGCCAAAGGGCGATCCTTGGCACCGTATGACAGGATCTTCGCTAGGTTTTCAAATCTTTTGTGTGAGGGGGGTTCGACATGAATGCATTGTTGCTGGCTGGAGGATTGGGGACAAGGCTGCGGCCTTTGACGGAAAACCTGCCGAAACCGATGGCTTTGGTGGCAAACCGCCCATGGTTGGAGCATCTGATCGTTCACTTGAAAGCACAAGGCATACAAGACTTTGTCATCGCGGTGAAGCATTTTCCGGAAGTGATTCAAAACTACTTTGGCGATGGCAGCAAGTGGGGGATCAAGATCCGTTACGCGGTGGAGAAGACGCTTTTGGGTACGGCAGGGGCGATCAAGAACGCCGAACCGCATCTGGATGAGCGCTTTCTCGTCATCAACGCGGACATTGTTCACGAAGCGGAAATTCTTCCGCTGCTGGACTTTCACCGCCAGCACGGTGGCAAAGTGACCATCGGCCTGACCGAGGTGGAAGATCCGACGCAGTACGGTGTGGTCGAGCAGGATTCGGCTGGACGCATCCTTCGCTTTGTGGAAAAACCCAGCCTGGAAGAAGCACCTTCACGACGGATCAACGCGGGCATCTACGTCATGGAAAAAAGCGTGTTGCGCCACATTCCGGCGAAGCGTGAAGTTTCGATTGAACGGGAAACCTTTCCGTTGCTGATCGGAAAAGACGAGGGTGTTTTCGGCAAAGTGATATCCGGCTACTGGATGGACATGGGCACGAAAGACCGTTACCGCCGCATCCACTGGGACCTGCTGGACCGAAAACTGCGCCTTCCGCTTTTCGGCAAGCAGCGGGAAAACGGCATCTGGCAGGGCAAAAACTGCGAAATCGACTCCGGGGTTCTGTTCATACCGCCAGTTCTGATCGGGGATCGCGTGAAAATCGGGGAGCGATCCGTGATCGGGCCTTACGCTGTAATCGGAGACGACTGCGTGATTGGAAAACAGGTGCGTTGCACGGAGACGATCATGTGGAATCACTGCTATGCCCATAACGGAGTCGTGCTGAACAACTGCATTTTTGGCTCCAACCTGGAGATCGGGGCGAAGCAAATCCTCCACGAAGCGGTAATGAGCCGAATCGAGGTGATGGAGGCATGACCCGCGTCGCCTATGTCAGCACATATGTCCCGCAAAAATGCGGATTGGCCACCTATACGTTTCACCTGAAACAAGCCGTGAACGGCACGAAGAACTGGAAGGGCAAAGACGTGGTGGTCGTACTTACCCGAAGCGAAGAAGAGCCCACGGACGATCCGTTTCTCTGGCCGCTGCGCCGGGAGGAAAAGGCGGAGTATGCCAAAATGGCCAGACGGATCAATCAGTCCGATATCGACGTCGTTTCTCTTCAGCACGAGTTCGGGATCTTCGGCGGCGAAGCGGGTGCGTACATCCTGGATTTTCTCCGGAATCTGAACAAGCCTGTCATCACCACTTTTCATACAGTGTTTTCGCAGCCGCAAGAACCCTACGCTTCCATTCAGAAAGAGATTGCGGAAAAGAGCGCCAAAATCGTCGTGATGAACCGCCTGGGCATCGGGTATCTGCGTGATGCGTTCGGAATCCCCGCGGAAAAAATCTGCTACATTCCCCATGGCACGCCGCAGCCCAATCCCGCCGGCAGGGAGAAGTGGCGGCAGCAGTGGAACTGGATCGGGCGCAAAGTCCTGATGACCTTTGGCTTGCTCAGCCGCGGCAAAGGGCTGGAGCACATGCTGCAAATTCTCCCCGAGGTTGCAGCAAAAGTGCCCGACGTCCTCTACGCCATTGTGGGGCAAACGCATCCCGAGGTGAAGAAAAGGGAAGGCGAGCAGTACCGGGAAGAATTGCTGGAGATGGTCAAACAGAACGGTCTGGAAGAACATGTCGTCATGATCGACCGGTACTTGGAAGAATCCGATCTGATCAATTGCCTGATGGGGTGCGATTTGTACATCACGCCTTACCCCGGGTTGCAGCAGATTACCAGCGGAACGCTGGCGTATGCCGTGGGATTGGGGCGGCCGGTGTTATCCACACCCTATGCCTACGCTGCCGATCTGCTCAAGGATTATCCGGAACTGTTGCTGGATGCGGGGGACCGGAACGCGTGGGCGGATCGAATCGTCTCCCTGCTCCAGGGGAACGGCAGCTTGCAGGAGTGGAGCGAAAAAATCGGAAAGTTGGGGAAAACCATGCACTGGCCGGAAGTCGGAAGGCAGCACGCAACATTGTTCGCAGGGATGAAACAGGGAGAATATGCGCATGTCGTGTTTTGACCATGTGATTCGGCTTACCGATGATACCGGAATCATGGAGCATGCTCTGGGCCGGATCCCGCGCCGGAAGGAAGGGTACAGCACGGATGACCAGGCCCGCGCGCTGTGGATGTGCCTGGAGTGGCTCGATTTGACGGGAGAGGAAGATGCGGAAAAACTTTACCGTTTGATTGATGTGTATCTGTCTTTCTTGCTGTGGGTCCAGAACGAAAACGGACACTTTCACAACAACATCGCCTACGACCGCACAAGGGAAGTGGAAATGCCTTCCGATGACTGCCTGGGCCGGTGCTTGTGGGCGGGGGCGCAGGCCGTGGTTCGCCTGCGGGACCCGCATCGCCGGATTGCGGCAGAGACCCTTCTGGAAAAGGCACTGACACAAATTCCCGGTTTGCGCTATCCGCGCGGGTGGGCGTATGCGATGGCGGCCACAAGTTTTTTGATTCTGAATGCCGGACGAACCGATCTGAATCCGAACCTTGAGATGTTGACGCAGAAATTGCTTGACTCCTACCGCATGCACGCTTCCCCGGGCTGGAGCTGGTTTGAACCCGTTGTCTCATACAGCAGCGGCCTGTTGCCCTGGGGCCTGTTGTCCGCGTACGAAGTCAACCGGGATCCAAATGTCCTCGCTTCCGGCCTGGAAAGTCTGGATTTTCTGATTCAAATCTCAACAAATGAGAGCGGACAAATCCGTCCGGCCGGAAACCAGGGCTGGTGTACGCGCGAAAGCCGGGCCGTATGGGACCAGCAGCCGATCGACGTGATGAAACTTTGCCTGGCAGCCGCCAAAGCGTATCAGATTACTGGCGAGATGCGTTACAGAGCGGTGGCGGCAAACTGCCGGGAGTGGTTTTACGGGGCCAATGACGCGGCTGTGCCGCTCGCGGATCCGAGGGAAGGAAGCTGCTGCGACGGAATCGGAAAAACAGGGGTCAACTTGAATCAGGGAGCGGAATCAACGATCGCCTACCTGATCACGGAAGTCATCTGGAAAAAAATGGAATAGAATGATGGGGGGAGTAAACTTGAGCACTGCACGTCATCATTCCATCCGGATACCGGAGCAGGTATTCCGGGAGTACGACATACGCGGAAAGGCGTTTCAAGATATTGATCTGCCTTTCTGCTACCTCCTGGGCAAGGCGTTCGGGCAAAACGTCAGGTCTGGCGGTGAAAGCCGGGTCGTGGTGGGTCGTGACAACCGCAAGTCCTCGCCGGATTTTCACCGTGCGCTGGTCAGCGGATTGCAGGCGTCCGGTTGTGTCGTCACCGACATTGGGGAAGTGACCACACCGATGTTTTACTACGCGCTGCACCATACCGGCTGCCCCAGCGGCATCATGGTGACGGCCAGCCACAATCCCGGCAGCGAGAACGGCTTCAAGATCGCCAGGGATTTCACCACGATTTACGGCGAAAAAATTCAGGAGCTGCGCAAGGCGATGTGCAAACTCGCCGAGGCGGAAGAGATCCCGCAATCCTACCTGTGGGACAGCGGCGCGATTCAGCAAACGGACATCGAAACGCCGTATTTGTCGATGCTGCAGGAAAAAATCAAGCTGGGACCGCGGAAGCTGAAGGTTGTGGTGGATTGCGGAAACGGCACGCCGTCCCCGTTTGCTCCCAAGGCGCTGCGGAACTGGGGTTGTGAAGTGGTGGAACTGTACTGCGAATCCAATCCCGACTTTCCTCACCATCACCCGGATCCGGTGGATCCGAAAAATCTGCGCGATCTGATCAACCGGGTGATCGCCGAGAAAGCCGATCTGGGCGTCGCCTTCGACGGTGACGGAGACAGGCTGGGCGTGGTCGACGAGAAGGGCAATATTCTCTGGGGCGACCAATTGATGGTACTGTTCTGGCGGGAAATCCTCCCCAACTATCCCGGTTGCGAAGCATTGGTGGAAGTCAAATGCTCCAAGGCCTTGGTTGAAGAAATTGAAAGGTTGGGCGGCAAACCGCGTTTTCACCGCACCGGGCATTCTCACATCAAGGCCAGCATGCGCAAGCTGAACACGCCGTTTACAGGGGAAATGTCCGGACATTTGTTTTTCCGCGACGAATATTATGGCTACGACGACGCTTTGTACGCAGCAGGGCGTTTGCTGCGCATCCTCAGCCAAACCGGAAAAAGTCTCTCGGAATGTTTTACAGACGTGCCGCGCTATTTTTCCACTCCGGAAACAAGGGTTCCCTGCCGGGAGGAGGAAAAGGCGGACGTTCTGGCCAGGGTCAAGAACTACTTTGCAAATCTCGAAAAGGTGGAAGTGGACGGAGTTCGCGTCCTGTTCCCGGACGGCTGGGGACTGGTGCGCTGCTCCAATACACAGCCCATTCTGGTGCTGCGGGCGGAAGCAGAAACAGAAGAAGGGCTGGAACGAATCAAAAAGGAGCTTGAAAAAGCTCTGCGTGCGGCTTCCGAACATTTGCAAGTTTCCTGGTAATCATTCACAGAGCGGGAGTGATGCGTATGCCTTTTTATCCGACCTCCAGCGAAGCAAGGAAGTTGGATATCAAGTCGTCTGCGGATTGCTATCCGGTCAGGTTCAAACCGATTGCACAGGAAAGGATATGGGGCGGAGATCAGCTGAAGTCGTGGTTTTCCCTGCGTGATTCCCGACCGATCGGCGAATACTGGCTGTTGTCCGCCCACCCCAGCGGGATCAGTGTCGTGGAGAATGGTCCCTACAAAGGAATGCCGTTGAATGAACTCGTCTCACGATACCCAGACGCTTATTTGGGATGCTCTCCCCAGGATCGCTTTCCGCTGCTGATCAAACTGATTGAAGCAGCGGATGATTTATCCGTTCAGGTCCATCCGGATGACCACTATGCCCGAAAAAAGGAGGGAGATTACGGAAAAACGGAAGCCTGGTACATTCTGGACCACGGCTCCACGGCGGAAATCATCTACGGCCATCGTTTTTCCGACAGGGAGCAGTACCGCCGCTCCGTTCAGGTACGGACCGTGAAGAACTATCTGCTGCACAGGCCGATTCAAAAAGACGAGCTGGTTTACGTGCCGGCCGGGACGCTGCACGCGATCCGGAAAGGAACCGTGTTGCTGGAAATTCAGCAGACCTCGGATGTTACATACCGGGTTTATGACTGGGACCGGCTGGACCAGCACGGCAAAAGCCGGCAACTGCACACGGAACAGGCGGCGGAGGTCATGTTTTCCCCGATGTCGGTTTCCTTGGCTGACTGGCAGACTCGGACGTTGTCGCAAAACGAGAAGTTCGTCCATGAACACCTTTTGACCTGCCCGTACTTTACCATCGAACGCCTGCGAATGGCCGCAGGCGCGACCTGCCCGATGCAGACGGGACGGGCGGGAAATCCGGATGTGCTGGTGTGTTTGGAAGGAGAAGGTTTTGTTTCTTGCGGACAAGAGCAACAGATTCCCTGCAAAAGAGGAGATTTGCTGCTGATTCCGGCGAATCAGCTGCGCTATCAGATTTACGCCGTCCACCCGCTAAAACTGATCCGTACTTATTATTAAGGGAAAATACGGAAGGGAATGATTTGGGATGAAAGTGCAGCGTTATTCCGGAAATCCCATTCTTTCGCCTAAGGACATAACCCCCTATTTGCCGGGATACGAAGTGATCGGCGTCTTTAACGCCGGGGTGATCCGGCACGGGGAAGAGATCATCCTGATGTTGCGGATTGCGGAACGACCGCTCAACGATGATCCCAAAGTCAGCCTGAGTCCGTATTACGATGTGAAAAACAGCAGCATGGAGGTTTATCGGCTGGAGAAGGGATTGCCGGGGTACAATTTCTCCGATGCCCGGGGAATCAGTACACCGCATGGGTCCCTGCTCACGTCCATCTCCTACTTGCGTATCGGCAGAAGCCGTGACGGCATTCATTTCACCATTGACGACCGTCCGGCGCTGTTTCCCGAGAATCAGTACGAGATCTACGGAATTGAAGACTGCCGCATCACCAAAATTGACGATACCTACTACATCAACTACTCGGCAGTCTCCAATCTGGGCATTACCACCTGCCTGGCTTCAACCAAGGATTTTTCCTACATTCAGCGGGAAGGGGTGGTGTTTCATCCTGACAGCAAAAACATAGCCATTTTTCCGCAAAAAATCAACGGGAAATATTATGCCTTGCATCGGCCTTCCAGTGCCAGCTTCGGCAAACCCTGCATGTGGATCGCGGAATCCCCGGATTTGCTGTGCTGGGGCAACCACCGCTTCCTGATGGGCTGCCGGGAGGGGGAGTGGGACGAAGCCCGCATTGGGGCCAGCTGCGTTCCCATCAAGCTGGACGAAGGCTGGCTGGAAATCTACCACGGCGCAGACCGCAACAACCGGTACTGTCTCGGGGCGGTCCTGCTCGACCTGGAGCAGCCTTGGCGCGTCATCGCCCGCAGCCGTGAACCCATTCTGATGCCGGAAACCGATTACGAAAAGGAAGGCTTCTTTGGAAACGTGATTTTCAGCTGCGGGGCACTGTTTGAGAACCAGAAGGTGAAGATTTACTATGGGGCGGCCGATACCTCGACTTGTTACGCGGAGGTCGATGTTGCGGATATTTTGGATGCCATGAAAGAATAGGCGATCCGTCTTGCCGAGCGGTTCTTCTGCACGCGCAAGACGGAAGAATTCATGTGCATGGGAGAGAGTCCTCAAGCAGGGGAGAGTGTCCGGAACGGGACACTCTTTTTTTTTGCAGAAGGGCAAAAAGCCCCGGTTCGGCTTATCACCGAACCAAGGGTTGGATGTCAAATGTCTTCGGAAAGAAGATCCGGAAAGGAATCACGGAGAGACTTACTGCTGCCGCACCGCTTCCAACATGACGCGGTCCATTTCATTCATCAGGCCAAATGCTCCGTCAACCACCAGCGTACTGCCGGTTACAAATCCGGCATCGGGATGAACGAACATCGCTACCGCATGAGCGATATCCTTCGGGTCACCGATTTGTTTCAAGGGTGTGGCTTCGGCGAGACGGTCTTCCGCCATGTCCAGGAATCCTTTTGTGAGGGCGGAGCGAATCACGCCGGGCTTGATGGCGTTGACGGTAATCCCGTATTCAGCCAATTCCTTGGCGGCTGCCTGTGTCAAGCCGACGATGGCATACTTGGCGGCTCCGTAGTGGGAAAACCCAGCAAGAGAGGTGACCGCAGCCAAAGAAGACATGTTGACGATTCGGCCGTATTTGTTGCGAATCATCAGCTTGGCGGCTTCGCGAAGACAGTAAAAGGAACCGTGAACGTGGATGTCAAACAGCCGCTTCCATTCCTCATCGGTCATATTGATCACCAGTGACATGTTTCCGGAGATCCCGGCATTGTTGACCAGGATATCCACACGTCCGCATTCCTGATCCACCATTTGGAAAAATTGCGTCACGGCCTGGGAATCCGTAACATCCAGGCGATACGTGGATGCCTTTCCTCCGCTTTCCACAATCTCTGCGGTTACTTTGGCGGCGTTGTCTTCGTTGATGTCCGTAACCCAGACATGAGCTCCCATGCTGCCCAATTTGCGGGCAATGCCGCTGCCGATTCCGCTTCCCGCGCCGGTTACTACCGCGATTTGACCCGTGAGTACACTCATTTTATCAGCCCCTTTGTCCTTTTTTGATAACGCTTCCAAGAATACCATCGCGTTATTACGGCAACCTTACAATTCCGGGCTGTTTCTTACCGCTTTATGCAACTCTTCGGGAAAAGAAGCGATTGTGAGCGGAATTCCCAGTTCGTCTTCCAGATGATGTTTGGCCTTGGCGTATACACTTCGCGCCTTGACCACAAGCTTTCGCTTTAGCAATCGGTCGACGTATTCTTCGTAGATCTGCTCGTGATAGGGGTCGGCTGCGAGAATTTTGTCATAGTAGAGGAAGGCGCTTTCAAACTGCTGTGTTTCCCAGTAATGGCGGGCCAATCTCTCCAGCAGGCGCAGATAGCGGGAATGGAGTCTTTCCCTTTCCGCAGCCAGGAAGGGGACATAGGGAAAGTCGCTTGCGAATTCCCCTTTGTAACAAGCTTCGGCTTTCCGCAATTGATCGCGTATTTCCTCGGAAAGGGGGGATTCCATTCTTTCCGTCCACTGGAGAAAATCATCTGCATCCACCTGTATGTGCTGGGTGGACAGATAGTAGTTGTCACCCTGCTGTTTGATGTAGGATGATTTTCGTCCCGATTCCCGTTCAGGCTCCAGACATTTGCGCAGGATGGACAAGGAGACGTAAAACTTGTTCTGTGCCGTTGCCATTCCGTCCTGAGGAAACAACTGTTCCATGATGTAGTCTTTCGTGAGTTTCTTACCGCGGTGAAGGAGCAGGAGAAGGAAGAGATGCACGCTTGATTTTCGGGTGATCAGGATTTTCTTGTTGCCCCTCTGAATCTCCAGCTCGCCCAGAACGTTGATGACCAGCGGCTCGACATGACGGGCAGACAACTTATCGTTGTTTGATGATTCAGAACCCTTGATGCGGTTCAGTTGCTCGAGCCACTCGTCGAGGTGATGTTTTAGCTGAGTGTAATGATGAAGGAATCGCTGCGCTTTGCGCAAACATTCCTCCGCCAAATCCAGCTGTTTTGCGTGCAGGTACGTAATGCCCAGCTCCTTGTGGGCCCAGCCTAAATCTGTATTGATCCGAAAGCGGGAAGCATGCTCGACTGCTTTTTGCCCCCATTCGATCGCTTTTTCGTAGTTCTGGCGAAGCCGGTACATCTTGGACATGGAACAGTAGGGGTACACTTTGGAGGCGTCATCGCACAAATCGGAAACCGCGATGGTCTGCAAGATGAAATCTTCAGCCGAATCGGGGTCGTTTTGTGCCAGGAACGTCTCGGATAGATTCCATAAACCATGCATCAGCACATGCGGCGCAATATTGTGCTGCTCGAAGTAAGAGAGGGCTTTGCGCGCATAGCGGATGGCTTCGGGACAGTTTTTCTGGAAGCGATAAATTTCGGAAATCATGGACAGGTTGAGCGAAACCATGGAAAAATCGCGTGCCTGTTCCGCACCTTGGGCGGAAGATTGGAACAGCCGGATTGCCCGGTCAAGATCTCCCCGAAAAAAATAAATGTTCGCCAGCCGATGCTCGGAAAGAAAGATCATGCTGTCTTTATTTCGATATCGATCGATATTTTCTTCCAGGGCAGGGATGAGCTCCTCCATAATTTCGAGGGGAACAGAGCGAAACAGAAAAAGACTTGTGGTTGCCAGAGAATGATCCGGGGAGAGCGACTCCAATGCGCCATCTACGACATGCAAAAACCATTCGGGCTGGTAGCGATTCACCATCACCCTCAACAACCGGGCCGCTTCCACGTATTCATTGCCCCATGTGTAATGAACGAAGGCGCGAAGCAGTTGGCAGTTTTTTTCATAAATTTTCCCGAGCTGGGCGTGCTTCTGATTCAATTCCGACTGACTGATTTTGCTTTTTAAACGCTGGTACAAAAAGGTTTTGAACAACTGGTGGTAACGATAAACGCCACGGTGATCCCGGGAGAGAAACAGATGATGCGCGTGGAGATGTTCGATCTTTTTTTGCGAGTCCGAAATCTCCAGCCATTGGTTGATGATAACCGGATCAAGCTCTTCCACCAAGCTGGTGTTCAGCAGGAAGGACTGCAAGTCTTCCGGCTGCTGTCCCAAAACCTCCGTCACCAGGTAACTGTAGATATCTTCGGTAATGCACATATGGGTGAGAAAATGCTTTCGCTGCATGCGATCCATGTTCTTCAGGGCATCCCAAAGTAACACCAGACTGGCTGCCCAGCCCTCCGTCTTTTGCAGGATCAACTGCAATTCCTCGGCAGACATGTCGAGGTCGAACAGTTCCCGGAATAACCCTTCCGTTTCGTCCCGGTCAAAAGCCAATTCCTTTGAGGACAATTCCGCCAACTGCTGGTTCAGCTTCAATTGCACCAGCGGCAGGTCCGGCTTGATTCGGCCGTTTATGATAAACGTGACACAGGGAGGAGCTTGCTGGAGCAACACAACCATGATTTTTCGGATTTCCTCCTGCTCTTTTAAATGGTGGTAGTCGTCCAGGACGATGAGCAGCCTTTCCTGCTGGGCCGTCAGGAGCGACACCACCTGCTTGAGCAACGCGGAGACATCCTGCTCCTCGCTGTCGTGTTTCTCCCGTGGAAAGCCAACTGTTTGATGCGAACACAAACCTTCCTGTAAGTTGGACAAAAAAACGCGAGGATTTCGGTCGGATGCTTCCAAACGGTACCATACAGCCGGCAATTTCCTTGACTTTAGATAACTGGATACCAAGGTTGTTTTGCCATAGCCGCCCTCGCTCGTAATGGAGATCAGGGTTTTGTGAAGATGTTGGTCAAGGAAATGGAACAGGCGTTCACGAGCATAGCACACCATTTCTGGGGGACTCAACTTTGGTTCCAAAATCTTCATCACGACCACCCTCCAACGCGAAAATTTCGGAAATTACCAAAAATTATAATACTTCCTCCTGCAGAAGAGAAGAATTGGTAAGAAAGCCCTTTCATTTGTAAGAACACTGTAAAATCCTTTGGTTATGATGGATTCAGTTTCCACAATCCCATGAAGAAAGGAAGGATCCATATGGCGGATACAACCAAGCAATTCCATCCCATGTACTGGATGAAAAACCCTGGCCTTACGCCAAAAGGGCAAAGAAAGGACTTCATCAATCCGGATTGGATTCCATGGACAGAGTGGTTGATGCCCGGAACGTACTTCAAACTTTTGTTCTGTGATCTTGTTTCCGGCAATTTTACCATGCTGTTGAAAGTGGAACCGAACATTAGGGCGACAGTACACTGGCATCTCCACAATACGGAGGCGTATATTATCGAAGGCGGATTCTACTATGATAAAGATGGGGATGACAAAGGGTACAAAGGCTACTACACCTGTGAAACGGCTGGTGCAGTTCATGAGCCTTTCACATCTGATGAAGGTGCGCTGATGCTGGCGATTTCCCATGGACCGATTGGCGGATACGACGACAATGGCAACCTTGTGGTGATGGCCGATGCACGGCTCCATTATTACATGGCAAAGGAAAACAACGCAATTGAATATACTACAGTGGTTGACTATACGCACGGTTCGCTGTAATCGCGCATAAGTTGTCACACCAAACAGACAAAACCTCCCATTCCAAGGGACTGACCCCCGTCCGTAGGACAGGGATCAAAACACCTTAGTTTTAAGCAGT